>Ga0209319_1000175_pt1 | contig 106458 bp, 80 predicted proteins | sample RifGroE2_FD_184000 | JGI IMG/M metagenome (GOLD analysis project Ga0209319, IMG submission 184000) | Groundwater microbial communities from Rifle, Colorado - Groundwater E2 (SPAdes) (version 2) | ecosystem: Environmental > Aquatic > Deep subsurface > Groundwater | place: Rifle, Colorado, United... | reverse complement strand
AATTCCGACAAATGAGGGGCCGCCATCCAGAATACAATCTACATTGGGAAGCTGTTTTCTTACGTGTTGGGCTGTAGTGGGGCTGATTCTGCCAAACTTATTTGCACTTGGAGCCGCTATCGGGCATCCGGAGCTCTTAATAAGAGCAAGGGCTATGGGGTTGTTTGGCATTCTTATGCCTACAGTTGGTAAACCCGATGTGACAATATCGGGAACAATGTCACTTTTAGGAAGAACAATAGTGAGGGGGCCGGGCCAGAACCTTTTTGCAAGGGTATATACTCGCTCATCTACATTGCGGGTTAGGCGGGGGATATCTTCAAGTGATGCTATATGAACAATGAGGGGGTCAAATGAGGGTCTCTCTTTCTCAGCAAAGATCTTAGCTACAGCTTCGGGGTTTAGCGCATCTGCACCAAGCCCGTAAACAGTTTCAGTGGGAAAGGCAACCAAGCCACCCTCTTTTATAACTTTTGCTGCTAATGATATATCTGTTGATTCAGTCATCTCTGTCACCGGTTTTGGAGTGAGCTTTAGTCGTGAGTTTTGGATGAGTCGGAGACCAGTCTGTTGATCTCATCCATCTCTTTGTCGGTGAGGTATCTCCATTTACCTACCGGGACATCCAGCGGTATGTTCATAATGCGCACGCGTTTAAGGTTATATACATTGTAGTCGAGATAGCTGCACATTCTTCTAATCTGGCGGTTTAAACCCTCGGTTAGAATTATCCGGAATGTATCTTTGGTTAACTGCTCTACATAGCACTGCATTGTTACCGTGTCCAGCACAGGTACACCACGCCTCATACTTGTGATAAACTCCCTGGTTATTGGCCTGTCTACCCTCACAATATACTCCTTTTCGTGGTTGTTTCGGGCTCTAAGTATTTTATTGACAATATCTCCGTCGCTGGTTAGCAAGATAAGTCCCTCACTATCTTTGTCAAGCCTTCCGATTGGAAATATCCTCTTGGGGTGGTTGATGTAGTCTATGATATTATTTTTTTCACCTTTGGTATCGGTAGTACTTACTATTCCTACAGGTTTATTGAATGCAATGTAGATATGCCTCTCTTTAGGGGTAGATACCCGCTCTCCGTCTACGCACACCACATCATCGGGACCAATCTTGGTTCCCTGCACCGGTACTGCACCGTTTATTGTAACTCTACCCTCTTCAATAAGTTTATCTGCAGCTCTGCGGGAGCAGTAACCTATTTCACTCAGATATTTATTGATTCTGGTTGTATTTGAATCCTCCATCTCCTGACAAGCTTATATTACTGTAATGAAATTAACACGACGCAAAAGTAATACTAAATATCTAAAATTTTGGCTCTATTTACCACTTCGCAATTTTCCCGCCACATATCCGGTTGTCCAGGCGCACTGTAGATTGTATCCTCCGGTTATTGCATCAATATCCAGAACCTCCCCGGCAAAATAGAGATTTTTTACATATTTGCTCTCCAGAGTGGAGATATTTACGCTAGAAAGCGATACACCGCCACAGGTTACAAACTCCTCTTTGTACGAAGATTTTCCATTCACCCGGTGGATGTCGTTTGAAAGGGCATCAGTAAGAAGATTAACCCCCTTTTTCCCTATTTCGCACCACTTTTTATCCTCTTTTAACTCACACCTCCAAAGAAGATATCTCCACAACCTGGATGGAATGCCATAGGGCCTGACGCTATAGAGTTGTTTATTGGGACTCATCTGTATAATTTGATTAAGCTCCCCTGAGATTTTTGAACTGTCTGGTTGGTTAACCCAATTGATATGAATCTTAAAGTTATAGCCCATCTCATTGAGCAGCCGCGCACCGTATGAGGAGAGTTTTAAAATTGCCGGCCCGCTCACACCCCAGTGGGTAATTAGGAGAGCTCCCGCAGATTTTAATTTTGAACCCTCCAGAGAGAGGATAACATCTTCAACGACAACTCCCATAAGCTCAGTGATACTATCGCCGGGTAAGTTAAATGAAAAGAGAGAGGGCACCGGGCTCTCAATCTTATGGTCAAGAGCGGCGAGCCAATCCAGAGATCTCCTTTTGGGTGAGCCTCCAGTAGTTACAATAACTTTTTCAAAGAGAGCCGGTTGGATGATATCATCTTTAAAGTGGAGCTCAAGCATATCATCCGGCGCTTTGGAGAGAGAGCTCACCTCCATCCCGGTAGATATCACAACTCCCAGACTCTTTGCCCGGCCTACCAGAGAGTCAATAATTGATTGTGAATCCTGGCTTGCCGGGAAGATACAACCATCTTCCTGTGTCACTAGAGGAACTCCTCTGGACTCAAACCAATTGATAGTGTCGAAGTTATCAAACTCCCTGAGCAGCCCGCGCATCTGCCTGCCACCTCTGGGGTAGGCAAGTGAGAGCTCCTCGATAGATGGAGAGCTGTTTGTAAGGTTACACCTTCCCCCTCCGGTAATCTTAACTTTTGATAAGGGAACAGCGCCCTTCTCAAAAATTGTAACCGAAGAGCCCGGATAACTCTCTTTTACAGTAATTGCAGCGAAGAATCCGGCTGCCCCTCCGCCTATTATTGCAACTCTCATCTCTCTCTGCTCTCTGTTTTTATCCAGTGAACCTCTTTGTACTCTAAAAATCCCATCTTTCTGGCCAGTAGAAGAGACTTCATATTGCTATCCTCTACGTGTATGAAGACCATCTCTCCCCTCTCCCGTATCTTGTTTGCCAGAGCGTTGGCTAGATCTATTCCGTAACCCATCCTGCGGTACTCCGGAAGGACATTGATAAATCCCATACAGCCGTCGTCGTGGGTGATAATCCAAGCGACCAACTTACTGCCGTCATAAATACCAAGACCGATCCCATTCTCAATTCTATCTGCAATATACTCCGGACATACATATTTGCTGTATGTGTAGTTGTCGTAGATATAGTGAGCTTCGTTCGGGCTTAGTGATCTGATGCTGTTTATTGTGGCCGGAAGTATGACATCGGGAGGGAGCCAGTATTTTGTGCAGGAGAGATTCCATACCACATCTTTTTTTTGGAGAATTCCCGGTAACATCCACTCTTCAATTATTGCAAAGTGATTGTCTTCAAGGGTAAGCCTCTCTGTAAGTAAGGCAAATTCATTAACATCACAGCTGCTTATATAGACCCAGTTAGCATAACTGCACCCTCTCACCATCAGGGAGTCTCCGGCAAAATCTATACTCTTTATGGGATACCCTTTAATAAAGTTAATAAGATTAATATTTCTTAAAGGATCTCTCTGAAGGATATCTATTGCCTTTGACTCTTGTGGTGATAACTGTTTCATTTAGTGCTATGCGATGCTTTATGCGTTCCTTTTGTGATGCTTTTTGTTACTTATTGGAGATAAGCGGAGAGTTCTTCAATACGTTGATAGGTTTTTTATTGATCTCAATATCTTCAATTAAAATACCGTTTGGATATACAACTGAGGTTGGAACGGCACCCTGATAAAGGTAGCCGGAGACCATCTGCTCTCTGCTTACACCCAGAACTCTCTTTAGCTTATTTAGGGGTACAGGAGTTATCTCTGTGCCGATAACCAAAGATTCCGAACCATCTTTTACAGATACTCTGTAGATATATTGATCCGTTTGATCTGCAATCTTTCTTACAATATAGGCGTAGTCAAGACCCTCCTCTATAGCAGATTTTATAAGCTCTTTTTTGAGATCTGCAGGTGTAGATCCTTGGTTTGCAGAGATGAAAAGCGTTCCGGGAGCCGTCTCAATAGGGATTGCCCTTGGCCTTACCCCGTACCTTAGACTTCCGGTCGATCCGTTTGTCTTTTTTGTAGGAGTTCTTGTGCTTAGCAAATTTTTGAGGATTCCGTTCTCTATGAGTGAAACCTCTTTTACCGGAGCAACACCCTGAGCGTCCATAGTGTAGATTCCCAGCAGCGGATTGCCGTTGAAATTATCTAAATCTGTTCTGTTTATAACAGATATTCTGCTGTCAATCACTTTCTTATTTATTCTATCTTCAAGAGCTTTAACATCTCGCCTTGCGGCAACATTTTCTACTCTTCCCACTGATGCCATTACCTGTACAGGCTTTCTGATTGAGATAACGCCGGCGGGAGATACAAGATTATTTGATAAAATAGTTGCTGCAGCTTCGTTTTCGAAGAGAACAGGTCCCAGGTAGTACTCCTCCATCTCTGATGCCTCTGTGAGCCCCTTCATTCTTGAAGCGAACTCGTTAACGGAGGCAATAAGCTCCTTCTCCGAAGGGAGTGTTTCAAATGTATGGGAGTAGATGGTGTGCCGGTCTGAGATAACCTGACCCTTTGCATTTCTTACTCTGCCGGAAAATGTAACGGCAACATAACCGGCTGGCTCTACAACCTTTGTCCCCTCTGTAGTGAGGTAGTAGTAGTTAGTTATGATTCCGTCTGCCTCAACTCTGGAGTTAAAAACTTGAGGGTATTTGGAAAATTCTGCAGATAGTTTGCGGGTAAGCTCTTCGTAAGATTTTTTACTAAGGTTGAATTTTGCAGGAGTATTGCTCATCTGCTCAACTCTTGCAAGCGGAAGCATATCCGGCAAAGCCTTCTCTTCCGGGGTTAGGTTTGCACTCTTTAAACTGTTAATTTTAGAGTTATAGACCTCAACTGCGAATTTGTATGCCAGGTCTGATGTTTGCCAGAAGTTTCTCCGGAGTTGATCATAATTGTCTTCCGAGGATGAGAGGGATGCAGATAAGATACCGTTCCCGGTGTAGGCATAGTCGCTCGAGAGTTTATTATCTCCCACTAAAAGGTTTACAGAGTGAACTCTCTCCGACGGACTCTCTTTTGAGCTGAGTATTGTTCCCAAAGAGCCGGAGACTGTGATGTATGATGTCTCTGCGACAGTGTAGGAGATAAAGTAGGGTGCAGGTGAGTTTGGAAGAATAAGCTCGTTTTTGCTTCTGTTCATCTCATCTTTCATTGCCCTGAACAATGTAGTTTGGTCTGTCTGGGCACTTACTGTAGCTAAAGAGATTATCTGAGCAATAGATGCAACCAGAAAGAACCTCATTATTATATATATATGTTTCATTTCTATTGACTGTTATTTATATGGAAATATTAGGGACGAGGCAGAAGTGCCGGAGTAACTGTAGGTTTAGCCTTTTTTTGAAGCTCAACCTTGTTTACAAAAATAGTTGGAGATATTGCAGTAACCGGTACATTGCCGGATGATGCCCCGCAGGTGCCGGTAAATATCTCAAACTCTCCGCCTGCATACTCAATATTGGAGAACATAGAGAGCGGTGTACCAATCATATCTACTCCTCTTACCAGTTCGTCTTTCCTTCCGTCTACATATATTCTGTAAACCTCCAGAGGGGTTACATTAAATGAGTTAGCGCCTGCTCTTCCGGTTTGTGTAAAGCCTCCGGTCACAGTTTTGAAGAAGTAACCATACTCCTTACCCTGTTTTTTTGCCTCCTCAATAAGAATCTTCCTTAATTCGGCGTCTGTTTTATAAGAGTTTGTCTCTACAATCAGGTTTGACTGGCGGGAAGTTGGGTCATATTCAAACTCTGCCCTAGAGTGACCGTTGGATTTTGGGAAACCGTCAAGTCCTGTACGGGTCATTAGGAAGTTTTTAAGAATACCATCTTTAACCACCTCAACTCTCTCGCCTCTCACCCCTTGCTCATCAAAAATATAGTAGCCGTTTAGAGAGCTGCCGCGAAACTTTTTCATTGTAGGGTCGCAATATACACTTAAAGAAGCCGGGAGAACACTCTCCCCAACCATATTCTTGAAGGTCTGTCCGTCACTCTCACTCTTCATCTTCTGTCCCTCGATTCTGTGACCGAAGATTTCGTGGAAAAAGACTCCGCTTGCAGATCCCGACAGAAGTGCAGGTCCTGTGTAGGGCTGAACCAATGGGGCAACCTTAAGCTCCGATAGTTTGAGGGAGATCTCTTTAAGATCTTTCTCAATTTGTGACGGAGATGGCAGCTCGTCCGGGAAGTATGCAAAATAGCTTTTGTTAAGCGGAAGCTCCATACCGTCATCTGCCATTGTAGCGGCTCTTACACTAAGAATGGTGTATGTCCTGTTCTCTGCAATCTCACTACCCTCTGTAGAGACAAAGTATTTTCTCCAGATTCTGTATGTAAGAGTTACATTTGCGCTTATAACATCTTTATTATCAATAAAAAGGGCACTGTATTTATTCAGTTGTTTCTGCCACGCCTCTTTATCCAGGTTAGCCTTATCTCCCTTTATTGCCGGTTCAAAATATTTTTCGGCCTTAGCGTTGGTGAAGTCGGGAGATTTATCTGCATTCTCTACCTTCACACCCTTTTTTGCAGTCGCTCTCTCGTAGCTTGTTATGGCAAAACGGTAGCGTGTGTTTACCTCCTCTTTGATAATCTCTTGTAACGCACTCATCCCGTTTTGAATATCCTCCGGAAGGAAGATTGTGGGCGGGCCTGCAAACCTGTTTGTAGGAGAGCCGTTTTGCGATTCGTGAAAATTGTCAAACTCAGGTGATCCTATCCTGATTTGAGGGACAAACAGAATATGTTTATCCTCTTCTGTGTTTACAGTGGCACCCATAGATGAACGAATAATCCTGGTATTGTTGTCCAGAACTCTGTAGTTCATATAAAACGGAGGGTACTCACCCTTTTGGAGTGTAGTCATCTGACTCTTTAACTCACTTTTTAGAAAATCGAGCATCTTATCCTGTGCAGATAGCTGCTGGGAGAGAAGAGCCAGAATAGGGAGCAATAAAAATTTTAATTTCATTTTTGTTGTTTTTAATTTGCCGTTAAAAAATTGAAAATTGTCAATCCTGCAAATTTAGCCTTTTCTACAAAAGAATGGCTAAAAATATGAGAAGTCACATATCCAAGATGAATATTATCTTTGTAATGATAAAAAGTACAACTATGATAAAAAAGACATTATTATTATTATTCCTGATTCAGTTTCATAACATTTTATGGTCTCAAAGTGATCTCTCGGGTTCAGACAACACGAGAGTAGTTCTTTTAGGTACCGGAAACCCAAATCCCTCTCCTAATCAATCGGGTTGCTCTATTGCAATAGTCGTTGGCAATACTCCCTATATAGTCGATTTTGGACCGGGATTAATAAGGAAAGCTGCGCAACTATCTCCCAGATATGGAGGTAACATTCCTGCTTTGGATATTAAGAATATTAAACGTGCTTTTTTAACCCATTTACACTCCGATCACACAACAGGCTATCCGGATTTAATTCTTACTCCGTGGGTTATGGGTCGTGATGAACCTCTTGAGGTTTATGGCCCGGAAGGAGTTAATGAGATGACATATCATATTTTAAAAGCGTACGATAACGATATAAAATATCGTTTATATGGTGATGAACCTGCTAATAATCAAGGATGGAGAGTCAACTCACACGAGTTTCTCGAAGAGGGGGTAATCTATAGAGATTCGCTGGTAAAAGTTGAAGCATTCCCTGTTAGTCACGGTAATTGGCCAAATGCCTGGGGCTTTCGTTTTACGACCCCTAACAAAGTTATTGTAATTTCGGGAGATACTTCTCCCTCGGAGAATGTTATAAAATATTCAAAAGATGCAGATATATTGATTCACGAGATATATAGTAAAAAGGGCTTTGATACTAAGGACGATTTTTGGAAAAAGTATCACTCAAGAAACCACACATCAACTTTTGAACTTGCTGAAATTGCATCCAAAGCTAAACCAAAACTTATAGTACTTTATCACATATTATTCTGGGGAGCAACAGACGAAGATCTGTTAAAAGAAATTTCTCAAAAATATAGCGGTAAAGTGGTCGTTGGTAAAGATTTAGATGTTTTTTAAAATATAGCAATAAAACAGATTTTCTATTTAGGCTTCCCGATAGGCATTATGTAGAGAGGTACCTCATTTTCCGGAAGGAGCATAACTGCTTTTACCATCTCGTCATTGAAAGCCCCAATTGCACAAGTTCCCAATTTGAGTGCCTCTGCCTGGAGATAGACATTTTGGGCAGAGTGCCCGAGATCCATACAAACATATCTATCGCGACCTCTCTCTCCGTATCTGTCTGTAATTCTGCTGTATATTGCACTGTAAAAGACGCTGAAAGGGGCATCTGCCACCATCTTCTGGTTTAATGCTGCAGATGTGAGCTCCTTTCTTACATCTGCGGCAATTACCCGTATGATTCTATGTTGAATTGCGTCATATTTGTACACTCCTGGTTCTATACCGGGGACGTTTCCTACTACGGCGTAGATCTCCAGCGGATATCTGGCTCCGGCCGATGGTGCACTCCTGAGACCGCTCCTTTGTGGGTTGGTACTTGGCTTGGTAACACCGTATGCACTCCACAATATTTGAGATAGGTGGATATCGGTAACACCATCCGGCGCAAAAGAGCGTCTTGACCTTCTGCTGTTAATGGTCTCTTCAAGAGAGATATCTCCCTTAAGTGAAGGTGATGCAAGCAGATAAATAAGCTGATCTCCTTCGGTTACTTTTGTAAGAGCCTGTCTGTCCTGAGCTGAGGCAGATGTAAACATCAACATAATCAAAAAAGAGATAATTATTTTCATATAGTTTTCTATTTAAATTTTGAGGTTATCTCAGAGAGGTTAAATGTCCCCTCTATGTCCTGAATCTCGGTCTTTCCGTAGAGAATATCAAAGAAGAATATGCGCAGCTTCTCCATTGTGATCTCTGCCACCTCTCCCTTCTCATTCACTCCCAGGTCATAACTTTTGAGCAGCTGGGCACCCAGGCTGGCTGCTGTGAGTAAGAAGTGGTTATTGAACTTATCGGTGTCAATTAGGTCTGCTGCAAGAACTTTACCTACAACCGTATAACTTCGGATTGTCTTTTGAATATCATCTCTGGTCAGAGTTGTCTTAACCTCATCTGAGATAATATCCATCTCAATTTTGCCGGAGCCGGCAGCCTGACCGACACCCTTATAGAGTGATCCAAGATCTGCAAGAGTGAGGTTGTATAACTTTGAGCCGGGAGCTATCATAACCGGGTTGATTGAGAAGGCACTTGGCAGCAGCAGGTAAACAGTATCTTCCAGCTTTACGGAGGGGCTGTTAAATGTACCCACCAGCGAGTTTGTAATCTCAAGACTTTGAGTAGAGAAGAGACCACCGATAACGATAGAGTTCTCAAGAATAATCTCATCTGCATAGATACTACCCGCAACAAAAGCGTTACATAGTGTGACCCTCTTTGCATTGATATCCGAATAGAAGGAGAGTTTACAGTTTAGTGCGCGGGAGACAACCGAATTTGCGGAGCCTACGCTTTTATTAAAGATAATCTCACCGGTTGCTTCGCTATTAATAAAGAGCTCCAGCTGGGTGAAAAGAGCCCCCATAAAGTGGGCATCACCATTATTTACCTCAAGTTTATATGCATAAACGGCGCCCTCTATTATGCTGTCTCCCAGCACAGTTATATTTCGCCCAAGCTCAGATGACTTCTCGGGCAGGATTGAGCTCCTTACAAGATTATTCTTTAGTTGAAGATGAGCTTCACTGATTCTTATCTCTTTTAAATCTTTCATTTTGTAAAATTATTACCTGTTGCTCATTACGCAGATTGAATCTAAGTTTGCGATTTTCCTGATTGTCTCTCTGACCCTGAATGAGTGCGGGTCACCCTGTTTTACCCTCTTCTCCAGTTCGTACTCAAAATAGAGGGCTATGTTACTTTTATCTTTTTGTGAAATTGCCTCCCACTTAATATCTTCGGATGAGATCTGCATAATAATATGGTCCCATACCTCGCTCCCCTCTTTTTGTGCTAAATCTTCCTGAGAGTATATCTTTCGTTCGTAGCTGTTTGGGTTGCTGTAGCTCTCAATAAAGCAAACGGGAACAACAACATCTCCGGATATCTCTTCGTTAACTATACCCTTTTGAATTTCGTTGTAGAGCCGCTTTTGGGTCAGAATGAAATTTTTGGCCTTTGTGATAGTGTCGATTGCTCTCTTTTTTGTAACAGAAGAAGATATTTTGGATATCAGGCTTGAACACTCTGCTCCAAAGACTGCAATCACATTTATCAGATCGCTGTTAATGGCTCTTACCTTGTGGTTGTTTGTCTGTGATTCAAAATTAAAGATATATTTATTGAGTTCATAGACGCGATAAGATAACTCCTTATTGAGATCCTGGAAGACTTTTATGTAACGGGAAGAGATTCTGTTAAAATCCTTCTCCATTTGACTTTTAACAGATGCCGATCGTTTTATAAGTTCTTTTAAAATAATCTGTTTACCCTCTGCCACCTGAACCAGCTCTGTTACCTGTTGGCTTATCTCGGAACGGATATATCTGAAAAAACCATTTACCACAGAGTCTGCAACCCGAAGAGAGTTCTCCTCCTTTGTACGGACCTCCACCTGCTCTGTGGCAACCACAGCTGCAGTTAGCAGTGTAATATCGTTTTCACAACTCTTTACACTTTCGGAGAATGGGTCTGTGTTGAAGTGCAGATTTATCTCAACAGGGATATCTACGGTAACCGACTTTGTACCCCCTTTATTTGAGGCCTCATACGGTACAGATACCGTTTTGCTGACTGTCTCTTTATAACTCTTTAAAAAACCCATATCATCAAGATTTTTCTCGTTGAGGTAGTCCGGAGTTAAACAGTTCAATAGCGACATCCCTCACTCTTGCAGGTTTTTTTGAGTCGGATATCAGTTTCAGAAATTCATTTCTCACCTCCTGCTTGCTATAGAGATCTTGATTTTGGGGTGTATTGTGAAACTCTGAGTGAAGTGCATTTGAGATAGATGTTACTGCGGCCTGATGCAATGACTCTCCGGGAGCAAAAAACTCGGTGACCCTGTTACCTAAGGAGTCGTTCTCAAATTCGCAAAGAGCTACCGGAAGATATGCTTCACTGTTTCTTGTAACGATGTCATCAACCAGAATCTTCTTGGCAAGACTCTCCTGGTTATGCATCTCCAGAATAAAGGCCTTTATGGAGTTTATAGCATTTAAACCTCTCTGTTTAATGTTTGAAGCGACAATTTTTTGGCTTGAAGCAACCGACTCTAATTGAGTAAGAGGGACTACGGCAGTGAGATACTTAGACCTGTTGGTCATTCTTCCGATATCTCTGTAAGAGAAGTCAATCATAGGCTTATCAACCTCAAAAACCCGAGTCTGGAGGTTTGAATTCAATCCGTTGAAGAGTTTGGTGTATCGTTTTGAGATCATATTGTAATCTCTCTCCATAATTGTCTTGATGCTCACCAAAGCCCTTTTCTGGTGTGAAAGCAGCATCCTTTTGGACTCATATTCGCTTTTGTACTTTGCAAGCTTTTGAGAGATCTGAGAACGGATGAGAGAGTAAAAACCTCTGTTTACATTATCACAAACAAGGTCTGAGGCTCTCTCTTCGGCAGCAACGACAGCTGCCTGCATAGCAACTACAGCGCCGGTTGTGAGGTTAACATTCTTAGAGACATTACCCATCTCCTCTGCCAGTGGCTGCGTATCTATATGATAATTAAAGGTTGACATAGTATCAAGTTGGGATTTCTAAGTTAAAGCTCCTCCTGGAGTTCGTGTTCAAGTTCTGCAATGGCATCTTTTGCCATATCCGGTAAACTCATCGATACCAATTCAAATGTTATACTGTCTACGCTTGGCTCAGGAGGCATCTCGGACATCTTTGCAAAAAGAGGATTTACGGCAATGAGAGGTCTTCTTCTTTCGTCCATTTCGTAGATCTCTTTGGCTGCAACAGCTGTTTCTTTAGAGTTGCCGTCCCTAAGCAGAGCTTCGTAGTAATCTATGTGCTCAAAACTGTCTGCTTTTTTAACGATATCCTCCTTAAGCTGCTCCATATAGTTCTCGAACTCAGTCTGAACACTCTGGAACTCTTGTGACTGCTTCTCAAAAGCAGCAAGAATCTCTACACTGCTTGAGACAGATTCTACAAGTGAGGAGTCCAGCGATCCGTTTGACTGCTTCATACTCTCCTCTGTTTTTTGCATTGAGATCATAGTGTTGTAGGCAGCAACATACTCGCTTAAAGTGTTCCGCATTAAATTAACAAGATCTGCACTCTCCGCCCTGTTTCGCCCGTAAAAATCTTCTGTATCCTGATGCCATTTGTTAAGGTAGCTTATCTTTTGATCTTTAATATGGTTGTAGATTTTTAGACGCTCTACCCGTGTCTCCTCCATAAGGCTCTGTACAATTGGGGCGACAATCTCTTCGTGAATCTGGTGAATTCCAAACGGCATATTGGTGGTGCTTCCATCCTCTGCAACCCAGCTGTCCGAAAGCATATTATACCTCACCCTGGAGCTGCTCTTAAGCTGAAAAGGGACATACTCCTGTATTGACTCTCCGTAATTGAAACTCTCATTGCGTATTCTCTCAATCTCTGCCTGCTCTAAAACAGGAGAGTAGTGGTTGTATGGAGATTTAAGTATCTTGAAAAGAACTCTGTTTGAGTCAAATACTATTTTATCTGCAGATGCAATCTTAAGTGAAGAGATTGTCTGAACAGATTGAGCAAGAGTGAGCATAAGCCCTTTGAGGACGTCTTCAAATTTGGATGTGTGCCTTGAGAGAGTATCTTTCATTCTATTAAGCTCGTGGAACTTAGATATTTGAGAGTAGTAGCGGGAGGTGTCAAAAACTTCAAAAACTGGAGCTCCTGCAGGAATTTCGTTGGTTGAGTACTCCCGAAGAAAGTTATGGTAATCGCTGTTATTGGAGACTAAAGGGAGAGATACCGAGGTGGTATCTATATCGTCAATACAGTAAGTTATTGTGCGTAGAGCTCTCTCGAGTGACCCGAAATAGTCATTTTGATTCAACTCCTGCATAGATGATGAGAACTCCTGTGTGTTGACAGACTCAGAGTTGTGTGAAGATTCAACCATAGGAGCCTCTTTGGAGAGCTGCTCCAGCTCCTCGATTTTTTCTACCAGAGTCTCATTGTGTTTTGGAATCTGAAGCTTAAACTCACTCTCTGCTGTAGTGCCGGTATAATCTACAATAAAGCTCTTGTTCTCATATTTTACCTGGCTAGCTACGGGTACATAGGCAATTGCCATTTTGCTCACTTTGTAACCCCGGAAAATATCTTTGAACTTCTTATTTAGCTCCTCTATCTGCTCCTGTAGTACAGACCTGCTCTTTTTTAAATTACTCTCTTTAACATAGTAGAGGATAAAGGGGATAATAAATATGAAAAGTAGCCATTTTAACAGAGAGGTGCGGGAGATATCTTTATTTAAAGCAGCAAGCTCCTCTTCGAGTTCAGATTTTCTCCGCTCTATATGTTTCTCTTCAAAAACAATTTTTTCGGCAGCTTTTTCGTAGAAATCAAGCAAAATCCTAGCCTGATCCTGGAAAACGTTTTCGGAATCTTTAAATATTTTGCCCTTCATAAGTATATGCAATTTTCTAAACCGCGTAAATTTATATGTTTTTTTCCTAAAAAACTAAACTCTATTTCTTTAATTACGCCATTTTGGTTAAGACAATAACTAATTGACAATAATCTCATCAATGAATATAAACGCATCTCCTCCGGCTCCAAGGTGCCAGGCGGGAATTTTGCCGTAGTTTATAGCTTTTACTTTAACATATCTGCCTCTAGATTTGGTCTTTAACTCAAAATCCTCTCTTGAGATTTCGTAGTCATCATCCGCGATGGAGTTTTTAACCCTGCCTGCCTCTTTGAAATTGACTCCATCTTCCGAAGTATAGAAAATAACACTCTTGGGGAACCAAATCCAGGAGCGGATATCCCGAACAAAACCGCCGGCAAGATATTTTATGCTCTCCACCTTTCCCAGATCAATCACAGCCTCAAAATCTGTTGCCTGATAACCCTGCCAGCCACCCAGTCGCCAATTTTCTGAACCCCGGATTCCATCTATAAGTGCCTCAGGCCCTCCGCCCGTGTAGTTTCTGTTGTAGGGGGTATTTATAACGACAGAGCGATTGAGCGCAATCTTGGTGAACCGCCCCTCAACACTCTTGCTTAAACCCTCGCCCTGCTTGTAGGCAACGGCTTTCACTGTTGTGGTTGTCTTAATGTTAAGCGGGGATGTATACTCAGCCGAAGTGGTGTCGGGTTCACTTGAGTCAAGGGTGTAGTAGATTTTGCATCCAGGGATAATTGTTCCCATAGCTACTGTGGTGGAGTCTTTAATGATAGGTCCATCTGCAATAAGGAATGGAACCGGCACAATTAACTCATCCTCTATAGCAGTGGCTGGGGAGTTACCCTCACCAACGCCCCACTCTTTGTTTGGCTTGCTGCCCATAACAAAGCGTAGCTCTCCGCCGGCCATAATTGCAGAGTGGGAGATGTAAGATTTGGTGTAGGTTTCTCCGTTTAGGGTTGCAGATTGGATGTATCTGTTTTTTGCAGATACCCCCTTTGCCACTATCCGGAACAGATTCCCGTTTTCCAGTCTGATCTCTGTTTGTGGCAACCAGGGAGTTCCAATAATGTAGTCGGTATTTCCGGGAGTGACGGGGTAGAAGCCCATTGCGCTCATAACCAACCAGGCAGACATCTGCCCACAATCTTCGTTCCCACTCAACCCGTTTGGTTGGTCAGTAAAAAAGTCGTCCATAATCTGGCGAACCCTGAATTGTGTTTTCCAGGGCTGATCTACAAAATTATAGAGATATGCCATATGGTGGCTTGGCTCATTTCCCTGGGCATACTGGCCGATAAGGCCGGTAATATCCTTCATATCCATACCGGTTATCGGGGCATCGGTCTCAAAAAGCTCATCTATTTTAGCGGCAAGTCTCTCTTTGCCTCCGTGGAGCCGGGTTAACCCCGTAATATCCTGGGGAACATAGAAGCTGTAGTGCCAAGAGTTGGCCTCCACAAAATGCCAGTCTATGGTAGTGGGGTTAAATGGTGTGAGCCAGCTTCCGTTTAGACGGGGCCTCATAAATCCGGTAGTTGTGCAGAATATGTTTTTATAGGATTGTGCTCTGGTTGTATACTCCCTGTAGAGAGCGTCGTTACCCAAATCTTTTGCCATTACCGCAATACACCAGTCGTTGTATGCATATTCAAGTGTTTTGGAGATTGACCCGTGCTCTTTATCGGATGGGATAAACTGGTGCTTTATATAGATTCCGAGCCCGTAGTGCTCTTTGGTTGCGCTGTTTACCATCGCCTTAAGTGCAACATCTCCGTCAAAGCTCCTTATCCCTTTCATCCAGGCATCTGCAATTGCAGATATGGCGTGGTTTCCTATCATACAGTATGTTTCGTTCCCGGCCAGCTCCCAGATTGGCAGCAGCCCCCCTTTGTCATAGATGTTGAGCATTGTATTTATATAATCTGAACTTCTTTTCTGGTCTATGATTGTCATAAGCGGGTGCCAGGTCCTGTAGGTGTCCCATAGAGAGAAGATGGTATAGTTGGTAAACCCTTGGGCTGTATGGATTTTACGGTCTATACCCCTGTATCGCCCATCTGTATCCATAAAGATATTTGGTTGTACCATTGTGTGATAGAGAGCAGTGTAGAAGACCCTCATCTGCTTTTTGGTGCCACCCTTAACTGCAATTTTACCCAACTCACTGTCCCACAGCTCTACCCCCTTTTCACGAATAGAATCAAAGCCACACTCAGGAATCTCGCTCTCCAAATTGAGTTTGGCACCCTGAGAGTCTACTGCAGATAGTGAGACCTTCACCTCTATGGTCTCTCCCTTTTTTGTCTCGAACCCGACAAACGCTTTGATATTGGTGCCGGTTGCGGCACCGGCTGTAATGAGGGTGTCGTTCACGGCTATGCCGGTTCGGGAGAATGGTTTTGAGAACTCCATATGAAAATACCAGATAACATCCTTTGCCCAGTTTGAGGAGCGTCTCATACCACGAATCTCACGATCATTAATAATCTCTATCCAGGATTCGGTTACCTTATCCCGGTGCTTAAGATCTATGATGATGTTGGAGAGTTCGCTCTTTGGAAAGGTGTAACGGTGGTACCCCACTCTCGCGGTTGCAGTCATCTCTGCCAAAACCCCGGGCTTATCCAGCCACACCCTGTAGTAGCCGGCTCCGGCTTTTTCGCTCTCTTTTTTGAATTCAGATGAGTAGAGCAGATTGTCAAAAACCGGCTCCCCAACCACAGGCATCAGCAGAATATCTCCATAGTCGCTGATTCCGGTGCCATTGAGGGCTGTATGGGCAAAGCCGTAGATAACTGAGTCACTGTAGTGGTAACCCGAGCATCCGTCCCAACCGGTGAGCCGGGTCTGAGGAGAGAGTTGAACCATCCCAAAGGGTACAGTAGCCCCCGGATATGTGTGGCCGTGAGCATCTGTTCCAATAAAGGGGTTCACGAATGAGGCCGCACCATTTTTTTCGATGCTGTTTACACAACATTGCAAAATTATTATCGCGATAATAAGTAGCGCTACTACTTTAGTTCTCATTGTTATATAAGTTTAGGTTGTATATTTTTAACTGTTTTATAAAGCTCTTGTAATCTAAATCACTCCTGCAAAAGAGCTTCATTGGGCGGCCGGGCCACAGGTGAAAGAAGTTATCTTCAAACCAGGCGTGGCTCTCCCTCAGGTATAGCTGAACAAAAGGGGAGAATTGGTCTGAGTTAAGAACAATCTTAAACCCACCCTTCACTTTAGTCACCTCCATTTTAATATCTGCCTTATTGAGGTTAAGCGAACCCAGCTTTGTGAGAAACTTACTGTTTGTGTATAGATTGCCTCCGGATGTTTTAAAACTTGCCTCTATTATGGAGGAGCCCCTCTCCGGGATAGTTCCAAGAGAGCTTAGCGGGATGGAGATTACTTTTACCGAGCTGTTTGCCTTAATTGTAAAGTTATTGTCTGTTAGAATGTTGCGCTCTTTGTTCAAATTTTGAAAATTGCCAAGATTAGCGGTAAGTACCCCTTTGGTATCTGTTAACCTATCTGAGACCAGGTGGATATTACAGCTGTCTCTCTCAATAATGACAGAGAGCAGAATATCTCTGTATAGATTCCGGACAGAGTACTGCAGCGCCTTCCAGTTATTGTTGACATCTGTGCCGGACCAGCTGGTTACCGGCCAGCAGTCGTTTAGCTGCCAGTAGAGAGTGCCCATACAGTATGGCATAGAGCGTCGCTGTGCCTCAATTGCCATCCCCACACCCTTCGCCTGGACAATTTGACTAAGGTGAATATAGGACTCAAGAGTTTTTGGGTAGAGGTTTTCCATTGCAAGGTATGCTCCTATGTTTTGATATCCGGTGGGATGCTTTTGATGTGAGCGGAGCTCATTTGAGAAGAGGGTATCTGCATTGGCAGGCTGAAACTCCCGTATGGTAGAGATAGCGGGCATTGACTGGACTCCAAACTCACTCATAAAACGGGGAACCTTTTCCAGATACTTTTCAAATGGCTCCAAACCCCACCAGACACCCCAGTAGTGGGAGCTTGAGTGGGTCATACTCGCCTCTCTTCCCCAACCAACCATAGGGGAGGAGGGGAGATAAAAGCGACCGGGGTCAAGCTCATTTACCGCACCGGGGAGAATGTCGTGAAATATTCTCAGATATCCGCTCCACAACTTAGCGGCATCTGCAGAGTCAATTTTATGACTCTTTTGCCACTGCCAGTTGTGCCACCCTTCGTCGGACTCATTGTTGCCGCACCACATAGCCAGGGCGGGGTAGTTTCTAAGTCGTTTTATCTGATATTGTGCCTCTCGTTTAACACTCTGTGCAAAATTGTCGTCCGGAGGGTACATTGCGCAGGCAAACATAAAATCTTGCCACACAAGTATCCCGGAGCGGCTGCACAATTCGTAGAAGATCTCCTTTTCGTAAACCCCGCCTCCCCAAACACGAATCATATTCATATTGGATTTGACCGCAGTGCTGATAACCTCTCTGTAGTGATTATCGGCCACCTCTGTAATAAAGCTGTGTTGGGGGATATAGTTGGCACCCTTCATATAGACCGGAACTCCGTTTAGCTTTACATAGAGCGGTTTGCCGATGGAGTCCTCCCGGTTTACCACCTCAATTGTGCGGATTCCGTAAGTTATATGCCGCGACCAGCTTTTGCCGGACTCTGTTTTAAGTTCAAACTGCAGCTCGTAGATGTGTGGCTCTCCAAGACCATTACTCCACCAAAGCCGGGGGTTATCAATTTTAAAGGGAATCTCATAGAGGGTCACCCCGGGAGTGAGATTCAACTCCCCGCTGTAATAGGTGGCATCTCTATCGCTCACGGTTATTGTGGCCCTTTGGGCAGATGTGCACTCAATCTCGAAAAGTGCTGTTATTTGAGCTCTATCTTCCTCAATCGATTTTGTAATCAGTTGAATATCTTTGGGCCGGGCATCATCCCAAATCTCTAAATAGAGCGGAGCGGTTATTCCGGCGGTGATAAATCGTGGCCCCCAATCCCACCCGAAGTGGTAGGCAGCTTTGCGGGCAAATACCCATCTGCCCCCTGGAACAGGGTAACCATATGAAGCGGAGTCACTTAAAAATCTGTTGAGAGCAGATTCAAAGAGAATCTCAACAACATTCTCCCCGGGCTTGAGCAGCTCTTTACAGTTGAACTCCCACTTGAGGAACATATTGTTGGTACTGCCAAGCTCTTTACCGTTGAGCCGCACTCTGGCGTAGGTATCCAAACCCTCAAAGACTAGATTGATATTGCTGCTCTCCAGAGTATCGCTATTGACGGTAAAAGTTTTGGTGTATATCCAGTTTTTCTCTCCAATCCACTGCAGATCCCTCTCGTTACACCCGTAAAAGGGGTCGGGAATCAACCCGTTGCGGAGAAGATCGGTGTGGACAGTTCCGGGTACTATCGCCCTGTGCCAAATCGCGGACTCTTGGTCAGCGCGAAACTTCCAGCCATCTGCAAGGCTAACCTTGCGGACCATCTCCTTGGGGCTGCAAGAGCAAAGAGAGAGTGCGACCAGAAAAGCCAGAGAGATAAGTTTCATATTTTCTTTGGAATATATCCTCTCCATCCGTAGAATGCAAGGTATAGATATGGTAAGACCAGTATAAGATATGACATCTGAATACCAAAGCTGTCTGCGGCAATACCAATAAGAAGAGGGAGAATGGCACCACCCAGGATTGCCATTACCAGTATGGAGGAGCCTTGAGAGGTCTCTTTTCCAAGGCCGTCAATTGCAAGGGTAAAGATGTTTGACCACATTATCGAGTTGAACAGACCCACTCCCACAATAGCCCACAGAGCCACCAAGCCTCCGGTAAAGACAGTGGTGAACAGGAGCGCTATAATAAAGAGGCTGAAAACAGTGAGTGTCCTGGCAGGGAGGCTGCGCCCGATTATAAAGCCGACAATATTAACTACAATTAAGATAAAAAACGGAGTAACAACACTTAGGGAGATGCTGCTCTCCAGATAGGTAGAGCCGTAGATTACAAAGAATCCTATAAGCGAAATAAGTATCATATAGAGATACTTACGCACTTTTGCCATAGAGGAGCCCAGCGATACAGCCCCAATAAAACGCCCGATCATTGCGCCACCCCAGTAGAATGCCAGATATGTCTTGGCCTCCATCTCCGGGTAGGAGAGAATCTCTTTGAGATAGTTTATAATGGTGCTGCCAATAGATACTTCCGACCCTACATAGAAGAAGATTGCAATGGCCCCCAGCGAGAGCTGACTGTAACGGAGTGCCCCCGCCCCCTTTACAACTTCGTTCTCTGCAGATAGTGAGGGGAGTTTGGCAACAGAGAAGACAACTGCCAGCAGTAAGAAGATTGCTGCAAATATAAAATATGGGATATGAACCCCGCTGGCGGCAAAGTAGTGGAAAACAAGATACCCTCCAATAATGGGGGCTATTGTGGTGCCAAAGGAGTTGAACCCTTGTGAGAGATTGAGCCTGGAGGAGGCTGTTTGTGGAGAGCCAAGAATTGCCACATATGGGTTGGCGGCAATCTGCAACATTGTAAAGCCGAGACCAAGCACAAAGAGGGCAAACAGAAAAAAGCCGTACTGGTGGAAATGTGCCGCCGGATAGAAGAGCAGGCAGGCAACTGCAGATGTAATCAGCCCTGCCACAACTCCCTTATTGTACCCGATCTTTTGAATAGGATCTCCAATGAAAGAAGAGATTATGAAATAGATTAGTGAGCCGATAAAGTATGCACCAAAGAAGGCAAACTGGATGAGCATTGCCTGTGTGTAGCTCAGCTCAAAGAGGGTTTTCATATAGGGGATGAGGATGTCATTCATACAGGTAATAAAGCCCCACATAAAGAAGAGAACCGTTATCAGTATAAAGCTGCCCCGGTAGTTTGAAGTTTTGTCCATAGTAGTTTTTATCTGTTATAAGTTTTTATATCGAATCAAGAGCTCTTTGAAGTGCTTTAACCCTTCGTAAAAGAAGAGGGTCTCCCCCTTTAAACCGTTAGCCCTGTTGTATTTTATTATCTCTTCCAGCATTGCGGCGTTTGGGATAACGCTATCCTCCACCTGAATTAGAACACCCGGGTAAAAGCGCTCTCTGTCTCCGGGGCCAAGATACTCCAGTTGCCGGTCCAGAGTATTTTTGTAGGCTTCCAGGGTGTGCCGGTACACCTGTGGAATTATGATATCACAATAGCCCTTGTGCAGCCACTGCGGCCAATCCTGCAGATACTCCTCTTTTGCCCAGGGGTGGATGCTGGGGGCCATACTCACAACAGTGTTGGGTTTGATCTCTTTGACCTCCCGGTATAACCTTCCCAGAAACTCTGTTAGTTTACCGGCACGCCAGTTTACCCAACCGGAGTCCCTGTAATTTGTCGGAGGCAGGGTGTTGTTATGCTCTTTTTTATAGAGCTCTACCGTATAGGGGTCGTACCCGCCGATTGAGGGGAGTGCCGGAAGTCTGTCGTCTCCCTGGATGCCGTCTATGTTGTAGTTGATTACAACCTCCCTTATAAGGTCAATCATAAACTCCTGTACCTGTGGATGAAAAGGGTTGAGCCACTGAAAATTGTTCTTTGAGACCAGCTTGCCATCTATATCCATTGCAGCCCAGTGTGGTTTTTCTCTTATGATTACACCACCATCCTCCTGCATATAGGAGCAGGAGAAGCCAAACTCAAACCAGGCGTGAACCTTGATTCCCCTTTTATGCGACTCCTCTATTAGCTCTTTTAGCGGATCTCTTCCCGCAAACCTGGGCTCAATTTCGACTCCAGTTAGAGATGCTGCAACTTTGCTCGGATATGTGGTTGCCGCCCTGTTCCAGGTTACCACAAAAATATGGTTGATGCCAACCTCCCGGCATAACTCAACTGCTTCGATGATGTTTGCTCTGGAGTCCAGCACAGCGCTGCACACATTGGTGAGCCACACCCCTTTTAGCTGTGATTTGGCAGATGGAGAAAAAAGAAGGAGAAGAGCAGATGTGAAGATTCTTATTGATGTCATTATGAGTGTATGTATAAATAAAGCTCTATACCAAAGGTACAAAAAAATTGAACCGGTAAAGCTCTCTCCAAATAAGGTTGAAGTTCGGCAAAATTCCCTGAAACCTCCACTAGCATTGGTTTCCCGCTAACCCCACTGACAATCAGATTAAACGCCATTTATCTAAAAATAGTTTTTTTTGTATTTCAATACAAAAAATTTGTTGAAATATATAAAAATCATAACTTTACGCTGCATTGCCTGCGCACAGCTGTTCCCTCATTAGTATGACCGGTCTTTAAAACATTTGAACCCCGCCGATGACTTTAATTTACAGCAACTTTTTTCCGGAAAATTTAAACTAGTACAAAGGAGTTTCGAGCCCCATACATATGCGGACTTAGATGCACTTTGTTAGATATATAAACACGTTGTGGGCAATTTGCTGCCAATGAATTACAAAACTATAAAAATCAATAAAATGAACAAAGTTATTGTCTCTCTTATTATTTTACTGTTAACCTCATGTGGATCAAAACGGTATACATATAATGATTCAATTATAATTAAATCAACAAAAGAATTTCAAAGTTTGGATTTAAAAAAAATTAACGGACTCATTCAAAATATTAAAAAAGAAGAATTTAGAGACAAATTGCTAGCACAATTCCCTGATGCGTTGACAGATTATACCGATAGAATACACTTGCAAGTTAAAAGTATAAAAAAGACTTTTGGTATTAATTGGCTTTTTAAAAAGAAGATAATGAGTAAAATAAGTGTAATTGTTATGTTACAAATGAATTACGACAATTCAAAAGAAAAACAGGCAAATCAAATTGTAAGTTATTATAAGGAGTTGGTGACTGCAGAATTGAATAGAAATGGTATTATAACTGGCAATTAAACTGCACATTATGAACTAAAAACTAATTAATGATAGTAATATGATAAAAGGAGCAAAATCATTTCGCCATTCGGCAGCTTTTGGCAAACGTATTGAGTACTACGTTATCGGTCTAATGCTTAAAGAGGGCTTGGATGTTTACGTGCCTATGGTTGATGATGATGCAATTGATGCTGTGATTAAAAAAGCAGATGGTACTTTTGTAGAGGTGCAAATAAAAGCCCGCTCAAATGAGAATATGTTTGGTTCTGCAGCTCTTTTTGCAGGAATACCTCACAAACATAGAAAAAACTATTGGTTTGTATTCTACTCGGAAAGGATGGATACAATTTGGATATTGTCATCAAAAGAGTTTATCGAAAATTCAAGACAGAACAAGACTGGAAAAAATCTAGGGAAATACTCAATTTGGTTCAACGGGAAGAATTCGAAAACCAATACGGAACACGTAAGGCCACAATTCAAAAAATACTTAGCAAAAGATTTTTGTCGTATATTGAACGAAAATCCCGATTATTAATGGTGGAAAATAAGAACGTAGATAATAAATCGCTGAGTTTTCTGAAGGGGAAGCAAACCGATTGGGATGAGCTGGCAAAGGATTGCGTTGCATTTGCCAATGCTCAGGGAGGTTTTGTATTTATTGGCATTGAGGATAAGGAGAAGCACCCTCCGTTAAACCAAAGCATTACTGATAGAAACATACCCGATGTTATTCAACAAAACATTGCCCACCGTACCATAAATGTTGGGATTGCTATAACCATAGAAGTCGCAGATAATAAAGCAGAATACATAAAAGTTCAGGTTTTTAGGAGCGCTCAAACCATTGCTTCCACAACCGATGGCAAGTATTATGTGCGTGTACATGATGAGTGCAGGCCGGTGCCACCCGATGAAATGGCACGGTTAGCCGCCGATAAGAATGCTTTTGTTTGGGAGGAGCAAACAAGTAAGCGAATACCATCCACTCAGTTCGACGAGCAGAAGCGCATTGCATTTCTTAGGGATATTAGAAATTCACAACGGGTGAGTTCTTTTATTAAGGAGATGAGCGATGAAGAGCTGCTCGATTTCTACTTCTTCCAAAAAAACGGCTACCTTACCAACCTAGGCATTTTATGGATTGGGAAGCGTAACGATAGGGCGTCGCTGCTTTACCCGCCTGCGATTCAAGTTATTCGCTATGACGATAACGATGAGAAGGTGTGGAAACTTCTACTCGATGAGTATTTTGCAAATCCAAAGGAGCTGCTAGAGCGAGTGCTAAACGATATCCCCGACTGGCAGGAAAGCATTGAAGTGTCGGAGGGTATGTTCAGGAAAAATATTCCGTTTTTTTCCATCGAGGTGGTACGCGAGCTAATTGTTAATGCACTTGTACATCGTACATACACAACGAGGGGAGATATCTTTATTAATATTTACCCCGACCGAATGGAAATTCATAGTCCAGGCAGGTTACCGTTTGGCGTAACACCCAAAAACATTTTAAGCCAATCGATACGCCGAAACGAACATCTTTCAAAGATTTTTTACGATTTAGGCTTAATGGAAAAAGAGGGCAGCGGTTACGATTTGGTATATGCAAAGCTGCTAGGTACGGGAAAACCTCCTCCCATAGTAAAGGAAACGGATGAGCGGGTTTCTGTAATAGTTAAAAAGCAATTTGTGAGCAAGGAGGTGGTGCGCCTAATGGACAAAGCCAGCACAGAGTTTGCTTTAAAACAAAAGGAGCTAATCTCTCTAGGACTTTTGGCTCAACAGCAATCGTACACTGCCCTTGAAATTTCGAGAATTTTAAATCAGAACGAAGAGGTAGGTTTAAGAAATTGGCTAGGACGATTACTCGATTTCGAGTTAGTTGTAAAAACAGGAAAAGGAAAGGGTACTCAATATGCTGTTAATCCTGAGTTTATACGTCAAATCAATTTTAAGGGTAAAACTAACCTTAAGAATATCGAGGATTACCGTTTAGAGGAATTGATATATAAAGATATTAAAGCATATCCTAATAGTGGTTTTAGTGAAATACACCAGCGGATTGGTCTTGAAATAAACAAGCATAAGGTTCGAAGGGTTTTAAAACAAATGGTTGATAATCATAAACTAAAAAGTGAAGGTGTTAAAAAGTGGGTTAGATATTTTATTGAGCAGAATTTGTAAGAAAACGAATAAAACTCATTATAATGCTCAATAAAAACACACTTGAAGCATTAGCAAATGGTAGAAAGAAGATTTAATTATACAATGTGACACAAGTTGACAATACTCTTTTTTAGGTTTGTGCAAAAATACGAAAGAGATGATAACAAAACTAATATGGCCAAAATGTTACTTGATGGATGGCAAAAACTCATTCTGGGTGGGATGCACAGATGATGAAGTTATCAAACAGATTATTCCTCATCTTACAGGAAACGATGAGATGCAAATAGAGTCTATCAAGAATAACCGAGGTCCAGCCACTATTGAAGAGATGCAGAACGAGGTGATGTACACCAATTTCTTCCTTATCTCTGCAGATGGGATAAATATAAACAGCTATTCCTGGTATATGCCCTATTCAGGTCTATGGAATGCTGGGAATCCATTCCGAATGATTGATAAAGAGATAATAACAAATCTTAATGATCTGAAGCAACTGGAGGAAAAACTGCAGAAAGAGGGTAAATTTAATGATGAGTCTGATTTAATTTTCGAGGATATATAAAACTTATATCTATGGATACCCCGCATTCGCGGCAATTTCGGAGCAGATCGTTTTATCAAACTTAAAGGGGCATTGCACTTACTGCATCTTAACCATTATGGTTCTCCAGGTGTTGAGAAGATTCGGGCCATCATAAAGTGTCCCGTAAATTGTACACTCATCGTCATCTTTTACGATAATCTCAAACCCGTTTAAAGAGGAGTCACTCACAGTGAATTTAGAGTAGACGATGTTTCTGTCTACATTGAAATCACCTGTCTGTTTCCCGAGTTCCGGATTCTGACACTCAAAGTGGTATTTGAGATCTGACTCTTTTTCAATTCTATAGCAATTGCAGATTCTTTTTCCCTCTACACAGGCCCAGGTTTCGTTAATGATTTCGGGGCCCTCAACAATAATTTTGGCCTCTCCTATAGCCCTTAAGATATTACCATCTTTGTCAACGAATTCGGAGTTTGTCATCCATTCTGCCGAGTCCGACAACAAATGTTTTTCTGCCCTCATATATAGAATTTTTAGTTTCGTCTTAACCAAAGATACAAAAAAAACAAAAATGAGCAAACAGAGCGGGCTCTACCTGGAGTTTATGAACAAAATAGCTCGCTCAAGTATATCATCTTTACGAAGATCCCACCAGTTGAGTTCGCAAAAAATCTCCGGGTTAACTCCATCTTCGGAGTAGTTTATTTTGTTTAAATCGTATGATTGTGATATGGAAAATCTGTATGTCCATCCGTTTGGCAACTGGCCTCCGTTTGGAAGTCCACCGCCGCCACCTGTCTTATCTCCGATGAGGGTGATGTTTGGAATGGCTTTTGAGGCAAGAGCGAAAAATGTCGTGGCACTGTATGAACCTCTATCTATGAGAACCACAAGAGGTTTGCCGATGTATTTGATTCTGGAAGATGGGCTGATGTAGAACGGTTCAAAGGGGCCAAAGTCATTTCTTCCCTTTCCGTTACGGGTGCGGTTGTACATAACAAGGGTCTTGGCGGTGATAAAGCGGCTTAAAATTCTTGGGATGTTGGAGAAGTTCCCCCCTCCATTCTCCCGCAGGTCTAAAATCAGCCCCTTGGTATTCTTATATTTGTCAAGGATAAAATCTAAAGCACCCTCACCGGCATTATTCATAAAGCTGCTGTACCTTATATACCCTATATTGGCTCCGGGAAGAGGTCCGTGCCGGAAGCTCTCCGTGGTGTACTCTCCCGCTTTGAGATAGACCTCCTTAATTATTCTGTACTCAAAATTGTCCCGCCCTTTGAGGTATGCGTTGTAGCGCGAGACATTAAAGGGTGCAACCAGGTTTGTGTGGTCGTCGCGCAGCTCGTTGAGCATACTTCCCATCACATTGAAGAGCGAGTCTTCGCTCATTCGGGAGTAGATCTTCTTTCTATAGATCTCCCGCAGGTTATCCCAGTCTACATTCTTAAGCTCAAAGTAGGCATATTTGCTGTCTACCTCTTTCCAGAGATAATCGAAGTTAACAAAAGGGTCAGTTGAGGCCAACTCTTTTTCAAAAAGCAGATCTTTGCAGGAGGTGAAAACAGATGCCAGAACCAATATGTAAAGTATCCTCTTCATAGCCCTTTATCTGTAGTTAAATAAAAATGAGAGTTGCAGGGAGTGCCTCACAAAATGGAATGGCTCATATTTGCCCGGAGCGTTGTAGATATCAAAAAGATAGGAGAGTTTGAGGGCATTTCCGTTAAAGAGGTGGTGAGTGTAATCTGCTTTGGATTGGATACGAAATCCATTAACAGATAGCTGGTAGTCACTAAAGTTTTTTATCTCAGAACCTGTGATTTGGGGCAGATAGTTATATGCATATCCCGGCCTGTAGTTGAGGTTAAGAGCCCCGAGTGCCAGTGAAAAGGAGAGTTCCCTTTGTGCAGGTTTAAGATTTTTTCTAAAAAAGAGAATCTTCACAACCCTGCCCTTAACCCTTGGAACAGAGAGGGTAACCTTTGAGATAGCCATTATGTTTAAGATATTCTCAACGCCAAGGGAGTTATTCATAAACGCCTCGTTCTCTCTTATGTTTGTGGTGTTAAGGATATTAGCCCCAACCTTTGTGTTCCATCGGCCCGATGTGAAGCGGTTAACTCTGTAGAGCCTGTAGTAGTTGATATCCAGGCTGTAGAAGGTGGCAGATTTGTATGTGTTGTTAAAATTGTTGGTATTCAACCCGAAACTGTAGGAGCAACCCAGGTGGCTCTCTGTTTTGCTGCCCACCCTCATAAGACCTCCGGTAAAGGTGTAGGAGGCGCCGTTGTAAAAGAGAGGTGATGTTGCCAGATCCCGGAATGTGGTTGTACCCACTCCGCTGGAGAACTCGATGAATGAACTGCCCTGCTGACCAAATAGAAAAGAGGAGAGAGAAAGAGATAAAACTACCTGTAAAAAGATAAAAGATATAACTTTTCTCATAGGATTTTCCTGAGTTGAAATTCATTCAAATATAGAGAAAATTGTGTGCAATACATAGCTGTTATTGATATAAGTATTAACTTTATAGTCAAATTATTGCCACACAGATGAAATCATCAATTAAATTTCTGCTCAACGGAGTACCTAAAGAGGTTGACTTTAAAACATCTGCACAGCTATACCCGCATATGACAGTGATGCAGTACCTGCGAGAGGGTCTAAAACTTACCGGAACCAAGGAGGGGTGCGGCATTGGAGATTGCGGGGCGTGCACAGTCTGTTTGGCAGAGAGAGATGAGAACGGGAATACTGTCATAAATTCTGTTAACTCCTGCCTCATTTTGTTGGGGATGCTGGATAACAAACACCTGATAACAGTAGAGGGGGTTGCCAAAAATGGGGTTTTACACCCCGTTCAAAAGAGCCTTTTAGAGAGGAGGGGCTCTCAGTGTGGTTTTTGTACACCGGGTGTGGTTATGAGCGCATACACTCACTATATTAACAATAAGGAGTTTACACGGGAGTCTGTAGAGAGTGTCCTCTCCGGAAATCTTTGCAGATGTACCGGTTATGAGAGCATAATGGAGGCTCTGCTGGCCCTTGAGAGCCCCTCCGGGGTAGGTACTAAAGTAAAATTGCCTCAACTCAATTGTGAGGAGCTGGTTTTTACCCGTGGCAGCAGCAGCTATATAAAACCCTATGATTTAGAGTCTCTGTTAAAGTACAAAGCGGAGTTTCCTATGTATGAGATGGTATCCGGGGCGAGTGATGTTAGTGTAAAGCGTAAGGTAGAGGAGAGTTTCGATGCCAAAATCATAGATATCTCAGATATAAACGAGTTAAAAAGAGTTGATATACAGAGGGAAAACATAATTATTGGGTCAAATCTCTCAATAGAGAGTGTAAAAGATATTCTCTCGCGCTACTATCCCGGGGTAGAGGAGTACCTGAGTGCATTTGCCTCTTTGCCAATTCGCAACAAAGCATCTATGGCAGGCAGCGTTTACGGCGCCTCTGCCGTGGGAGATATTATGCCGATGTTACTGGCAATGGGGGCGAAGATGAAACTATCTTGTGCAGGATCTTCAAGAGTGGTAGATTGCAGAGAGTTCAACTCAGGTTACCGCAAACATATTCTACAAGAGAACGAGATAATTGAGAGCTTTATTATCCCGGTGCCGGGTAAAGATAGAGTGCTCTTTTTGCATAAGCAGTCCAAACGAAAAGATATGGATATATCTGCAATGACCTTCTGTATAGGCTTTAAGCTAGATAAAGGTTTCATAAAAGATGTACTTACAGGGTATGGAGGGATGGCTCCCATACCACGCCCATCCCCAATGCTGGAGCGGTTTCTCACCGGGAGACTCTTTAACGAAGAGACATTCACTCTGGCAAAAGATGTTGTTGCAAAGGATTTTAGCACAATATCAGATATGAGAGGCAGCGCAGGATACCGGATGATGGTTGCCAAAAACCTGCTCATCAAATGTTTTAATGAGATAAAAAGAGGGAGAGATGGATCAGGCAACTAAACGGATAGCAGCTCACTTCACAGGGCAGACAAGGTTTGTAGATGATATCGACAAGCCTTCCAATACTCTATATGGCTATATTGTTAAGAGTGATGTAGCATACGGAAGAGTTGAGAGTGTAAACTACGAGAAGGCTCTAAAGTCACCCGGGGTTTGTGCCATCTTAAGCCACAAAGATATTCCGGGAAAGAACTCAATGGGGGCTGTCTTCGATGATGAGCCGGTTTTGGCAGAAGATTATGTGGAGTTTATTGGGCAGGCTGTTTTACTTATAGCTGCAACCAGCAGGCAGGCAGCCGCAGATGCCGCAAAAAAAGTTGAGATAGTGGTAACTGAGCTGGAGCCGGTGCTGGATGTAGAGGAGTCATTCCGGAAGAAGAACTTCCCTTTTGACCCGCTCTTTATTGAGAGAGGAGATGTGGAGAGCGGCTTTGAGGGGTCTCATTTTGTGATTGAGGGCGAGCTGGCCATTGGCGGGCAGGAGCACTTCTATCTGGAGACCAACGCCGCAATGTCAATCCCAAAGGCAGATGGCACAATTGTGGTCTACTCTTCAACTCAAAACCCATCTGAGAATCAACTGATTATTTCACACGCACTGGATTTGGAGAGCTCCAGAATAGAGGTGATTACAGATGTTATAGGTGGCGGGTTCGGGGGCAAAGAGACCCAGAGTAACTGGTGTGCGGTGTGGAGCGCCCTTTTGGCAACTCACTGCAAAAGAGCTGTGGTTATGGTTCTGGACAGGAGGGAGGATATGCTCATAACCGGCAAACGGCACCCTGTTAAGGTAAACTACAAGGTGGGCTTCAATAGTAATGGTAAGATTAACTCCTACAGCTCCAGGTTCCTCTTTGATGTGGGCTTTAGTGCAGATCTCTCCAGATCTATAATTGAGAGAGCCCTGCTGCATCTGGATAACAGCTACTACATTCCCGCCATAAAGAGCGAGCTCTACCCGTGCAAGACAAACAGATCTTCAAATACCGCATTCCGGGGGTTTGGGGCACCACAGTCAATTGCCGTTATAGAGTACATTATGGATGAGATCTCGCGCAAAACCGGGATAGATGGGGCAGAGGTGAGGCGAAAAAATCTATACGGAGAGAGGGTGAGAAACAGAGCTCCATACGGACAGTTGATTAAGGATAATATTCTGGGAGATCTCTACAGGAGCATTATGGAGTCGTCCGATTACAGCGCCAGAGTTAAAGAGATCAAGAGGTTTAACCGCAATTCACAGTGGAAAAAGAGGGCAATTGCCGTAGTTCCGGTAAAATTCGGGATATCATTCACAACCACATTCCTCAACCAGGGGGCAGCACTTGTCAATTTGTACAAAGATGGCTCTGTTGCTCTGCATCAGGGGGGAGTAGAGATGGGGCAGGGGCTTTATGACAAAATGATTGAGGTGGCATCGCGTGAGTTTGGGATTAAAAAGGAGTCTGTCAGAATCTGCTCAACCAACACAATGGTTATTCCAAACACATCTGCAACAGCGGCATCTACCGGGTCAGATATAAACGGACACGCCATTAAGCTTGCAATTGACTGCCTAAAAGCGAGATTGAATGTTTTTGCTGCAACTCTCTACGGAATTGATTTAATAGATATTGTTTGGGAGAACTCTACAATCTACTCCCGCAAAAAGCCATCTGAAACTCACCCGCTCTCACACCTGATTCAAAATGCCTATCTGGCCAGGATCAGCCTGAGCGAGCAGGCCTTCTACAAAACTCCGGGTGTCCATTTCAACAGAGAGACATCCAGGGGAGAGCCCTTCTACTACTACGCCTGCGGCATAGCTGCAAGCGAGGTGGAGGTAGATTTTTTAACCGGCTCACACACCGTTCTGCGGGCAGATATTCTCCACGATGTTGGGGAGTCGATTGACCCTTTGATAGATAAAGGGCAGATAGAGGGTGCCTTTGTGCAGTGTATGGGGTGGACTACTGTAGAGGAGTTGGTCTATAACAATAAGGGGTTACTGCTTACCGCCGGGCCGGACAGTTATAAGATCCCGGGAGTTGCAGATATTCCAAAGGATTTTAGAGTATCTCTCTATAAAGAGAACCCGTTCAAAGATGGGATATTAAGAAGCAGGGCAGTAGGTGAGCCCCCGTTTATTCTGGGGTTATCTGTGTGGCTTGCCATAAAACAGGCTATCACCAAATTTAACCCGGGGGAGTTTAGGCTGGATTTGCCTGCAACAAAGGAGAAAATCTTAAAATGTGCATACGGTTATGAAGAGTAGATTGAATACCAATATATTTATAATCCTGGCGGGTCTCTTATGGGGTCTCACCGAGTTAACGGGCGGCTATTTTTTGCATCTGCTAAAGGCCCCGGTGGCCGGTGCCCTTCTAATGCCGGTGGGGGTTTTGTGTATGGCGGTGGTTTACGGGAGGAGCTCGCGCAAGAGCTCTATAGTGTTAGTCTCGCTTATTGCCGCATCTGTAAAGCTTGTTACAATATTTCTTGTTCCCGCTGCCTCTTTATACCTGGTTATTAACCCGGTTGTGGCTATAGTGCTGCAGGGGCTCATTATGATAATTCCTGTGGCGATGATTGCCGATAGTAAATCTCACCGGGCAACTGTGGTGTTTGTATCATTTTATGCGGCAATTGTTCTCTATAAACTTGCCTTTATCACATTTCAGATAGTGCTCAAAGTTAACACCGGGGCACCGGCTCTCGGGGGCCTTAACATTGCCCAAAACTCCGGGTTTCTCTTTGTGGAGACACTCATCAGTACTATTATAATCACCGGCTCTCTATTTGTGGCCGAGATGCTCAATGCACGAGCAAAGGGGGTAAGGTCATAATCACAAATTAGTATATACACGCAACTATGAGAAAATTCCCGTTAATTATCTTTTTTTTAACGCTTTATCAACTTTGTTTTGCCCAAACAAGCCTGCCGCCCGGCTACCTGAAGAGTCTTTCGGGCAAAGAGGTAAAAATTTTGGATGTAATATCACCCGGCAAACCCATTGTAATATCTTTCTGGGCAACCTGGTGCAACCCCTGTGTAGAGGAGCTCGAGGCTGTTACCCAGCTGTATGAGACCTGGCAGGGTGAGATCGATTTTGAATTTGTTGCAATAAGTATAGATGATTCAAGGTCTGCAGCCAAGGTAAAGAGTTTTGTACAGGGAAAAGGGTGGCCCTTTAAAGTGCTGCTGGACCAAAACCAGGATGCAATGAAGGCGATGAATGTCTCAATGGTGCCATTCACATTTATTCTTAACAGTGCAGGAGTTGTAAAATACAGGCACTCCGGCTATATCAACGGAGATGAGCAGACCCTTTTCAAAGAGCTAAAAAAGATTTCAAATGAGTAGAAAGATATTTATTACCGCTATCGCTCTGCTGCTTGCTGCGCAGGCTCACACCCAAAACAAAGGCCTCTTCTCGGGCAGCTTCTCATCTGCAAGCCACTACTACCAAACAGACAGATCTATTCTCTTTATAAGGCCGAATGACCCTTTTGCCTCCAACAACATTTTGAGGCTCAACTACAGCCAGGGGAGTATTGTTGCCGGGTTGCAGTATGAGGCATATCTGCCCCCCATCTCCGGGTTCCCGTACCAACTGGAGGGGGATAAAATTGTCTACAGGTTTTTCCGTTATACAAAGAACTCTATTGATATTACCGTCGGGAATTTCTACGAACAGTTTGGAAACGGGTTGATATTGAGGGCATACGAGAACAGAGATTTGGGGATAAACAACTCGCTGGATGGGTTTAGGGTTATATATAGGCCGCTCTCATTTTTGCGTATCACGGGAGTTTACGGCAAACCGCGCAGGTTTCTGGAGAATAGCGCCAACTATGTGAGGGGTGTAGATGCAGATATAGTTGTGGATACAGTTTTTAACTCCAGTGCCAGCCTAAGGTTTGGTGCCGGAGTGGTTAGCAAGTTCGATAGATATACCGGCCCTCTGACAGATTTTCCGGAGATGGTCACTGCAACAAGTGTGAGGGCATCTTTAAGCTCCGGGAGCCTGGATGTGAACGGGGAGTATGTGGTAAAATCTGCCGACCCGAGTGAGTTTAACGACTACAGCCATACAAAGGGGTCGTCACTTCTGCTAAACGGCAACTTTATTAAAAACAGGTTTGGCCTCTTTTTCTCGCTTCGTTTTCTTAAGCAGATGAACTTCCTCAACGAGCGAGAGTCCAACGATATCTACAATACAATCAACTACTTGCCCTCTAACACCAGGCAGCACTCCTATATGCTCACCAACATCTACCCATACTCTACCCAAACCGGCGAAGAGTTCTCTCTGCAGGGGGAGGTCAACTACACATTTGAAAAGGGGAGTGCTGCCGGGGGTAAATACGGCACCTCTGTAAGGGTAAACTTCTCACAGGTGAGAGATCTAAAAGCTACCGGTAACAGCAACGGAGTGAGTCTTATATCTGCAGGGGATAAGCTCTATTTTCAGGATCTTAACATAGAGATCTCAAAAAAATGGAGCAACACCCTAAAGTCGGTTCTCACCTATGCCAACATTCAGTATGACAAAGGCTCTCTCGAGGCGCCTGTCTACGATTTTGTGAGGTCAAACATTGTGGTTGCAGATATCAGCTACAAAGCCTCCCGAAAGTTATCTCTAAGGGGCGAAGCTCAACACCTGTGGACAAAAGAGGATGAGGGGAACTGGATTGCCGGGTTGGTGGAGATTGGGTTTGCACCATATTTGAATCTGTATGCGTCCAATATGGTTAACTACCGCTACAGCAACAAAGCCAACTACTACAACGTTGGGCTGGGTTATAAGAACAACTATGTGCGCCTCTCTTTAGGTTACGGTAGGCAAAGAGAGGGGTTGATGTGTGCAGGTGGAATCTGCCTTAAGGTGCCATCTTATAAGGGGTTCAACCTAAAGCTGGATGTGAATTTCTAGTTAGCTACTACAAAATCTTTATTATTACCTACTGAACCCTCAATGCAGTTTACAACCTTTTTGTTGTTTGCTCCGCCGGCGTAGGTCACAAATGCCACAACCTTAATTTTGCTCATCTTGTCCAATGCTATATTGGTGAAATTAACGCTTTTGGCATAGGTTTTTCCAGCCCCTACGCTTGCAGACGGGATAAGATCTCCAAACATATCTGTTCCAATTTTGGTGAGAACATTGTTGTGGACAAAATTTGGAATAGGGTTCCCTTTGTTGTAGAAAGGGGAGGTGTTGTCGGTATTGTAGTAGTTACTCTGATTGGCAACTATGCCGCTTTCAAGAAGATAGATAGATAATTTAACTCCGTCCGGGAAGTTTGTCCCAAACTGTACCCTTACATTTGCAGTGACTGTTGTGCCGGATGAGAGAACCTCAATTGCCAGCCCCGCGTTTGCAGGAGCGTGCATTGCAGATATTACGCTAACGCTTCCCGTCCAGGTGGCCGCCCTGTCTGCGTGAACAGTGGGCACACCGGTAAACCCGAATGAGGAGAAGAGAGAGCTGTTGAGGTTAAATGTCATAACATCGTTTAGGTGAAGAGCCATATGAACAACTTTTTTATCCAGAGGGAGCAGATAGTCTATCTGAGCAATTGCTCTGGTACAGTATCCGCACCAGGTTCCTGTGTACTGCTCCAGAAGTACATTTTTCTCGTACTTAATATCTGCAGATGCAGTAGTGAAGGTGAGCTGATTACCATATGATGTCCCTTTTTGGTTAACTGCGTATGCCCTTACAAAGTATGTTGTGCCGGCTGTGAGCCCGCTAAGATTGCTTATCCAGCCCCCCTTTCCGACACCATCTGTACTCTTTGAACTTGAAGTTGTGGGCATTGGAGATGTTCCCCAGCAAACCCCGCGTGCAGTTACCGCAGAGCCGCCGTCATCGCTAACTGCACCCCCTGTCTGAGCTGTCGTTGCAGTGATGTTTGTTACACTTGTGGTCTCAACTTGTGGGAGCAGAGCCCCGGACTGTTGCGAACCCTCTTTGGTGCAGCTGCCTGCCAGCGTTAAAATCAAAATTGCTGTGAGTAAATTGAGAGTGTTACCGAAAGATTTCATTTAGAACAGGTTATTTGTAAATTATTAAATTATGCTATGTTTTTAGTTGCCTGTGAGATTTTATTTTGTTACCTGGTGACAAATTTGAGCCCTACAATTGAGGCGATAAGTGTTACAATAAAAAATATTCTCCAGAAGTGCGAGGGCTCTTTGAAGACAAAGATTCCGATAAGAACTGTCCCCACTGCGCCGATGCCTGTCCAAACCGCATAGGCGGTACCTATAGGGAGCTCCCGGGTGGCTCGTACCAGCAGAATCATACTTATGGCCAGACAAATCACAAACCCAGCATACCAGTATAGAGTTGCTGCCCCGGTGGCCTCTTTGGCCTTACCCAGACAAAAGGCAAACCCGGTCTCAAAAAATCCCGCAATTACAAGTATAACCCAGCTCATTACTAAATCTTAATTAATATTAAAGACAAAACTTCCCCAAAGATACATCATTGCAGTGATAACTACTGCACCAACCAGATTGAGAAATAGCCCCGTTTTTGCCATCTGCCCTACACTTATGCGGGAAGTCCCAAATATTATGGCATTTGGCGGAGTGGCAACCGGCAGCATAAAGGCCATTGAGGCAGACATTGTTGCCGGAATCATTAGCAACAGCGGGTTGATATTTGTGGTTATGGCAATTCCCGCGAGTATGGGAAGTATCATCTCTGTTGTGGCGGTGTTGGAAGTGAGCTCTGTGAGAAATGTTATTATCAGAGATATAACCAGTATAATCACAATAGGGTGTAGCGAGGCCACTCCTGCAAGCTGGCTGCCAAACCAGAGCGATAACCCGGACTCTTTGAACCCGGTGGCCAGGGCAAACCCACCGCCAAATAGCAGTAGTATGTGCCAGGGGAGTTTCGATGCAGTGGCCCAATCCAATAGTTTAGCCCCCTTTTCACTGCGTGATGGGACCAGGAAGAGGATTAATGCCATAAATATTGCCACAGTTCCGTCATTTATAAACGAAGCAGTCGGGAAGATTCCTCCCCATCCCGGGATCACAAACCTGCCAAAACTGAGATCTGCACGGAAAATCCAAAGAGCTGCAAGCAGGCCAAATATCACAAAGACAAACTTCTCCTCAAAGCTTGTTCTCCCCATCCCTTTAAGCAGATTGTGAAAGGTGTTCTTATCTATCTCTATCCACTCCTCTTTTTTGGGTTTGAAACTCATAAAGAGATATCCCCAGGTAATCGCGAAAAGGATAAGCGAGACCGGCAGAGCAAAAATTATCCATCCCGAGAAGGAGATCTCGGGCAGATTTGGAAAGTAGATTGTGAAGATTCTCACCAGGGAGAGGTTGGGAGGGGTGCCCACCAGTGTTGCCATACCTCCGATAGATGCGCTGTATGCTATACCCAGCAATAGACCCACGCTAAATTTGGTGCTGCTTTTATTGTTCATATAGTCGTCCAGCTGCCGGATTATTGACGTAACAATCGGGAGCATCATCATCACAGTTGCAGTGTTGGAGATCCACATTGAGAGAAAGAAGGATGAGGCCATAAATCCCAAAAGAATACGGGCGGGACTCACTCCGGTCACAGATAGTATTTTGAGTGCAATCCGTTTGTGCAGGTTCCACCGCTCCATTGCCAACGCAACCAAAAATCCCCCCATAAAGAGGAAGATAACATCATTAAAGTATGTTGCAGATACAGCTTTGCCATCCATTATCCCAAAGAGCGGAAAGAGAGCAACAGGCAAAAGTGAAGTAATTGCCAGCGGAACCACCTCCGTTATCCACCATACCGCCATAAGCAGCGCAACGCAAAACGCATAGGTAACCTTTGGATTATCCGGAACAAAATCTACAAATAAAATTATCCACAAAATAACCGCCGGAGTAATCACAAAGCTTATAAGTTGCTTTATATCTATAATTTGCCCGACTCCTGTCAATTGCCCGCTTTTCATATTGAAGTTTCTCTATAGAGTTATATTTTTAGAGCTTCGCTCTAGCGTTTTGTCTTAGAGCATTCTGTTTAACATTTTGTCTTAAAGCTTCGCTCTAGCGTTTTGTCTTCTGGATTTTGTCAACCGCTTCCAGGTAGAGTGGGAGAGCGGCAGAGCCGTACCAATTAAAGAGCTCTGCTTCCAGCAATTTCTCTTTTACGGCAGGATCACCTTTTAGAAGCTCTTTTGCTTCCTCAAAATCCTTTGCGTTAAGAATGAATATCCCCCTGTAACTCTTCTCGTTCTTCCCAATAGGCCCTGCAACAACCAGTTTCCCGGCCTCAACCATTTTGCCCATATTGCTCATATGCCCGGCAAAGCAGCTGTCAATGAATTTTTTGTCGGTTGTAGTATTGCTGCCGGTCTTGAGAATTACAAAAATATAACTCTTCATCCCGTAATCATCTGCACCCAATTTTTTTGCCAACTCAGAATCAAAATTCTGATTAGTTGCGGTCTGGCTAAACGCCAGAGAGACAATTAATAGTGAAATTATTGTTAATACTGTTGTTTTCATTGTATTACTTTTAGATTGAGTTTAATATCATCATTTTGTTATATATTTATCCGGCTCACTTATAAACTCCTCAAGATTAATTACTTTAGAGTAGCCCCCGGCCGTAAGAGTAGCAAAAGTACTGTTATGCACATCATCTGCAGCAATTACCTTACCGTCAAATTTGAGATCTTTGGTAGCACAGGCATCCTTGACTACAATGCATTGAAAACCAAAATCGTGACCAGCCCTCACCGCCGCCTCCAGGCACATATGGGTTTGCATCCCGATAACCACAAGCCGTGTTATCTTGTTCTGTTTGAGATACTCAAGCAGATCTGTTCCCTGAAAACTGTTTACCTCTTTTTTTGTTATCACCTTTTCGCCGGAGAGAGGCTCTACGCTGCTGTGAATCTCAAACCCTTTCGAGGCCTGATGCCTCACGTGAACAACGGTAAGATTCCTATCCCGGAATACTTTGAGAACTTTACCAGCAGCAATCGCTGCCTGATGAACATTCACAAGACCCGGCCCATCTCCCGGAAAATAGAAATTCTGGATATCAACAATAAGAAGGGCTGTCTTTATGGTATCTGCCTTTTCGGTATCTGCCTTTTGAGCGGCTCTTGAAACACCAAATACTTGCGCCAGCAAGAGGATTAAGATCACTATTTTCTTCATATTTTCTCGTAATTACAAATATAAAGATACATTTTTATGACAACTTTGCCAGAGTTATTCCCGGGCTTCGGTTATTCTCGCCGCTGCCGCCCCATAAAAGGCAGGCAGCTATGAGCGGGAAATAACCGTTAAAGCACGGGCAAATAACTCCCTGGGAGTTTTTTACATTTACTTGTTTATATGCGCTTTAGCCTGGGAGACTTTGCAAGTAATATGTTTTTGAAAAAGCTATCTCATTAAATACCAGCAAGTTGTAAAAAACTCCCAGGAATCAATTGGTCTGCTTCGCAGTTATGTGGTCTGCTTCGCAGGTGTGTTATTTTTTGAACTGGCAGTCTTTTGTGTATCTGCCAGGATACTAATATGTTAAAATTTGCGTTTTTCTATATTGCCAGAATCCATTTTTGCAAGTACTTAAAAAACAACTTGTTTCGCAGAACACGGCCAGTTCAAATTGCGCACTAAACACTGCCAAAGTTTACGTCAATCTGTAAAATGAAATCTTGTCAATCTGTAAAATGAAATCACAATATTTTGTAAAATGACTTTATTTTTATATCTTTAATCAATATTTGACCAATGACATACCTTCACAGAATTGTTGAATCAGAAATTGAGAGCAAATTGCGTGCTTCGGGTGCTCTATTGATAAAAGGTCCTAAGTCGTGCGGCAAGACAGAGACGGCTAAGCAATTTGCAAAGAGCATTTTGCAGGTAGACAGAGATGAGCAGGTTCCTATAATAATGGGTATTGATCCCAAAATTTTGTTAACGGGAGAGACTCCTAGGTTGCTGGATGAATGGCAGGAACAACCTAAATTGTGGAATTATGTTCGTCACGAGGTTGATGAGAGAAAGAGTAAGGGGCAATTTATTCTTACAGGTTCGGCAAATCCCGATGAAGAGATAAAATTGCACAGTGGGGCCGGGCGGTTTACAATTGTCGAAATGCAAACAATGTCGTGGCAAGAGATGGGATACTCTTCTGGGCAGTTAAGTATGAGTAAAATCCTTGTTGGCAAGTCTTTTCCGTTTATTGAAGTTGAACTTTCCGTTGAATTGATAATCGAGCGTATGATCAAAGGTGGATGGCCTGCTTTGATTAATGTTTCTCTTGAGGATGCTATTTTATTAAACAGGAGTTATATTGATTTACTGGCTGATATAGATATGAGCAGGGTTTCCTATGTAAAGAGGGATCCGCAAAAAGTAAGGTCGTTACTTCGTTCAGTTGCCAGGAATGTAGCAACCCTTGTAGATAACAGCACGCTGGAGAAAGATATTAAAACGGTGGAAGATGCCGATGTTTCCCGTCCGACTATAATTGAATATCTGGATGCACTATCAAGATTAATGATTTTTGAAGAGCAACCGGCCTTTAATACACATATAAGATCGGCAAATTCGCTGCGAAAATCTCCGAAACGTCATTTTTGTGATGTCTCTCTTGCTATTGCCGCTTTGAAACACACAAAAGAAGCTTTGATGAAAGATCTTAAGTTTTGTGGGTTTTTATTTGAGTCACTTGTTTATCACGAGTTGAAAATGTATGCCCGTGCCAATGATGCCCAGGTTTATCATTACCGTGATTCTACTGGTTTGGAGATAGATGCTGTTGTTCAGCAAAGTGGTGGTGCCTGGGCTGCGTTTGAAGTTAAACTCGGAATAGGAATGCACGATGAGGCAGCCGTTAATTTATTGAATTTTAGCAATGTAATTGACTCAACAAAATCTATCAGACCAGCATCATTGAATATAATCACCGGGTCCGGAATGAGCTATACCAGACCCGATGGTGTAAATGTTATATCAATAGCATCACTTGGACGATAACTTTGCAAGAAATTGTCATTACTTCTTTGCCAGAGTTATTCCCGGGCTTCGGTTATTCTCGCGGCTGCCGCCCCATAAAAGGCAGGCAGCTATGAGCGGGAAATAACCGTTAAAGCACGGGCAAATAACTCCCTGGGAGTTTTTTACATTTACTTGTTTATATGCGCTTTAGCCTGAGAGACTTTGCGTTTAATGTGTTGTTGAAAAAGCTATCTCATTAAATACCCGCAAGTTGTAAAAAACTCCCAGGAATCAATTGGTCTGCTTCGCAGGTGTGTTATCTGCTTCGCAGTTATGTGGTCTGCTTCGCAGGTGTGTTGTCTGCTTCGCAGGTGTGTTATCTGCTTCGCAGTTATGTGGTCTGCTTCGCAGGTGTGTTATCTGCTTCGCAGTTATGGGCTTTATTGCTGATTATCAGCAATACCCCACGATGCTTGGCAAGGTTAGATTGCGTTTGTTTTGCAGGTGTCGCTGCAGAGGTTGCATTGGATGCAGTCGTAGTTGGAGAGTTTGGTGATTTTGTTTTTGCGGTCGATTAGGATTGACTGGGTTGGGCAGATCTTTTGGCAGGCGGTGCAGAGGGTGCACTTTTCGTTGTCTATTTTTCTTGGGTTGAATGAGAACATTGAGACGAAGCCGACAAGAACACCATATGGGCAAAGCAGGCGGCAGAATGGTCTCGGAATCCAGTAGCCTACCACCAGAATGAGTGCAAGGTAACTCCAGGAGAATATTCCGAATGCCGAGAGGAATTTAGGCTCCATCGGGTTGCCGGAGACAAGGGCCAGAATCTGCTCAAACCAAACATGCCCGGTGAAGAAGAGAGCCTTGTAGGGCTCCAGCTGACAAGCCAGGAAGTAGGTAGATTTTATTGCAAAGTAGATTGTTGCGACCAAGATGAGGATAGGAACAACCCTGACTATTTTATTTACAACCAATGGAAGCTGGATATGTTTTCTCTTTTTGTAGAAGATGTGCTGGACAGCACCAAGCGGGCAACCCGAACTGCAAAATACACGACCTGCAAAAAAGGCAATCACCAGCGGAGAGATAAAGACCAGAAGAGTTGCCAAACCTACAAGTTTAGGGGTGATCATACCTATGGTCACATTGGTAATTACACCAACCGGGCAGATACACCCACCCCGGACAAGCCCAAGGTAGACAAGAGTGAATATTGCCAGGAACTTAATGTAGCGCGAATGCTTTCTCTTCAAGACAAAAAACATCCCCGCAACCATTATCAGGATAAGAACCGCCAGATCTACAAAAACCATATACTCCGGGGTGGGGTTGTACTTCTTGGGTACATAACTCTCACGAAACTGCCACACATCGCTGTTCTCATCTACCTCCCGAATACAGTTGGGGTCATTCTGCTCCTGAGCATAAACAGCAGCAATTGAGGGATATACAAACGGAACAACCACCGAAAGCAGCAGAACCAATGTTATTGATTTTAATAAGTTTCTCATATCTGCAACCTTAGTTTTGTTCATACTCAAGTTCATACTCCCCTTTGAAATCATCTTCGGGGCCGAACCACACTCTGTCAATTGCATTTTGCGGGCATTTCGCGGCAATGTTGCAACTGTTGCAGGCTATACAGAGGTCCGGGCGAATAATTAGGAACATAGATTGTGTCCCCTTTTCGGTGCAGTTTTTTACACATTTGCCACAACCGGTACACTTCTTATCATCTATAGTATAGATAAATGTACCGTCAACTGTTCCGGAGTAGCTCTCCCTCACAACAGCATCGTGCGGGCACACCCTTTTACCATCTGAGATAATTTTATCTGAAGCGATCTGTTTGTCGGAGATGTGACCGTAGCAGACTACACAAAAACTGCACTTCTTTTGATCATTCACAGCTTTTACTGCAGATGGTGTCCTTACACAGGCAACTTCACAAATCCCGCATCCGTTACATTTGTGAGGGTCTATAGCCCACACAAACCTGGTTTTGGGACCCGCCCCCTGAGGATTTAACTGGTTTTTTACCACTCTGTAGGTTACGCCACCAATCACAATTGCACACGCTCCCCTCCCTAAGTTGACCAAAAATTTCCTTCGATCCATTACTGATAGATTTTAGATGTTGAGAATAGCTTATTTTGTTTCAGCTGTAACATAAGGCACAGGTATCCAGCTTGCCGGAGCCACAAAACCTCTGCTTAGAAGGCCTGCAGGAGCACTATCTCCCGAAATCTCCAGAAGAGCCTTTTGAAGACGAAGCGCATCTGCCTCACTCACCTTAGCCATATCCAGAATAACGGAGCACAAAGGCATCTGCGCGGTAACTCCTATAGAGCGAAACTCATTGGGAGTTATAAAATCAACTGCACAACTTGCCGTAAGAGAGTAGTCCGATATTACAGCAACCTCTACCTCATTTTCGTGAAGCATATTGAGAGTCTCCAGACAGCTGGCTTTGTAGATAGTCTCTTTTGGAGTAATCTTGCCCTCTTTAAGCATTGCCATAGGCAGATGGTACTTCTCATAGGAGTCCGGCTGACCCATAGCCAGCGACTTGCCGGTGATCTCTTCCATACTCTTTATCTCAGACTCAATCTTTACAATAAAATGGCCGGTAAGCCACTGATTATTGGATGGGTCCAGCAAATCTGCAACCCTTTTATAGTCGATCTTATACTCCGGAACCAGCATAAAGGCAAGCCAGGGTTTGCAGATAACTCCGTCGAACGCTTTGGTCCTTAAAGAATCTACCATCTCGTACTCCTCTATGTAGTATGTGAGTTGAAGGTCAATATTGTATTTTGTGAGCAGAACCTCCACAAGCTGGTCGTACTCCCTGGCAGATAGATCTGCAATACAGGAGCAGGCAGTCTTGAGACAGTAGGCTTCGTTAACTGCAAGTGAAATTTTTAGAACAGAGTCCTGTGCAGATGGTTGCGCATTGGCAGAAGGCACAAAGGCTGTCTCCTGATATAGATCGGCAGCCTTATTATTAGCATTAATGCAGCCTGCAAGAAGAGCGCAGGCTGCAAAGATGATAAATGAAAATTGGAATTGTTTTGGGATAGTCATTCAATAGAGCTTTTGGAAACTATTTAACAGAAACGCATTTTACAATACCGTCTGTTTTGGATGCAAGATACACATTATCTTTTGAATCTACAATCATTGGAATATATGCACAACCCTTAACGAGTTCATCTATACCCTCAATTTTCTTGGCACCCTCTTTACTGTAAACCTTAATACGGGTTGGATCTTTCTCAACAGATACAATACCTCCGTTAGATAGGAAAGCAACACTTACAGGGTTGCAGCAACCGTGAAACTCATCGATTCCTGTACCACGCTGGCCAAAAGCGATTGTAGGAGCACCTGTAAAGTCATAACCGTTAACACGGAAAGCACCCAGGTTAGCAACCAGAACCTCGTTGTTATTACGAACTCCAAAATCCAGAATACCGCAGCAAGTGCGAAGTTTCTCGATTGCAGATTTTTTTGCACCTGTCTCAAGATCGTAAATATTAATTAATCTGCCGCGGGTATCTGCAACCAGAATGTTGTTTTCCGATACTCTAACGCCGGTAGCTGTGATAAGACCTTCCAGTTTAAGATCTCTTACCTTAACACCTTTTGAGTTCAACACAATGCACTCAACCCCTGTTGGAGTCTCTACCTGCATAGATCTCCCTCTGGATTCAACTGTCTTCTTCTCAACGATAGTTCCCAGAACATAGATATTATCTGCCTTGTCTACTGCAATTACAGATGGCTTAGAGTTGAGTACGGATTTGAACTCAGCTACTTTTGCACCTGCCGGGGTAACCACAAGTACCTTACCATCTGCAGTGATAGCACAAACATTGTCGTTTGTCATTACTGCCAGGTAGATTACATTTTTATGATCTTTTCCTGCAAAGGTGTTATCTACCCCGTAAGTTAGATTGCTGGCATTTGGAATGAAAGAGTCCATAGAGACCTCTGTCTTTTTCATCTCTGTAACTTTCTCACGCATCATAACGACACTTGGAAGCTGGGCAAGTTTTGGATCCAGCATATTTATGTACTCCTCTACAACAGCTGCACTTCTACCTGATGTGGCGCGGCCAACTAAAATTACAGAGAAGTTAGCTTTTGGAAACTCCTTAATAAAATCTATGATAAGTTGTTCGTTCTCTTTAGTGTAAGTATCAAGAATTGCTTCAATCTCTTTTTTTCTCTCCTCGGTTAAAACTCCCTCAGCACCTCTTGAGTACATTTCTCCTCTTAACTCGTTTACTTTGAATTTTTCGCTAAGGGCTTTAACTCGCTCGTTGTAAAGATTAGCGTCATCCTGAATCTTACTACCCTCAATAATAGCCTTGTTTAATGTGTCTGCGTGACCTTTGATGGTAATGTTGGCGTTCTCATTGTAAAAAGAGAGTGTAGACATTCTTTTGCCGTCTACCATAAGGTAGTACATAGATGGCTCCTCTACACTACCGGTAAAGGTAAAGGTTCCGTTTTCTACAACAGCAGTATCTGTCAATGCTCTGTTAGAAATAGGCATTAAAATAACCTTGCTGCCATCTTCGATGCCATCCAGGGTTCCAGTGATTTTGAAAGTAGTGCTTGGTTTACAAGAGGTAACGGCCAATACTAATACCAGCATAAAAGCACCAAAGCGCGAAAGATTTTTTGTATTCATAGTAATTTTATAAAGTGTTTATTTTAAAACAAATTTAATTTGGAATATATTTTAATATTCTAAAAGCACATTAAGAGCAAAAAGGGTGAACCCGTACCTATATAAGTACAACTTAAACCCGTTTCTCCCTAAAATCAATTTGCAAAAAGTGTAAATATAAAACAACGCCGGTGCTACATTTTTGCAATTCGGTGTCAAAAATAGTAATAATTGTGAGCTAAAATACTATTTTGATTTAATCTTGTTAAGAAAATCCAAAAAATGATAACCGTTAGTGTCGGAACCCCTAAAACAACTGATATTGTTTTTTTACGATTACAAAAGACAAACTCCCAAATATTCATGCTGTAATTTCTTTTCCAAAAGGATTAAATTTTATTTTTGAAAAATACCTAAAGACTTATGAACAATCTAAAACAATTTGGGATCTTCAAGTTTTATTTATGAAGGATAGAAGAACACTTAAGAATATTGAAATACCCATTTATGAATACAAAAATCATTTAAAGTTCAAAGTTTTAGAAATGATAAGAACTGTTTATAAAAATTACAAAAGCACACAACTAGATTCAGCACTACTTATGAATGCCCTAAAAAACAGGCCTGTTGTTTTTTGTGGAGGTGGAGCTATGTATGATGAAATGAGGCCTTTCGTATTAGAACAATCAAATAATGTGTTGATCGATAAGACTTTATTAAACATTCATTCGGTAAGGAATACATTCATAGATGAAAAGTTATATACTATATTAGCAACATCTTACGGATTATCTATACCAATGGAAAATGAAATAGAGTTAACTCCTATTGAAGATGTGTTTTTGCATTTAAAGGAATGTAAACCACAAAAGAGAGAACTTGATTATGAACACGGTTTAACTGATTATTAATCATATCTAAAATAGAGGCCAAGACCTACTAGGGAGCTAATTGCTTTGGGCTATACAAAACCTAGTGAAAATTATTACATCGCATTCTAATGCGTATGTCAGAATTAACTTTTAAAGAAATTAATTCTTTCCCTATGGGGAAATTATTTTGCAGTCTAAAATAAACTCCAAATCACTCAGAAATAGGTAGTTGAGAAAATCAGCTGAATCACTATAAGACGTTTGGAATATCTTAATTAACAAGATATTATCACGGCTTGATTTTTTTACTAAACCATTACTGAAAGTTTTTCTTAAACACGTTCAGTATATTGGATACTTCATCGACAATGAATTAGTGTTTTTATTGAACAAAAGAAGTATGAATTTTATTAAAACTTAAAATATTTCTTTTATTTCACTTGTTTTATTAAAACATGTTCAATATATTTACATGTTCATTGACAATGAACGCTTAACTTTAATGAACATAATCTATTCGCTATGTATCCCAATAACGATTATATTTACGATGCAAGCATTGCCTTGGAACAACTTACTAGACTTAATATTAATGTGGAAAGTCGCAGAAATGAGTACGATGGCATAATTGATATTAATGGACATGCATTCACTGTAGAAGCTAAAAATGAGTTGCGAAAAGAAAATAAAGGTTTTTTGTTTGCTCGTTTAGAAGAACTGAAGGCAAAAACAAATCGCCCAACTTTAATCATTGCCAAGTATATTACAAGTGAAGTCGCACTCGAACTGAGAGAGAACGAAATTAACTATCTTGATGCGGCCGGAAACTGCTTCATAAAATCTAAAGATTTACTCTTGTGTATTATCGGACAAAAAGTACAAAAAAAAGAAAAAACTAATCAGGCTAAAGCGTTTCAAGAGGTAGGTATTAAGATTGTTTTCAATCTGCTAAATGACTCGAAAAACTTACAACTTTCTTACCGTGAGATAGCAGAACTTGCCGATGTATCCATTGGTTCTGTTAGCAATGTCATGAAAGAATTAGAACAACAAACTTTTATCCTTAAAACTAATACAAAACGTATTCTGAAGAATAAGGAAAAACTTTTAGAACGGTGGGTAGTAGCATATCAAGATGTTCTCCGCCCAAGATTAATGAAAAAGAAAATGCGGTTTGTCAAACTGGAGGTAGCACAAAGCTGGAAAGATATATATTTGGATAATGAGGAAGAAATAACCCTTTGGGGAGGTGAACCAGCAGCAGCAATTCTGACAAACCATTTAGTTCCGGAAAGGCTAAGTATCTATACAACGAAAAGTTGGCAAATCATTGGTCAGGATATGGGATTAGTACCTGACGTTAATGGCAAGGTAGAAATTCTTCAGGTTTTCTGGAAGCATAATGATCCCTCTAATAAAAAAATCACCCCTCCACTATTGGTATATGCCGATTTAATTGGCAGCGGATTCAGCAGAAACAATGAAACAGCCAGAATAATCTTAGAACACGAGCTAAAGCATATTAAATAATTCGGACAATTATTCTGCACTATATGAAGAAGATATTTTGTTTAGAAACAGAATGGGATCTCTCAAAAACAAAAAAAATGAGAGATAAAACAAGTATATTACCGCTACTCTCTTTTTTAGAGCAATCTGAAGGAGTTGAATATATTTTTAGAAATGTTGCTTCACGGATGGATTTGAAGTATTATTTATCTCAGTTGAAGTATAAAACTTATTATGATTTTCAAATCGTTTATTTGGCTTTTCACGGAAGCTCTAAAGCAATTGAGATTCCTTCTGAGCCTAATAATCCCCTTTCTTTCACTGAGTTTATCGATATTTCAGATGGCATTTTACAAAATAAGATTGTGCACTTTGGTAGTTGTCGAACATTGCATACATCAGAAAAAACAATAAAAGAGTTTAAAGATATCACCGGAGCTAGAATTGTTTCTGGTTATACAAAATCAATTGATTTTGTAAGGAGTAGTATTCTTGATATTGCCTATTTTTTAGAGTTAGTACATACAATTAATTTAGGCACAATAGAGAAGAAAATGTCGAAACGATATGGTGATTTAATGTCTGATTTAGGTTTTAAGATTATATTATGAGTTGCAATATATCTGACGAAGACCTTAATAATCCATTATTAAAAGAGTTGTTGAAAGAACTGACCGAATTCTTTCGAGCAATCGATTTGGAATTCTATGTAATTGGTGCTACTGCTCGTGATATAATTATGAGTGGAATTCACAACCTAACTTCGGTAAGAAGAACAGCAGATCTTGATATAGCTATTGCCATTAAAGACTGGAATAAGTTTGAGCAAATATCAAAAGAGCTTTGCGAAATTGAAGGATTCCATAAGTCGAACAAACAGAAACAGCTATTCTGGTATAAGCGGGATTTCAAACTCGATATACTCCCTTTTGGGGAGGTGGCCAAAGCAGATAATAATATTTTTTGGCCACCCGAAGAAGAATTTGCTATGTCAGTGGTAGGTTTTACCGAAGTTACCAATATAACCTTGGATGTAACAATCGACAATGAGTTTACTGTCAAGGTCGCTTCATTACCGGGCATTTTTATTCTGAAGTTGGCTGCATTCAATGATAGAAAAAATAAAACGAATAAAGATGCCGATGACATGGCTTTCATTATAGAAAATTATCTCGAAATAAATATCGAAAGAGCGGCGACTGAACATTACGACATTTATGAAGTTAAAAATTTCAACACATTTACTGCCGGAGCCACTTTATTGGGAAGAGATATAAAATCAATACTTGGGGAAAATTTTGATGCCATTCAAAATTTTATTCAGATCATTGAAGAAGAACTGAAGATGGAAGATGAAAGCCTAATGGTTAATCAAATAATTGAGACACATAAAAGTTTAAAATACGATAAAATCGTGGAAGCTTTGAATACTTTACTGCAAGAGCTAAAACAAAAGAAATAAACCATGAATAACGAAAACAACACAACGGAAGAAATAGTAGTCGAAGACAATCAGATAATATGTGCCTTGACGGATGCAATTAAACCCGCCAAAAGCAAAGAGCAAACCCTACAATCGCTGATTGCCATGCTCAACGAAGAGTATGGTTTTGAGATGAATGATATGGAGCGAGATTTCAGCTTTACATATACCGATGCTGATGGTAAAACCAAAAGAACCAAAATTGATTTAGTTGTTTTTGAGGCAGGTAAACCGCACGATTCGGATGGACTAATTCGTGTTTGTATCGTCAACGATGATAAAACAAAAGCCAAAGACAGCAAAAAAGGTGTAGAAGCTACTTTACAAACCATTCTTGAAGCTTCTGAAAATTGTGAATTTGGTCTTTGGACGAATGGAGATGAGTTTCACTTTCTTCAACGGGAAATGGATGAATGGAGTCAAGTGAATTGCAATGATATTTCGGATTTCCCCGGTGCCGGACAAACCATAGAAGACCTGGAGAAATGGGCAGATAAAATAAAGCCGCGTAAACCGGCAAATGATTCCTTGATTCGTGCCTTCAAACGTTGCCACGATTATATTTACGGCAACGAAGGAATGAAGAAAACCGCATTTTGGGAATTATTGAACCTGATTTTCTGCAAAATATACGACGAAAAACGCCGTTTTATGCCTTCGCCAAATGGAGAAAGCTATCGTCGAAAATTCTGGGTAGGTGTAAAAGAGCAAAATTCTGAAGAAGGACTAAAAGAAATCTCAAAACGTATCAAGCGAATTTTTGAAGATTTGAAAACCGATCCTTTGTTTTCGGAGGTATTTGATGGCAACGAACAAATAAATCTTTCAGATAGAGGATTAGCTTTTGTTGCAGGAGAGCTAGCTAAATACTCATTTCTAGATGCAACGGTAGATGTAAAAGGTACGGCCTATGAAACCATTGTTTCCAATACCTTGAAACAGGAAGCTGGCCAATTCTTTACACCCAGAAATTTGATTCGCTGCATGGTGGAAATGATGGACCCTACCGAAAACATGCGGGTGCTCGACCCGGCTTGCGGCTCCGGTGGTTTCCTTACGGTGGTTCTCGACCATGTTCGTAAAAAAATTACAGAAGAAATGTATCCCGAGTTATCAGGGCTGTACCTAACAGAGAAATACAATTCATACGAAGTAAACGAACGGGTAAAAATCTATGCCGAGAAAATGATTTTTGGTTTCGACTTTGACCCGGACTTAAAAAAGGCGGCTCGTATGAACATGGTAATGGCTGGCGATGGTCATGCTAATATCTCAAATATCAATTCGCTAGATTATCCTTATGGTCCGAAAACTGATGAGCTCGAAAAAATAAAACAAACCATACAAAACAGTATTGCCAACAGCAACGACAGAAATGTGCCGTATGAAACCGACGATGCACGCGAAAAATTCGATTTAATTTTTACAAATCCACCCTTTGGAGCAAAAGTAGAAGTGGATTTTGAAATTTCTAAACGATATGAGTTAGGTCATAACTGGAGCAAAGATACCTATGGAAACTTCCAAATGGGTAATGTAAGCAGCAGTGAAGCACCCGAAGTACTTTTTATTGAGCAATGCTACAACTTTCTGAAACCAGGTGGTAGATTAGCTATTGTATTACCGGATGGAATTTTAGGAAACCCTAATACTGAATATGTTCGTGACTGGATTTTAAAACGTTTTAAACTACTGGCTTCTATTGACCTTCCGGTGGAAACATTCCTGCCACAGGTGGGAGTTCAGGCTTCTTTACTTTTCTTACAAAAGAAAACCCAAGCTGAACGTGAAGCTGCAATTAATGGTGAAGATTATGAAGTGTTTATGGCAATTGCTGAAAGTATCGGTAAAGATCGTCGTGGAGTGCCAATTTATAAACGCGATGAAGATGGGGCTGAATTGCTTTTTGATGACAAAAAAGAGGTGCTATTGCTTGACAATCAAGGAAGTGCTAAATTGTTGAACCGTAAAACACGCGTTAAAAAATTGGATGATGATTTACCATCTATCAGTAAAGCGTATTTGAATTTTATAATAAAAATCAACCAATGATACACTCAATTTTACATTATAAAGAGATTTTGGAAAAAGGAATTCTGAAACCAAATTTTCATTTGAATTATGGTAAACGTAGGCTCAATGATGCAGTTAAAAATGGGATAGAAGTAAAGCCTTTGCATGAGTGTGTTTATTCAGTTTATTCAGGTGGAATTTTCAAACGAATATTCGTAGCTTCAGAAGATACAGGTATTCCTTATATTTCTGCTCAGTATATGATGAATTCAAATCCACGTCTGCAAGCAAAATTAATTTCAAAAAAGTACACTCCAAGACAAGAGGATATGACTTTGAAAAATAAACAAATATTAGTTAGTTGTGCCGGAACAATAGGAAATATTAAACTAATAAATAAGGATTTAGAAGGTATAATTGGATCACAAGATATAATTAGAGTTTTACCAAAAGAAAATAATTATGGCTATATTTATGCATTCTTAGCATCAAAGACCTGTTATGAATACCTTCAATCGCTTATATACGGTTCAGTTGTTCCACGTATTGATCCAACCTCATTAAGTAAAATTCCTATTCCGAAAATATCGATTCATAAACAAGATGAAATACACAATCTTATTGTACAGTCTTCTGAATTAAGAGTTGAAGCAAATGAAATGTTAAATGAGGCAACTGTAACACTCCTTTCATTTGCAAATTTAGACAAATTAAGTATTTGTGATTATAACTATTTTGGACCTAGATCGCTTCGAGAAGACACCAGCTTTTCAAAAAGCATTAAAAATATAAACACTACCACAATAAATGCATTCAATCATTCAGTTCGAATTGAAAAAACAATTCAAAGAATTAAAGAAAGAAATAATACCCTCATATTAAACGATGTTCTTGACGAAAAAAAACTTTTTTCTACGGGGTCATTTCCTCGAAAAGAAGTAAACTCTGAGAATTCAATAATGCTTATTAATCAAACAGATATTTTTGATACAATTATTAATGGAAAAAAAATATCGAGAAGAAAGGTTAATGTGGATAATTTAGCTCAATATGGCGAAATTCTAATTGCTGGAGTTGGAACATTAGGAGAAACTGAATCCTTTTGTCGGGTTATTTTTACGAATGAAGATTTACAAGGACAATTGATTTCAGGAGAATTTATCAGAATGAATGTCATTGAAAATATTCCTGCAGGTTATTTATTCGCTTGGTTAAATACTGATTATGGATTCAGACTTATTCGTTCAACCCAAACAGGAACAAAATTATGTAGACCTATTCAAAGGCTGCTTCTGAACATGCCCGTTCCAATCCTTGAGTCTGAAAAAATGAACGAAATACATAATATGGTAACTAAAGCCCATACATTAAGATTCCAAGCCAATCAAAAAGAGAAGCTAGCTATTCAACTTGTTGAAAAAGAAATAGAACAATGGCAAAACTAATACAAACCAAGCATGGTGCAGGAGCTGTAAATGCGGGTGAAGAGCGTTTATTGAAGTTTTTGGAAGTAAACCTGCCGGATAACTACTACATTGTTTCAAATGTGGAGTTTGCTAATGTAACTACACAAGGTCAGGTGCAATATCTGGAGTACGACTGTATTGTGATTACTCCACACGCACTGTACCATATTGAGAATAAAGACTGGAGCGGTCGCCTCGAAGGGGATGATACTACCTGGTACCTGAGTGGCAGCGAAAAACCAAATCCGCTCAAAACAGTTCGTTTCAAAACTTCTGTTCTCGCAAGTAATCTAAAAGCCCATAATCCATTCTGGGCAACGGCTTGGATAGAATCTCTACTAACACTGTCCCACACACGTCAAAATAAGAAAGGTCTATGGGGAGCATGTGAAAAAGCAACTTATTTGCTCGATACCAAATTGATTAATTATATCTGCAATCCTGTTGCGGTAAGAAAACCTGCAGATTGCATTGCCGATATTTCGGTTCAAATTAGCAACTTTATTGCAGGTCTTTCTTCGCCACGCGCACCCAAAGAACGGAAGGAAGTGCATGGATATGATATTATTGAAACGCTGGCGTTGGATAAATGCTATTCCGAATACCTTTGCAAAACCAAAGGAATGGTTACAGCCAACAAGCTTCGGGTAAAAGAATATATTCTCGATTTAGCAGGGCTAAGTCCGGCTGAAGGTGATAAAAGAGCTTTGCAAATAAAGAATCAGCAAATGGCGTTGGCCAAAATGCAGCGGTGTCCGTTTATTCTAAACGCACAATTTTATTTGGACGAAGAAAATCAACGATTTTATGAGATTACTGATTTTCTTGACGAAAGCTCACTTCGTGCCGAACTTCGCCGCAAAACATTTACACAGGAAGAAAAACTAACGATTATTTTCAACCTGATTGAAGCACTTCGGGTGGCTCACAAAGTGGATGTTTTTCACCGCGATTTGAATCCTGAAAATATCTATCTGACAAGCGGTTGTGCCGCTTTAGCCAATTTCGGAAAGGCATATTTTGCCGATCATAGCGAAATGGGCTACACGGTTGCCCCTTCGCTCAACGAAACCAACGCTACAGCTTATCATGCACCTGAAATGTTGGCAAAAGATGCTTCACGAGCAAGTGATATTTACTCCATGGGAGTACTTATTTATGAGCTTTTTACAGGAAGATTACCATTTGCTTCTCCTTACGATTTGAATAAGTTAGGTGGTAAACTCACACCCGAATTAATGCCTACGGCTGTCAAAATTGGTTTGCCGGCATGGTTGGATGAATTATGCTCACATACCATTCTTTGGGAAGATACCGACCGCTGGGACAATATTGAAGAATTGGATAATTTCATTAAATACCAACTTTCAAATTCGCATGTTTCTACCACTCAACAAACTCCGGCAATAGTTTTTGAAGAATTAAAACCGGGACTTCGTATTGGTGATTTTACACTTTATAGCCAGTTGGGCAAAGGTGGTTTCTCCACTGTGTTCAAGGCAAAACACAATATTCAGAGTAAAGACTATGCTATCAAAATTTTCAATGAGAGCATTAGTGTACAGACCGTTGTAGATGAATACAATGCACTTGCCGGATTGAATAATCCACATATCGTAAAATTCAGCAACAATGGCACGCTGCCAAACGGTCAATTCTACACGTTGATGGAATATCTCGACGGAAATAACATGCAGGAATATACCAAAGGGGATTTAAAATTGCCTTTGCAAATTATTTATCAGCTGGCCAAAGAGATATTAAATGCGTTGGTGTGTTTGCAGAATCAACAACCAACACCAATTTTCCACAGAGATGTCAAACCGCAAAATATAGTTTGGGATAAACAGGATCGATTTGTATTGATTGATTTTAATGTGGCCACTGCCGAAGAAACTGACAAGAATTTTGTTGGCACAAATCCATATTTGGCTCCTGACTTGCAGCAAGGCAATAAAGTAAATTGGGATTGCAGTGCCGATACCTTTGCGTTAGGTATTACACTTTACGAATTAATTTGCCATTCTTATCCCTGGAGCGGTGGAATGAAAATGCCACGCATTGGAATACCTCCCGAACCAATTGAACAATATCAGTCAACAATATCGGATGCCTTTGCTTCATTTATTATGAAGGCTATCAATTGCAATCATGCCGAAAGATTTGATACTGCACAAGCCATGTTAGATGGGCTTTTAGCTGTTGGTGTAGACAAACTTGTAAAAATTGAAACACCAAATTCAGTTGGAGAAATTTTCCTAACAGGAGTTGAAGATAAAACTTTTGTTGACTATTTAAACTCATTGTACAGTCAAAGTCGATACGGTAATGCAGGTACAAGAGCCAGTTTCAAGACAAGTACTTTCGATGAACTTACTTATACCAAAACAAAACTGGATACGGAACTTCTAAAAGCGATTACAGCTGGTTCGTATCGGTTGGTAATAATTACCGGAAATGCCGGTGATGGCAAAACAGCATTCATTAAACAAATTGAAAATGAGGCTGCCGGTGTTGAGCGACTGACAAACCGAAATGGGGCTAAATTTCAAATAAATGGAATCCCATATCAAAGCAATTACGATGGGTCTCAGGACGAAGAAAATCGGGCTAATAATGAAGTGCTTTCAGATTTCTTTCAGCCTTTCGAACATACGAGCGATTTTAGTTCAGTAGGGGAAGGACGTATTATTGCCATAAACGAAGGTCGTTTGGTCGATTTTCTTCAAACCTCGGGAAACTTTAAGAACCTCACCGAAATAATAGATGCGTATTTCTACAACAGTGGTCATACTGAATTACCGAAAGGGTTAATGATTATAAACCTGAATCTACGTTCAGTAACAGCTAAAACCAATGGAAATGAAAGTCTGTTCCGTTCGCAAATAAAGAAACTCACACAACCGGTTCTTTGGAGTAAATGTACTGCTTGTCCTCATGCCGGATACTGTTTTACAAAATATAATGTGGACACGCTTATCGATAGCGCAGCGGGAGATGAAGTAATTAATCGACTCGAATGGCTTATGCGTACCATCAGTTATAAACGAGAATTGCACATTACAATGCGCGATTTACGCTCGTTTATTGCTTATATGATTAGTCGCGATTGTAGCTGTGACGATATACCTGAGTTGTATCAGAAATATAGTGACAACCCAGAGAAATACTGGCAATACTTTTACTTCAATATCACATCCCCCGATGCAGAACCTTCAAACGACAGGTTGATAAGCTTAATGCGCGAAGCGGATCTCTCACAAGTATCCATTCCTTCTATCGACCGTGATTTGTATTTTGGATTGCACGAACCAAAAGATTATCTCGATTTTTCGGATAGACAGGTTGGCTTACTTGATATGTTCAACAGATATAAAATACTGCTTCCTGCTTATGAGATGAAAGATGATAAGTTAGAAAAACTAAAATTACGTCATCGCGTTTTCGTTCGTCATCAGTATTTTGAAGGTAAGTTCGAATTCAAAAAACGCCTACCCTACCAGTCATTGGAAGACTTTCATAATTTACTGACCGATTCGGGCTATAACGAGGAAGCCATGTTATCGGCCAAACAAAGTTTGGCACAGGCTATTTCTATCAGCGAAGGATGTACTGAAATGAGATTATCAAAAAATTACCTATTATTGAGGTCTTCTAGGGTTTCAGATCCAATAAGTCAGAGTTTTCGCCGATTTTCAATCGATGATTTTGAATTATTTGTCAATAAATCTGAACATTTAGTTCAATATATTGAATACGAAAGTGATAGCATTGTTTTTAGGAATAAAAATAAAAACGAGCAATTTATATCCCTTACTGTATCGTTGGACTTATATGAAATGTTGTTTTTTATTAAGCAGGGTTTTAGCCCATCTATCAACGATATGCGCGGACGGTTTATCGAACTTCAAGTTTTTAAAAATCTGCTCGAGAATAAATCGTATGAAGAGGTGTTGATAACAAAAAACAATAAATCGTTTTTTGTTATCTCACTCGAACAGCAAACAAATAAACTTACCATAGCACCCCTAAATTTATAGAATTATGGCAATACGTTTAGATAAAAACGAAGCGGTTTTTCGTAATGAACTCGTTTTAGCCGCCGATGCTAAGTCGGTGAATCTTGATCATACATTGACTAATTTGTTCATGCTTTTGCGTAACAACGGAGCAAGAATAAATATGAGGGTAAAAAAGGAACATACTTTCGCTTCAATGGTCGAATATCTTGAAAATTTGGAGAAACAGGGTACAATTATCGGACTTACCGACCACAAAGAAGCGGCTAAAGATTGGCTTCGTTGCAATTTAGTGAACCTTGTATTTAGAGGCAATATTGTTAAAGAAAAAATATCATCCCTTCGCCCGGTACATCTCGAGAGTTATCGAATTCGTAACATAGCTCAAACCCGTGATTATAATTCGTCGGACCAGATTTTTTTAATGTTGCGGATGAAACCTGAAGTTCTTGAAAGTTTAAAGGAATATCTGTCAAGAGGTTGGGATAATGTAACAAGAAATATCTCTAAGAATCAAAAATTGGATGTTGATAGTGCAGGAATCCTACAATTGATTAAAAATATTCAGATTGACCCAAAATCAACTGCACAAGTAAAAAATGTGCGTCCGTTACTTGAAGATCAAGCAAACCTTTTTTGCGACGATATTCTTCGTCTATTGGTTTATAAAGATGCAATTCCCCGTAATGTATTTATAGAATACTTACGAACGCTGATTGGTTTTCATTTGTCGCTTTATACACAAAAAATCATTCACCTTCTCCCAACGATGGTCAAGGAAGGTAAGCGAAATGTAGAAGATGATTTTTCAGTAATTGTTGATGTTACGGATAATTTCGAAAGCAAAGTGTCACGCTTTGCATGTGAAGATATGGAGAAAACCATTAATGGATTATATGGCTTTTTTAAATCTTCATTTGAAATCAATGCAGTTCAGAAACGTTATGAATCGAGCATGGCAAGTATTGATTCTGTAGATGAACTGCTTGCTATTCTAAAAGACAAACCGACCAACTTTGATGCCTTTTACGAAAATAAGTTCATTGATATTCTTGGCCGCTTTAAGGAAGAAGAGGAGGACGACAAAAAAATACTGTTAGATAGTGTTCAATACGATGAAAGTTTCTTCGATAAATATGTAATGACACTGCTTAAGGCGAAAGGGGCTTATCAATACCGTTATTTTCAGGGATTTATTGATTCTATTTCAATGAAAAATACCGATTACGGTTTTATGGCTGATGGTAGAAGTAGAAAACACACACGAAGAGCCGTTCTTGGTTCTCGTTTGCTAGAAACGCTTGTACAATTACTTGTATTGGAACCCAAAGAGGGAGCTGGATTTACTTCTCATTCATTGTCAATTGATGACTTAATCTCAAAATTACGATCCCGTTATGGAATTGTAATAAACGGACTCAACGAACCAAAATTCTCAAATGCAGATTTAGAAACTCATCTCGCATTTAAGGAAAATGTGGACGCATTTAAAAATAAATTACGCCAAATCGGTTTCTACACCGATTTGAGTGATGCATATATCTTACAGAAAATCAGACCACGCTATAAATTTGAAGCATAATGGAAATATCAGAACTATACTATCAGTTACTTCTTTCTCTTATCCTCGACGAATACAAAGAAGAGTTTATAAATGCAAAGCCTGGTCATTGCATGAAAATTACCGGACTTTCAATGCGGGAGTTACAACCACTTTGTGAGGCTGTGAGGTCATTGCCTGGCGATTTAAATACTTTTATCTTGTCTGATGATATTCAGGGCGAAGAATATATAAGTGCCAATAAGCTAATCGAATACCGCAACAACGACAGTTTTCCTTTGTTGGTTTTAATACCTTCAAATAGCCGTACGTCGACTGAAGATTCTTATGGCAATGCAACATTCAAGAATTTGTCAATTGAACACCTTGATTCCAAGCTGTTTGAAAATCTAAAAGCTGAAATTCCGGTAACTTTAAAACCGGCTATTAATGAAGTGTTTGAATATCTCAAAATCCAAAACATTAGACAAATTCAATACTTACAATATCTTTTGTATATAAAATCTCAGAGATGGGGTGAGACTGCAATGGGCAATGGTTTGGCATTCTTAACCTTAATCCCTGATGCTAAGATTAATGCTGAATTAAAACAGATTAGACAACGCTTACTTTTCAACTTAAAATGTGTGGACATTTTAGGTGACTTTTCTAAGCCTACACCCGATAGAATTGCTGAATTACCAATAGAATTCAATACTTTACAAAATCAGATTAGTGTTTTTTTGCGAACCGAAAATCAACTCAAAAACAAAAATGAAATCTGTCAAATGATTTTACAGAATTATGTGGAGTTGAATTTTAGTGATTGGAAAATTCCCGATTTTGAAACTCCACATGATTTACATGTTTTTGTTGATAAAATAACCTCGAAGGACATAAGAACTTCAGAAGGAGATTATACATTAACCATACCACGTGATAAAACAGCAAAGGTAAAAATCCGTATATCAACAAGACCTGCACCGAAAGATTTTAAAGAATTGAAAAACTTTAGAATAGTTTTGATGGCCATTGATGGGTGGTATCAGGTTAGCGAAGTAAAAAGAACTAAGGTTACTGAAAATGCTAAAATCTATAGAGATATAACTATGGAGTTTTCTGAAGCAATGTTCGAAGAAGGCTCCTATTTTCTTCGTGTTTTTGCTGAAGACGAAAATGGAGGTATCTTAAATACACAAGATGTATTTAATTCACCCGAATGGGAAAGCCGTTGGAAAGCTCAAAGTGAATTAAATCCTGAACTTACCAGAGACCAATTTGAAGTAACAAACCGAATTAAAAGAACAAATGACTCTGAAGATTTTTACCTAAACTTTGGTGAAGCTACTGGTGATGAACTTGAACCGCACCGAAAGGACAAACTGGACAATGTACTTCAAGCTTTTTTCCGTTATCGCATCGAAGATTTACGAAACAATTTTGAATTGACCACCCCGGAACCCATTGATGAAACTGCGGTTTGGTTGAAAGGTACAGATTTAGGTCTTGTTAGTACCTATCATATCAAGTACGCAACCAATCATAATTACCAGATAAATATTTCGAATAAACTTCATAAACTTCAAGCTTGTTTATTAAAACACAATGATGCGATTGGTTCTATTGAAGCTCGTCTAAGTAGTAATCCTACCGAAAGTGATTTCCAATCACTTCGTTTCAATGCTTTTGCTGATAAAGACTTAATACCAGAAAGCTTACTTGTTTTACGAAAAGAATTATTTCAACTTACTGCGCAATCGGCTCCAAATAATACAGGAGTTTTTGAAACGTTTGAAACGTTCAAACATATTGAACTAATACGTCAATATGTATCTGAATACGAAAAGTGGACCAAGTCATTAATGAAAGCAATTGACTCTGACTCACTACAATCAGCTAATTTTCAAAGAACTTTAGTTGATTTACAAAACCTTGAAATGATTTCTGTAAAAACAGAAATGCCTGATGGACAAACAATTTACTTGAAATTAGTATCACCATTACATCCGTTGCGGTTAGCATGGTTTGTGAATCTTTTTGATTTATACAACAAATGGGAAGAAGAAACAAGAATTACTTATCCTCAGTATAAATCGGTGTGGTATAAAAATCTCGAAAATCTTTTTCTGGGCGACCTAATTCCGGAAACTGCATTGCCGGTACTTGCGGATGTAGCCATGTCTGAATACTTTCAGTATGTTGGCGAACTATCCTTTGGTTGGGGGTTATATTCTAAACCAATACTGAAAAACAATGATGCATTTTCTTCTATATCCCGTCAAGTAAAAATATATTTATCGTCCTTGTTGAACATCGCGAATGAATATCGTATCGACACCGATGTGAACCAGGCTCTTGTCAGTCGGCATATTCAGAACTATCTTTCTCAACATCCCTATACAAATAAATTGATAATCAATTTATTTAATGCTGGAGATGCTTATGTTTTTGCCAATGCAATGGTAGATATTGAACGGATGCTTGAGTATAAATCAATAAAATACGAGATTCGCCTGTTTGCCGACGATAGAATTATTGTTCCTGGTGAAGCATTTAGAAATCTTATAAACCCTGAGAGTAATATTTCAGAAGATGCGGAAGCTTTTTCGCAAGCTTCGGGCAATCGGTTGTTTCCTAAATTGCGGTTCTCTATAAATAATATTGCTGATTTCATTCAGAGACCAAATGATTATTTTGCACATCTAAGTTTTCTCATTAGCCCTTTCCCTGTAAAAACTACATTGGTGCGCCCCGACGACAGAAAACAATCATTCTATTTTAATGGACTTATTAATCAGCATGTTATAAGTGTATCGCAAAAGTCGGATGCTATTATCTGGAATAAATACTTCTCCGAAAACCCAGTTGCTAATTGCGTGAATGATTTTTGTAATACAGGAATTTCATTATTTGCCAACATGCAATCATTTGTGGCCAATTCATTGTCAACAAATAGAGAACAATCAGTTCCCGCAACACGCTTGGAACTGAATGAATCTGATAAGGTACTGTTGTCTTTTATTCATGACACATCAGACTGGGTTGTTACATTCGATAAGAATATGGGTCCCGAAGTATATGATCTTCCCGGTGTTGAAGGCGAGATTCCATTTTTGCTCGATTATGTTCCTGGACAAGAAATATCTGGAATTTCATCTTATCTTACAACTCGCCCAACCTCAGAAATAATTGGATTAATTGGGCCACATTTCGAAGAATTTGGTATTGACCTTAGAAACGATGCCGCAAAATTAAAAATCTTGCTCGAAGATATTCGTTCTATAAGCAGCTCACTCATTTTGCAGTTCAACTCAACAAGCAATAAAGCATTCGAAGTGTTGGGAATGGCATTCACAAAAAGAGTGCTGGAAAAGAAAAATATTTTAGAGGATTCCTTCTTAATTCCGGTGGATTTACACAAAGAATTGTTTGAGAAATTACTCAACGAGGATAAAGAACGAGCTGACATTCTATTGGTTAAGATAAATCCTGATAATCAGGAAATCTGTTTTACGGTTATTGAAGTAAAATGCAGAACCAGTCTTTATGAAACAGAGCGATTAGATTTAATATCGAAGATGGAAAACCAGATTGAAAACACAATCGAAGCTTTACGTTTCCATTTTGACAAAGAGTATTCTACCCGTAACGATAGATTGGATCGGGAATTGAAAACACTTCAGCTAAAATCATTGCTTGAATTCTACATAAACCGTGCTGCACGCTACAATCAAATCTCACCAGAGGTACATGAAGTTTACACGCAATTGCTCGACAATTTGAATTATGGGTATTCGCTATCATTCAAACGATTAGGAGTTATATATGATTTCTCAGCGTCACAACGCCACAGAAAAGAAGTATTCGATAACGAAAGTACTTTCTTTACTTTTGGCAAAAATATGATTGCAGAGATTCTGGATCCGGATTCAGATTTGAATACACGACGTTTGGAACATATAGTGGATGATGAGCAATTAGTTTCTTTCTTTGGGCAATCTTCTCTTGAAAATTGTTTGAGAAAATCTCAAACAGGTTCAATTGCATCGGAGCCGATTTCCTATTTTGAAAAGGTAGCTGACAAAATTGAAAAAACTGTAGTTGAAGTTGCTCCGCAAACAATCGAAACACCAGAACCGGTAATCGAAACACCTATTGTTGTCGAACCAATAATTCAAGAAAATATTGAAGTTGTTACGGTTGATGAACATACTAACACAATAGAATCTGAAGCAGAGCCTATCCTAGAAAACATAATTAGTGAAGATGTATTACCTTATGAAGTACCCCCCTACGAAATAATTGTAGGAAAAACTTCAACCACTGAACAGTATGGTATATTGGGTAAAGTCATTGCTAATGGGAAACCAATTGCACTCGATTTAAGCGAGACAAATACAATTAGTTTGTTTGGAGTACAAGGCGGCGGTAAAAGTTATACAATCGGTACTATCACCGAAATGGTTCTTAAGCAATTCAGTCGTATAAACGAATTACCAGCTCCATTGGCCGGAGTAATATTTCATTACAGCGAAAGCATGGATTATGAACCGGAATTTACTTCCATGATTAAACCAAACGATAAAGCCGAAGAAATTCGGAAATTAAGAACGGAGTATAATGCTGATCCAGCAAGTTTGTCAGATGTTATTATCCTAACACCAAAAGCAAAAGTAAATGAAAGACGGGAGCAATTTCCTTCTGTCGAAGTACATCCGATAAGTTTCAATTCAAATGAATTGAGTGTTCAGGATTGGATGTTTTTATTAGGTGCTATTGGCAACGATTCAACCTATATCAGACAATTAAAAGCAATTATGCGCAACATTCGTGATAACATAAGTTTAACCGGATTGCGTAATAGTGTAGCCGATTCATCCTTACTCTCAAATTCGCAAAAAACGCTGGCAGAGCAGCGAATACAATTTGCAGATGAGTATATCGACGATACAACAGCAATAAGAAACCTATTGAAACCAGGCAGATTGATTATTGTGGATTTAAGGGATGAATTTATTGAAAAAGATGAAGCTCTTGGGCTATTTGTTGTAATGCTGAATATTTTTTCAAGTGTAAAAACAGTTGAGTCAGTACCATTCAATAAATTTATTGTTTTTGACGAGGCACACAAATATATGGACAATAAAGATTTGACTAATAGTATTGTAACTTCAATTCGCGAAATGCGACATAAAGGAGTCTCTATAATGATTGCAAGTCAGGATCCATTAAGTTTACCGAACGAAATTATCGAATTAAGTTCAATTGTTTTATTGCACAAGTTCAACAGCCCTCAATGGGTAAAACACATACAGAAATCAATAACACAACTTTCACATTTAACCCCACTGGAATTATCTTCCTTGTCACCGGGTGAAGGTTACCTTTGGGCAACCAAATCTACCGATAAGGGTATTATGAATAGGCCGGTTAAGATTTCCACACGTCCTCGGGTTACTAAACACGGAGGCGAAACCAAAAGTGCAATATAATTATGATAATATATTCTTTTACCGGCAAAGGAAACCGCGAAACCAATGAAGACTATATTAGAAGTGTCCAATTTGAAAATAATACTTCACTTCATATTGTTGCAGATGGAATGGGAGGATACTTGTATGGTGAAATAGCCGCACAAGTTGCCACAGATGCAATAGTTCAATATATATCAGAAAGGCATTCTGAAGGTAATATTTCTGGGACAATTCAAAAGGCAATAGAATATGCAAACGAAGAGATTGCATTTAAACGTAAAGCTTTGCACGCAAAACTAGGAACTACCATTGCTGGTGTTTTTATTAATAAAAGCGCTGCGTATGCATTTTGGTTAGGAGATGTACAAATACAACACTTCAGAGACATTAAACAGATTTTTATTTCCAAGAATCACTCCTTAATAAACGATATGAAAAGTAACGGTGTTGTTTCCAGTAACGATATTGAAAGGTACAAAAATATTGTAACAAAATCATTATCAGGAATACCTCTAGAAGATTCTATTCCAATAGTTGAGATACAACTCCAGAAAGGAGATATTATCTGCATTAGTTCTGATGGGCTTTATAATTTAATAAATCCTGCAACACTAATATATAAATCAGATGTAATAGTTAGTATAGAATTAGATGAGGTGAATATGATAAATCAAGACAACTTTTCAATAATTACATTAAAGTGCTAAACTATAGGTAAGATCTACTAAGATGGTCGGCCATTTTAAGTATTCAGGTGATATAGGGGGCACTATTCTTGAGCAAAAGGGGCCAGTTATAGTTTTTCTCGTTTTCATGGCAAAAGTGGAAACGATTATTTACTGCCGAATGCTTACGATCAGTAACTCTTGCCTAGGAATTTTCTGGAACGAATTGTTCTAAAGAAATAATTTAGAACTGATTTCTATATTCGCCGATCACGTGCTGCATGTCTAACTAATTAATATTATATTAAATATAGAATTATTTCTTTAATAATCCGAGTTGTTTGTGAGCTTTTTTGGTGTAATTCTTAAAGATTGGAATTAGTTTTTGCACAAACTTCCGAATGCTTACGATAATCGGATAAAGTGATTATTTTTTAAAAAGTTCTTCAAAGAAATTGTAGTAATACCTAATATCTTTGACTTAAGTTGTAAACCATTGTCAGAAGTAAGCATAATTGGATTCTCTGCTTTGTACTTCAATGCCACTGACAAAATCATATTATCTGGAGAACGTTTGTCAAAATCATCGGGCAACAGGGATACGTCTGAAAACTCATAAATAATTTCATGTGAATTCTCATTATTCAAGATACGTAGGGCATTCTCTGCATTATGCTTTTCTTGCTCAGTAAGCTTTATTTTCAGTTTATCCAATTCGTCCGTTACCTTAGCTGAAACAATAATTGGGTATTTCTTATCGATTTTGTTTATGATGTCTGGAAAGTTAACGAACACATTGGTATCAATGATATAATAGTTCTTCTTTTCTGGTTGAATTTCTTTTTTAGTACGTTCAAACTTTGATAAATCAATATTTCCGACAATCTTTACCTTGATATTACCAACTTCAACAGATGAAGATTCTTGTAAAGGTTGTGCGGCCTGTATCGGTTCTTCAACAACCATCTGATATGCCGAGACATTATAGTTATTATCAATAATATCACACTGGTTTACAAATTTGATTACTTTTGGCGATATCGAATGGAACTGCTGTAATGGCAAATCCGAGATAATCAACGTAGTGCTACGAGATCGACTTGTTGCCACATTAAATCTTCGTTCCTCCAATGCAAAGCCTGGGTTTCTACCTGGAATATACAGGATAGCGTAGTCTACAGTCATACCCTGTATCCGGTCGATAGTCTCAATAGTAACATCTAACTCAATATCTGAAATAGAAAAACGTTTTTGAAGTTCTTTTACTGTATCACGGAATGGAGTAATTATAGCCAAACTACGTTCAGGATACATTTTCTCCATCGTATCGACAACTAAATGTATCATTCTATCTGCTGTATCAGAATAGAGTCCATTTTTTAAGTCATTTGTACAACAAAAAAGAACACCACCTTCATTTGGAAACATAGAGATGCCAGCTGTCGTGAAGTCCTGATATTCTTTCTTTACAGATATGAATCTGTTACCATAAAAAATTTTCGTCAATGCAGCACTCTTCTCTGTCAGTCGGAATGTAGTTACAATTCTGTATGCTTTGATATCTGATCCTAAAGCGAAGGTCTTGAGTCCCTCAACCTGTGTATTTACATTCCATGAGTTATAAAGAGGGTTGTTTAACTTTACTATAGGAGGTAACTGCATAGGATCACCAACAATAAGGCACTTTTTACCTAATTGTTTGAAAGCTGCAATTGTAGTCAAAAACGCTTGGGATGCCTCTTCTATTACAATGAGATCATAACTTGGTAGTCCATTTAGAGTCATCTTCTTTTCGCTGAATACGCTAGATAGTACGTAATTCGTAGCACACAGTAGTTCACCATCAGGTACAACTAAATCTGATCCAGCATTCTTTACACCCCTGATTTGCTTATGTTCATCAATAGAGAGATTCGTTTTGCTAACCTTTCCAACTGGTAAATATTTCTCCAATGGTTTTTGCTTAATCAACTCAACCAGTCCCTTATTGGCCATTGTCGTTAGACATACACTATGACCGTTTTCCAGGTACGAAGCAACAATTATTGCAATTGTATAACTCTTACCAGTTCCAGGAGGGCCTTGAACGATAACACAATTATGCTCATCCAATGTTTTATGGATAGTATCAGATATGCAAGAGGGATTGTTTTCATCGAAAGCGAGTTCTTCTGGTCGCCAATCCTCGTACTGGAAAAGAGGTTCCATCACTAATTCCTTGTTATCAGAAAACATATCCATGTATCTACTTAAGTTTTTGTAATAATCAACTGGAGGAAATGGATTATAAACAATAACACTTAATGACTTACCTTCTGATGTTGTTTTAACTAATAAATCATACATTTTAGTTCTAATACTAGAACATGCCACATAATCATATCCATCGTCCTTTCCTTGGACATAATACATAGGTACAATGTCTGATTCAAAAGAATGGTAATCTGGATTCTCACAAAACTCTCCCCAGTGGCAAGTCCATTCAGTAGGTCGATCACCTTGATCTTTTCTAGCAGATTTCTTTATTACTGTAAATGATTTTTGTACTTTCAAACGTGGAGCCATACGACGAGGAAACTTAAGGACTACCATTCCTGTTTCCTTTTGGACAGATTCTACATATGCCAATGACAATTCATCAGATTTAAACAATTGGCACATTTGCGATTTATTCACCTTCTGCTGCTCGTCAATTGCTTCTTTGACTTGATCTGCATAAAATGATTTATAATTATTTATTTTCTTGTTTGTTGCCATGTTTAGAATTCATTTAAATCTTCATTGCCGTCTTCTTTCTCTGCCATTGAACCAATATAATGAGCAAAGACTGCATCCATATTAGTCCTTGCTGCAACTCTAATGAGAGTATAAGCCGAACCTTTTTCTCCGCTTAATAAACCTGAGTATAGTTTATTCACTATATCAACTTTATCTTTACCTGTTATCTTAATTACAACATCATCCTTGGCAACCAGTTTTAAAAACTCATCTGCTGAATTAATATAATGGAAGTTCTTACCCCGACCATCAAGGTAAACGCAGATTGCCCATTTATCATCAATCATTTTATTCCATAATGACGGTGAAGCGTACATAACACCTCTAGCAGCACTACAAGCATGAATATATCTTCCACTTTTCAATTCATGAGTTGATACATCATTTGCATTCTTGATAAAAGCCTCCAAATCCTCTAATGGTTCTTCATTCATTTCTCTAGTAAGATTCATATAAAGACGGAGTTGAGCAAGATAGTTTGTATCTGCGATTTGTTCTGGAGATATACCATACTGAGCGAGGACGTTAATTTCATCTTCCGTTGCAGGTAATGACTCTAATTCCAACGGAGATCCGATAGAACGCAAACGATTCAATTCCTCTTTTGTAAATGGTTTCGGAGCCTTTCTTGTTCGGGGTGATCTCGAAGTACTTCCTAAAGGTTCGTAATCAGAATTTTTATCAACAGAACCTATGCATTCATCATCATCCGATGTGTCGTAATTATAATCATCTGAAAGTGTCTCTCTTGTTTTTTTTGAATTATAATCATTTCCTGCACCAACGTTATTAATATTTCTATCGGCTTCATAATTAGTATCCTCCTCAGATGTTGAAGAACTTGGTGTAATTGTATCTCTTTTTTTTGCGGGAACCGGATATACAGGTGTAACATCAAGTACAGCCGAGTCTTCGTCTGTATTGTCCTCATCCTCAAAATAGTCTTCGGATTCGTTTTTGTTAGAATTACCAGTAAATGTTGTACGATAGGGTATCTCTTCATCATTATAGCTCTCTGCTTCTTTACCAAATAGTTCTCGTTTAATTCCAGGACAAAGTTTTTCCAGTTCATTTTTAAAATCATCATCCAACATGAGAGTATTCTGTTCTTTGATAATTTGGAGTGCATTTTCTCTGCTATCCATAATATCTTCAACCAATTCCTGTGCGACATCATCTTCGCTAATATTAAGAAACTTCATATATTCACTAACAAACAAGGTATAAACCCGTTTACTATCAAGTGATTTTACGAAGTAAAAGTCATTGGAGTCATATTGATGATAGAACTTTCTTAGGGATTGGTTTATGGAATTGTCTTCATTATAGGTTATCAAAATTGAATTACAGTTATGAAGAGTCAATACTGATAGTCTTTCACAATAGCCCTCATATAGCGATTTCCAATTTTCATTATCAGACATGCCTCCAATTACCAAAGCAAATAATTTAAGATCTATATCCCTTTCAGTATATAGTGACTCATCAATAGGCTCCATTTTTAGATTAAGAGCAGTTATTGTTTTTATACCCAAAATATCGCATGACTTTTTAAATAAATCCCCTGCTGGGAAATAGAGTTTGTTTACAATTCTTGGATTAGCACTAAAATACTGTTCCAAAGTCTTATCATAATAGTCAAGGGCATATATATCTTTGATATGAACTTTCTCGTTCATATTGTTATACCACAGAGCATGCTCGTCTTCACGATATTTAATGATCTTAGCATCAAAAGATTCATCATAACTTTCAATCATCCACTTAAGCAATTGCGCTCTTTTCTCTTGACCAGGGATAGAAATCAATGCATAGAGAGCATCGTGGAAGTCGAGCGAATCCTTAAATGGTAAATCCCCAAACAATGATGATTTGTCTGAGGTTTTTATCTCTGGAAGATCTTTTAATGGAATCTTATTCTCCCAATCTTCAATTGCTTTTACATGTCTTGATACTTCATCTCCGAAATATAGCTCATTCGGTTTCTTCATATGATCCTTTGTTGGAATACATGCAAGATCATCAAACAACTTATCCGAAATAAATTGTTTAATCCTTTGAATGCGTTGAATAGAAGTGTCTTTTTTTGTAAGATACTTATTCCAAAAGTAAATTGAGCACACCCTGTCGGTTAGAAGGCTTATATCATCTTTATGAAAATCAGAGTGAACATTAATTTCCCTAAAAAGTCTTACGGGATATTCAGTACATTCTTTATTATATGAATCACTAACATAGTCAAGCGAGTTAACACCGCATTCCTCAAAATCAAAGAAAGGATTGTAGGCAGATCCCATTGTCAAAGTCGATGCTTTACAGAAGTCGTTATTTCTGTTGAGTAAGTATATTTCCTCTATTCGTTCAATGTCCTTAAGAATATCTCTCTCTGTATTTCTAATAATTGAGAGGTCATTAATTAATCTATAATGAATACCCCTTATTGATTCGACGCCCTTAGATTGCATTGTTAAATAACAATCCAACTTTCGTTGTTGCCATTCACTCAGAGTAGAAACACAATCACCATCGATTTCATCAATAAGATCCTTTATCAATCTTCGCTCTTCGGATGAATTATAAGAAATCTGGTTTGGAAGTTCAATATATGAAAAAGGTTCTTCTTTTTCGCAATCTATATATATGGTATCAATTATTCTGTAGAATTCGCCATCATGAGCTTTAACACTTAAGTTTTTGAGTTTGGAAACCAATTCATTTTCATAAAAGCTTTCAAGTTTTTCTCTGTTTTCAGCTAAAAGCCTTGGGAGCTTTTCGTATTCAATTTCAGACAAACGAGGTATTACTGTCTCAACAAGAATATCTACAATTTCATGCTTTATTCCAATTTTCTCCCAAAATGTTTTCCATTCTATAATGCTATCATCTTCATTTATATATATAGGACTTATAAATAAAGCATCTTCATTGAATATCTTAACTAAATGTTCTATATCAGCACCATCCATGTAATCATCAGAAAAATACACAGGCTCATCGGAGCTATCAATACAATCATCTTTAAGTAAAATTGGCAGACTTGTTGCTTCTTCAATAAATTTGTCAGCGACGTTGTCCTTCAGCCAACGCCAAAACTCAATGTTTAATTTTTCATTTTGAATAGTATCACTGAAAGTTTCAGTATTGTTTTTCAACCAAGTAAAGAAATGGCTGACTGTAAACTTGGTATTGCCAAGTCGTGTTTCCCAGTATTCAACATTTTTTTCAGTTTTATAATCAGGGTCAATTATATCCAAATCCGAGAACTCAACAAGACCTTTATCAAATAATTCTTTGGCTTTTGAACTTAGCGTTTTATGACCTCCAGCTGTATCAGCGGCAACATCTTGTCCGTACAAAAACACTTTCGAATTAAGCATTTTACTCTGTTGATCTGGAGTTAAAACATTCAAATGATCAATTATAAAATTATGAAATGCAATACTTTTATCTTTTACATCGATATTTTCGTTTATGGAACTTAGTTCTGCAACAATAACATCGTCAAAGAAATCACCAAATTTATAGTTCTTTACACCAATAGCAATTAGCGCTTTTGACTTTCCATAATGAGAATTACATATTGTAACAAGATCTTTTGGGAACCAATCATTTTCTACGATAGAAACTAGTTCATCGTCATATATATATAGGTTTTCAGTATTTGCATCAATATCAGATATATCTTTATCAACCAAAATAATCCCTACAAAAGCATCGGTATCCTTTTCTTCTTCAAATATCAATTTATAGTTATCGTCCAGATATTTGATAAAATCTATATTCTTATGACCATCACTGTCGTTTGAACCGTTGGTGTTGGAAATAATGTTCTTTAAATTTTTTTTGACAACATCCTTATAGAAATTCTTCTCTTCAAGTTCTGGTATCCAGAACTTTTGTGAAAGGAATTTCTTATAATCAGAATGGTCTTTTTGATCAGTGTAATATTCTTTGTCTAATACATACATCCAATCATAATCAATCCACTCTTTTGCTGAATAGTCGTCATAAATGCTTGAAGAAAAGAAGGCATGATCTTCTGAGAGGCACCAGCTTGTATCGCCGTTTCCATCAAAAACTTTCAAAGTGTAATTTCGAAGATCCCCGCTATTGAACAAATCTTTGTGAATGTAGCAATAGCCAATAAAACTCTTACTGATATCAAAGTCTTCGCCAAAAGCATTTACAATGTCATCATGATAATCCTCATTAAGAATGATGTTTTTTATAATAACCTCATCGGTAAAGTCTTTTACATTAAGATTATTTCGGAAGTATTCCAAGACAATCTTTTCATAATCAGAAGAAACAAACTCTATGCTAACATTACTGAGCCAATCGTAACTAGCAACCTCATGTCCATGCTTTGAACTGAAAAAAATAATAGAATCTTCAAATCCATCTATAGGATCATTATTATCATTAAAGAATGGCAAATATTTTATGTCGTCAGTGATTTTTATTTCATTCTTTGCTAAGAATCTATAGAAGCAAAGAGAAGTTTCTTTTGTATGTAGCTTTTGTGAAGTAGAATTAAACTCATTTACAGATAGGAGTTTATCCTTGACAAAATCTTCGGGAATGAATTCAGAAAACTCGGTTTCAACTACGTTGTTCCAATCTTTATTTCCTTTAAAGAATTCTCTTGTAGAGATTGATAAATGAGGTATATGTTCATCAAATGCCTTTAAATCAATAAGATGTTCATCAACATCATAATACAAATCATTTGCATTTCTCAAGCTACTAGTACCTTGTTGAATGAAAATATCTTCGTCAATGAAATCTTCAAGTTTCTCCTTCTTCAATAGAAATTCAAGAAAAAGATTGTTATTGTTTTGAATACTTAACCACTCTTTAAAATCAGGACCAGAACAAAGTTCCTTCAAATCTTCAAAATCCCAAATGTTGTTATCACTATTCAATTCCTTTAAATACCTTCTTAGAAAAGCATTAAATTCTCTGTCGTTACGGAGAACTTTCACAGGAAGTGCCCCCTGATAACCTGTAATCTTGAAGAAATCTTTGTCATCCATTATTCCTGATGTCATAAGACCAGTTTCATCAAGAATGATATTCTTGACAAGTTCGTATCTATTGGAATCAACAGGAATCAGTTCATCGGCCTCAACTCTAGCATCAAAACCAGACTTAAATCTTACAATCAAGTCTTTATATTTTTTGTGTTGACTGATGTTGGTTTCAAAAACTGGTATGAGACTAAAAATTGAGTTTACTTTATATTTTCTCAACTCACACAAATCCTTTAACCAATCAAAGAGCTTACAACCAGCTATTTCTGCAATTTCTTCGTTGATATTTACTTGATCAGAGAAGTCAGTTTCGATATCATCACGAGGACCTGAAGGAATCATGTCGGTGTTCATTAAAAACTTGAAACCCCATGATGCTTTTGTGGGTAAATAGCAATATAACTGAGCATCTTCTACCTCTTTTAGCATTGAGCCATCAATCTCACAAGCAAAGGAAACCCTTGTTTTAGTGAAATCATAGTATTTGATAGGAATTTTTAGTACACCTGAATCCTCTTGGTCTGAAATATCTGAATTAATTGATTCAGTAATCTCCAATGCTACGTCATCTTCATAATTATTTAATTGCCAATGCTCGTTATCACAAATGCATAGTATATCAGGATCTGCCTTTCCATTATAATAGACTTTTACTGAAGACAAATTAGGGATAAATAAGATAGCTCGCTCGTTCCTGAAAACCTCTTGAAACATCTTCACGTAATTTTGTCCTGTTTCTCTTAGTATTTTTATGTTTGTAGGACGTAACGAAAATTTTACTCTAAACTTCTTATCCGCATTTGTAAACACATAGCGTTCACTTGGTGTTAAAAATTTATACTCTGTCCAAATTGGAAGAATCTGCCAAGGTGTATCTACTATATCACGAGTTTCTTCCCTATCGAAACGTAACGAAAAGTCTCCTGTTTGGAGATATACATAGTTATTGTCAAGAAATACTGTCTTGAACCCAATACCTTTATATCCAATAGTCTCTTTATTATCCGTTTTTTCTTTATCGTTGATACTGCATATTGCAGCAATATTTCGTTCGTTAAATTCGGCACCAGAATGGAGGAATAATAATGAATCACGAGTTATGTGAAATTCCACATCCACCATCTCCTTAAATCCTTTGACATTATTGGGATAGTCATTGGCATTCTGAAGAAGTTCGTATATAAATATTTCTTTTCCACTGGCAGTTAACTGATTTTTGAGCGTATCCAACATTTTGACAATCTTCTGACCTGCATCAGCTGAATAATCCATAATGCTATTATGTAGCTTATTAACGATGTCATATGCTGAAACTTCCTTATATGGCTTCGTTTCGTCAACTTTAAACAAGTAGACATACTCCTCCTTCCTTACGCCGTTTAATAACCATGAAAATTCATAGTATCTACCATCTATTGGTTTTTTGTCTTTAGGGTGATATATTATAGGCAGCTGCTCTTTACCATTTTGAAGAATAAGTTTAGAGAAATCAGATCTTCTAATATCCCGGACACTAAAACTGCCATCTTTGTTTTTGGTAAATTGGCCAATGAAAAGGTTATTTCTTAATTTCAGATTACGTCTAAATAAAGACTCTTCACCACTATCAAATGATTTGACTTCTTTAATTACAGTATTTAAAATTCTGGCAATCTGTAATCTATATGAGTGTTTCTCACTGCGAAGGTGTTTAAGATTTACATAACAAACGAACTCACAAAAGCCAATATTTACAAAAGAACAATATCTAATTGGAACATATAGAGATGGAGGACAAAGATGGTTCTGCTCACCATCCATTAAGATATTAGTAACCTTGCCACAATAAGACTTCCTCTGTTCTTCGGGGATCTCAATGTCAAAAACACCAGTAAACTTCACATCGCGGAAGAACTCATTAATTTCGTCATTAGTAGCCTTTAGTAAATCGTATTTGGACGAATATTTTCCCATAATTAAAGCTTATTTTATATATTATAGATTATTTAATAGAGATAATATCGAATGTTTAGTTTGTAATTTTTGCTATTATACTTTATAAAAGTATCTGCTTTCTTTTTGATTCAAATAGCATTTTATGTTTGCCACAATCTTTATAGTAAATTTGGTTATTAGTTGGTTTCATAACTATTATTTTTTTTGTTAAAAATTTTGGGGAAATTGAGGAAACAGGATATTTTGAGTATCATCTTATTCCTCTTTTTCCTTATAATCCCCACTTGTGGGGAATGGGGAAAAAGAATTAAATTTCATCTGGGATATCCTTTTTCGTTAATTATAAAATCAACGAAATGTCGTCCGAATTCTGATTCTGTCATGTTTGGTTATTTCAATATTAATTTTTTATTCGTTCATAGTTTGCAGTTTCGTCCGAGCCTTGCCGCTAACGTTGATGGTATGGTGTCGTGCGGGATTACGAAGCGTTTATCTATCATGTTACAGAAACCTTTTTTACGAGCTACGAACCTTCGAAAACCTCTGAAACCCGCATGCACTATACCATGTGTTGGGCACTGTTGTTAATATAATTCAATATCCTCTGACATATTTATTAAAGATTTTCCAATCTGGTCAAACAACTCCTCAATAGGTAAATTTGAAACAGACATTATCAATTCCTCTAATTCCGATATCCAAAGAATCCCTTGTCTTGGGTTGTAAAATTCAACATTCTTTATTTTTTTGGGATGGTTTGACAACCAATTTAATGCGCAATAAGTTATTATTTGTTTTATATCGGATGATAAAATACCTCTTTCACCTGCTTTAATTTCAACAAGTGTTTCATTATAAAAAATATCACCTTGACAACTTTCCATAATTCCACAACCCGAAAATTGCGGATAAAATTCAGTTGACTTGCCTTTATAACGCCTTACCAGTCTTTCGCACTGACTTTGAATAATTTTCTTATATTCTTCTGATAAACAGTAAGACTCAATGTTATTGCGAGGATAGTTTACTGCTATTTTTTTTGCTTCAACAAAAGCATTCTCAATATCACTATCGTTTTTTTCAATTACATTCTTAAACAATGTAAAAGCAATTATATTATTTATAGAACGATGAATAGTATCATCACCCATTTCTATTGGATATTCCAATCGCTCAACAAGTCCTTTATTTAATGAACTGACATAATCGCTTATCCATGGAGCATGTTCAGTCCAAAATGATGTATAACCTCGGGAAAAACTAACTTCTGAAATCATAATGGTAGTATCCATGAATTTTGAGACGGTTGTTTTGAAGCTATCCAATCTCTTAATATTATTTCTAAATCTAAAAATTGTTCTTTTGTATTTTCTCTCCAATGCTTTCCTTCATCGCCAAGAAAGTATGATGAAGCAATAAATGCTCTACGTTCCCATTTTGATAATGTTGAAAAGTTTGCTTTTATATCTGACAACCAATAGTGATTATTCAAATTTGTCATGGAATACAGACAATTTGATTTAACTAAAGCTGATGGCCGAGAGTTTAATTTGTCTATTGCTTGTATTGTGTTTTCTGAATTTACTAAAGAAAGAATTCGTGCAACATATGAGGCATTATTATCAGTATGAATTAAATAAGAATCATTTTCGACTAAATTACAAAGAGTATTTATAAAAATACCTATTGCATTCTCGTCACAATCAAGTAGCTTTTTATTAGCCAATTGCATAACAGAAGGGAAAATTGGATAAAGCATTTCAAGATTTGAACTTATAACATTAAAAGCCAAACTAAGAGATGGATTATCTAAGTGTGAAACTGCACTTAATAGTTGTTTGCCAAATGCTTGATGTATTTTACTTTTCTTGACTTCTGATTTAATTAATGAAACAATATCAAAATGTGCTAATCTTTCTTTAAGTTCATTATAATCTTGCTCAGCTGTTGATGAGTATGGGTCATAATGAATATGTAGTCTTAGAAATGAGGCTCTTTCTTTGTTGGCTTCTCCCTCTTCACCCTCTATTAAAGCTTTTGCATGAGACATGAATTCAGAAGTTGATTGAACCTGTGTCTTATTTTTTTGTAAGGCTAAACCTTCATTCTTTAAAAGGAACTCAGCACACCAGTTTAGTTTTCGAAAAGCATCTTCTTTTGAATCCGCAAATACAATATAATCATCGACAAACCTACAAAACTGAATTCTTTTACTTTTCATTACTTGGTCCATAGAATTAAGCAATACTTCGGCTAAAATCCGAGATGCATTACCACCAATTGGTAAGCCATAAGAGACATTAACTGAGATATCTTGAAGAATTTTCATAATTCTTTTTATAATATCCTTATCTGCATTTGTCCTTTGCAATGCATTTTCCAGGCGATGATGATAAACCCGATTATAAAAATCAGAAATATCAAACCTTACAACAAAATTATATTTATCAGCCACCTCAATCGCAGTATCGTAAAATTTACGCCAATTAAAATCCATATTAAAGATTTTACCTGTCTCTTCATCTAATTTTACACGATATGAGAATACAGATTTTTTTTCTGATTGAATTCGTGATGCCTCAATTTTATCCGAAATTTTAAGTACCTCACTTAGAAGATAGGCATTCCAAAGTGGGTCAATTAAAGTTGCCCACCTGAATCCTGTATAGCCCACAGGAATGCAAGTCTTGATTGTATCAACTGGGTATTTTGACAACCATGTATCAAAATTTTTATCAATATCTTCAAGTAAGCCTTTTGCTTTATCAGGCATATCAAAAAACAGAGCATTTTCAATTGGATAAGGGAAAATATCCGTATCTCCATGTGTTGAAATGTTCTTAATTGCTAAGTTGTAAAAATCCATATATTATTGTTTTCATGCATATGTTTCGCTTAGGTACGGTCTTCCTTCAATAATGCCCAACGGTTTCGGGCTTTGCGTTGGTGGGCTTTTAAGGCCGTTAACTATCTGCCAGCACCAATGTTTTTTAATTGCTAAAATGTTTTTATTCGCACTGTCCGCCTACTAACGCAAAACCCATTTTATTAGCAGTTTATATTTTCGATGTTAAGTAGTTAATAAATGCAGAACAAGCAACTAACATAAATCTTGCTTCTTCAAGGTCAACGTTGCTGTCACCCTCTAATAAGCATGTCTAATGCCTCCTTCGTCAGAAGTGTAGCCATACAAAGCACTAAAAGCATTTTTCAAACTTCCTGGTATTATATGTCTCTTTTCTATCTCCTTTAAAGCCTGTCCAAGAGTTGTCGAGGAGTTATTAATTATTATTTTATATATAGACTCTACAGCTGAAATGGATTCTTTAATTGAATTTCTATAGTCTGGATTCATTCTGTCAGAAAGCAAGTTTAGTGCAGTGGATAGATGTGTCTTTACAGGTTTAAACTTGTCCGATTGATTTAATGCATTTTCAATCTCTATTATTTCTTCTTTGGAATTAACTTCAACAATCACTCCGTCAACAAAACGATACGCTGAAAATTCTCTTTTGAAAAAATTGTTGCAAATATCTTGTAACCGCTTGTCTTCGTCCTCAAAGCAAAACTCAACAAGGTTTAGCCTGTCATACCAGTCAGCTTTATAAAACCACTCTCGTAAAATTGATTTTGCTTCATAGCCATCAACTTGAGAATAGTTTCGAGGCATGTTGTCAATAGGTCTTTTAAAAAAATGAATCCAAAGATTTCTATAAAAAGTTGTTAAGTCTGAGTGCTTCTCACCGAACCGTGCATCACTAGATTTTGAATCTAAAATTAAGTCATGGATGAGAGTCCATAATGCATTATCCATTTCAGGCGAAAGTCCCTCTCTTAAAAGGTTGGTTTTGACTTTTGTCTTTCCTATTCTATCTGAGAATCTTAGTTTCATGTCGTTTTAAATTGCGGGTAACGTAAAAGTGTTTTATACATCGTTACCCTACAAATATAATAAAAGTGTATCAATCAACACTTGATAATCAGTTATTTTTAAAGAGATAAGGTAATGATGTATAAAACATTGTTGGACTAAGCCGCCTTTCTATGGGTATTCTTTCAGGAATGTTTCTTCCAAAGCTGCAAATTTTTCTTTTGGGCATTGGCTTTTCATACAATTCGTCCTTCAATTGGTTCTTTTTCCTAATAATGCGCTTCGTTTCGGGCATAGTATACCCATTGAGGTTTTGCAGGACCACATAAGTATGTATAAACAGGTCAAAGAACTGGTAAAGTATATTTTTATCCAGGTTTAAGACAAAAGACAGGATTCAACATCGGTTTCAACCTGCCTGATTTGCACTTTGGGCAACACAAGGGATCTTTGCCTGTAATGTTTCTCCACACTTCCAAAGCATTCAGCCCTTGCAATACCGGAAGGAAAGTAGTCTTTCCAATAAGGTCAAAACAGAGTGACAGCTTTGATTTCATATTGCACATTGCCAAGAACCCGAAGTATCTAACTTTGTAGAACCCGTATGGCAAAATATGCTGTAGAAAGCGCCTGATAAATTCTTCTGCATCAAGAGTTATCCGTTTTCTCACTCCTGCCGCTTTGTAGTCTTTGTAGGAAAATGTAACCTTTCCGTTCTTGTGTTCAATTATCCTATTGTTAGAGATGGCCACACGGTGAGTGTAATTTCCGAGATAATCTACAAGGTTATCAAAGTTCGAAAAAGGTTTTTCACAGTAAACAACCCATTTTGTTTTATAGCATCGATCTTTGACTCGTTTAAAACTATCAATCTCTTCAGGAAGCTTGATATCTCCAGCATTAATTGCGACTTCCAGCAATCTGCACAGTATGCCTCGAAACACTGAACTGAGGGCCTTGACTGGTATAAAGAACTTTTTTCCTGAAACAAACCACTCCATCATATCCTCAGAGAGACCACCAGCCGGAACAATCATATGAATGTGGGGATGATATACCAATGTTTGACCCCAGGTATGAAGAATTGCTACTGCTCCGGCCTGAGCTCCAAGAAAACCGGGATTTGCAGCACATTGCATCAATGCCTTTCCCGCGGCTTTAAATAGAAGCCCGTATGCAATATTTTGGTTGATGTAAAACAACCGGTGAAGACAGGGTGGGATTGTAAAAACTACATGAAAGTGTCTAACTGGAGGGAGGTTGGAGGCAAGCTTGTCCACCCACTGGGCTTTCTTGACAAACTGGCACTTGGGACAGTGCCTGTTACGACAAGAGTTGTATGATTGTCTTGTGTAGCCACAATAATCACAATGGTCTATGTGACCACCAAGAGTGGAAGTCCTGCAATTTATTATGGAGTTGAATGCTTTGATTTGTTCCGAACACAAACTATGACTACTGAGAAACTCTTCTGCATAGCTGCTGAATATATCAGCTAGCTCAATGCTTTGCCTTTGGTTTTCCATAACTTTCTTGATTTATACTTCAAGAGAATCCAAGGGAGAGCTAATCCTAACCTGTCCTTCGTTCGCTAGATGAAGGTAGACCGATGTCGTGGTCAGGGATGTATGTCCAAGAAACTGCTGGATAAGCTTAATATTAACTCCGTTCTCCAGAAGATGAGTTGCAAAGCTGTGTCTCAATGTATGAAACGAAACATTCTTACCAATGCGGGCTTTTGATGCACTTTTCTTTATGATATTTTCAAGAGTAGTGTCTGATAAATGAATCCCTTTCTTTCCTTGAGATTCAAAAAGAAAAACGGAGGGCCGTTCATATTTAAAATAAAGCCTTAGTAAATCCAGTGTCTTAGACGAAAGAATTGTATACCTGTCCTTCTTCCCTTTCCCCTGAACTACGTGAACCTGCATACGCGTGGAATCTATTGCTTGGGGTTTGATCATTTGAAGCTCTTGTCTCCTCAGACCTGAAGAATAAGTCAGCATAAGGATGGCTCTGTGCTTTATGTTGCTGGTGGCATTTATTATCCTTTCTACTTCTTGTTGAGATAATACAACCGGCAGCTTCTTCTCCCGTCTTGGACGTTTTATCTTAAGCTGTTCCCATTCACGGTGTAGGACATCAACCTGTAGTATCTTGAAAGCACTGATATACTGATTGACCATTGTAGTAGAAATCTCATCTACCGTTATTCGATGATGCAGATAATCCTTGAACTGCTGAGTGGTAATCTTGTCTAGTGGTTGATCGCAAAAATTTTCTATCTTTGACAATAGCCCACTATAAGATAGAATGGATCTTGGGCTGTAATTGCGGTACTGCATCTCATGGATGAGCCCCTCAATAAACTGAGAATTAATGTTTTTCATGATGGTATGTTTTGAAGTTTGCACCTCTAATTTACCATCAAATTACCGCCTCCGAAAGGGGGCGGTTTAGTTCAACTTGTTTATAAATGCAACAAAGTCCATTCAAGGTCACTTATTTGAGAGCCTTGAACCACCTTTATGGTGTCATCTTTTTTTGATTGAATTGGGTTGTAAATCGAACTCATCTGCAAATTTCTTTTGTGGTTTGAGGCCTGGGGTGCTTTGTGGGTATGGGTTTCCTTTGTTTTCTGCATTTGCGACCAGGAAACTCTGTATTAGATTTCAATCTTACCCACGCCTCTAATTGATGAGTTGCATAGCTGTGTCGCAAACAATGCAGGGTAAAGTTATACTTTATATCTTTATCTGCCAAATGTTTGGAGAGATTATTGGAAAAAAGTTGCCAATCTAACCCTGGCTATAAATCTTTCACGCAACGAACACTTACCCCTGCATTTTTTTCAAAATATTGACCGTACCCGACTCTTAAATTATTGGGATCGGAGTACAAGTATGTATAGAATGGATATGTATTGTTAAAAACAGAGTTAGTCCACCAGTAAGCACCACTTCCTAACGAATAGTAGAATAATCCGTCATCTCCTCTCCAGCTAATGCCTAACGCGCCAAAACCGCTACTATTGGTTCCTTTATTGTGGTTCCAGTATGTCAGTCCGGAGACTCTTATCTTTGAAGAGGCAACATTATCTCCACCCAAATAATTAATTAACACCAGCCACTCTTCCCGGGTGGGCACGTGCCATCCTGCAGGGCAAATGGCTCTGTTGTCAGTAACAGCATAGTAATTATATAAATAGCCATAGATAATCCCGGTAGATTCACTGTTAAGGAAGTTGCAATAGGCCCCTTGAGTAGCTAAACTCCATTGTGTATTATCAGTGATGTTTGGCAAAATATCTCCATTCAAATATTTACGGGAGCGCAGGTTTTTTGCCATCCATATTTGACTACCAATCCTTACAGAGTTATACAAATTCCCATCTGCATCAGTAACATTAGGGCCGGGTACATTTAAATATAAAACAACACTATTCTCGCTTCCATAGCTTGTCCCAATGGCATTGGTCGCATATGCCCTAACATAGTAGGTAGTGTTTGTGGTTAAACCTGTCATTGAACTTGTAAAACTGCCTGTACCCGTTCCATTGAGTGTTCTATTATTAAGTATGGTAGGGGATTGGTTTGTGCTCCAACAGATGCCTCTTGCTGTAACCGGAGAGCCCCCGTCACTCACAATATTACCTCCACCTGTAGCTGTTGTCTCTGTAGTTGGGTTTACCGCCAATGTATTCACGGTTGGCGGGGTTGCTAGGGCGATGGCGCTTTTTTGATCTCCATAAGCCGTTCCCATACTATTGGTAGCGTAGGCCCTTAAATAATAAGTTGTTCCCGGAGATAGCCCTGTAACACTGCTTACATAGCTACTGGAGCCCGTTCCGTCTTTGGTTTTACTATTGCTTGTGGTTGGATTCTGTGTCGTGCTCCAACACACCCCTCTTACCGTGACAGCTGAACCTCCGTCGTATGTGATTGCACCACCACAGGTGAGAGAAGATTCGGTTATATTGGTTGCAGCTGTGGTGGTAACTGTGGGTAAAACAGCAAGGGTAGTTCCAATTATCTGATTACCATAAGATGTCCCTACACTGTTAATCGCATAAGCTCTTACATAGTAGGTTGTTCCCGGGTTTAACCCTGTCATTGAACTCACATAACTACCGGTACCGCTTCCATCTGTCGTTTTTGCATTTAGCACAAGTATCTCCGGATTGCTTGCAGATGATGCAGCGCTTAATATTGTCGGGTTTTGATTGACATCCCAGCAGACCCCCCTGGAAGTTATTGGCGCACCTCCGTCATTTGTAATATATCCCCCGCCGGTTGCTGTTGTTGCGGTTATTGCAGATAGTGGGGTGGTGGTTATTGCCGGCAAGATCGCAGGTGTTGATATTGAGACCTGGTTGCCATAGCCGGTGCCGATACTGTTAACGGCATATGAGCGAATATAGTAGGTGCTGCCCGGCAGTAGCCCTGTAATTGTTGTAGAGAAGAGCCCCTCCCCAAGGCCAATAGATACCTTTAGGTTGATAGTGGTCGGCTCCGGGTTTGTGTTCCAGCACACCCCCCTCATTGTAACTGCAGATCCGCCATCATCCTCAATGCTACCGGTAACAGTTGCAGATACCGCTGTGACATTAGTAACCGTAGTCGTTAATGTAGGAATAACCTTAGGAGCCTCTTTTTTGCATCCCAGGTTTAATAATACCAGCGAACACACCAAAGCAAAACTTAAAAAATTTAGGTAGTATTTCATAATAAGAGATTTAGAATACTACAAAATTATAGCCCACCTTTGACAACTTATGTCAAAGACAAAACATTCATTCCTGAAATCAAATATTTAATGCAACTTTTTGATATGGTAAAACACCACAATCGAACCGATACGAAAAACCTACTAAAATCACACAAATTGGGCGTAGCGGTTGTTACCTGCTAGCGTTTTTGGGTTTTTATCTGTAAATTTCCTAAATCTGATTTAATTCAAATGCGTATTCATAACTGATTACACTCTTATTTTTTTTGTTTTTCTTCCACGCCTCCTCAAGATGACTTGACTCAATAATATCATTCGTGCTAGTTGTTTTGAATACGGTTGCCACTTTTTCTAATGTTTCTAATTCATTAACGGAAAATAATTCAGCTTTAAATGGTCTCTCTTTTCTTGCTTTGAATTGTTCACCGGTATAGCCGTTTGAAAATTCAGTTGTGTGAATATCTATTTCGTCTTTATTGGCTAAATACTCAAATATGCTTTGAAAATTATTTGGAACAGGACCCATATCTATGGCTTTGTAACGCATTCCGCTTATGGAAAAACAACTTTGTTTGAACATAAAAAAATCGGCATAGAATAACAACTTATTCATTTTGGTTTTGAATGGTTCAATTTTATCTGAAAAATAAACTACCATTTCAGTAAATTTTTCAAAGTTGGGATTTCTGTATCCTGAATAAACATCTGCTAAATGATTACCCAATAAATACTCTATGAAATTCAAATTGAAAATATTTCGTTTTCTCTCTTCTACCAACAATTGTGCTTTCTGAATGTATTTTTGTTTAATTTTTTCATCCAATGTTCCGCACAATTCCACCATATCAATATAATACTTCGGGTCATCTACCATTTGTATTAATTTAGCATTTGCAATGCTGGGCATTTCTCCCGCTTCATATTGTCGATAACTGTTTACCCCAAAACCCAAAATTTCCGACATTTTGGCTGCCGATAAACTGTACCTTTCTCTAATTCTAATAATTTCTTCCGGAAATGGAATATTGAATTTGTCACGGTATTGATTATATACCTGATTCATATTCAATTCATCTAATGTTGTGGTAGTAAAATGTTCTCCGCTATCCTCGCATTTGTAATAATGAAAAACAATTTCAAATGTTTCCTTTCTGAAATCCATTGACCTGCGCTCTTTCGTCAATTTCATTTCTTTACCAGTGATTGGACTTTTCATATTAGTTTTTCTTCAAGTGGACCTTCGCTGTAATCTTTGATTTCGAGTGCTTCCAGAATGGCTTTTCGCTCTATAGGGCGAAGCTCCAAATCGACCAGTGCTTGAACATTTTTACCTCTTTCGTCACGAAAGAGCACATCCCAAAACTTCATTTTCTCCTTGAAATCTTTTAAAAATGTTTCAACTTCCGTTTGAGTACTCATACGTTTATTGATTTATTATTGCAAAGGTATAATTATATATTCAAAAACAACTGTAAAGTTGTAATAATTATAAATATATTTATTAATGCAACCTTAAAGTGAAGAGCGGAACCTTGGTAAGGGTTGTGGAGCTTGCAGGCAATTTAGCCTCATCATATTTCAATTATTTCTCTAGGAAGAGGATGTGGCCTGGGGTGTTTGCCGTAAAAGAAATCATCCATCCTTACAGCAAGCATTCGAAAGAGGTGGGATTGTTTTATTCCCCACCGTATTAATTGGTGTAGCCCCCATTCGGGATGAGAGTATGGGCAAACTGCCATACATCTGCCACAATCGGTTCCTGCTTTACACCAGAAAGTATAGCAAGCTTCGGAGTTAATCTTCCATCGTTTTATATCTTCTCTAACCTGAGGTTCGCTAAACTCAATTGATTCACTGGGACAGCAAGCAGCACATTTTTTGCATTGAATGCAGAAATCCAGTACTGAATTATCTGGCTTATAAGAGTGTGTAATAAGTTCTAAATTGGTAGATACTATTGCAATTCTCACCCTGGGCCCGTGTTTTGGAGTCATCAGTAATCCCATCCTACCTATCTCTCCTAATCCTGCATCTCTTGCTACCAAGGGACATATTAGCTGATAATTTCCATCGATATGGGCCCGGGCATCAAAACCAAAACTCCTGATATGTTCTGCAAGCTGGATAGCAATTTTACCTGCATTTAGGTACTGCCTTGCAGATTCCATAACAATAGAAGCCTGAGGGGCAGGTTTTACCATTTCTAGTTTCATTTCAACAGTGAATGCAATAGCAAAGTTGTGATCACTTTGAATATCCTGCCCATAATCATCTCCACGGCCTTTTACACTATAGAAATGATAGGGTTTAAGAGAAGCAAAGCCAACATCGAGAGCCCCCAGTTGCTTTACCCACTTTATGAGATATTCAGAAATATCTTTAGAATTAACTTCTTGCTTTTCCTTACTTGGAGTTCCATCAATACGACTATGCAAAAGTTTAACAGCAGCAAAACAGGCATCCGCCTCTTCAAAAGCCTTTTTATTATAATACAAGGAGTTATTAGCCAATAATCCGGGTCTTTTCCGAAAATTCATATCTAATGATTCCTTTTGAGGATGTTGCTTATAGTAGTCCATATATCGTTTACTTCCGGGCACCAATTCACTTCGGGAAAATATAGTATCCCGCTCGTCATATCTCTTTAAAGGTACAGCATCGGTAATGTTGGCTGGCGATCTAAATGGCACTAAGAATAGAAGTAAACCAGTAAGTACAAACAGACATATTATGATCTCAATAAAATGGATTTCCAGTAAGAATGCAAAAAGGAAAGGAAGGGGCAACAATAGCATTAAAAAAAGAGACCTCCTGAATGCCCGTTTTTCTCTTTCAAGTAGAAATTGGATGGATGCAAAAAGGAATAGGGCAAATATTGTAAAACCGAGAATCCCGACCATAGAATGTGCAAGTGCATTCAATTGTTCAATATGTATAAAAATATGGAGAATGGTTTTCATATGCTCATTTTTATAGGTCGCAATGTCGGATCCCCTAATGGTGGTAATGGTTGCGGCTTGCAGTTTGCGCGATAGCGTTAATGCAAGCTGCTGTTATCACCTGTTTGAAATTTTAATCATAATGAAATCTGCACTTAGCAACGAGTATATCTCCATCTCGGACTTGGTAAATTAATCTGTGCTCTCCGGAAATTCGTCTAGACCAAAAGCCTTGATATTTAAATTTCAAGGGTTCTGGTTTGCCAATTCCAGAGAATGGATTTCGCGAAATATCTTTTAAAAGGGTATTAATCTTCTCCAAAATCTTTTTATCTGTATTTTGCCAATACAAATAATCTTCCCACGATTCATCAACAAAAATTAGCCTCATCATATTTCAATTATTTCTTTGGGAAATGAAGCGCTTTGTTTAAGTTTTTCTATTGCTGAATCTAATCTCTTCTCATTTATTTTTGATGAAAGTTCGTGTTGTGTGGCTTTTAGCGAATTATATTCATCTAATGAAATAATTACAACTCCCACATCCTTACCTCTGTTAATTATAAGAGTGTCCAAATTCATTGTCACCTTATCAAGATATGACTTAATATCTTTTCTGAAATCTGATAGCGTTGTAGTTAGCATAATAACCTCCTCGTATGTACTAAATAATGTACAAATATATGTACATATATTGTGAATGCAAAATTTTTAAGGGAGACCTAATCCCTTGCAAGCTCTTATTGCCTCATCTGGGTTATCATATTCGCCTTGTTTGTATTTTTTATCTGCATTATTCTTTAAACCAGTAATGTCTCTTTGTAACAATATTTGGTAACGGTTGGGGCTATACCGCGTGTTATGCAAAGTTATTTTTTTATTCTAAATACTATATATTCTGTTGAATCTGGACTACCAGGGGAAATCCTGAGTTTATTATAATCTGTATTGAACTCCATAATTGTAGAAACAAAAGTATTGCTATTGCAAACTGGTTTTGTAGAAAGCGCATTCTTAATTGTCTCCAAACCAATGGACTGACTATTTAAAATTTTGCTTTTCATTGATTTTAATCTTTTATCTGAGAAGCTTATAGTCTCAGGAATTGTGCCGTATAATGCTTTTAAATATACTAAATATTCAGTTACCAAATCAGACGCACATTCCAATGTTAAATGTGATTTATATTGATACAGGTTTACTTTTATACTATTGCAAAAAGCGGAATGCAGGTTTGTATTGAACTCCTTTACCTTTTCGAATTTTAATAGCGCTAATCAATATGACCATTACAGCATAAATATAAAAAACAAAGATGATAACTTCCGGAACGCCAATACTAAAATGAAATCTTTGAGATAACAGCAAAGTCGTTATAAATGAAATGCACAATGCTATTACCCATGAAATCTGGAAATTCAAAATTGACTTTCCGACTTCATTAACATCTTTTACATTGTCCTTTTTAATTATCCAAATAGCAAGGGGTATAATTATACCCAACAAAGGAAAAGCCAATAATCCCAGTTGAGAAAAATTCAACATGAATAGCATGTTCCTATCTTCCTGAACCCTCCAATCAATAATCTCATCAGGTGAGACATTTAATGCAACTGCCAGTCTTTTGAGCGTATCACCACGAGGAACGTTCTCCCCATTCTCAATTCTTTGAATAGTCCGCAAACTTAACGAGGTTAAATCCGCAAGTTGTTCTTGTGAAAGCCCTCTTCTTGTTCGCAATTCTTTTACTTTCTTTGTCAGATCAAAATTTGCCATCTTCAGTTTATTTAAATTTGTCGAGCAAAAGTAATGCATTTATAATTCTTTCATTGCGCCTTACCTACGACATTATTGCGACAAATTTGTCTGACAAGTTATCGTGAATATTTTGAGGAAAAAAATCTGAAAAATAAGAGAATGTTGAAGCATACGATTCTATAATTGCCCATAACGGTTTGGCGATTTTTTTGCCAGTCCCGGTAAGCGGTACAAATAAGAACCCTATTGCTTATTATTGTAAACGAAGTACAATGTCCTTGTCGATAGCACTTTTTGTAAAGCCATTTTCTTTTTTAAGGCTGGATATGCAATCAGTTGAAGATTCTTTAGAATATCCTGCAAACCCAAAATTCAGTTTACTGATTGTTCTATTGAATGAGACCGATGAATAAAATGATTCTTCTTTGTCTTTTGCTACTAAAACTTGATTCCTTTTCTTTAAGTATACTGACAATGCAGAAGAAAGAATTCTATGTTTGTTTGTTGATTCTATATAAGGGATTTCTCCAATATAATCTTCATTTAAATAAAGTTTGTATATCGCCTTTTCAGGTGGTATACTTGTATATACGTATACTTTTTGCGCTTTCTTATTTAATGGACTATTTCCACTTTGAGTGGTGCAATATGCTGCAACAAGTACAACGATTAGAAGAACAGGAATAAGCTTTTTCATATTTTATTTATATAATCTGTAACGAATTATGTTTTTTTAGTTAGGCGTCGGAGTGTTTAAGCCCTGGTAAACGGGCAATGTCAAATCGTCATATCTTTTTTATTAGAAGTCGCAAGTTACTAAACAATTGTTTCTTTCACCGGATCAGCGTGGTATGGCAGCGTAAAATAAAAAGCAGAACCCTTTTCTTCTTCGCTTTCTACCCAGATTTTGCCACCATGCTTTTCAATAAATTCTTTGCAGAGTATCAAGCCCAAGCCGGTACCTTGTTCTTTGGCTGTTCCGGTGGTTGACTCGCTTTTGTCGAGCCGAAAAAGGTTATCAATCCTCCTTGTTGAAATACCCACTCCATTGTCGCACACCGAAATAAAAATTTCATTTCCTCTTTTCTCCGCCGAAATTATGATCTCGCCATCTTGTCTGGTAAATTTTATGGCATTGGAGATCAAATTTCTGAGTACTGTGCTGATCATCGGCTTATCAGCAAAAACGACTAAGTTATGTGGCAGTACTTTTTTGATGGTGATAGCTTTTTGAGCTGCAATTTCATCGAACAGGACCTTGTTTTCGTCGATCAAATCCACCAATTCAAAGTTTTCGGGATTAAACTCCATCCTTCCGGTTTGTGAACGCGACCATTCCAACAGATTCATCAACAAATCCATGGCCCGTTGTGAAGATTGCCCTATTATCCTTGCATACTTATCAATCCCTTCGTAATCTTTCTCTTTTATTTGATCTATAAGCACTTCGCTTAATCCTATGATGGAGTTGAAAGGGCTTTTTAAGTCGTGAGCAATGATACCAAAAAACTTGTCTTTCGTTGAATTAGCTATCTCAAGTTTCTCTTTTTGTTCTTCAATTGTAGATGTTCGTTGCTTGACAATCTCTTCTAATTTTTGCTTCTCTTTTTTCAATCGGATCATATTCAAACGTACAATACCATGAATAATAAATGCTATTGCGATACAATAAGCGAGATAAGCCCACCAAGTCTTGTAAAATGGAGGAAGTATCCTAATCTGGAAAGTCGCTGTTTCGCTCTCAACATCATAGATATTGAGGGCTTTCACCATAAATTTGTATTCACCTTCCTGTAAGTACGTGTACTCCTTTTGGGTTTGCCGGCTCCATTCACTCCATTGATTATCAAACCCTTCTAGTTTATAGCTATACAACGTGCGGTCCTCGTTATCAAAGAAAGGCGCCGCAAATTCAAATTTCATAGAATTGAATTTGTAAGATAATTTAGCAAAGTTCTTTTCGTTGTCGGGACCAATATTCAGGACACTATCTTGTCCGCAGGTAACATTTCTTATCAGGCAATTGAATTTTTGAGAATAATCTTTTGTGTCTTTGTTCAGGTCGTACCTAAATACACCTTCGATTCCACCAAACCAGGCAATACCGGTTGGTTCGATATACACAACTCCAAGGCTAAAATGGGGAAAAAGACGGAAAGGCTTATAAATCCAATCGTAACCACCTTTGGGGTTGGGTTGCAAATAACCAATGTCCGCAGTTTCATTATTGGAAGGACAAACCCAGATTTTGCCATCTGGCATTTCCTGTGAGTAAAGTATACTACGATCGCCGTTACAAAATGGTTTGCCAAATTCACAATAGGGCTCAAATTTATCGGTAACCTTGTTGTACGCATAAAAACCATCTGCAGTATTGACAACCAATTTGTTTCGTATCTCGGAAATTGACAAGGGCATCAAAGTCTTAAGTCCTTTATTTTGATTATAATATCTTACACTTCTGGGAATTGTTATGTTGTTGTAATCTGGAGTAACCCTTATAAGCCCATTCATAAAAGTGCAAATCCATAATTCTCCATTTTCGTCCTCCTGAATAAGTCTTATATCGTCTTTTATTCCATTCCAACGACCTTCTAATATCCATTTATTATTTTCAAATCGAAAGGAGATAAAAGATTCGTCATCGCTGCTAAAATACCTGTTTGGGTTAACTTTTGATTGATAAAGAAACATTGCATGGCTGCCTTTGAATACCGAAGAAACTTTTTTATTAGGGTCTATTTGGTAAACCCCATTTTTTGTTCCCACCAACAACGATTTATTTTGGGTTGGCTCAAGAAAACACCAAACTATGCCATCAGGTATGCCTTTGACTTCATTAATCTTATTTTTATTGTCGATATAATAAGTTTTCACGAATGTGCCGATATATATGATTCCATTATATCGGTAAATCGACACAACACTATTTTTAAGTCCAGAGGTTTTATTCCAATAACTTAAATCCTGACTTTGACTGGTTTTACTTATTCCATTGTTTAAGTTCATCCAAATATTATTGCCGGACTCCGCATATGTGCTAAAAATAAAGTTGTTTTGTAATTGGTTATCTTCACTAAACTGCTGAAGAAGTTTACCTTCAGGATCGAAAAGCGCTGCTCCTTTATTTTTTGATCCTAGAATGAAGTTTCCTTTTGACAACATTGATCCTCTAGATAGTCTATTGTCAGATAAGAAATTATTTAGTTGTTCTCCCATTTGTCGTGGGTTCACATTTTTCTCCGGATTAAAAAGATAGACTCCTTTATCTGCGTTAGTGACTAAAAATGTTGAATTTTTAATTTGCAATACTTTACTAAAGGATTTGTGGTCGAAAAAATCAGATTGTCCTATAGATTTTAATTGATTGTTTTCAATCTTTTGGATTCCATTTTTCTTTGATATTACGTAACAGCTGTCTTTGTATTCAATAAAACCGTTAAAGGCATCACCATTTTCGGCGTGAAATACAGACACTTCACCATTGTTTGGAGAATATTGTAGAGTATATTCGAGTGACTGAAAATAGACATTTCTGGTTGTTATGGCAATCGATGTTAAAATTCCCAGCTTGATTTTCGCATCAGGAAGCAAATGAGTAAGGCTTACATAGGTAGTTTTCCCTTTACTATCAAGAGTCAGATATCCAAATTCATCAATAGCTGCAACATAGATCTTTCCGTTTTTATCTTTTTTTAAATCATAGGCACATACAATTTCTTTAGAAGAAACATCGCGCCACGATACGCCATCGTACTCAATTAGTTTATCTGATCCAAAATACATTAATCCCCTGTCGTCCTGAATTGAACAGATAATTTGAGGGTCGCCTTTAAATTCTTTTGAAGTGTAGTTTCTTATAATCGGATAACCAATTTCCTGCCCAATCGTTAACTGACTATTGAAAAATACTACCTGAATACTGATAATTGAATAAATCAGTAACCGCTTTAAATTTTCAAGATCAAGATTTCGCATGACAAAAATTATATTTGGCTTTGGATAAATTATTGTTTCGAATATCTATAACAATGTCTGTTGTTTTAGTGTTGGTGTGTAGAGTAGTGCTATTATTTGCATATTGTAAGATAGTAAAAATTCCTAAAACTATTTAAATTTAATAACTTTTAGGAATTCTATATCAAGGGGGACCTTGGCAAGGGTTGTGGACTCAAACAACTCATTTAAAGTTTTTGTAGCAATAAATATCTTCTTGCTAACCTATCGCTTGCTCAATGTAGTATTGTAAAATCTCATCTTTATAATCATCATTGCCCAATTTTGTCAACTAAATTACGGGGTAACTTTTCCTGTAACAAAAAAAGGTGTTGTAGTTAAGCAGGCAGTTCAGCAGGAGGTTTTATAATGGCTTAGTGATAAAAACCTTAACGGCTGGAACGAACACGCTCCGGATTGGAACTTTGGTAAATATATAGTTGATGAAAATGGGGTACTAACTCACTATTTCGGGCCATCGATCTCTCCTTTGGAAAAAGAGAGCCTTAATCAGTTATTCATTTTTTAAAGCTGGGTAGGAATTTAGAAAACAAGGTTTTTATCTTCTTAAACCATTCACCAGTAAATTTATCATTCAGATCTTTCGTATTATAATTATTATCACCAATTAACAAAGCAAAGGGTTTAAGTTCTATATACTGTTCACAAACCGTTTTTAACATAGCGGCGAATGGTAAAAATAAAATCATACCGGCTATACCCCAAATTGAAGCACCTATGATGATGCTTATAATTGAAGTGAAAGCGTTAATTTTTAGGTTTCCCCCTACGATTTTTGGGGTTAAATAATTACTTTCGATAAGCTGAACGAGCCAGAAGAAAATAGCTATAGTTATTGGCATCCAGATTGAATCATAGGATATTAAGGCATATAATACAGGAATAGCAGAACCCAAAAAGGTTCCGGCATAAGGAATAAGGGCTAAAACAGCGGCCAAAAACCCAAAAAGGAAAGGGTAATCAATGCCAATAATCCAAAGCCCGATACTGTTTACAAATCCCAGTATAAGAACTATTACCATCATTCCAAAAAGGTATTGCTGACCTACCAGTTGAACAGATTTAAACATTTTAAAGGCCTTTTCTCTATGTTCTTTGGAATAAAAACTGATTAAAGCCCGGACCAGACCTTTTCTGTAAATTAGTATTAGGAAAGTGTATATGATTGAAGTTAATAGATCGAAAATGATATTAGCTGTGCTACTGAATGTTTGGCTTAACAATGATACAGCCGACTCGTTTAACCAGTTTTTGATCTTATCTAATAACTCTCCTTTATCCAGTTGTGGCAAAAACCCAATGTTTTTATTGATGAATAGTGTGGCATCCGCAAAAACATTGAGAATTTTAACTTTAAAATCCGTTAAGTTTTCTGAGAGTTGAATGATTTGATTTGAGAAAAGAAAAATGGTTGCCCCAACTATCAGGAATAAGCCTAGTATGGATAAAAAAGCCGACACAATTTCATTTGCACCCCAGATTTCAAATTTCCGAGCTACAGGGAAAAGTATAAACGCTATTAAAAATGCAAATGCGATAGGAATAAGTACTCCTTTTGCCAAAATTAAAATAGTAAATAAGCCTAAAACTGTGGCTATGATATAAAATACTTTTTGAAAAGAGAGGTGCATATTAGATATGGTTTAAGTATAGCTTTATAAAACATCCCGTTTTAATGGGATTTAACGCGTGTTAACTGCAGGTTGTTTTAACTTGTATTTTGTCTTGCACGAAAAATAGTAGCCCAAAAATATATGGTATCACTAAGACTATGCAGAATTTTGACCCCGAATACCGCTAATATGAGAATTATTATTACACTTAGTATCGTCGTAATCAGGGACGGTATTGTATTGTAAATTGAACTCATCTGCATTTTTTTTGTGGTTTGAGGGGTGGGAGTTAAAAATCGAATGTAAAATCGGAATTCCTTACGAGCTCTTCGAAACGGGAGCGGTCGAAGCGGTATATTTTTGCCGGTTTATGTTTTACGCCGCTCACCACTTCGCCGGTGTCTATAAGGATTCCGGTGTTTTTCTTTAGCTCTTTTCGTGGTCGATTGTAGTATAAAATCTCTTCCATTACATTATTAACTTCCATCTTAAATTCGATTGAATTTGCAGATACTCCGACCATCTTTTTATGGAAATTACCGCGGTCGAATCTCTTGTCCAGGATGCTTTCATATACCGTTTGGAGCTGTTTAATGGTAAAGCGCTCATCCATCAGCTCAAATGCGATAGGGTAGTGGCGAATCTCCTGCCTTAGCTTCTCTATGGCTGTGTCGATGATTATTTGATGGTCGAACGCCAGAAACTTAACACTAACAACATCTTCAAGGTTGAACCACCTGGCATCTGCAGCATCATCTCCGGCGGTAATTACTATACTGTTAAATAGGGTAGGGTTTATAAGGGCGTAGTAGGCTACAGATACCACTCTTCCGCGCGGGTCTCTGTCGAGCGAAGAGAAAGTCTGGATCTGTCTCATAAATACTCCTGATACCCCTGTCTCCTCCTTTAACTCTCTTTGGGCGCACTGATCTGTGGTCTCCTCTATTCTCATAAAGCCTCCCGGGAGAGCCCACTTGCCTTGGTATGGCTCTATCCCCCTCTTTATAAGGAGAATTTTTAGATTCTCTCCGTCAAATCCAAAAACGACGCAATCTGTAGTAAGCGCCGCTCTTGGATAGTCGTAGGTAAACTTGCCTTCCATCTCGCTCTATTTTTGTAATAATTACACAAAAATAGAACAAAAATAGTTAAGACTCCGTCTCAGACTCAAAAAATCCATTTTTGAGATCTGCAATGGATACGCTCTCTTTAATCTTATTGTAGAACATCGTTCTACTTTCGTTAACATTTGAGTACATCTGCTTGCTCCCCTCTTCGTCACTTTCAAACCCAGCAGAGTTGTCTATGGAGAGAGAGCAGGCAACCTCCTCTGCATTTTGGTTTGCCCCAATGTAGGTGAAAACCCAGTTGCCCTCTTTGAGGCGGGATATTAGTTTTTGGATATTTCCTACGGTGTACAATGTTGAGGCATTCTCGTAGCCATCTGTGATAATTGTAACCAGCACAATGTATTGCGATTTTGTTATAATATCCTGTTCAAGTTTGCTAACCATAATCCCGATTGTGTCCAGCAGAGGCGTACTACCATTTGGTTTAAAACTCTTTAACGACATCTTCTTGATTTGGCTAATGGGTTCGCACCAGTTATGCTTTTTAACAGATTCCGTGTTAAAAGTCACAAAACTCACAAGCTGCTCCCTCTGGCTATCCTCTTTGTGTGCAGATGCTATTGTCTTTATGGTTTGGTTAAAGCCCGCGACAGATGCTCCCGCGCAACTACTCATCGACCCACTCTCGTCCAGGATGATAAGGTTGTATACCTGTTTGATGATACTCTCCTCATCTTTAGGAGAAATGTTAGGATTTGCGGGTTTTGCTTTAGTTTGATTTACTGCAGATTTAGTTCCTTTAGGCTGGTTTTTCATAGCGGTTATAATTTAGGTATTTGTAAATAATACACAAAGGTAATCACAGATTTTCAATACCCAAATTTATTTGTGTAAATTTTACAAATAGGTGACCGCATTCAACTCAGAGCTATAGTGCCAAACATCAGATTTTAAGCCACTTATGTTAAATGTGAAATTTGCAATAATTCATTGATATTAAGCACATTGGCACTATATCTCTGAGATAAAACTTCCGTGAAATATAGCTTTTCTTGGTACTTGTTACTGCGGCAAGTTGTTCTTGGGTTATTTGGGCTTGTTGCCTTGCTTTTTTAACATAACACCTAGCCTAAATGCTAGAGAATTAGCATCGTAAATATCTCTTGATTCCGATCCTTTCACCCCATATTTTTCAATCAAGAGATCCTCAAAGTCTCTAATGTTTTTCATTTTATCTTCCTTCATATTTTTCAATCATGCATTCTTTTTTTTTAAATCTTTCTGCCAATTAGTTAAAAACGTCAAGAGTTAATTTGAGATCTTTGTTGAACTGAATGTAGTGATAGCTAATTTCATCAGGATTTACTTCATTTAAGAGGTTTAAAATTTTCTTATCTACTAAAGGATGAAGTGTCGGAGATAAAATATATGCATTTATCTTTTTTGTCTTTGGTATCTCTAGAAGATGTTTGTTTTCAATTAAACAATTTTCGTGTTTAAATATTCGTTTACGAACCATTTGCAAAACACATACGTAGAAATATAGTTCCGAAATTATTCCGACTTTTTCGTTACTGTCAGCTTTCAACTCGAACACTAATAATTCGTTAAATTTATTGAAGCCCCAAATATCAATTGCACTTTTACCATATGTAAAAATTGAGGCACTCTTTGAAACTTTATTTTCAAAAACTCCTACTGGTAATTGTCTGAAAATAGAGGATGCATTTGAAATATTCATTAATGGTTCTCTCAAATCGCTATTAACAAAGCGGTTTTCAAGAACTGCTTCTGGTTTTGGTGAAACCTTGTCGCTTCTTTTACTTGGTATGTTTAAAAGGTATTTTTCAGCCGTATTTATTTTTAAGTCGCGAAGGTTTTGTTGGCAATCCTTGTCAATTAAAAACCATGCGTTAAAATCTTGACTGAAATGTTTTAAACGGAATAGAAAGCGTTGGTAATGCCTATTATCAATTGAGTTGGGCTTATCCCAACTAATAATTACATTATTATATTTACCCCACCTTCTAAGAACCAATGCCCAACCTTCAAAAGCACCATCATCTTTTTGCATATTGGAAGAAACAGCATTGCTCGATAATCTCATAATCACAGAATCGTTTTCAATGTTGAAATTTATCCCACTTGGAATTTTAATGTTTCGTCTTTTGTTAGAAAGCAAAAACTCTTTTTTAATTTTTTCTCTTATTTCTAAATTTGAATTGTTCATAGCTGTATATTTTATATTGAATATTCTTTACCATCTTCCCAAAGTGAAACATTTTTAAAACCTTCCTTTTCAAATTCTGTTTTGAATTTGTTTGGCAGTGAAGTGTGTATTGGAATTATTTTGTTTGCATTAATTGCCTTTGCAAACACTATTAAGTCAGGAACACTGGCGTGTCCGCTTGTATGTATTAATTGAAAAGAAACATCACTATCTTTTTTTAAGGTGTTAATGATGTCGGTGCAAAAGCTTTTATGTTCATCCTTTAAGTATCCTTCCCATTGTGAGTAAATAAGTTCTATTGTCCCATAACTTCGTAGCTTATTTACCATTTTTACATTTGGGCAACGAACAAAGTAAACAAAGTCAGATGGAGTTTGAAAAACTTCATTGCCAGTACTTTGTTCGTATATTCTTTTACGAAAATCATCAAATTGGTTGTTTTTAATTTTATCTAATTGGTTAGGATGTTCAAAGACTTTTATCTCTTTCCATTCAATTGTAGGAATGTTTTTAGATTGTTTTCTTACAATATCTAAAATCCAAGCTGTATATACATCAATTACAAGATATTTACCTGACCTTTTACAGGCCCTGAAAACAGAAATTAACCTGTCAATATTCTGTGCTGGACTAATTACAAAAGATAAATTAGTTTGGGATTTGATTGTATTATAAATTGCTTCTTCAACACTAGCCTCAGTTAAATAAAGATTATTTGTCCGCTCAACCATTGTTCCTTCAATGAGAAGTAAGTCGATTTTTTTAGGTGGATTTTCAATTTGCTTTTTAAAAACAATATTTTTTCTCCCTGATGCCCTAAAATCTCCGCTGTAAAAAATTCTTTTTCCATCAACTTCAATTAGAAATGCAAATGCTTCAGGTGTTGAATGGTCAGTTAGGAAAGGAGTAACAATAAATGTGTCTAATACTTTAATTTTTTTCCAAGGGTAAATTGTCTTAAAGTTGCCTGATAAAACGGGGATGTTCCTAAATATTCTTGTTGCATTTATCAGGTCCAAAGACAATTCTCCAATGAAAATGGGGAGGTCAGTCCCTGCTTTTTCCATTAGCCCGTAATGATCTTGATGGGGATGAGAAATTATTAATGCATCAACTTTATTGTATACATAGTCAATGTTAGGATTTTTGTTTTCAAGCGGTGAACCAGAGTCAACCCAAAGGATTTTCCCATTATCTGCTGTTAATTCAACGCAAGTCCCTCCTATTTCTTTTGTCCCTCTATAAATTTTGGCCTTCATGTAACTTGTATTGTTGTTTAAATGCTTTAAAGTTCTAAATTGAAATTGTAGTTCAGTCTATCTATCAATTGTATCGATTATACCAATTTCATAATTTAAATCGCTTTCAATTGGTTTAATTTTCACTTCTATACCATTATGATAGACAGACCATGCTGGATTCACCCCATCTCTAACTTTACGGCTTTTATCTTCTTTACCTTTATTCCAAACTGAAATAACCCATCTTTTGTTTTGGGAAAGATATATCCTTTTGAGTTTCATCTCAAAACGTGTCATCCTATCATGTATTGGGTTAAGTATTATTTTGACGTCAGCTGGTATAGCTTTTCTTAACCTATAGATGTCTTCTATCTTTTTGAACGCTTTAGTGTACTTAACGCCATTAGTTTCGCCGCATATCAATAATATTGAGTTTCCAAAAATTCGCAATGGCAATTCATCTTTGACAAAATTCCCTATATCTTCGTTGCTAATTTCGCTTAGAGATCCAAATTTTTGTTGGTATTTGTACTCATTCCACTTATTAATTTTATGGTCTTTGTGGTAAGCATAATTGCCTATTGGCTTATATATGTTTCTTTCATCAAATTGAAACGTTTCAAATATCACTAACTTGATGTTTATAAGATTTGCGAAGTATTTTTTAATAGAAAATCCTTGCCTTGTCCGAAATGAAAAAAGAGAGAAGAGGATTACATCACAACCTTCTCGATCCAGTATGTTTAAAAGCTTTTCTAAATTAGAAGAAAAGTCGGCATGACCGTTAAATTCATATCGATAATCTCTACTTACAATTCCAACCTTTGAAACCTTCAAATTTGGTTGAATTCGTCTATTAACAAATTCTTTTTGTTTTTCACTATTGTGATTCATTATTTTCTACCTTGATATAGTTGCTAACGTGATTCTAAATCAATAAGAGTTGATAAAAGGCCTTTAAATATTTTGTCTACCCAAGTCTCTTTCGGAGTTTATCTCATTATTTACCCCCGCCTCTATAAGATGAGTTGTATAGCTTTGTCGAGCACAATGCCTTATAAAGATATGATAATTACATATGTTACCCAAATATTTATCTGATATTTTAGGTAGGAAGTATCTTGATTTACGCCCAATTTTTTCCATAATCCTTACCTGTACTTCAAAAATCCTATTTTGTTGATGCTCTTACTTCTGACAAAAGTTTCGGAGTTGCACAGCTCAATTATATTCTCAATTGAGAACTCCTTTCCGTAGATAGCCTCTTCTATGGCCATTTTTTTAATGATATTATCTATTTGACCTCCGGAGAAGTCGAAATCCTTTGCCAATCTGCAGCATTCAAGATCGGTTAGATTCGGGCTCTTGATCTTCCAGATTTTGGCCCTTATATCTGCATTGGGTTCCGGGAAGCGAATTTTAAACAGAAATCTTCTGTCAAAGGCCCTATCCAGGTTTCCGATAAGGTTGGTTGTTGCTAAAAGAATCCCGTTGAAATTCTCAAGCTCCTCCAGAAGGATATTCTGAATTGAGTTTTCGGTATTTCTTGTGTTAGATGAGGAGGCCTCGTGTCTCTTGGATATTAGCGCATCTGCCTCATTAATAAAAAGTAAAGGAGTGCGTTCACTCTCGGTTACAAAAAGTTTGTATTCGCTGAATATCTTTTTTACAACCTTCTCACTCTCTCCAAACCACATAGATTTTGTTTGGCTGATATCTACCTTCATAATCTCTCTGTTTGTCTCCCTGGCTATCTGCAGTACAGATTCTGTTTTACCGGTGCCAGGGCCACCGTACAGAATAGCCGTTATACCTTCGGGCAAGTTTCTGTTCGAAAGTCTCTTTTGAGTGTTTTCGAAACAATCTTCTTTGAGTAAATTCTTGAGTGTGCTCAGTTGCTGCATCTCGTTTTCGTTGAATATGAGATGTTTCTCTTTTACAGATTCCGGCTTAATAGTATATCGTGCAGATTTTGCTTTTGATTTAAGTTTGATTCCAAACTCCTTTGCCATATTTATTGTTAACTCAGTCACCTTAAGAGAGAGGTCAGATAAAAAATCATTTTCCGATATCTCCAGAAGGCCCCTGGAAATAAGATCATTACTGCCATCACGAATACTCTGCATAACTCTTATTCTTGTAGATGATTGGTTGTAAAGTGAGTAAAGCAAAATGTTTGCCTCTGCATCCAGGTTACGATCCAGCGAAGCCCATATAACATATAGATAGATGGCAGTATAATCTATCTTGAGATTCAGCTCCATTACTGCATTGATAAATGGGATATTTCTGTTTATTTCAAGAATGGTTAATATGTAACTACACATAATCTCAGTCTCACCGCAGGAGTCTCCATTCTCATCTATGACCTTGCTTATCCTCTCTAATAACGAGTAAATATCCGGCTCTGTATCCCCAGTCACATTAAACGGTTTGCCGTCGAGAATATCTATAATAATGCTCTGTTTAAGAGAGTATTTTACACCAAAGAGCTCTTCGTTTTTATTTTCACCCGTTTTTCTTAAAATGCCTTTGCCAGTAAGTGACTCCAACTCTTTACGGAATAAGAGGATATTTGTAGTATTATTCGGGAAAAACTCTGTTAAACTGGAGATGCTTATTTTTGATTCGTCGAAGCTCATTACAAAAATAACGGCAAGGATAAATGATTCTCTTCTGGTAGTTCCAAAATAGTTTTGAATGGCCAGCAGATTATCATCCGGCAAATCAAAAATATTTTCATCCTCAATCATCTTTCGGGATTCCCGGAAGATAATGTCAATACTTTTTAGTAGTTGTTTTGTAGTAAGATTTTGCATTTAGCATTTTTCCTCAAAGCTAAATGTCCGGTACGTCAATTTGTGTCGCGGTATCTTCGAATTGATCTATTTAATGAATCTACAACCTCTTTTACCAGCGATTTGGGCTCAATAACTTTAACGGAATCTCCATATGAGAGAATCTCTACAATCAAGTCATAAGTAACACATACGGTCAGTTGAACTCTAAGTTCAAGATCACTATCTTCCAATATTTGCTGAGTATGGTGGAGAGGCATAGATTTGATATATTTGCCCGTCTCTACATCAAAAGATAGTATTACCCTCTCCGGGATAATCTTTTTGGGGCTTATTATCCCAAAATAATTTTTATAGTAAGTTTCGTGATTGAAATTTTGGGGATACTCAAATTTTTTCTTGGTTATCTCTAAATTGGTAAGTCTGTCCAGACCGTATGTTCTTACGTTATTGTTTTTGCAATCTTTCCCAATTAAATACCACCTGTTGCGGAACTCCTTGAGAACATAAGGTTCAACAAATCTGTTAAAAACCCCGGGATCGCTATACTTCTCATAATTAAAGCAGATAGTTAGACAGTTCTTTATTGAATGGATCAACCCGTAAAGATTTTCTGTACCCTTTGGTTTCCTGTTCTCAAAGTGGATATATGCAGATAGTTTATCGCTGCATTTCAATGCATTAAACACATCAAACGCCTCCAGAATTCGCTCACTCACGTCAGTTTGATCGTCATATTGAATGAAATAGTTCCTGGTAGCACTGTCATATTTGATTTCAATATCGTACAGAGTTGATATATCCCTGCAATCTCTCTGGAAGGTTCGCTTAGATATAGTAAAGTTATAATCCTGCAACTCAGACTCTCTCTCCAGCATATCAAAAATCTCTTTGAATGTAGCCGGGTGCTTTCTAAGCCGGTTAATTATAAGGTTGTATCTGGTCAAAGATTCGCGTTTAGACATAACTATCTATTTTTAGTAAATCTAATTTTTTTTTATCAATTTCTCGATAAACTCGAAAACAGCAATCAAAATTTTTATCACTCCATCTGCAACCCGGTCCAGTGCGAAAATCAAGATTATCAATACAATCAGGCAAAAGGTTAAAAAGCTAAACATTTTTTAATTTCAAATGTAGAGCCCGCCCAGGACAATAGATGTCGCGGCAAAAAAAATACGCATCTAATAGATAAATGCAAAGCTCTACCCGTATTGGCGATTACAGAATTGTTGACACAGTTAAAATGTCATTAGCTTTTTATTTGATTTTAAAATCTCTGTTAATGGCTTGCCCATATATTTTACATCAATTCCTAAAGATTTCAGATTCTGTGATACCCCGTATTGGTCGGCACAAGCTTTACAAGCCTCAATTTTTACACCATTTTCGACCATTTTCACCAATGTTTCCTGAATTTCTTTATTTTCGGATGCAAGTTTAGCAGATGGTCCCCAAACAATAAGTTCCACTTCATCAAACCATCTGTTTTTTTTGGCTGTATTGGCATACATAAAAACCATTTTCAGAGCCACATCCGGGTCTCCACTTGTCCAAACGATGCAAAGAGTATCAGAATTGTAATGTGAGTTAGAAGATTGAGCCATTGCATTATTAGTCAATAAATTTAGTGTTAAAACGCCTATTGAAATTAGAATAAATTTTTTCATATCTTTTGTTATTACTTTATTGCTATCTTCTTCTCAACTCTTGGGTTCATAAGTGAATACTTTCATCTCATAGTTTGTACTTCGGCCACCTTGTTCGGTTTTGGTCATAATACCTTTTTCTATTAAATCCTGAATGTCACGCAGTGCCGTGTCTTGGGAACATTTCCCGATTTTTGCCCATTTTGTTGTATTAAGCACTCCTTCAAAATCTTCCATTAACAAATTGAGTATTTTTCTCTGTCTGTCGTTTATAGTAACTTTTGAGTGTCTTAACCAAAACTCGTGTTTATAAATAATTTTGCCCAGCAGTTTTTCTGAACTCTCAATGGAGTGTAATAAACTATTCAAAAACCATTCGAGCCAACTTGTTATCTCCAGATTACCTTTTTGAGTTTTTTCCAGTATGTCATAGTAGGAGTTACGCTCTTTTCTAATTTGTGTAGACATACTGTAAAAACGGAATGATTGTTCGTCTGAACGAGCCAGCAACATTTCGCTTAAAGCTCTGGAAATTCTTCCATTTCCATCTTCAAAAGGGTGAAGTGTCACAAACCACAGATGTGCAATGGCAGCCATTAAAACAGGATCAAGTTGCTGTTCTAAGTTAAACCAGTCAATGAAAATTCGCATCTCGTTTTCAAGTTGAGCTGCCGGCGGTGCCTGATAATGCACCTTCTCTTTTCCTAAAGCTCCGGAAATCACTTGCATTGGCCCTGTGGAATCGTCTCTCCAATTTCCGGTAATTATTTTATGCATCCCACTATACCCGCTTGGGAAAAGTGCTGAATGCCAACTGAAAAGTCGTTCTTTTGTCAGTTCTTTGTCATAATTTTTAGTAGCATCAAGCATCAAATCTACAATTCCATCAACATTCCGTTCAGAATAAACCAATCCCGAAACATCTAGCCCTAATCTTCTTGCGATAGAAGACCTTACTTGTGCCCTGTCTAGAATCTCCCCTTCGATTTCTGTAGATTTGATAATCTCTGTGGTCAACACCTCTAAATTTGCTTCATTTTGAAGTTCAAAGCCCAATGCACCCATTTTCCCAATGAGTTTTCCTTGTTGGTTTCGCACATACGAAAGTAAGGGTAACAGCTTCTCACTATTCCAACTAAAGAAAGGCCAGTTTTGATTATTGTATAGGTACATCTCTTTTATCTCCGCTTATTATGCGGTAAAAATAGAGCTTATTCTCCGCATATCAAAATATTCTCCGCAAATAATGCTGTAAAAGTGCATTTTATTCTCCGCGTTGTGGAAGATTTTGGCAATGTTTATGGACCTTGCATATAAACTTAGAGCCCGCCCCGGACAAAAGGTGTCGCGGCAAAAAATATAATTCAGATGAATAAAGAAATTAGATACTTTATTTGATAGATACTAAACGGAACCCGACGCAGTGAACGGGAGTAATTGGGTTGTCCATTGAACGATAGGCGCTCCGGCAATGGCCGGCTGGCCAGTCCCAACTACCACCGCGGGTCACACGTAAAGCCCCTGTAGATGGCCCTTTAGGGTTGGTTTGTGGCGATGTTGAATAGGCTCCATACCAATCACTGCAATACTCTCTTACATTACCGTGCATATCGTACAAACCCCAGGCGTTTGGCTCAAAACTGCCAACCGGTAAAGTTTTTTTCCGGTTTTCTCCGGCGGCATTATCTTTATATGGTAGGGTCCCGTTGTAATTGGCTTGTTCTGTAGTCAAATTGCTACCTGTATTGAAAGGAGTGCTGGTTCCTGCTTTGCAGGCATACTCCCACTCTGCTTCGGTTGGCAGCCGTGCTCCTACCCATCTTGCAAATGCAACAGCATCTTCCCAGGTGATGAATATTACCGGACGATTGCCTCGACCCCAACCGTGATCATTAGGCTTTTTCCTGCCGGTTGCGTCACAAAATAGGTCGTACTGGTTAAAAGTTACTTCATACTTGCTCATTTTAAATGCGCTAAGTGTTACCTGATGCCTGGGGGCATCTTTATAACTATCCCCTTTTATTCCGGGGTTTCCCATATAAAATGAGCCGGCCGGGATAGAAACCCATTCAATAGTGGGCCTGGTTTGTGCAAATAAGTTTATTGACACAAATAATACAGAAAGCACAATAACTCTTTTCATTATTATAAAATTTATTGAACCTTGCCTACTCTTTTTGAAGGGTTTTCGGCTTTTCCCTTTATATAACTTTTAAATTATGAGATCCTATTTTAGGATTAAGTTTCAAGGGCCTATAAATTTACAAATAAATATTTAAAATCTATGCTTTGTTTCTATATGCAGATATTTATAAAAGGATGAAAGATCTTGGCAAGGGTTGTGGAGTGTCAATTAAAGCTTGGACAAACCCCATATATAGGATCGCCATTGGTGTGATAAGTGATTGGCAAGGTAAATTTCATTGTGTCTAGCATTGTTTTATTTTCATAGCTGGCAGAAGAGTAAACACTGAAATTATTTTGGGAGAGCGATCTGATAAAGGCTCCTTCGATTACTCCTAAGTTTCTAAATCCGTTTACTGCATTATCATATTCTTCAAAATATTCAAAAATTTGAATATCTCTACCTATTGCATTGTCTATAAAGCCTTTAATGTGAACTAGATTATTTCTTGAGTCAAAGAAGAAATTCCTCTCAACTACACTGTAGCCTCCATTGCGTTGAATGCTTTTGCTTAAAAGTCCTTTTTGAGAATAGAAAAAATCTGTAGTGTCCTTACCTACAATCCTACAAATAATCCTATCCTTTTGGTCAAGGATCAGCTCTCTTTTTTCGGGGCTATATGGAATGGTATAATTATCAATCTTTTTAGTTAGCACCACTTTGTTCCCGGTGTAAACAAATTCATAATAGGAGTCCTTTGGCTTTGGTAGAGTGCCGTCGAAGTTTATTGGAACAGGAACGGAATTCTTATAGACCACTTTAGATACTCTTCCACTATTGTATTCAATTACGCAGCAACCCGAACATACATTAATTGGAAATATATATGACACATAGTTAGTACCCGGGGCTGTAAAAATCGACATAAACTCTACCAACCTAAATGAAGGCTGTTCTATCTTATTACTGGTGCAGCTGGGAAAAATCACCAGCACAGCAAAAAACATCAATAATTTTCTCATTCAGAATATATTATGTGATAGCTTTGGCCCATTAACATTTATTCTGTTCCCAATAATATTGAAAAAATTGCAAATGTGTCCATAAACCAATGTACTAATATCAACGTAGTTAATCTTCTCATCTTAACAAATATCATAATCCAGAAAAAGAGTAAGGGGACAAACGAAAGTAATCTCCAAATCATATATTTAAGATCTGGTTTGAATGTTATGAAAATATGTTGGATTGTAAAGAAGAGGAGTACTATTATAACCGTTAAAGCTATATTCTTCAATCTTAATTCTAACCTAGGATATATATAACCATTGTATGTAACTTCCTCTAAGACAGAATTAATTAGTGGAAAGATTAATACAATTAGAATAATAACAAGGGTAGGAATCTCTTTAAACGACAACATTAATTCATTTGGGAAACGGTCATAAAGTAAATATCCAAATCCAATCGAACTTGATGTAGCGATGATTATTGATAGAAAAATAAAAAATAATCCAGTTATTAAATCTTTTTTTATCTTCTCCGGCCTATAATTAATCAAACTCCAAAGAGTCAATTTTTCTGATTTAAATTGCTTTGTGAGGATAATAAAACACAAAAAATTTGCTAATAGTCCATATACAGGCCACCAAGGGCTTGCTTTAATAAGTGAATTATCTGACCCGGATAAAAAGAAAATTATGACTGTTATAAAAAATCCAATCCCATATGTAAAGGTTCTGAGAAATAAAAAGAATATAAATTTATATATACTCATATTTATTGCTTTATTATTTTGAAAAGTGATCTATGTCTATATGAACACTAGGTCACAAAAGTACTGGTTTCTTATGTCTTACGCAAGATATTTTATTTTATATTATTTCTAAATTAAAATGTATTTATTATATTTGAATTGCTGATTTTAAGTCTATAAGGACATTATCAGAAAAGTGGCTGTGGCGTTAGTTTTCCGGCTTGCAGACCAAATGGCCTTCTCACCGGTTGTTAACCTTCTCAAGGTTCTTCCCAAGACTCTTTGGAAGGTTACTCCACCTTAGAGTTCTAAATTATAAATAATATTTTGCCATGAAAAGATTGAGCTTCATTTGGGTTCTTGAAGCATTTACTATTGCTTTTTTTGTTATTTCGGGTTGCTCAAAAAATGAGCCTGCCAAGCCAAATGGCAGTGACAACACATTATCAGTTTCGATAAGTTCTTTATCTGCAAATTCAAAGGGGATTAAAACCACTTTTTCAATAACGGCATCATCCGGTTGGACTATAAGTGGCGGAGACGGCTGGTGTACGGTTTCACCGACATCGGGCTCAGGAAATGCCACTATTAATATTGAGATACTGGAAAACCCGACTACAAATGATCGTTCTTCAAAGATTACCATTACCAGCGGCCAGCTAAGGAAGGATATTGAAATATCCCAAAGTGAAATGAGTGCTATCCTTCTCACGGGGAAATCAACTAATATTGAGTGTGTTGGAGGAAAAATTTTGGTTGAATTAAAAAGTAACGTCTCATTTGATATTATTATACCTGCAGATGCCGGTTGGATTACGCACCTCAATACAAAAACGCTTAATACCAACACTGTAGAATTCAATATTGCTAATAATACAGCATATAGCCCGAGAACAGGTAAGGTAATTTTCAAGGAAAAAAGCGGGAATCTGGCAGATACTCTAACGGTTAATCAGGGGGAGTACTATTATGTACACTGTCCATTAATAAAGGTTTATCGTCAGAAAGTTGAATCTGTGTTAAGTGTTAAAATTCAGGCATCTGTGGAAACTGATTTTAACATCATCGAAGGATCTTCGTGGATTACTATGACAAACTATGATGTTGCAAAGAGCACTTACACTTTCAGGTTTTCAACAAATCCAAGCGAAGAAAACCGATTCGGGAAGGTAAGGTTTTTTAGGAAAGGTGGTAGTTCGGTTGCAGACACGATGGAAATAAAGCAGTCCGGG
>Ga0209319_1000170_pt1 | contig 110016 bp, 86 predicted proteins | sample RifGroE2_FD_184000 | JGI IMG/M metagenome (GOLD analysis project Ga0209319, IMG submission 184000) | Groundwater microbial communities from Rifle, Colorado - Groundwater E2 (SPAdes) (version 2) | ecosystem: Environmental > Aquatic > Deep subsurface > Groundwater | place: Rifle, Colorado, United... | reverse complement strand
ATTTTCCATCGAAAGCTTCAGCATTTATGTTAAAAATGGAGAACATCTCTCTCGACAATCGTATCAGTTTTATATTCACATCCCAATGCCAGCTTCCAATGTGAGCGATTTGCTGGGCCATCGCGAGATTTGCTTCACTCTCTTTAAGCAGGTCTTCTGCCAATCTCCGTTTAGTAATGTCTTTTGTAAAAACAAGGAATCTGGTTTCAGATAACTTTACTGATTCTATTGCACCCCAACGATTCGCTCCGCCCTTGTGCCTTAATAATAAATCTGCTGTTGCAACACCAGTTTCAATTAGTGTTTTAAAAAGCTCAATACCACCATTCATTGATTCTTCATGCAGCAAATCTGAAAATGACATGGACAGCAATTCCTCTTTTGAAAAACCGGTAATTCTGCATCCAGCTATATTGGCTTCAATAAATCGGCCGGTTTCGTCAGTAATAAATACGCCGTCCGGAGCGTTGTCAATGTAGCTTCTATATCTTTCCTCGCTGGCTTTAAGGGCAGTATTGAGGCTTATTAAATACCCCGCATTTTTTTCGAGTAGTATAGATTCTCTTACAATAGTTTGTTTGTGATTGAAGAGATCAAGAAACGTATTGACCTTACTTAGTAAAAAATGGGGATTAATCGGTTTAACGATATAATCCACGGCTCCTGAGGCATAACCCTGAGTTACATCTAATTCGTTTGCATAGGTTGCTGTTACAAAAATAATGGGAACAATATTGTTGCCTCTGTTCTCGTTAATTTTGACTGCCAATTCAAAGCCGTTCATCCCGGGCATTTGAACATCCAGTAATGCCAATGCTATTTCATGTCCATTGCTTTTATTCAATGCCTCAAATCCGGATGACGCTTTTATCAGGTTTGCCGGAAGCTTTCCCAAAATATTCTCTAGCAAAGTAAGGTTTGCATCATTATCATCAACAATAAGTAGGTTCGGTAGAGAATTCATAACTTTAGTTAATAGTTAATGTTTATTGACATGAGAAATTGAATTTCATCGATTTTAGTTAGCTTTCAAAAGGTTTTTCATGAAAATAGCCGTGCATTATTGACAATATCTTTACGAATTAGTTCTAATTGTTATTAGTACATGTGTCCACATGAACTGGTTTATTTTGAATCACTTGATATTATTTTTGTTTTTTTTACCATAAAAGTATATAAATTTAAGTATCTATCCATATTAAAACAGTCTATTGTTTGCATCTGCCTGACCCGTACACGATGTGCTTAGTATCGCACTTTGGTTTATAATAGATGAAGCATTTGTCCTCTTTTACAGCATTTGAAAGTATTGTTGTAAACGGGTCAGATTCTAAAAAGCGGTTATTATACTTGAATGAAAATTCTACAAGGTAGAACGGCAGATATTTTTTGCTGAGACTTCTATAGTTACCTTTAATCCCATTCTTCAGGATAGACCAAAACCCTTCGATTGTATTTACCGTTCTAACTCCCTTACCGTAACCCTCAGAATGGTTTATGGTAATATGCTCAACAACATTATCAAAACTTTTGTAACTTTTAAATTCATCAGTAAATACAATACTTTCGTCAGTTTTAACAATCTTTTTGAGCATCAATAAAAGATTTCTGCCTGTTAGCTTCTCAATTATCTTCACATATACACGACCTTTCTTCTCAACACTACCGACTATTGGAACCTTAGACGTTCCCCTTCCTCTTTTATTGGTTATTGTTGACAAAACAGCCTTATTGGCATCTGATTTCTTCAGTTTTCGTTTTTTCCCTCCAATATATGCTTCGTCAAATTCTACCATACCTTCCAATCTGAGTTCATTATCAATCATTGCACACCTAACACGATGACAAGCATACCAAGCCGTTTGATATTTCACTCCAACCAGTCTTGATACTTCTTTAGCACTCACACCCATTTTAGATTGAGACATAATAAAGATAATCTGAAACCATTTTGTGAGAGACAATCTGGTATTTTCAAAAATGGTTCCAAACAAAACACTATAATCCTTATTACAGCCATTACAATGATGTTTAATGGAGTTGTCCCGTTTCGTTGAGTTAAGGCTCCCACAGTGAGGGCATACGAATTTCCTTTTCCCCCATCTTAGCTTCTCAAGATGTGAGATACATCTCTGTTGAGTAGAAAACCTGTTATTTAAAACACTAATATTCAAAACTATATGTTTTATGTTATACGTAATTATAGTGATACTGGTGGATTTTCTCTTCTTTCTCTTTCAGCGGCCTCCCTATCATTATCAAATTTAGATTTCAAGGCGTCAATCTTTTTTACAAAACCCCACTCTTTATTAATATGTTCCCTTCTTTGATTAAATTTGCTTAGATAGCTATTCAACAATAATTCATTAGATTCAAATATGTGAATTATAACATTTTCAATTTCTTTATCCTTGTTTTCATTTTTCTTCATGTTTACCACAAACAAAACAACAAGAGATACGATTGATAAAGGAAGTATAATACTTACCATATATAAATATGTATCTGGTTCCATACTCTTTTTAATTAAAGGTTTAATAACAACAATTAAGTTAACCAATGTAAGCAGTAGCGAAATGAAGTAATTAATAGTTTTCATACATTTAAAATTTTGGGTTTAAACTCTTTAACAAATGTATGATAAAAATATTTTTATAGTTCATTTTATACTGTCTTTATCTGGATAGGCGCGTAAATTTATGTTAAAAGAATATAAATATGTGTCATGTGATGTTCCGCACGGCAAGCCTTGTTACATGTGGTTGAAAAATATGGTTGCAAACGGGGTTACAACAGTTCGATAGTATGCGTTCACCCTTTTTTATAGCAAAGACGAAGTTCAGGATCTAAGCCCGGTCGCTGGCGACAAGCTTTCAGCCATGACGATAGCCTAGTTGTTGTTTTATTTCAGACATAGTGCTAAAGGATTAGTCTGGAAGTGTAGAGCAATCTTAGCTTGTTGATTTATGTTGTTTTCGATGGCACTGCGATTAGGCTTACGTGTGGTCAGGTTTCTTAAAAATATGAAACAGGTTTTGGAAAATCACAGCTCCCGGCTTTAAACAAAACGATATATGGATGGCTATCAGAGGTATAGTTCAACATTCACTATGTTTGACCAGGTCAGTTTGAACTGGTCTAAAAGAACCGTTCATGAAAATGTTCTTTTAAATTTTGTGTCTATAAACTAAAAAAGGAGCCGAAGCTCCTTTCAATCAAGTTTTGTTGGTTGTCAGATGTGAATCACTTCGCCATAAGCTGCAGCCATTGCTTCCATTACAGCCTCAGAGAGCGTTGGGTGTGGGTGAACAGTATCGATAATTTCACGACCAGTGCTCTCCAGCTTACGGGCAGCTACGATCTCGGCAATCATCTCTGTTACATTTTCGCCGATCATGTGGGCACCGAGTATTTCACCATACTGGGCATCAACGATTACCTTCACAAATCCATCTTTGGCGCCGGCAGCACTTGCCTTGCCTGAGGCGGTGAAAGGGAACTTACCCACCTTGATGTCGCGTCCTGCCTCACGGGCAGCTTTCTCGGTCATGCCAACTGAAGCGATTTCGGGTGAAGTGTAGGTGCATCCGGGGATGTTGCCATAATTGAGTGGCTCGGGATGATGACCCGTGATCTTTTCAACACAGATGATTCCTTCGTGTGAGGCAACATGTGCCAGCGCGGGGCCATGCACGATGTCGCCGATGGCATAATAACCCGGAACATTCGTATTGTAGTAGTCATCAACAGTAATCTTCCCTTTCTCATGGGCAATGCCAACGTCTTCAAGTCCGAGGCCTTCGAGGTTGGTGGTTACACCAACAGCAGATAAGACGATTTCAGCCTCAACCACCTCTTCCCCTTTTTTGGTCTTGATGGTCACCTTGCAGAGGTCGCCTGTAGTGTCAACATGTTCAACAGAGGCGTTTGTCATCACTTTGATGCCGGCTTTTTTGAACGAACGTTCGAGTTGTTTTGAGACTTCTTCGTCCTCAACCGGAACCACATTAGGCAAGAATTCAACGAGGGTAACATCGGTGCCTATAGCATTATAGAAATGTGCAAATTCTGAGCCAATAGCTCCTGATCCAACCACTACCATCGACTTAGGCTGATGGGGAAGGGTCATCGCCTGACGGTATCCGATTATTTTCTCGCCATCCTGCTTCAGGTTAGGAAGTTCACGCGAGCGGGCGCCCGTGGCGATGATGATGTTTGATGCCTGGAATTCGGTGGCCTGACCGTTTTCATCGGTTACTTCGACTACTTTTCCCGGTTTTATCTTACCAAAGCCTTTGATGTGGTCAATTTTGTTTTTCTTAAACAGGTATTGAATCCCATTGCTCATGCCGGCAGCCACATCACGGCTTCGTTTCACGATTCCATCGAAATCGGCACTGATGGTCCCTTCTATGTTGATGCCATAGTTGGCAGCATGAGAAGCATATTGGAATACCTGGGCGCTCTTGAGGAGAGCTTTGGTGGGGATGCAACCCCAATTGAGGCAGATACCTCCAAGTTCGGCACGTTCAACCACAGCAGTCTTCAGCCCAAGCTGGGAAGCACGGATGGCGGCCACGTATCCGCCGGGGCCACTGCCTATCACTATCAGATCGTAATTCATTTTGTGGATTTATTTAATGTTACTTCAGTGTGCGAAAGTAACAATTTGAGGGCAATAAAGTTTCATTGCTCAACGGGTAACTGTCGCTCAAACCCCTCCTGAAGCGAAATAAAGGTTTCTGTAAAGGTGATTTCCGGTATCGATTGTATTTTCCCTACGATGATCTGTTTGAGGTGTTCATTGTCGCGGCTGTATATCTTTATGAGGAGCGAGTATTTGCCTGTTATGTGATGACATTCAACTACTTCTGGTACCTGCATGATTCTTTGGAACACTTCTTCATGGGTGCGTGTAGCCGACAGGCTGATCTGTATCCCGATGAAAGCGCAGGTCATGTATCCAAGCCCGCGGGCATGGACAAGCAGTTGCGACCCGCGTATGATACCCGCCTCTTCCATCCGTTGAATTCTTTGATGGATCGCTGCTCCGGATACATGACACAGACGGGCTACTTCAAGATAGGGTGTACGGGCATTGGCAGCGAGTAAGGTTAGGATACGGCGGTCGAGACTATCAAGTTGAAAGTGGTTGTTCATTATTTTTATAATTATATTACGATTTATTACAAAAATATTGATTTTGGTAACAGATTTTAAATATTTTGTTAATATTAATCCGGATTGATCTAAAATGAAGTTTAATTCGTTTCTGATTGATATTTTTGTGCACACGATTGCGGAATCTGATCTGCTCTTTTTTAGTCATTCATTCGGTAAAAAAAGTTTTGTATGAAATTCGACGCCGTTAGCAATGTTTTCGATCTGCTCCAGTTTGGAGAGTTTGGTGATGTTAATCCAAGCATCACTGATTCGGCCACCTACACGTTTATGCAAGCAAAAACGATGACCGAGACCTTCGAAGGGACGGCGGAGGGGTGTTTTCTTTATTCAAGACACTGGAACCCCAGCAACAAGTTTCTTGCTGACGCATTGGCGGCAATGGAGGGTACAGAGAGTGCATGGGTTACCGGGAGTGGGATGGGTGCCATTACCTGCACAATTCTTCAGATTTGTAAGGCTGGAGATCATATAGTCAGCAGCCGGACGATTTATGGAGGAACATTTGCCTTTATGCAGAATTGGTTGCCGAAATACAACATCGGGGTTACGTTTGTTGATCCGACGAATCTTGACGAGGTAACCGCGGCCATACGCCCGAATACCAAAATGATCTATACCGAGACCATGACCAACCCTTTGCTCCAGATCAGTGATATTCCTGCATTGGCTTCCATCGCAAACAATCATGGTATAAAGCTGGTGGTCGACAATACCTTCACGCCGCTGATGGTAGCTCCTGCTCAATTAGGCGCTCATATTGTAGTTTACAGCCTGACCAAGTTTATCAATGGAAAAAATGATTGTGTAGGCGGTGCCATTTGTGCTCCTGTTGAATTTATCAATGCGCTTTCAAACGTGAACGATGGTACGGCTATGCTTATAGGGCCTGTGCTTGATCCGCTCCGTTCCTCTTCAATACTTAAGAACCTTCACACACTTCACATACGGATGCAGAAGCACAGTCAGAATGCCATGTATCTGGCTGAACGCTTCCGCGAAAACCAGCTCCCGTTCCTTTACCCCGGCATGCCTGACCATCCGGGTCATCAGGTACTGAGAAAAATGATGAATCCCGACTTCGGGTTTGGTGGTATGATTGCCATCGACATGAAGACTGCTGAAAACGCATCTGCATTCATGGAGATGATGGAAAAGCAAGGTGTAGGTTACCTTGCAGTCAGTCTTGGTTATTTCAAAACGCTGTTTAGTAACTCAGGAAAGTCAACCTCGTCGGAGGTTCCGGCAGAAGAACAGCAAAAGATGGGGCTCTCGGCAGGTCTTGTCCGTTTCTCAATGGGTCTTGATCATGACATTGAGCGCACCTGGCAAAAGATTAAATTTTGTCTGGCTGAATTAAAGATTATTTGATTTGTTTTACTTTTTCTTTCTAATGCTGCTGGCGGTCCTGAACACAAGGACCGCCGCGGCTGTTTATAGGGGTAACGAATCTTTAAATACTACTCTCAATGGCAGTTTTAAAACCAGGTGACCCGGCGCCTTATTTCTCCGGCATCGATCAGGACGAAAATATCATTTCATTATGCGATTACAAGGGAAGCAAGTTGGTTGTTTATTTCTACCCAAAGGCGAATACCCCAGGATGTACAGCAGAATCGTGTTCGCTTTCTGATAATTACGATTCCCTGTTGTCCAAAGGTTACAAGGTCGTAGGGGTAAGTGCTGATAGTGTGAAATCCCAGAAGAATTTTGCGGATAAATACAGTTTACGTTTTTCTCTGCTGGCAGATACTGATAAAGTGATCATCAAAGCCTATGGTGCCTGGGGTACCAAAAAAATGTATGGAAGGGAATACGAGGGGATCATGCGCTATACCTTTCTTATTGATGAACAGGGAATCATCACCGATGTGATTGAGAAGGTAGATACAAAGAACCACGCAAAGCAGATTCTCGGGTAACGCTTGCACTTGATTGCTCTAGTGTGAATTGATTTTGTTTTCAAAAAGAGCTGAGCTGTCTGTATTTTGGAATATTGTAATTTGAAGAACTCGATTTCGATGTTATTTCATTTTTTTATTTGGAGGTTAATGCATTGTAAAACAAGATTGTAATTGCAGGCATTGTTTTTCTTATATGGTTTGGTGTCATTTTTGTGGAAAGATGACGAATTCGTATTTTAATTATTTTGAATTATCATTTAATATTATATCTCATGAACCGTTTCTCACTTTTATTGCTTTCACTATTGGTACCGGCCGTACTGTTTTTGACTTCCTGTCAGAAAGATGAAACGCCGGTACAGTCTTCAGATGGCGAATCACTGGTTCTGGATGTAAACAATGACGGAGCCTCCATTACAGCAGAAAGGGTTCGTTATATGTATACACCGGTATTTGATACAGCTTATCAATCGTTTTTTCCCATGATTAACGGCGGATTTAAATATTCACCTATGACACCAGCCACAGGACCTGATCATTTTTTCTATCTGGTAGCCGAGGTTGCATCTCCTGTGCGAAGTGGGAATAGGGTTTTAAGTGCTACACATGTGTCGGTGAACGGTAACAGAGCCTATGTAACCTATCACTATAATGAGCCCGATGGTGCAGCCATGTCAGCCGACTTATACGAGGGACAGATTGATGTGTTTGACATCACCAACCCCCGTGTTCCTGAAATTTTAAAATCCGCATCATCCTCGAGAGCTGATTTTAATACTATGTTTCTCGATTATGAGACAACAGGTTCACAACGACGGTTATGGCTTGGTGCTACAGACTATGGCGTAGGAGGAGCTGTGTTTCAGCTTAACCTCGTGAATGAGGATATTCCTGCAACCGCATCGCTTATCCGTACAAAGACCCCTCCGGGTAAATCGGTCAATGGTTTGGTACGGTCAGCCGATTGGCTTTATGCTACAGCAGGTCGTACTGCCGGGGGTGTTTTCGCCCTGAATGTAAATAATAACCTGGCCATCGATACTGTCCATGAGTTTACAAATGCCAAGTATGCAGCTGCATCTGGGAATGACCCGGGAAGCAAACACGTGGTACTTAAGAGTGGTGATAATGCTGAAATTCTTGTTTATGAAGTTGGTCCTGTTCATACGCTCCTGAATACTTTTCCTATCGGAAGTATTCAGCCTGAGAATGGAAAGTCAGGAATTTTTGTAAAGGATAATACTGTTTGGGTTTCTATGGGCCACAATGGTCTGAAAGCATTTGACCTGAACACGGGCGCATTGGTGCACTCCCTTTCACCGTCCAATATGTCGGATGAGTCGATTACAAATGGAGTTGCACTCGATGATGATTATGTATATGTTGCTAACGGGTCGGGTGGCATGTATCTCTGCCGGATAGTTCCGGGGCAGGAAGAGCTGGAGATACTTGGTGTTTATTGGTACGGTGCATCAGCCAACTATATTACAGCTGCCGATGGCTACATTTTTATAGCCAATGGTCGCGAAGGACTCAAGATATTAAAGAAAGGAGCGCCGGGTGATTATAGTGTTATTTGTGATTATGACAACCAGGGACTCCCTGAATGCCTTGAGCCCAACCTTGATCCCCTGTGCCCTGATTTGCTGTCACATATCAGCACTGCTCTTCCTGAAAATCAAAATGCCTTGAATGCTCATCCCGAGTTCTTTGCCAATCCTAATCGTAATCTTGTACTTACTGCTCCCGCTACGGTTTATGTCACCTTCATTGATGAGGGTGCTAACTGGAGAAATTCACTTGGAGTATATAATTATGACAATGCAACGCCACCATCAAGCATCCTCGACTTTGTGGCAACCAAAATGCTGGTATACCCCAATGCCTCGAAACAGGGTTTTGGAGGAAGTCTTCTGCCAGGTAACTTTATTCAGCTTTTAGGTAATTATCCGGCAGGAACGTCCATAGGTGCTTTCCTGATTGCTGATGGCTGGCAAGGGATTTCTCCTGCTTATCCGACGGGACTCTCTGAAGGTTATTATACGCACTATACCGATAAAGCTTTTAACCAGACAGCCGGGACTCAGCAATCGTTGTTGTTCTACGATGCAGGTTGTGATGCTATCATCCTAACTTTTGAAGATATTCTGACAACATCCGGAGGTGACAAGGATTTCAACGACTGTATTTTCAAGATAATTGTTGATCCACCAACTGCAGTGAATACAGCTATATTAAATCAGTTGTAAGTTCAGGAAAGGATATTTTCCATTTCGGAGAGATGCCGAAGATTGAGCACCGACTAATCATCGGTGCTTTTTTTATCCCTTACATGGGGGTAAATTAAATGGGTTTGATTATCTTTGGAAACTTCCATATGCCATTTTATACGTCATTTTTATATTTAAAATTAGAATATTATGAAAGAGAAAGTTGAGCCAGTACCCAACAACGAGAGACTTCAAAAACTAAAAGCGCTGGAGGCAACCATCGGAACAATTGAAAAGAGCTATGGCAAAGGCAGTATTATGAGGCTGGGAGAGCAGGTTGCCGAGGCGGTAGCCGTGATACCAACCGGAAGTATTGCTCTTGACGCCGCGCTTGGTGTTGGAGGTTTGCCTAAGGGGCGGATCATAGAGATTTATGGCCCTGAATCATCGGGAAAGACGACTCTGGCTCTCCATGCAATTGCTCAGGCTCAGAAACAGGGTGGCATAGCCGCCTTTATTGATGCTGAACATGCCTTCGACAGGTATTATGCAGCCAAGCTGGGTGTTGACATTGAGAACCTGTTTGTATCGCAGCCCGACTATGGAGAACAAGCCCTTGAAATTGCCGATAGCCTGATCAGATCTGGAGCCATTGATTTGCTTGTTATTGACTCCGTTGCCGCCCTGACACCTAAAAGTGAAATTGAAGGTGAGATGGGTGACGCCAAAGTTGGTTTGCAAGCCAGACTTATGTCGCAGGCACTTCGTAAACTCACAGCCAATATCAGCCGCACAAAATCATGTTTGATCTTCATCAATCAATTACGCGAAAAGATTGGTGTTATGTTTGGTAATCCTGAAACCACAACCGGTGGTAATGCACTTAAGTTTTATGCTTCCGTGCGTCTTGACATCAGGAGATCAAGCCAGATTAAGGATGGAGATGCAGTTACGGGGAATCGGGTTAAGGTGAAGGTGGTGAAGAACAAAGTAGCCCCGCCATTCCGCCAGGCTGAGTTCGATATCGTCTATGGTGAAGGCATTTCACTCTCCGGCGAGATTGTCGATCTTGGGGTTGAGATGAATATCATCAAGAAAAGTGGATCCTGGTTCAGCTACGGTGAAACAAAACTTGGTCAGGGTCGTGAAGCAGTAAAACAGCTTCTTACTGATAATCCTGATCTCAGTGATGAAATTGAAGCTCAAATCAGGGGGAATTTGAAATAGCGTTTTCTCTGTAATCAAAAAGGCGGATTGATGATTCAGTCCGCCTTTTTGATTGTAATAATGTCAATGATCAGGCAGTAAAAAGGAACATGTGGTAACCGGCCGGCGATTCCAGCACGGCATCGGTGATTCCAGTCTTACATGGTGATTCCAGTTCGTAAGATATTGGGACACCAAGTTCTTTGACGAGTTTAATCCTGTCTTTCATGTCCTTTTCAAAGTATGTGAGCGCGGGGGTTCTGAAAGGATGGTCGACAGTTCCTTGTCTGTACACCCCAACTTTAATCCATTCATCTGAGAGAGTCACCCAGTTTTTCTCTTCTCGTTTACCGTAGATTACCTGATAGCCTGCTTTTTCCCAGAAGGTCACTGTTTCATCGAATCGTTCAGTTTCAAGGCTAAGTTCGAAGAAATTACCGCAAAGGCCAATGGCAGTGCCTTTCAATGGTTTTGGTGCGAAGTTGGGACAGGCCAACAGTGTCAGGTAAGTACCGGAAGCATCACGGGAACTCATTCTATCGGGTCCTTTTCCGGGGTGTAATACTGAGAGTCCCTGATATGCAACTGCTAATTCCTGAGGATTGTCGCAGAGATAGACCACCCCGACAGAGATGTCATCGGATGTTGACAACGAAAGCATGAATGTTCCATCGGTGAGGTAGAGATCACCCGGAACGGGGCCATCTACAGTTTCCATACCAATGCTTCGGAAAAATTGTCCTGAAACTGACAGATCCTTCACCTTCAGATGGACCATTACACCTTTTACTTCTGATCGCTTCATAATTCAAATCGGGTTAGTTAATTCAATCGGCGGTGCAATTTAGCAATTCTATCGTAAGAAAGTGCGATACGGGTTGGGGAAATCCTACCGTCCTTAACCATTTTTTCAATCAGGTCAATGGCCTGCAATGCAATTTGAGGATTGTATTCTGTAACATTGTTTGAGAATATCAGAATATCTACCCCTGCATCAATGGCTTTAAAAATGGCTGTTTCGAGATCCCAGCTTTGGGTAATGGCGCCCATCATCATGTCATCAGAGACGATTACCCCGTTGAACTTTAAGGAGTCGCGCAGAATGTGTTGAATGACATATTTTGACAGGGTAGCAGGATAAACAGAATCGAGATGTGCATTGTATACGTGAGCTGTCATGATCAGATCGCATTTGCCGGATTGGATCAAGCGACTGTATGGTTTAAGTTCAATAGGTTGCCAAGTTTCTGTTATGTCGGTAAAGCCGGCATGTGAATCTCCGGCTGCGCTTCCATGTCCGGGGAAGTGTTTGTAAGTAGTTAGTATATCAGCCTGTTGCTGTTTTTCATAAAAAATCGCAGCGATTTTGGTTACTACATCGGGATCAGCAGAGAAACTTCTTCCGAGTTGTCCGATCACAGGGCATTCAGGATTGGTATTCAAGTCAACTACAGGAGCAAAGTTGAGGTTAATGCCGGTTAAACTAACCATTTCTGCGATGCGGGAAGCGTAGAAGGCAGTCGTGTCGGGATTGTCTAGTGTCCCCAGATACTGAGCAGTGACAGTGGGAGGATAACCATATACGGGTTTAAGCCTGTTGACCCTTCCTCCTTCCTGATCGATTCCGACGAGTAAAGGTGTGACAGATGCCTGCCTCAGGTTGGTAACCAACTTAGTCACCTGTTCCCTTGAACTGATGTTTCTTGGTCTGGAATGTGCCACAGCATCGTATTCATAGAGAATTATACCACCCACTCCTAATGTGGTTACCAAATGAGTCATCTCTTCATTAAGTTCAGGTCCTGTTCCTCTCACACCAACCATAAGCATGCGGGCAATCTGATGTCTCAGATCAGGTGGTTTTGATTCATTATCGTCGGTACACGCCTGGGAACCTGCTAGACAAACAGGTATTAGCAACAGCATTGTAATGGCAAGACGACCCGCGCGTTTTTTAAAGCGGTTTTTATTCCAGAAAGTTAAGATCATATCCCTCATTAATTAGTTTATCTTTATTTTCATTAATCAGTTTGAGCAAGGCTTCCGAAGGGGTTACAAAGGTAAGGCCATATGCAAGTTCTGAACGTTGCTGGACAAAAACTTTATCGGTGTATGGCTCCATAGGGGCATATTTGTCGATACCGGGTATTCCGGCAGGGGTAAGTATTAATTGAGTAGAGGAAGGTGCCGATCGGCCAAAGCCGGATACTTCAAATTGTTGGCGGGAAACGTTGAACGTAAGGGTTAAGCCTCCGCTAAATCCAGGATTAAAAACAGCATCAAGCATGAAGGAGCCTCGTCTGTCGACGTTTAGTCCGTTTACAAGCGCCTCAGTCATCATCATGTATCCTATTGGAAAGCCAAAAACCCAGGCCCGGTTTCCTTCCGTAATTTCTCTGCTATCGCCAATTCTTATTGGTAAGGCTGGTGGTTTTACAAGCCCCTGAGATAAAGTTCCCCCCAATAGAACGAGGTCAGCCTGTTTATCAATCGCGAGTATTTTGAGGCCTCCTGCTACCGGGACTTCCTTCACATAGTTTATCTGGCTCTTTTTAATGGACGCAGTGTATATCAATGGTTCGCCTGTAATATCGGCTTCATGGTAAGTGTAGACTGTATCGGGAAAATCGACCACGTGGGCACATGTAACAGCAAGTACTTTGTTGGTCGAATAGCTTAAAATGGTAGCCGTTCCGATGACGCTTTCGGGGGTTCTGATAACTCTGACAGCCTGAGAAGAAAGGATTGTAAAATCACTTCCTGTCCTGATGCCTGAGTTTCTTGTAAATACCCATGTTGTATATTCGGCATAACAGCCGATTTTCTTGACTGAGTGACCTATCCCGGGGAGCTTTGCAAGATGTTGTTCTGCTGGCAGGCCAAAAGCAAACTGATGGAAGTTCTGTTGTACTAAGGCTTGATTGATTGGGTGTTGTTGGCAGCCAATGAGCAGGATGAGTGAAATGAATAACCCGATGATGCTACCCCGATGGTTTGCCTTGATTACATGAGTCATAATTTCAGTTGTTTAAAGGTCTGTTTGGTAACTAATTCATACAACGACTTTTACATGTGGAGGATCCGAAAGATAGAGTAGCCAGCCTTTTACAGTTTTGTAACCCAATTCAGATAAAGCTGATGCGTAGTTTATGATTTGTTCTTCATGAACTGGACTGGTTTTTCCGGTCTTAAAATCGATTACAAGAGCTTCGTCTCTGTTTATCATGACGCGGTCAGGACGTAACAGGTTGCCGTTGGCGAGCAGGATTGGAGCCTCTGTCTTCACCTCTCCCTGATAATTGAAGAAGGGAGCAATGTCAGGTTGGTTTACGATTTCCGTGATTCGTCTTTCGATCCGGAGAGCCATATCCTGATTGAGCTTTCCATGAATGATGGCCTTTTTTACCTGTTCAGGGATGTCGTGCGGGGTGATAATATTCGACAGGATGTTATGAACAAGTATTCCAAACTCCAATGATCCTGAGATATCAGCCATGGCTGATTTGACGGAAGCCGGGCGTCCTACGGTGATCTGTTCATGCCAGTCGAAGCTAACCCCGCAGAATGATTCGTTGAACGTGTCAGGGGTGCTGAATTTTCTAACGGAATCTTCAATGGCTTCGGCACCATAAATGAAGGTGTTCATTTGTCCTGATTCTGGCCATGCAGCGTTTAGCATTGTGCGCAGCATATAGGAAGGTCCGGGAGAATCTGATTCAGCCGGAGGTTCAGCCGAAAAAATATACAATCTTGAAATAGCACGCGTAAATGCGACATATAGCAGGTTGATTGTGTCAAGTCTTGTCTTGTCCATCTCTTCATTGTATTGGTCTGCGAAAGAGGTCTCAAGTGATTTGGTTTCCATCTTAACACGGGCTGCAGGCAAAATACTTTCTCCTACAGATATATCAAAAATCCAGTCGAACGACCTTCCCGGCCTTACCCTGTTGCTTATGAAGGGGAGAATAACCACATCGAAAGCCAAACCTTTTGCTTTGTGAATGGTCATCACCTGCACGGCATCAGCACCATCAGGCAGGTCAACCGAACGTCTGGAACGTTGGCCGTCCCACCACTCAAGGAAGCCTGTTAATCCCCGGTGATCTTTACGGCTGAACTCCTGCACGGCATCAAGAAAGAACTGAAGGTACAAGTCGTGCTGGTTGTTGAGTCCAAGTCTTCGGACGAGGGTTTCGGCTAGGTCGTAAAATGGCAGGGAGAGGAGGTGATCGGCATTGGGTTCATTAACCGGATCGGATTCATTGTTTAGTGAAAGCTTATCAGTTTTGCGGATCAACTGCATCAGTAGCTCCAAAGATGCTTTGTAAACATGGTTTTCAGGTTGGTGTAACATCCTCATAGCCGTAACAAGTGCCGATACTCTGGGTGATGAGGAGAGAAGCAGCGATTCTGAAGAAACAACAGGGATGCCCTCTGAAAGTAATTCACGGGCCACGGAGGCGCAGTCATCATTTCCACGACACAAAACAGCTATCTGCGCGAAGCTGAATCCTTCTGCCCGCGATTTCTCAATCGAAGCTTTTACCATGGTAATATCCCATGATTTGCCTTTTCCTTCTTCTCCTTTACCATTATTGAAGACTATTTCAACACGGCCATTTTTTCTGGAACCGCCTGGTGTCTGTTCTACGTTATTGTATGTCTCCTTCAGTCCTGAGGAGAGCAAGGCTCCGGCATGTTTGAACAGAAGGCAATTAAAATCTATGATTTCAGGTGTAGATCTGAAATTCAATCCGAGGTCTTTTGGTTTATAATTACGGATAAGGGTTTGTTCTGCTTCAATAAACCAGGTTGTTTGCGGACGTGAATAGATCAGTGGCAGCTGCTGGAATTGTGCAGTCTCTCCATTTCGCCAACGGTAAATTGATTGTTTACTATCGCCCACAATCATAGCCATCGGATTGTGGCCTTCTGCAGGTGAGGAGAGGGTGTTGTGAACCAGCGGCAGGATATTTTGCCATTGTATAATTGAAGTATCCTGAAACTCGTCGATGAGGAAGTGGCGGTATTTTTCTCCTAAACGGGCATAAACAAATGGAACTGGCTCATTAAGCACAACTGTGGCGATTCGCCGGTTAAATTCACTCAGGTGAACCAGGTTTCGGTTGCGGGCAACCTGAATCAAGAGTATATCCAGCAATGAAAGAGTTGCCATAGGGAAGAAATTTCCTGCGACTGCCTTCAGAGTGAAGTAATGTTGTTGATTTGTCTCAATAAAACCGATCGTTGTATTTAGCTTATGCGAGATGCTTGCGCTTAAAGTGTATAGTGCTGCGCGAATGGAGGGGGAACATTTTGCTGATTCCCATTTCTCATCTTCCAACGCAGATTGCACATGACGGTTTGGGCTTAATTTAGAGAAATCTCCATTAGCCAGCCGTTCCATGTAGTTATAGAATCCTGCGTTGCCTCTGGCCGTATCAGTCATCTCAATGCCGTTGTCTCGCAAAAGGTCTACAAAGTCGCGCCCAAAGCCCTTTAGTTTCTGTTCAAACTGCGAAGTATGCTGCTGCAAGGCCATATGTATTCTGAGGAAGTCGGCGGGAGAAAGACTCCTGAGTGGCTCTGCTCCTGTCCGTTCTCTTTCATCGAAGAGTGTTTTGGCAATTGATTTAATACCCGTGGAAATATCCCACCCTTTTTCATCATCTACCAGTGTTTTAACGAACCCTGTGAGTAATGATGTTATCCCCTGATCAGAACCTACCATGTTTAGCAATTCTCCAACGGTTCGGTCAATTAAAGAATCTGTATCAATCTCAACTTCAAAATTTACCGGCAGGTGGAGGTCGAAAGCAAAAGCCCTCACTACCCTATGCATGAAACTATCAATAGTGCAGACGGAGAATTCGCTGTAACCATGCAGGATAAGTTGGAGTACCCGGGCAGCTCTTACGGGTATCAATTCGGGGCTTATATTGAATTCCGGATCATTCTTTAATGCCTTAAGCATGGAGCGGACATCTGACGAGTCATTGGCCAGACCAGCCAATGTTTGGGTAATTCTTCCCTTCATCTCGGCAGTGGCCTTATTTGTGAAAGTAATTGCCAGCACCTGGCGGTAGCTCAACGGATTTTCAAGTACAATTTTCAGGTACTCCTTAACAAGGGTAAATGTCTTACCTGATCCTGCAGACGATTTGTAAACGAGAAGCGGCATGCTGGTAATTTTGTGATTAAAGGTAGAAAGAAATGGTTAAAGCAGCGTTATCTTTGCCGATTTATCGGAATTATAAGCCATGAACGATGTTTGGTTTTTATATGGCTCGTTGGTCGTCTCGTTGGTTATCATGAGGATACCATATGTCGGGCGTGCATTCAGGGTGTTAAACACGCTGGTACATGAGAGCGGACATGCGCTGGCGGCAATATTAATGAGCGGGAAGGTGGTCAGGGTTGAGTTATTTGCTGATCTGAGCGGCACGACGCATACAGTGAACAGTGGAAAGATTGCTTCATTTGTTGTTGGATTCACTGGATACCTCTTTGCTTCGGCCTTTGCCTGGTTTTCATGCCTGCTGGTTCATGCTTCAATGGGGCGTTGGCTCATTGTAATGTTGATGGCCATGGCTCTGATTAATCTCGTTCTCTATGTCAGAAATGGATTTGGCATGCTTTGGCTTGCTATGTTTATTACCGGATGTGGATTGGTGCTCTCAAAGGCAGGAATAGAATGGCAGCAATTTTTTGCGATTGTGCTGATGGTGTTGTTGCTGGCTGATTCAGTCATGTCTGCCATTGACCTGACAGTAATTTCTTTCAGAACATCCAAAAAAGCCGGTGATGCATCTTTGCTATCGAAAATCACCGGGATACCTGCTCAACTATTTGCTTTGGTATTTGTTGCAATAGCATTACTGGCGACAGTAGATGCAATCCTTAGGTTTTTTCCTTCATTAAATGGTTTGTTTTGATGTTTCAGGAAATAGTCGTTATTATTATTGTCGGTGGAGCCTTCATCTGGGTAGGCGTCAGGATTCTGAGGAATATTTCGAATAAGGATGAAGATCCGTGCAATGGATGCGGATCATCTTGTAATTCCTGCGCCATCAATGATCTCAAAAAGGAAATTGAGCAAAAACAACTCGAAAAATTGAAAAAAGATGATGCTTTAGATATGCGTATTAAAAATTGACTAATTTTGAGATTTATAATTCGCCTTCCGTTTGAGTTGACGGGTTGTCATGTTCAGATCGATATTTTAATAAACCAGAAAGATAATTCTGAAAAGGTTTTAATTATAGACATTTAATACTGAGACAAGATGATTGACAGAGAAACATTCAGTATGACATATGATAACTTCGATAAAGAGGTTGTGGTAGAAATCATTGATATTTTCATTGCCGAGTATGCTGATCGGATGGCCGCTATCAAAAAAGCCATCGATGAGCGTAATTTTGATGGACTAAATAAATGCAGTCATAGTCTGAAAGGTGTCGTAGCCAATTTTTATGACGATACAACTCATCATCTGGCACGTCAATTGGAGATGAAGGGGAAAGAAGAGGTTATAGACGGGGCCGAGGAAATCTTTCTTGATTTGAAAGCGGCAGCAGGGTCATTACTTGAAGAGTTGAAGGATTTGAGAGTGCAATATGTTTAAACCCGGTTCGGTTTTCTCTCAACTGAGGCGCTTAAGATTAAAGATTATATAACTAAAAAACCAGCTCTGAAGCTGGTTTTTTAGTTATATAATTATACATGACATTATCGATCCGTTCGATCCATTGCCCGAATGGCCATTTCATTTTGGGGGTCAAGTTTCAAAACATTTTGGTAATCCTCACGTGCTTCTTCAATCTCACCTTTCAGCTCATTTGCATATCCACGGTTATAGAGGGCATTTGTCCAGCCGGGCGAGACCTGAAGTGATTGGCTGAAAAAATCGATAGCCCGATCGTAATCTTCATCGACAACCATTGCTATGTATCCTTTGTTGTAGATAGCATCTCGGAAGTGTGAATCAATCCTTAAAACGGAGTCATAGGCTGCAACGGCTTTGGCGTAGTCGCCTCTTTCCTGATAAAAATATCCAATAAGATACCAGGCTGCCTTGCTTTTGGGATGAATTCTCAGTGCGTTTTTGAAATATCCTTCGGCCAGTTGATCTTGCTTGTTCTGATAGATCAAGGCAAGCCTTACCCAGGCATCGAAAAACTGATTGTCCTGCGCCGTTGCATTCATCAGGTTTTTAATGCCACTTAGGGTGTCGCCTCTTTCAAGATATGCGATTCCTGCCACGAAGTAGGCCTTCGGATTAAGAGGGGTTTTCTTAATGGCTTCATCCGCCAGTTTGAAAGCCGCGTCATAGTTTTTGAAAACAAGGTAAAAGCGTGCATGAGCTACGATGGCTTCATTGTCATCGGGTGCTATTGCTCTGGCTTTCAGTAATGCTCTTTCTGCTTCGGGAAATTTTCCCGTGAACTGATATACCTCGGATAAGGCTATATAACCAGTCGGATTCAATGAATCGAGACCAATGGCCTTACGTACATCCAGCAATGCAGAATCTGGTCGGTTATGGTCGGTAAACCATTTCGAGCGTTCGATATAGTTCTTTGGATTGTTGGGGTCATTCATGATCTTCTGATTCAGGACACTCAATTCTGGAGCAATGGTGTCATTGGCTGTCAGGATATGCTTTTGCCGGTTCTGACAGGCTGACCAGATGCCACTGAACATGGTTATCACCAGACATAGGGCTAAGAAATTGCGATTTATCATCGTCATTCAGGTTTAATGAGTTTGCAAAGGTAGGGAGTATTTGGACAGACGCAATAACTCAACAATGCGTTGCAGAAACGCATTCTTTTGCTTTGGAGGGAAGAATAGGGACAGCAGGCCCCTCTAGAAATTTACTTTTTTTAGCTGAGTTACCTGAGTCATTAATGTGCCATAGGGTTTCCATGTCAGATCAAACCTTACAAGGCCATATGTCTTGTTGATGTAAATGGTGCGTTTATAGTTTTTGTCACCCGGCATGAGTTGCTCAATTTCGGCACATTTGTATGTATTAAGCGGAGTTGTCACTGTTTTGTCGAGCGATACAATACGATGTGTGAAGGTAGTGTCGCCGGCAATGATGTAATAGAACATGTCGCCGACTTTTGAATCAGATTTCAGATAAAGGAGCGGGTAATCACCATTAGGATTGTAGCATTCAGCAAATCGGCCCTCATTCTTCATCCAGTATGAGATGGTTCCGCTCTTGGTGACCCAGTTAAGCTTTTCCTCAACCATGAAGACTGTATCGTTCATTTTTTCAATGATTGCGAAGGTGTCAACAGCACTTTTCGATTGCCCTTGTTGAGATACTGTTACATCGTATATCCACTGATGATTAAGATCAACGAAAGCGAACACATCGCCCATCGGGATTGGAACAGGAGTATTCGTTTCGTCGTCATCCTTTGAGCAGGAAATGGCAAAACAGACAAAAATGGCCAAAAACAAATAGTGCTGCAAACTGCTGATAAAGTGTTTTTTCGATTTCATAAGGTTGATTTTAAAAATTTCTGATAAAGATATATATTTATTTATGCAATTATGCAACATGGATGAAGATATGTAATGAGTTTTTTTGAATGGATAAGTTTCTTTGGCTGTGTGTCCGGCAACTTTTTTAGTGAAAGTGTGCCTCTTTCGGGCAGTAGTTGCTATTTTCTATCTGGTCTGCGCTCCCTTACTATTTCCCAATAGGATAACTGGTGAGCGTTTTGTTTGGGTATATCAGGTTTCGCATTGAATTCCTTGTGTTACGGAAAATTGAGTGGAGTCGACATTCCCCCACTTTTACTACCTTTGCTTTGTAATTCCCTCAATTCACTATGTCTGAAATTTCTCCCGTTGTAGTTAGTTATGATGATGACAGTATCCGGTCGCTCGACTGGAAAGAGCATATTCGTCTGCGTCCCGGTATGTATATTGGAAAGCTGGGCGATGGTTCCTCTCAGGACGATGGCATTTATGTGCTGATTAAGGAGGTTACCGACAACTCCATTGATGAATTTGTAATGGGTAATGGTCGTCAGATCGACATTACAGTGCAGGAGGGCCGGGTCACCGTGCGCGATTTTGGTCGTGGAATCCCACTGTCAAAGGTAATCGACTGCGTTTCTAAGATTAATACCGGTGCTAAGTATGATTCCAAGGCTTTTAAGAAGTCGGTGGGGCTGAATGGTGTAGGACTTAAAGCCGTGAACGCCCTGGCGTCATGGTTCAGGATTCAAAGTATCCGTGATGGTATGACCAAGGTATTGGAATACCGCAGGGGGGAACTTGTTCTGGATGCTCCTGAAGAACTCTGTTCGCTGCCAAGTGGCACCATCGTTAACTTTATTCCCGATGAAACCATCTTTCAGGGATATCACTTCATTCGTGAATATGTAGAGAAACTGATCTGGAATTATGCCTTTCTGAATACGGGGCTTACGTTAAATTTTAATGGTCAGAAATACCTCGCCAAAAATGGTTTGCTCGACTTATTGAACGTGAACATGGACGATGAACAACTTTATCCCATCGTCCACATCCGCGAGGAGGACTTTGAATGTGCTTTTACCCATGGCGCCGCCCACTATGGTGAGGAGTACTACTCGTTTGTCAACGGGCAGCACACTACCCAGGGAGGGACCCATCAGCAGGCTTTCAGAGAGGCCTTTGTGAAAACTATCCGCGAGTTTTACAAAAAAGATTACGACACAAGTGATATCAGGACGGGGTTAGTGGCAGCTCTCAGTATTAAAATACAGGAACCTGTTTTCGAATCCCAGACCAAGACCAAACTTGGTTCAAATTATATGGAAGAGGGGGGGCAAACTGTGAACCGGTTCATCGGTGACTTGGTGAAAAAACACCTCGACAACTACCTTCACATGAATCCCGAAACTGCTGAAATAATGCAGCGCAAAATCCTCCAGAGTGAGAAGGAGCGTAAGGAGATGGCAGGGATCAAGAAAGCTGCCCGCGACAGCATCAAGAAGGTGAGCCTTCACAACAAGAAATTGCGCGACTGCCGCGTACACTATAACTCAAACCATGAAAGAAAGCTTGATGCCACATTGTTTATCACAGAAGGTGATTCTGCCAGCGGTTCTATCACGAAGGCACGCGATGTGAATACACAGGCTGTTTTCAGTCTGAAAGGCAAACCGCTCAACAGTTATGGGATGAGCAAGAAGGTGGTTTATGAGAACGAAGAGTTCAACCTGCTTCAATCGGCTTTAAATCTGGAAGAAGGCCTCGAAGGATTACGTTACAACAATGTTGTGGTGGCCACCGATGCCGATGTTGACGGTATGCACATCCGGCTTTTGCTACTCACCTTTTTCCTGCAATTTTATCCTGATCTGGTTCGTGCCGGACACCTTTACATTCTCCAGACCCCTCTGTTCAGGGTACGTAATAAGCAGAAAACAATTTACTGTTATTCGACAGAGGAACGGATCAGGGCTATAGCAGCCATCGGTCGTAATCCTGAGATTACCCGGTTTAAAGGTTTAGGAGAAATCTCGCCAGATGAATTTTCAAATTTCATTGGTGCTACCATGCGCCTCGATCCCGTTATCCTGAGGAAGGATCACTCGGTCGCCGAAACACTGTCGTTTTACATGGGGAAGAATACCCCCGAAAGGCAGGTGTTTATCATCGAGAACTTAAGAAATGAGGATGAGGTGGAAGCTGAAATGCTTTCATAGTCCTGAAGTGTTTGGTTCTTAACAATCGTAATGTTTTCATGAAGCAGGTGCCGGGTAGATGCTACTCGCCCTCAGATTTCCTTTTCCGGTATTGAGGTATGCTTATTTTGGCAGTTTTTAATGAACCTTTCCCGCGTGTCGATTGATCAACTTCTCGTTTGAAATGAGCTCAGTAAGTCACTTTTGTAGAACCCCGGCATAATCATTTATTACAGGCATTGCTACATATTTTGTTTCCGAATTAATGCTGATGATATAGGTCGTGTTAACGTGCTCCTTTCAATCCTCATCCGTTTTCGGGCAATGATTGGTTGTATTTTAGGGCTTTTATTGATTTCTATGGTTTTACAGCGTTAGTATCGGAAGAATATGTTGTGGTTCTCAGCACTGAGCTTATGGTTTTTTTTTGAGAGATTGATTAGTGATAAGCAACCTTGCCTTTTTGTTCTACGTCTGTATATCAAGGTTATGCTGAACAGCCATATAATTTCGTAATGAGTATTAGCCTGTATTTCTCAGTATATTTATAGAGCCAATATCCAATGTGCCTGTAAAATCTATCGAGTTATGAAAAATGTATTACTTACAACCAGTTTATTCATGGTGATTTTGTCGTTATGTGGTCAGGTCGTCTGGTTAAATCCAAAACCGCTTGGTGTCAATCTGAACGACATTGTTTTTGCCGACAGTCTGCATGGTGTCATTACCGGTAGTTATGGAACTATCCTTTACACAGAGGATGCCGGTGAACAATGGGAGGTAATCATGACCGGCGGAGAAGTTGGCTTTTATAATCTGCAATATATTGATGGAATGTATTATGCCACGAATGGAAGCCTGTTTTCTTCAGCTGACGGAAGAGCGTGGGAGAAGATTTACACGAATCAGCAGTATTCTGTCAATACCTTCAGATTCGTTGACCATCAGCGGGGTTATGGCTGGTTTACGGCAAGCAGTGGGGGCAAATTTGGTGAAACAGTTGATGGTGGACATACATGGCAACTGTCCGATTGGCAGCTATCTCCCGTTGGAAATAACTGTAGCATGCGGTTTACGAGTGCAGGTGTTGGATATTTTAGCGATAGTAAGGCAGTATATAAAACTGTTGACAGTTGCTGTACATGGAACCTGATCAGGGATTTTTCGGCCGAAAACGGCAGTATCATCATAACAGCATTAAGCGATAATAAGTTGATGATTGGGATTCGTGAATTATTTCCCGCACCTTACGGGTACGTGTTGTTGACCAATGATGGAGGAGCTACATTTGATACTGTTTACCAGGGCGCTCAATACCCTACAGCCATGGAGTTTTGCAATGAACAGCGGGGACTTATCTCCTTCAACAAGCTGTGTTCATATTCCGATACTACTGTCCGGAAACTCATACTACAGACCGATGATGGTGGCGTTACCTGGACTCCTTACAACATCCCGAATTTAGGTATTATCAACGGCCTGAGTTATGTAAAGAAAGGGGACGCTTACATCGTTGGATATTTTGGCCGAATTAGCAAGTCAACCGATGATGGTAAATCCTGGTCGCCTTATTGGCCCGCCAGCTATGATTGTTATGTATACTTGAATTATTTAGGTGACAAAAAAATGATCAGATATAATTCAGGCGCTAAGGGTTATAAACTTGAGAAATCGTATGATGAAGGAAAGACCTGGATTCAACTGCCTTGCCCGCGATCTCCTTCCTTTGCAGAATTTGCTGACTCTCTTTATGGTTGTAGCGTTTATGGATATTCATTATATGATTCAGTGGCAACTCACTTTACTTTGGATGGTGGCTTTTCATGGCAGACTAACCGCGTAAAGTTAAAATGGAATTCCGATTTCGATTTTCGTGTTGTTTCACCAGGTGCTATCTTCTTAACGCTATCCGACAGTTCATTTTCTTACTCAGAAAATAACGGCTTGAGTTGGACCAGGCAACCACTCCCTTTTGCAAAGGGAAAACTACTGCCCATTTCTGTTGATTCATTGCTATATATATGCGGGGATTTTACTTTTGATAGCGTGGGGCATTATCAGATTTATACATGGATGTCTATTGATCGGGGAGTGTCCTGGAAATTGATGGGGACAGAAGATCTTTATTGGGGTTACAAGATTGTTTTGGCCAAAGCTAACGCCAAAGGTGATATCCTTTTGATGTTGCAAGTTAACGCCTGGCAAGGTTCCGTTTACGATAAACTCTATTTCTCGCACGATTATGGAGAATCATGGGCAATTACCGATACAATCCCGGGTGTCACAGGATTCGAATCCATTGATCTGAATGAAAAGGGAATGGCCAGGGTTTTTTCGTATGATTATTTTAATTACGATTATTACCGGATCCAGCTTACCACTGATTGGGGACATACCTGGAGGACCGACGAATTCTGTTTCCCGCAGACCATCTGTTCAATGGTAATAACTGAAGATGGCTCTGCTTTACTCGGCGGGCAACTTGGACATTTTCTGAAAGTTTATGGTCCCGATGGCCCCTTTGGTATTGGGGATCAGAGGTGTCAAAACGGGGTTACTGTATTTCCGAATCCTGCAACTGATTTTGTTACTTTCAGGTTGGATACTCCTTCGCCTGCAACAGTCGCCCTTACCCTTTCTGATATTCAGGGACGGCAGGTAATGTGTGTTCAGGATGCCTTAAAAAAGGGAGATAAAGAAGTCAGCATCATTACAGCAACCCTATCACCTGGCGCTTATTTTTATCGGTTGGAATTTAATGGTATGGTAAAAACCGGAAAACTTTTGATAGGCCGGTAAAACATCTTCTCTCTTTTAGTTCGTTCCTGTTACATTTTGCTTTGAAAATCTTTGAGGCAGCCTGATGTTTTTGCATCTTTGCAAGTGATTTTACAAATTGTGAAAAGGAATCATCCATGCTGCTGAGAATATTTGTCCGCACTGTCACGATCTATGGCATTGTAAACTTCATGCCGGCTTAAATTAATCTGTACGTTTTTGCGAATCAAAACCTGATACCTGAGCCATTTAAAATTCACAACAGAGTGTAGCAAGAACAAAGAAATCCTTCCCTTTATGAGTATTTACCTTGATTATAATGCCACCACCCCCATTGACCCTGAAGTGGCCGATGCAATGCGCCCTTATCTCGAATCGGTCTTTGGGAATCCATCCAGCAGTCATGCTTTTGGTGTGAAGGCCAGAATGGCGGTCGAAACAGCGCGTGGTCAGGTGGGAGTGTTGCTCGGATGTGATGCTGATGAGGTGGTGTTTACCAGTGGTGGTTCCGAATCTAACAATATGGCTATTAAGGGGGTTGCCTTTAACCTTCAGCATCGTGGGAAGCACATTATTACCACTTCAATTGAACATCCTGCCGTGACTGAAGTTTGCAGCTTTCTGGAAAAGCAGGGATTCGAGATCACATGCGTAGGCGTTGACCCGTATGGCATTGTGAATGTTGCTGAAATTGAGCAGGCCATCCGTCCCGATACCATCCTCATCAGCGTGATGCATGCCAATAATGAAACGGGTTCAATTCAACCTATTGAAGAAATTGGCAGGCTTGCCCGTGAACGGGGTATCCTGTTGCACTGCGATGCTGCACAGAGTGTGGGTAAAATACCCGTGAGAGTGAGGAGTATGCAGGTAGATCTACTTTCGGTGGCAGGGCATAAATTATATTCCCCCAAAGGGATAGGGGTGCTCTACATACGACGTGGTGTCACGTTGGAAAAATTGATTCATGGTGCTGACCACGAAAGAAATCTAAGAGCCGGTACGGAAAATGTGCTTGAGATCGTGGGTCTCGGGAAGGCATGTGAGATTGCCGGTCGTGACCTGAACAAGAATATGAAGTACATGAAACAGTTGCGCGACAGGCTGAATGAAGGTATTGCTGCTTCGGTTGAGGAAGTGAAACTCAATGGCCATCCCGATTGGCGCCTTCCTAACACGTTAAGCCTTAGTTTTCGCAACGTTGAAGCCAACACACTTCTTTCGGAACTTACAAACATGGCCGCATCAGCCGGAGCTGCGTGTCATTCAGGCGAGGTTGAGATGAGCCGGGTGCTTTCGGCCATGAAGCTCCCTGAAGAATGGGCCATGGGAACGGTCAGGTTCTCTACTGGAAGGTTTCTTTCAGATACAGAAGTTGATCAGGCTGTTGAAATGGTATCGGGTGCAGTTGGGCGCTTGCGTGCCGGGAAACAAGAACCGGAAAGTGATGGGTTGCAAACCATCAGGCTCACCCATTTTACCCACGGGATGGGATGTGCCTGTAAGCTACGGCCGCAACTTCTTGAAGAGGTGCTGAAGAATGTTCCGGTGATCCCTTGTGCCAATCTGCTGGTGGGGCCTGAGACCTCTGATGATGCTGCTGTCTATCGGCTGAACGATGAAACAGCTCTGGTAGAGACGCTCGATTTTTTTACCCCTATCGTTGATGATCCATATCAATTCGGGGCTATCGCTGCCGCCAATGCACTAAGTGACGTGTATGCCATGGGTGCTCGTCCGTTGTTTGCCCTGAACATCGCTGCCTTCCCCTCAAACCGGTTGCCTATGTCTGTGCTCGAAGCCATCCTGCATGGCGCTTCTGATAAAGCTGCCGAAGCAGGAATCCCTATTGTGGGCGGCCATACTGTTGATGATACCGAACCTAAATTCGGACTGGCTGTAACTGGTGTGGTTCATCCTGATAAAATACTGACAAACAAGGGCGCCAAACAGGGCGATCTGCTTATCCTCACCAAGCCTCTGGGTACGGGTATCATCAGCACAGCCATAAAGCAGGGAGTTGCCAGTGCCGACTCTGCCAGAGAGGCCTCTGATACAATGGCCTGTTTAAATAAGGTAGCCGCAGAAACAATGATCCGTTTTACTGTGAATGCCTGTACCGATATTACAGGCTTCGGGCTTCTTGGTCATTTGCGTGAGATGGCTGATGGTGCAAATATGAGCTTTGTCATCAACGCGTGTAGTGTCCCTTTTCTTACAGGGGCTCTTCAGTTGGCTCAGGCTGGAATCATTCCCGGTGGTACAAAAGATAACCTGAATCATGTTTCAACTGTTACCCGCTTTTCTGAAGATGTCACCACCGCCCAACGTTACCTGTTGGCTGATGCACAAACATCAGGAGGTCTACTGATCGCCGTTCCTGAAGCTGAATCCGCTAAGCTGTTGAGTTCTCTACAAGCTGCCGGAGTGAAACAGGCAGCAGTGATCGGAAAGGTAGAAATTCGTGGCGAATGGGCCATGATAGTTGAGGAATGAGCCGATAGAATTTGATTCGCCGCGAAGAGGATGCTGCCTAATGTTCAGTTGTTATGGCGCAGCGTTTAGCTGTTGAATTCTGATAGCTAAACTATCGAATTTGAGTCATATGCTGACAATTTTCACTGGGTAATAATTTGAAAGGTGGATTTTTGAAAGACCATCAAATCGTTTCCGGTTTCTGGCGGAAAGTGTGCGGATAACGGTTGCCCGGGAATGGCGATGCTTTTCAACCCTCCAAATCATTACCTTTGTCAATCGAATCGGTCTGACCAACAGGTTTCCTTTTGCTGGTTTTCTGATAGAGGCAACTTCTGGTATAGGTCAGCCGTCAACATAATTACTATGATCGATTTTGCCCGTACAATTGCCTATGAGTTGTCTCTTGATGCGGATCTGACAGCCAACGTGATCAAATTGCTGGCTGATGGCGCTACCATTCCTTTTATTGCCCGCTATCGGAAAGAGATGACCGGAAGCATGGATGAGGTGGCCATCATGGCCATTCGTGACCGTCTTCATCAACTTGAGGAACTGGAAAAACGTCGGGAGACCGTGCTGAACAGCATCACCGGACAGGGGAAACTGACCGGTGAACTACGTCAGTTGATAGAGGAGGCTGCTACCATGGCTGTACTCGAAGACCTGTATCTTCCCTACAAACCGAAAAGAAGAACCCGCGCTACCATCGCGCGTGAGAAAGGGCTTGAGCCTTTGGCCAAACAACTTATGAGTCAGCACCATGATGTGGAGCCTGAATTGATAAGCCGGAAGTATATTTCGGACGAAAAAGGTGTTGGCGATGTGGAAGCTGCCCTTACAGGTGCACGCGATATCATGGCCGAGTGGATCAGTGAAGACGCGTATGCCCGTCAGCGTCTCCGTTCGCTGTTTCAACGGTCGGGGATCATGCGGTCAAAGGTGGCAAAGGGCAAAGAAGCAGAAGGAGAAAAGTACAGGATATACTTCGATTCGGAAGAGAAAGCCATGAAGGCTCCTTCACACCGCCTGCTGGCTATGTTTCGTGGCGAAGACGAAGGTTTCCTGAAGTTGGTTATTGAACCTTCAGCCATCGAGGCAGTCGAATTGCTTGAGCGTTTTTTTGTCAGAAACGAAACCCCATCGGCCGTTCAGGTCAGGTCGGCAGCCTTCGACAGTTATAAGCGCCTGATGCAGCCTTCGCTTGAGACTGAAATTCGGCAATTACTCAAAGAGAAAGCTGATGCTGAGGCTATCAGGGTCTTCGCGGAAAACTTAAGGCAGTTGCTGATGGCAGCCCCTCTACAGGGAAGAAACGTACTGGCACTTGATCCGGGGTTTCGTACGGGTTGCAAGTTAGTGTGCCTTGATTGCAACGGGAAGTTGCTTCATAACGAAACAATTTATCCACACCCACCTGAGAATAAAGTAAAGGAGAGCAGCCACAAGATCAAAAGTCTGGTGAATGCATACAAGATTAGCGCTATTGCTGTTGGCAACGGAACCGCCGGTCGCGAGACTGAAGCTTTCATCCGTCACATTCCCTTTGATGGAGATATGCTGGCTGTGATGGTGAATGAGGCTGGTGCTTCGGTCTATTCGGCTTCAGCGGTTGCGCGTGATGAGTTCCCCGACTATGATGTTACTGTACGTGGTGCCGTGTCAATCGGACGAAGGTTGATTGATCCGCTGGCTGAACTTGTAAAGATTGATCCCAAATCGATTGGTGTGGGTCAGTACCAGCATGATGTTGATCAAAATGCGCTTCAGAAAAGCCTCGAAGATGTTGTGGTGAATTGTGTGAATCTGGTAGGGGTTGACCTGAATACAGCAAGTAAGGAATTGCTTGCATACGTATCCGGGATTGGTCCTTCACTGGCTAAGAATATCTTCGATTACCGCTCAAAGAAGGGGAGCTTCCAATCGCGGGATGAACTTCTTAAAGTACCCCGATTGGGTGAGAAGGCTTTTGAACAGGCCGCCGGTTTCCTGAGGATACCAACTGCAGTCAATCCTCTGGATACTTCGGCAGTGCATCCCGAAAGCTATAGTGTAGTTGACGCAATGGCAGGGAAGTTGAATACAACGGTTGCTGAACTGATGAATTCCGAGATGCTGCGAAAACAACTGAAACTTGAGGAATTCGTGACTGAAAAGACAGGCCTCCCGACCTTAAAGGATATCATGTCTGAACTCTCCAAGCCAGGTCGTGATCCCCGCAGCCAGTTCGAGGTCTTCGAATTCGACCGCAATGTCCACACTATGGGTGATCTGATTGTGGGGATGGAACTCCCGGGAATCATCACTAATATTACCAATTTCGGAGCTTTTGTCGACATTGGGGTACATCAGGACGGGCTGGTTCACGTGAGCCAGTTGGCCGACAGGTATGTTAGCAACCCTAATGAGGTGGTAACGCTCAACCAGAAAGTTATGGTGAGGGTTCTTGAGGTCGACGTTGCCCGTAAAAGGATAAATTTATCGATGAAAAAGAATGGATGACAAGAAAGTAGCCGGCAATAAGCTGCCGGCGTTCTCGTTAACAATCTGGAAAAATCAATGTACATGAAACGAATATTACTTTTAACGGTTGTTGCGCTTCTTATAACTATCGGTGCTAAGGCACAGGTGTTTAAGGGTATGGTAATTGGTGGGTTTAACCTGACGCAGGTTGATGGTGATGAGGTTTATGGATTTGATCGTATTGGTGCCAATATTGGCGCCGGTGTATTCGTCCCTATCGATAATAACTGGGGACTGAGTATGGAGACCCTCTTTACCATGAAGGGGTCTTATCAGGGCGATCAGTACCTGTTGTCCGATTCTTTGGGTAACAGACTTACCGGATCGTATGACCTCAGGTTAAATTACGTTGAAATACCACTTCTGGTACACTATAACGACAGAGACCGTATCACCGTCGGCGTCGGTTTTTCATACGCCCGCCTTGTCGGTGTAACCGAAAAGGAACATGGCGTAGAGATAACATCAACCACTGTTAAAGATGGTCCATATAAAACCTCTGATTACTCATTACTTGCCGATGTTCGGCTTAGAATCTATAAGAGTTTGCTGCTGAATGTGCGTTACAGTTATTCGCTGGCAAAAATCAGAACACGTGATTTCTATAATGTCGACGGGGTATATCTCCGCACCCGGGAACAGTATAACAACACGATCTCAGTACGGTTTATCTGGATGTTTAACGATCTGGGATTAACGCTGTCAAATGTGAAAAAGGCCAACCCGACGCTTGAAAAGTAACCGGTAATCATTCTTTTGATTAAAAACCCTATCTGATAATCCTGATTGTGATGTTTTCGTGTTATTGAACTCAACCATGAACTCCGCCGCCTGGATCAAACACCTGAAGATGTCTCCTCATCCGGAAGGGGGGAGTTTTTCCCCCGGGTTTTCGGACTCCCCTCTCTTTCTTCCTCACTTTCCCGGACAGCGCCATCAGGGTTATCGAAGACTCTTTTCTTCGATTTATTATTTACTGGAGGAAGGTGATTTTTCAGCCTTTCATCGTCTTGAAACAGATGAGATGTGGCATCACTATCAGGGTGGTGTCTTAAAAATCTATCTTATTGATGCCTCAGGGGCTCTTAGTATCAAGCGACTGGGAAATGATCCTGAAGGAGGGGCTGTGTTTCAGTTTCTGACTCCTCATCATGTCTGGTTTGCAGTTGAACCAGAAATTGGCAGCGAATTTGCCCTATGCGGGTGTACCTTGTCGCCGGGTTATGATGATGACGACTTTGAACTGGCTGACCGTGAGAAGCTATTGACGCTGTTTCCACAACATCATGAGTTGATTACCCGCCTGACCCGCTAAGATTGCCGGTAGTCCCTTCGTGCCTTATCTCAAATAGTGATGTTTTCGTGATTTTTTTACTCATGATCTTCCGAACTGTTTATTGTTAACCAATACATGAACAGTTCGTTGTCCAACTATGTGAAAGCTGTCCGGCAGTGGTTTGTCTGTAGCTTGGCTTCAGCATTATTTCCGGCATTTGCACAATACATTCAATGTAAGACTTTGGTTTCAGAATTTTGGCCTCGGGTCTTTACAATACACATGCCAAAGTCTGAAAACTGTTCAAACTGTTCATTGATTTCTGAAATTTATTCACGAACCATTTGCTGTCATGAAATGCTATCAGTATGGTTTGACGTTGTTAAATAATTGTAATACAATATATAATAAATGGAATCATCAGTTTCACCATTTTTTCTTCAGCCTTTCCTGTTGACATTTCCGTTCGTAATTCGTTCAATGAATTCGGACAAATTGCAATTGTGATGTATTTTCGTTCAATATTCGTTCAAAAAAGATTAAGTAATCAGGCGTTACAATTGGAACAGGCTGATAATCAAGTAAAAGAGAGACCAAAGTTAGGCCAAAGTTAGGCCATAGAGGGAACGGAGCCTTTTTTTGCTTATCTTTTTAGCGGGTTTACAGTAAGTTAGCGGGATGTTTGGGGGGAAGGCTTTGGCTTTGACTTTAACATTGACATTGACTTTAACATTGACTTTGGGTTTAAACAACTATCCACTACCTATCAGAATTGCTTTAAAAGCCCTCTAAAATAGGGTCTGAATGTATAACGCCAGGTTGTTGATTAACAGTGGTCATAGTTGGTGTGCCTTCGTTGCGCCTTCGAAGCGGCTTCGAAGCCCCTTCGTAATTTTTCGAACGAGAAACGAAGCAATATCGAATGCGGTTAAACTTTGGTACGCCTTATACTCCTCTTTCCATCATATTCCTCATATTTTATGCTTTTCACGTGACAAATGGAGGTTAACCGGCGGAATGCAGGATGAGGTTATCCGGAGTATGTGTGTTCGGGATATGTGAAGGGCGTGGCTTTATTACAGAAGGTGTTTTTTTTTGGGTAACGCATCTTCGAAGGTTATCTTTGTTATAATATAGATAATCAATGTCAAAGATTGTTTTTCATTCATAATTGATAAATCAGGTTGCTTGAGGCTTGACCATGTGAGGTAACGCTTATTGAAATCAGATCAAACATATTAATAACTTCGTGGCGCTGACAACTTTTTTTACTGGCTGTTGTTTGAAACAGCAAGCAGATACGGTAACGTTATGATTCAAATAGATATCCCAGGTTTTAAATCTCTGGAATTAAATCATCTTATTTTCGACTTCAACGGCTCATTGGGTCTTGATGGTACATTGCTGGCCGGTGTGGCTGAAGAGCTTAATCGTCTGGCCTTACATCTCGAGGTACATGTTGTAACTGCTGATAATACTGAAACAGTGCCTGATGTGCTTGGAGGAATTGACTGCAGGATTCTGATTCTGGAGGGGGAGAAACTTGATGTGCAAAAAGCGGCCTATGTTGAATCGCTGGGGCCTTGTAATTGTATGGTGATAGGGAATGGGCGCAACGACAGGCTGATGCTTCAAAAAGCAGCGCTGGGTGTTGCAGTAATAGGACCTGAAGGGGCGGCTGTCAGTGCTTTGTTTGCCGCCGATGTTGTTGTTACGGATATACTTGATGCCATCGATCTGATCAGGATACCATCACGACTGATTGCATTGTTGAGAAATTGATGATCGGATGTCTGAAAAGTAAAAAACCGGGAAGATTCCCGGTTTTTGTGTTTAAAAAGGCCAGAACTGGTTGTCGTTCCAAATCTTTTCTTTCAGTTCGTTGTTGAGATTTTCGAGTAATTCGTGATGACCTCTTTCCCAATCAGCCAGAATTTGGTACAATTCCTTTTCTTTTGGGTTGTCCGTTTCAATAGCCCTATCAGCGTAAACTTTAACGGCCCGAAGCTCAAAATCCATGGCGGCAGCAATGGCAGCAGCCTCATAGCTGGCAGCATTTACCTGCTTTTTGAATTCTTCGGTCAGCACCTTCATTGCCACCATTTCAGTATCGTTTTGTGTTGGAGCAATGGGCTTCAGAAACTCTTCAGTTTTTGCAAAGTGGGCAAACTGGGTGCTGAGGTACTTAATATGTTCGTCTTCTTCCTCGGCCATCAGGGTGAATATTTTCCGGGCAGCGTCGTGTTGTGTTGACGCTGCAGCATTGGTGTAGAAGGCCTTGCCGCGTCGCTCGAGCAGAATGGCTTCTTTCAGAATGTGTGTGGCTTTATTATTATCCATGGCAACATGTTTAATTGATTTGCATATACAACAACGATAACTTTGTTTTGCTCACTTTAACATGAAAATCAAAAAACAGGGAAACGTTTTTTGATTTGTATCTTTGTCAAAAAATGAGTTGGTATGCAGGAAAATGTCATCAAACACGCCGGAACTATTCGCTACATTGATGCTGAGAAGCTCATCGTGGTCATTCATACGGTTTCTGCTTGTAGCAGCTGTCATGAGAAAGGGGGCTGTGGTCTTTCTGAGCAGAAGGATAAAGAGGTGGAATTGAAGCCTGTCCCCGGAAGGAGTTACGCGGTGGGCGATTTGGTTGAGGTGAAGATATCACGAACTGCGGGTCTCAGGGCTGTGCTTTGGGCATATCTGGCTCCTTTCGCGGTATTAATGACCATCTTGCTTGTAGTCTGGAATATTACCGGTAATCAGGAGTTGGCAGGTTTGTTGGCGCTGGTTGGTCTGGCACCTTACTTCTTTATTTTATATTTGTTGAGGGATAGGCTCGCCGGGCGTTTCTCAATCACCCTGGTATAAGATAGGAAACTACAATAGTTATATTCAAAAAGGGTTAACCGGGTGAAGGACTCCTTTGAAAAGACCCGGCTATCAGAATTATAAGCTGGGAGTTCTGAAAATTTAGAATTCGTATAGCGGCAGGGATGGTTTTGCGAAAAAGCGGGAGGTAAATAATTGTAGAAATATTTTTTCGATTTTTAATATACTTATTTCGTGAATATAACAATCAGTTGAGACGCTGATTGGGTATAAAGAAATTTGAGCAGAATCGTTCATTATCAAATTTGTTTTTACATTTGTGAAGCTTTAGAAAATCGATTTCACCAGAATAGTTCACCAAAAATTTATCAACTGTGAACGAGATTATTATCTACTCGATGATTACGCTTGCCGGACTTGGTATTGCGTCGGCGGTAATCCTGTATTTTGTTGCCCAAAAGTTTAAGGTTATTGAAGATCCACGAATCGACATCGTTGCAGATATCCTTCCGGGAGCAAACTGTGGAGGTTGTGGTTTCGCTGGCTGCCGGAATTTCGCGGAAGCCATTGTGAAAGCTGAAAGTCTGGAAGGACTGGCTTGCCCTGTTGGAGGTGCTGTTGTGATGGGTAACGTTGGTCAGGCAATGGGTTTGACTGTTGAGGCCACTGAGCCCAAAATTGCGGTGGTAAGATGCAATGGCAGTAAAGCGCATGCCCCTGCTAAAGTAGTCTTCGACAGTGCTTCGCGTTGTTCATTTGCCCATAGCCTGTTTTCGGGTGAAAGCGGCTGCCCTGACGGTTGTCTTGGTTTAGGCGACTGTGTCGTAAGTTGTCATTTTGATGCGCTTCACATTGATAGCGAAACCGGTTTACCGGTGGTTAACGATAAGTGTGTGGCATGTGGTGCCTGTGTAAAGGCTTGCCCCAGAGGAGTTATAGAACTTCGCTATAAAGGGAAAAAGGATCGACGGGTTTTCGTGAGTTGCATAAATACCGAAAAGGGAGCAATTGCTAAAAAGAATTGTGAAGTAGCCTGTATCGGGTGTGGTAAGTGCGTTAAGGTGTGCCCGTTTGATGCGATAACGCTGGCTAATAATCTGGCGTATATTGATTTTGAGAAGTGTAAATTATGCAGGAAATGTGTGGCGGAGTGTCCGACCGGAGCCATACACGAGTTGAATTTCCCTACGCGGAAAGAACCAGTTGCCACATCTGAGCAATCAGATACTACCACCTGATAATTTGGACTCTGTTTTGAAAACTAATGTTTAACATTATAGAAGGAGTTTCTCTTGAAAACATTTAAAATTGGTGGTGTACACCCCGAAGAGAATAAACTGTCGGCCGGAAAACCAATTGAAGTTTTCCCGATTCCGCAAAAGGTTTATATTCCCCTGAGTCAGAGTTTGGGAGCCCCGTCGAAGCCTGTTGTTAAGAAGGGAGATGTGGTTAAAGTCGGACAAATGATTGCACAGGGGGAGGGCTTTATCTCATCGAATATCCATTCTTCTGTTTCGGGCACAGTTGTGAAGGTAGAGGATTACCCCGGAGCCGGCGGTTATCGGTCACCGGCTATCTTTATCGATGTTGAAGGCGATGAATGGGAAGAGTCAATTGACCGTACCGAAGCATTAAATAAGGAGTGCGCGCTTTCTCCTGAAGAGATTGTTGGCAGGCTGAAGAGTTTTGGGATTGTAGGACTGGGAGGTGCTACGTTCCCGTCACATGTTAAGCTGATGGTTCCCGCGGGAAAAAAGCCTGAATTTTTGATTATCAATGGTGTTGAATGCGAGCCTTACCTTACCTCCGACCACCGTCTGATGATGGAGCATGGTGAGGAGCTGATGGTGGGTATCAGCATCCTGATGAAGGGGCTGGGTGTGACAAAAGCATTTATTGGGATTGAGAATAACAAACCTGATGCCATAGGTCATCTCTCAAAACTTGCCTCTTCATGGCCCGGGATCGAAGTTCATCCGCTGAAAGTAAAATATCCGCAGGGTGGAGAAAAGCAGTTGATTAAAGCGTTGGTTAACCGGGAAGTACCGTCGGGCAAATTGCCGATAGAAGTGGGATGTGTTGTGAATAATGTAGGGACTGCCTTTGCTGTTTATGAAGCTGTACAGAAGAATAAGCCACTGTTTGAAAGGGTTGTGACTGTCACGGGGAAGAGCATTCCCACACCTGGCAATTTTATGGTTCGTATTGGCACTTTGGTTTCTGCTCTTTTAGTGCATTCAGGGTTTAGTGCTGAAGATGGCCTGAAGGTCATTGGAGGAGGTCCGATGATGGGGAAAGCGTTAACAAATCTTGATGTTCCGGTAGTAAAGGGTACCTCCGGCATACTGGTTATGCCGGCCTCAGAATCGAAACGAATGGCTGAGCAGAGCTGTATCAGGTGTTCGCGATGCACAACGGTTTGTCCGATGGGTCTTGAGCCCTTCCAACTGGCCACCGAATCAGAACGTGCTTTCTATGAGTTGGCAGAGAAAGATCGCATTCTCGATTGCATTGAATGTGGTTCCTGTCATTATACCTGCCCGAGTGGACGTCATCTGCTTGATCATATCAGGGTTGGAAAAGCAGCAGTGGCAAAGCTAATACGTGCCAGAGCCGCTAAATAGTTAGTTAAGAATAGAAACACAATAAATCAATACGGTATGAATTTGCTCACCGTTTCAGGATCTCCGCACGTCCATGCGGATCAGTCGGTCCGGAAAATCATGTTTGGCGTTATAATTTCGTTGATTCCGGCCATGCTGGTTTCGTTTTATTTCTTCGGGCTTTCTGCAATTATTCTTACGCTTACTGCCATTGTCAGTTGTGCTCTTTTCGAATTTCTGATTCAGAAGTATATTCTCGGGAATGAGCCTACCATTAGTGATGGTTCAGCGATGCTGACCGGGTTGCTGCTCGCGTTTAACGTCCCTTCAAACCTGCCCATCTGGATGATGGTCATAGGAGCTCTTGTTTCGATAGGTATCGCGAAGATGTCGTTTGGCGGGCTGGGTAAGAATCCCTTCAATCCGGCATTGGTCGGGCGTGTGTTTTTACTGATTTCTTTCCCGGTCGATATGACCAGTTGGCCCTTGCCGCAGAGTTTCAGTACTTCCCTCACCGATGTAGTAACTGGACCAACACCCCTCGGTATTGTAAAAGAGGGTTTGAAAAAAGGTGATGCAATGGCTGATTTGATGCAGCAGGTTCCGGACTATGTTAACCTGCTGTTGGGTAACATGGGCGGATCTGTAGGCGAAGTTTCCGCGTTGGCACTTATCATTGGTGGCCTTTACCTGCTGTACAAGAGAATAATAACCTGGCATACACCCATTGCATTCATCGGATCTGCATTTGTATTTGCTGCACTATTAAATCTGGCCAATCCTGATGTTTACGTTAATCCGTTCTTTCATCTGGTTACGGGAGGTTTGATGCTTGGAGCCCTTTATATGGCAACTGATATGGTGACCTCACCGATGACGCCTGCCGGCATGCTGGTATTCGGGGCAGGATGTGGAATTATTACGATTCTGATCCGTGTTTTTGGCGTATATCCGGAAGGGGTGTCGTTTGCAATTTTGATCATGAATGCGGTTGTTCCTCTGTTGAATAAAGCATTTAAACCACGTCGTTTCGGCGTTTGATATTACAGAATATGGGAAAGAAAATTGAATCCAATCTGAAGAATATGATTCTGTCGCTGGCTCTTATCTCGCTGGCGGCATCGGCAGCACTTGGGATGGTATATAATTTGACCAAAGGGCCGATTGAACAGGCAAGCAAAGCAAAAGAGGTTTCTGCCATCACTGAGGTGTTGCCAAAGTTTGACAATGACCCGACAGCCTCCTCGAAGACCACTGATGGATTAACGCTTTACACGGGATCACAGGCCGACCAGCCGGTGGGTACCGCCATTAAAACTTTTACGGAAAAGGGTTTCAGCGGCCGCTTCTCCCTGATGGTTGGTTTCATGCCAGATGGTACAATCCATAACATTAGTGTTTTAGACCAGAAAGAAACGCCAGGGCTGGGAGCCAAAATGAAAGAAGACAAATTTAAGAATCAATTTGTTGGCAAAAACCCGGGAGCATTTAAATTGCTTGTCAAAAAGGATGGTGGTGATGTAGATGCCATTACGGCTGCAACCATTTCATCGCGGGCTTATTGCGATGCAGTTCAAAAAGCATACGATCTATGGAAAGCACAATTAACAGATGGCAGTTCAAATACGAGTGCTGCTGATTCACTGAAAGGAGTAAATCAATGAGTAATTTGAAGTTTTTTACCAATGGACTTATCAAAGAGAATCCAACTTTTGTGCTGGTACTTGGAACCTGTCCAACCTTAGCGGTGACTACTGCCGCGATGAATGGACTGGGGATGGGTGCTGCTACAACTTTTGTTCTCGTTTTCTCGAATGTACTCATCGCGATGCTTAAGAATTTCATACCCGATAAAGTGCGCATAGCAGCTTTTATCGTGGTTATCGCAACTTTTGTAACCATCGTTGACCTTGTGATGAAAGCCTTTACGCCGGATTTATATAAGACTTTGGGTATTTTTATTCCGCTGATCGTGGTGAACTGTATCATCCTGGGACGTGCAGAAGCATTTGCCCAAAAGAATAAAGTGTTCCCTGCATTGCTTGACGGGCTGGGAATGGGATTAGGATTTACTTTAGCCATCACCCTCCTTGCAAGTGTGAGGGAACTGTTGGGCAATGGCTCTGTCTTTGATATTAGTCTTGTAAGCGAAAATGCCAAGACCATTCTCATCTTCATTTTACCCCCGGGTGCTTTTATAACCTATGGTTACATGATTGCTGTCGTGAACAGGCTAAAAGCTAAGTATAACCTTTAAACCACCGAAAAATGGAATTCATAAGCATAATTATTATAGCCCTGCTTGTCAACAATGTTGTACTGGCGCAGTTTCTAGGAATTTGTCCTTTTTTAGGGGTTTCGAACAAGGTTGAGACAGCAGCCGGAATGGGTGCTGCCGTGGTGTTTGTAATGTCGCTGGCGAACCTGGTTACTTTCCTTGTAAATGCCTATATCCTGATACCCTTGGATATAGAATTCATGCAAACGATCAGTTTCATATTTGTGATAGCTTCTTTAGTTCAGGTTGTTGAGATCATCCTGAAGAAAACGGCACCTTCTCTGTATCAGGCACTGGGTATCTATCTCCCCCTCATAACAACCAATTGTGCAGTTCTGGGGATAGCATTGCTCGCTGTTCAGAAGGATTATAATTTGATTATGAGTGTGGTGTATGCCGCGGCTACGGCTGTTGGTTTTACACTTGCCATGGTTTTAATGGCCGGTATTCGTGAACATATGGAGATGGTAGGCTACCCGAAAGGGATGAAAGGTTTTCCAATGTCGCTGTTGATTGCCGGACTTCTCTCGCTGGCTTTTATGGGTTTCTCCGGTATGGTAAAATAGTATCGTTGACATCATTAAGTGAATTAAAATGAGCTGCCATCAGGCAGCTCATTTTAGTTTTATCGTGGTTTTCAGAATGAAGGACTTGAACAGTAGCGGAAGTAAAACTATCTTTGCAATGATAAGTCGGGCATCACTTATAATTTGTATCTCACATTACATATTTTATGGCACCTTTAATTCAATTCGAGAATGTAGATATATTCCAACGCGAATCGTTGGTACTCAAAAATGTGTCTATTTCGATCAGCAATGGAGAGTTTGTTTATCTGATAGGAAAGACCGGTTCAGGTAAAAGCAGCCTGATGAAGACGATGTATGCTGAGTTGCCTGTGAATGAAGGATTGGCATTTGTGGCTGGTTATAGCCTTGTTGAGCTTAAAAAGCGCGAAGTTCCGATGCTCCGGCGCAAGCTTGGGATTGTTTTTCAGGATTTTCAACTGCTGACCGACCGCACAGTAGATGAGAATCTGCTGTTTGTTATGAAATCAACTGGTTGGGACGATAAAGTAAAGATGCAGGCACGGTGTGATGAGGTGCTTCAAAGTGTAGGGCTATCTACCAAAGGGCATAAAATGCCGCACCAACTTTCAGGGGGAGAACAACAACGTGTAGCCATTGCCAGGGCTTTGGTTAACAACCCTGAAATTATTTTGGCTGATGAGCCGACCGGAAACCTTGATCCGGAAACCTCTGCCGGCATCATGTACCTGCTTCGTGATATAAGTCTGACGGGGCGTTCTGTACTCATGGCCACTCACAACTATAACCTGATCAAACGGTTTCCTTCCCGTGTATTCCGGATTGAGGATGGGGTTGTTTACGACGATCCGATTGAGTCTTACGAAGGTGGTGCTGATGAATCGTCGGCGGCCTGGCCGGTTAGCGAAGGGTAATCCGGTTGCCTTCCAGTGAGTCAATGATGGCCAGCGATTCTACCAGATAACCCCTTTGGCGCAGCCAATAGCCGCCCTGCTGGAAGCTTTTCTCTACCATAAAACCCATCCCGGCAATTGTAGCACCGGCTTGCCGGCAGATGTCGATGATTCCTCTGGCTGCATTACCGTGAGCCAGAAAATCGTCAATGAAGAGTATGTTTTCTTCGGATTTAAGGTATTCTTTACTGATAATCATCGGATAAGACCGGTGTTTCGTAAACGAAGTCACTTCCGTCTGGTAAAAACCGGCCACCATGGTAGAGGGTTGTTTTTTTTTCGCAAAGACTACAGGCAGCTTCATTCGATAACCGGTCATGAGGGCGGGTGCTATACCACTGGCCTCTACGGTAATGATCTTGTTGATGTTTAAATGCGCGAATCGTCGCTCAAATTCTTCTCCGATTTGCATGACCAACTGAGGATCGAGTTGATGATTGACGAAGCTGTCAACTTTAAGAATTCCACCATCAAGGCATCTACCCTCCTCTAAAATTCTTTGCCTTAGTATATCCATATAAAGTATCAGTTATCCGGTTGTAGTGTTGGTTAAATATCCAATTAATTCATGGGCTTTTTCCTCATTATTGAAGCGATGGAGAATTATCTCTCTTTTCTTCCGGTCTTCAACGGTAAAAGGCGTTTTCATTAATTTCTCAAGTTCCGACTTAAGCAAGGTCGTAGTATTAGCAATAGTACATAATGAATCCAATCCTGTTCCTGCAAGCATCTTGCTGTTTACAAGGCAGTGGCGTCCGGTATATAGGGTGTTGATCAGTTTCAGTTTAAGTCCTGTTGGTTGAAAAGTAACCATGATGTTTACCTGAGCCCCGGCCGTTATGGTCTCCATAGTTTTTTGATCCGGATTGGCAAGTAGTGTAATATTTTGATGGCGGGCTATCAGTTTGTTCAGGCTATCATCCGGATCCATCCCTGCAACGATAAAAGGGATTGTTGATTCAGAAAATACTTCCTTGATCAGGTATTCAGCGGCTTGTTTGTTTTCAGGAACAGAAAGTTTTCCCTGGAAGAGTGCGTAATTTCCAATTCCGGTCGGACATGAAACCGAATCATTGCCATGAAAACTGGGGAGGAAGATTACCTTTTCATCGGGCAGATATTTGCGTAAGTATTGTTGATCATCTTCAGCAACAACGAGGGTGAGGTCAGCATGGGTCAAAACTCTCTGAAAGAAACGTAATTTGGCTGCTTCAATCAGAAAGAATACTTTCTTTATCAATTTTTTTTCTGCTTTGGCCAGGTGTTGGTAATACTGGTGCTCGATATTGCTTTCCCGATAAATCTTTACTCTGTTTTTTAACAATTTGTTTCCCAGCAGGCCACAGGTGTGAAGTCCTTCGAAGAGAATTGGTGCATTATCGGTCAACAGGTTTTTAAGTAGCTCATCATGACGTCTGCTTGTAACAATATAAGGAAGAAGGGAGAAATTAGAAGTAGCACCAATCCTTCTTGGATAGTAAAATACTTTTTCGCAAAACTGTTCTAAATGCGGTTGTTGTCCTCGTCCATATTCAAAACAATGAAGGATAACCTGAACGCCATGTTGGTGTAGTAGTCTGATTTTGTGATACACATCAATCACACCGCCATAGTTCGCGGGATAGGGTACATCGAATGAAATGACGTGAAGTCTGATCTTAGATGAATTGTTCATACACTTTAATTAGTTCCAGTTCCTGAGCTTCCCAGTTTAGCGTTTCAGCAGCTATCAAGCAGTTATTTTTCCAGATCGCCAGTTGTGCTTTGTCGTTGATCATTGCTGTAATACGGTCGGCAATATGCTTTGGGTCATGGGATTCAATAAACCCACCTACATTGTATTCTGCGACAACTTTTTCGACTTCCGGCAGCCTGCTTGCCAAAACGGGAGTCCCTGCCTGAATATAATCGAACAGTTTATTTGGCAGGCTGAAGCGATAATTTGGATTGGTGTCTTTATCAATCGTGATTCCTATGATTGCAGTGGCCGTTATTTGCCTAAGCCGCTCGTAGGGAGTTCTGGGAAAGATGGTTACCTTGGATTGTAATCTCATTTCCTCTCTCATGCTTTTAAGCTTTTCGATGACATCGCCATTACCAATAATCAGAAGTTGAGCGCAATCAATATACTGCATGGCAGAGACCAATTCCTCAGCACCACGCTCTATGTTAATTCCAGCCCCCTGCAAGAGCACAATGGGAAGCTCTGAGGGAAGTCCGATTTCACGGTGAGTTATTGGGTCGGCAGGTGGTCTGAAGCGAGGCATGTTTTTTACGATTCTGACCTTAACTCCGTATCTTTTTTCATAGGCCAGTGCAATGCTTTCGTTAACAGTAAATACCCATTTCAAATGGGGGAAAATCATTTTTTCAATCCGCAGCCAGACGGCCCTGATCATGGGGCGGCTTATCAACTCCGGGGTTTCGGTGTAGAATTCATGTGAGTCGTATACGATCGGGATTCGTTTCAATATGCTTACGAGTCGACAGGCAGGTAATGTGTCGAGATCATTGGCTATCAGAAGATCATATTTGGTGAATAGTAGTCTGATAAACAATCTGATGTTAAACTCAGCATAAAAGAAGGGGCCTTTCACGTTAACCAGCCACATTCTATGGCAATGATAGGGACGTGAATCGAGAGTGGGGCTCGAGGTCAGCTTACGGCCAGTGAGAGAAACATAAAAACCTAATTTCGTGAGTGTATTACAGACTTTGTCAACCCGTTGATCAGATATCAGGTCATTGGTTACAGCTATTGATACATGTTTCATTCGGATTTCTGGATTGTGATAAAGTAAAACGGCGCTGTACCCGATTAAGTACAGCGCCGCACACAATGATTTCTAGTATGCCCTGGCAAACAGGACGCGGTGTGGGGAAGGGTTTCCGGTCAGAATGCATCTGCCTTCTTCGGGTTCGGGTTCCAGAGGTATCAATCTGATGGTGGCCTTCGTCATATCCTTGATCTTCTGCTCAGTTTCAGAAGTGCCATCCCAATGTGCCTGGATAAAACCTCCTTCATCGAGTTTTGCGACAAATTCTTCCCAGGTATCAGCCTTCTTGGTGAAGGAATTTCTCATAGATCTGGCTCTTTCAAAAAGGTTAACCTGAATTTCATCCAGCAGGTTAGCGATATAATCAGCCAGGCTATCAATGGGTACGATTTCCTTGGTCAGATTGTCACGACGAGCCACTTCAGCAGTTCCGTTTTCAATATCCCGTGGCCCAATGGCAACTCTGACAGGGACACCTTTAAATTCATACTCGTTAAATTTCCAGCCGGGAGTGTAGGAGTCTCGCGAGTCGTATTTCACACTAATACCTTTAGCCTTTAACGCTTTAGTTAAAACATCCACCTTTTCGCTGATAGGCCCGAGTTGTTCTGCTTTTCTGTAAATCGGGATGATGACTACCTGAATGGGTGCGAGTTTTGGTGGGAGAACCAGGCCGTTATCGTCGGAATGTGACATGACAAGTGCACCCATTAAACGGGTTGATACTCCCCAGGAGGTTGCCCAAACGTAGTCAAGCTGGTTTTCTTTACTCAGAAATTTGACATCAAAAGCTTTCGCAAAATTTTGGCCAAGGAAGTGAGAGGTTCCGGCCTGCAAGGCTTTACCGTCTTGCATCATGGCTTCAATGCAAAAGGTTTCTATGGCACCTGCAAATCTTTCATTTGGTGATTTAACGCCTTTCAAAACAGGGACTGCCATCCAGTTCTCAGCAAAGTTGGTGTAGACATCAAGCATTTGCCTGGCTTCAGCTAAAGCCTCTTCAGAAGTAGCATGGGCGGTATGTCCTTCCTGCCAGAGAAATTCTGCTGTACGGAGAAACAGTCGTGTACGCATCTCCCAGCGAACTACATTTGCCCATTGGTTCACCAGAATAGGCAGATCGCGATATGATTGAATCCAGTTACGGTAAGTGTCCCAGATAATTGTTTCGGAAGTAGGACGAACGATGAGTTCTTCTTCAAGTTTCGCGTCAGGATCTACAATGATCCCTTTCCCGTTGGGGTCGTTTTTTAGGCGGTAATGAGTCACCACAGCGCATTCCTTGGCAAACCCTTCAACATGGCTGGCTTCTTTGCTGAAGAACGACTTCGGGATGAACAACGGGAAGTATGCATTGACATGTCCGGTATCCTTAAACATAGTATCAAGAGCCTGTTGCATCTTCTCCCAGATGGCATAACCATAGGGCTTAATAACCATACAACCTCTGACCGCTGAATTCTCTGCTAAATCAGCTTTGATAACCAAGTCATTGTACCATTGTGAATAATTTTCTTCGCGGGATGAAAAATTTTTGGCCATAGCGCTTTGTGGTATGAAATTTGGTGTATTTAAGGTGTCGCGGTGTTCATTGAACCACCGCAAAATGACTGGCAAAGGTAACAAAATTGAACGATACCCGTTGGCTTGGGTTTCCTGACGAGAAAGAGGTTTCAAATTCTTTCTGCAAAAATTGGACAGTTTGTGATCGGCGCCAGAGGTAAAAATTAAATTGGAGGACTGTATTATGAAAACAAAATTGTTAATCCCGATTCTTGGTTTGCTGGTGCTTACCTCCTGTTCTTCGGCATACATGGCGTCAAACCCTTACGATGATGTGTACTATGTCCCCGGGCAGACTGGTGTGAAAGCAGAAAGTGATGAGAGGCCAAAAACCATTGCATCTGAAACCCGACGTCAACGAAATGTTGAGTCTGCTGAAGTTGTTCCGGAAGATCAGATTCCTGACAACAGGGACTTTGCCCGGCAACAGAAAGATTATCTGAATACGGAAAACCCCGAGTACATTGATGATTCAGCCGATCGTCCAATGGTTTCGGATTACACCTATTCGGAAGACGAGTATGTTGAAAATGAGTATGACTACAGTTCCCGGATCCGACGATTCCATCGTCCCATCGTGACTGTAGGTTATTATGATGATTATTATACTGATTATTATTGGTACACAGGGGATCCGTGGTACTCAAGTATCTTTTTTGGCCCCTCATTTGGGATGAGTCTTAACTGGGGCTGGGGAAATTCATGGTATAACGGGTATTATCCCGGCTATTCATCCTGGTATTCGCCATGGTATTCACCATGGTATAGCTATGGTTACGGCTGGGGTGGCAGTAATTATTGGTGGGGGTATCAGAATGGATACTGGGATGGCTACTGGAATGGTGGTCACGGTGGTAATTGGGGAGGATCAAATTGGAATGATAATCATTTCCGTGAACCCCGGGGGCACCGTGGAAGTCCGGATGGTGCTGTCTCTTCAATCGGCAATCGTCCCGGTGTTAAGGATGGTTCCTTATCAGGAGTCCGGACTGCTGCATCAGGAGGACAGGCAGGAACTGGAATCAGACCAGGTGACAATCCAACAGCGAATTCCACAACAACGTCAACAAGTAACCTTGCGCATAGAAGAACTGAAGCATCTAAAGGGAATGTTGTTAAGCCCAATACAGAACCTACTACGCCTGTGACAACAGCCTCAACGCTTGAACAGCGGAGAACTTCAGCCTCGCAGACAAATGCAGTAAATAAGGAACAGGTAGTCCCTGCCGTTGGAGGATCGAGAACAAATTCGACTGAAAAAGTGGATGAAAATCTAAGCCGTACAAGGCGTTCAAATGACGTCAATCGTCCAGCCGACGTAAATCGTACGAATAATGCGCAAAAGCGCTATGCAAATCCGCAGGGGAGGGGTGGTCAGGATTATAATTACAGCAGATACAGCCGTACGCAGAGCAAAGATCGTCAGGCTGCTTCTACATCTACAACCCGCGTTTACACTGAGCCAACCACAAGCAGAACGCGTTCATCTGATGAGTACTCTGTTCCGACAGGCAGGTCAAATGACCGGACACAGAGAAGTACTTCGACCAGCACAGAGAGGGGTGGGTATACACCGCCAACATCATCTACACCATCAAGGGTAAGCCCTTCGCGAAGCAGTGCTTCTCCGGCACGTACCCCACAGTATTCTGCTCCAACAAGAACCGGGTCATACAGCACACCTTCAAGGTCGACCAGCCCCTCGTCGTCAGGTAGTTTTAGTTCTCCTTCGCGGTCTTCTTCTTCACCTGCCTCATCTGGTGGAAATAGTGGAGGAAGTGGCGGTGGTCGCCGTAAATAATTTACCTTATAAAAGTTAATATTCTAACCTATGAAACGTATTAATCTTTTGATGATTGCCATCCTGATATCGATGGCAGGTCTGGCACAAAATGCTGCAGACGCCCTACGCTATTCAACAGTTGATTATACCGGAACCGCCAGGTTTGCTGCTATGGGAGGTGCCTTTGGTGCACTTGGCGGAGATTTTTCAACTCTTAGCGTGAACCCTGCCGGAATAGCCGTATATAAAACCTCAGAAGCCGTGTTCACCCCTTCTCTGTATCAGGGGAAAACGCAATCCTCCTTTTTCGGTAAGATGGGTGAGGATGAGAAGTATAACTTTAACATAGCATCGGCAGGTGTCATACTGACAGGTGATATCCCCAACCGGCTTGAGCAACCAGGTTGGCGGAATGTACAGTTTGGTTTTGGCGTCAATCGGCTTGCTAATTATAATAATAGAATGATTTTCAGTGGGTTAAATACTAATTCATCGCTGTTGACATCCTATGTGGAGTATGCAAATACAAATGGTATCTATGCCGATTACCCTGAAGATCTCGCTTACCGCGCCGATCTGATTTATTATGATTCAACGGATGGACTGTACCATAATGATATGCCCCATGGTGGAATTGAACAGATGAAGAGCGTTTCTACTGAGGGCTTTATGAACGAGATTGTTCTGTCGGCTGGTGCAAATTATAACGACAAGATCTATGTTGGCTTGACATTGGGTATCCCATACTTTAATTATTACGAAAGCTCAACCTTTACCGAAACAGATGTAGAACAACAAAATGAGTATTTTAAATCCTTCACGTTGAAAGAAGAGCTTGAAACTTCAGGAACCGGTATAAATGTTAAATTAGGTGTGATTGCAAGGCCGGCTAACTGGATTCGTGTAGGTGTGGCTTACCATACTCCTACTTTCTATACCAATATGAATGATACATGGAGCAGTACAATTGACTCCTACTTTGATAAGGAAATCTCCGATAAGCACGTTTCTTCAAGGATAGGAAATTATAAATATGAGCTTACGACCCCATCGAAGCTGATAGGAAGCGTTGCTTTTCTTTTTGGAAATGTAGGATCTATTAGCGCTGACTATCAATTTGTAGATTACGGAAATGCCCGCTTCAGACCTACGGCTGATTACATGGATGTGAATGAGGCTATAAACTACTCATATAAATCGCAAAATATCATCAGAATTGGTGGTGAATACCGCTATGGAGTTTTTAGTTTCCGTGGAGGTTTTGGTTATGCTGATAGCCCATATGATCATGATATTAATGATGGATCCCGGATTTCCTATTCAGCCGGTGTCGGGTTCAGAGATATGTATTACTTTATCGACTTTGCATGGGTTCATAGTCAACAAACGCAAGATTATTATCCATACACAATCACGAATACAACTGATTATGCTGTTACAAAGTCAGTAAATGATATAAGCTCGAATAGCTTTTTACTAACATTCGGGTTTAAATTTTAGTTTTGGTTTAACTTTTATAAGAAGTAAAGCGGCTGCCCGGGAGGACAGCCGCTTTCAATTTTAAGCTGTAATGAGTAGTTAACGGGCTGCTATACACTCAATCTCAACGAGTGCGCCCAAAGGAAGCTTTACAACACCAAATGCAGCCCTTGCGGGTGGGTTTTCCTGAAAGAAAGATCCATATACTTCGTTCATAGCTGCAAAATTTTCCATATCGCTGAGCAGGCATGTGCATTTTACAACATTTTTAAACTCAAGCCCTGCTTCTGCTAATATGGCGTCTATGTTTTTCATTACCTGAAGGGTCTGTTCCCTGATTCCTCCTTCGATAACCTTTCCAATTGCAGGATCAATTGGAATCTGTCCGGAAACAAATAACATTCTGTTAGCTTCAACCGCCTGACTATAGGGGCCGACTGCCTTTGGAGCATTGGGTGTGTGAATAATCTTCTTCATAAGGTGGTTCTTTGATTTTTTGCTTTTACAAAGTTAATAATTCTTGCTATGTAAAACTGATCGAATTTATAGGGCGCAAGTTCTCGGGACAGAAACCCAGAAGCGCATTCACGGGTATCCAGCCATCAAAATATTTTAAATCAGGAATGAAAATCTCCTGCAATTGAACCTGTCCTCTTTCAACCAACAGGCTTAATTGAGTTCCCCGCAAAAGTGGTGTTGCTGGGGATATAAAATGATTACCACGCTGAAATACTATGTTGGCGTAACTTATATCAGCGATCCTTTTGTTAATGGCAATTAGTACATCGTCGCTTGATTTCCTTTTATGACGAAGGTTATCCAGAGCTCTTCTGTCGACATTTTTGTAAGTATAGTTTATGGCGTCTGCTTCAACGATTCGCAGCGAGCCGAGAGGTAGGGGTGCGTAAGGTAAAATCAAATCGCCGGCAATGCGCTGGTTATAGTCAATCCTGCAGCGTTGGATTATCCCGCTGTCAAATTCTAAGGACTCCAGATACTCCTTAAGATCAAACTCAGCGATTAAGTTATGTCGGGATAAGGTTGAATTCATTCTGGATTGGTGCCATTTTATGTTTTGTGGCATTCCGGAATCAATTCTGATTGTTTCAAACCAAAGGGACATAAATTTTCTGAATTAATTCATTGTATTCATCCTCCATCTTACTATTTATGGTTATACCTCCACCACTTTTATAGTGGAAGAACCCTTTTGGATTTTGTTCCAGAAACCTGATTAAGACACAGCTGTCAACCTGATTTCCATCGTACACTCCAAAAATGCCTGTGTAATAGCCCCGGCGATGCTGTTCAGTCTGAAGGATAATTTCAACTGTTTTCTCTTTAGGAGCACCACTGATTGAGCCAGCCGGCAGCATCTTGTAGATGATGTTTCCTAATTCGGAGTGCCAGCCTTTCGGCAGATAACCTGAAATTTCGGAACTCATTTGAAGCAATTTCCTCCCACTGGTATTAACCTCCTCTATATATCTGGGTCTGCTAACATGAACGCCACTGGCGATAATATTTAGGTCGTTTCTGATCAAATCAGTAATAGTGTTATGTTCTGCTTTTTCTTTTGGATTAGATCTAAGCAGGGCTTCTGCATTCGGGATATCCGCATCGATGGTCCCTTTCATCGGGCAGGACCGAATCAGCCCATCCTTGATGGTAATAAAGGTCTCTGGGCTAAAGCAGAAAAATAAATCTTCAAATTGTACCTGATACCTGGAACTTACATGACCAAGCAGAACTTCTGGTGATAAGTTGGTTAATACTCTGGTAGAGAAGGTGAGATTTGCCAGATAAGTGTTGCCTGATTCCATATCTGCTTTGACAGCTTTAAAGGCGCGTTTATAAGTTCGCTCACTAATTGGCTTGAAGTGAAATTTTCCAAACTCGGGCAAAGGCTCTTGCTTCCCGGGCAGGACCTGACTTTCCGGAAAAATGAAAAACAGCCGGTGGGCTGCACATTCAGCTATAGGAATAACTATGGGTTTTTCAGATAAAAAATCTATCAGAAATACAAATGGGGTTCTTCCCGCCCCATATTTGTTCATCGCATTTCGTGCCAGGAGACTTTGTTCCCGATTCAGCCATTTGTTCATGTTGCAAAGCTATGAATTATCTATACTGTTGTGGTGGCCTGTTACATTACCTTATCGATGGTAGGGAAATTAGAAGATCCATAGATATCGTATATTTGCTGAAATTTCTGACTGTGAAATTGCTGCTACTCGATAATCACGACTCTTTTACCTTTAACCTTTTGCAAATTATCAGGGAATGGGGAAAGTGTAGTTGTACTGTTTTAAAGGCCGAACAATTGATCAATTACGATATCAGAGATTTTGATAAGCTGATGATCTCTCCCGGGCCCGGATTACCACATGAGACGCCTTTGCTTCTTCAAACTATTGGAAAGGCAGTAGGTCATCTTTCAGTTTTGGGTGTATGCCTTGGACATCAGGCTATAGCATGCTATTTTGGAGGCAAACTTCGAAAAGCCAAAACAATTTGTCACGGGGAGGTCTCAGAAGTGAAACTAACATCCATTATTTCACCAGTTTTCAGGTCGATTCCCGGTAGGTTTGATGTCGGTCGCTATCATTCATGGGTAGTTGATCCCAATGATTATGGTTCTGGGATGCAGGTTACAGCGATAACCAAAAATGGAACTATAATGGCCCTTCAACATCAACATCTGCCTGTTTATGGCGTTCAGTTTCATCCTGAATCAATTATGACACCTTATGGTGCACAGATAGTGCAAAACTGGCTGAATATGTAATTTCCACCTATCTGCCGTATGGGATTCTATGATTTTTTCGACCGTCTGGAAATCAGTAATAATCCTATAAAAGTCAATGCACCATTTACCAGTAGCAACTCGAACCCAAATTTATAACCATTAAACCAGGTCTCCGAATTTTTACCAATGTACCATGTCAGGGCAGGGGAGATGAGGGCAATTAGCGGAATTATGTTCTTCGCAGGCTTTAGCCTTGTAAAAAGACCAAAGCTGTATAATCCCAATAAAGGGCCGTAGGTATATCCCGCCATCGTAAAAACAGCATTAATAACGCTGGTATTGTTAAATGCCCTAAATAGCAATATGGTTAAAAAAACCACAACAGATACCGCTACATGCACCCAAAAACGAATGCGTTGTTTCTTGATATTGTCGAAATCGCGGAAGTTCAGAATATCAATGCAGAAGGAGGTTGTCAATGCCGCCATTGCGGAATCAGCACTCGAGTATGCTGCTGCTATAACTCCGATAATAAAGACTACAGATGCGATTGTCCCAAGATAATTCATTGACAGTAATGGGTAAAGGGCATCAGTATGAATATAATTTTGATTGATAACATCGAACATGAAACCATGCGTATCTGTAAATGTAAGTCCGGCTTGCTGGACATAGAGATACATCAAGGCTCCCATGGTCAGAAATATTAAATTTACAGGGAGTAGTATAAGTGAAAAGGTCATCATGTTTTTCTGAGCATCGCGAAGATTGCGACAGGTGAGATTTTTTTGCATCATATTCTGATCCAGTCCTGTCATTACAATAGCAATAAAGGCTCCCGAGAGGAATTGTTTTACAAAATGATTGGGCGAACGCCAATCCCAGTTGAATATCCTGGTCAGATGGCTTTCCTGAAGGGTGGTGAGCACAGAACCTGATTCAGGATGGAGATCCCGTAAGATGATTATAATCGTGAGTATGACAGCGAGTAACATGAAGAAGGTTTGAAGTGTGTCGGTCCATACTATTGTCTTTATTCCTCCTTTGTGGGTGTATAGCCAGATCAAAATTATTGTAACAGCAACTGTAATTGAGAAGGGTATTCCATAATGTGCAAAGAAAGTAATTTGCAAAACTATGGCGGCTAAGAAAAGCCTGAAGGAAGCCCCAATCGTCTGGCTTATCAGGAAGAAGATTGCTCCTGTTTTATAGGCTGGTTTTCCAAAACGTTGTCCGAGATAAGAGTATATTGAAACAAGGTTTAATTTGTAGTATAAGGGCATCAGAATAAAAGCGATTACTGCATAACCTAACAGATAACCCAGCACCAGTTGGAAATACTCAAACCCACTGTTTCCAACCTCTCCAGGTATTGAAATAAGTGTTACACCTGAAAGGCTGGCACCAATCATCCCGAATGCCACGACAAACCATGGTGATTGACGATTACCAGTAAAAAAGGTTGAGTTATTTGAATTTTTTGATGTAAAACGTGCTATAAGTAATAATAAGGCAAAATAGCCGACAGCCGAAATCAACACAATCAGAGGGTTCATGAGTAAGGTTTGGGTTATTTGGAGTGATCCGGATATAGAAGATATCGCTGCCTTAGTGTTTTATATTCCGTTAGCTGCTTTTGCCATCCGTCGCGAATTTCAGCTTCTGTCTTTTCGCTTTCAATATCAAATCGTAATTGATCAGTCCCGGCCAATTTGTCGAAGAAATCAGGACGCTCGAAGAACTTGGTTTTATTCTTCAAATGATGGTAATATTGTATGAAAATGTCTAAATCGATCTGGTTTCTATAGAACGTATTCCGCAAGTCATCTCCAAAACATTTTTTTCCTTTCTGAGGAGGGCTAATTGAGGCATTTTTAATCGGCTGTGGCTCAAAGCAGAACTGTCCGCATGTTTCATCCGGAAACCCAATAACCTGAAACGGCCATGGCGTGCCACGGCCTATGCTTACCGGTGTTGCTTCAAACCAGCAAAGTGAAGGATAAAGATTGATGGCTAAATCATTAGGGAGATTTGGAGACGGTGGTATTAGCAAGGATATCTTGTCCCCATGACTGTATCCTGAAAGCGGAATTATTTTCAGGTTGCATTTTCTTGAATTTCTCAGCCAGCCTTCCCCATTGATCATTTCAGCCAGTTCACCTGGTGTAAGCCCATAGACAACCGGTATAGGATGCATTCCAACAAAAGAACGGAAGGAAGTGTCGAGAACCGGGCCGTCGATATAACCACTATTTGGATTTGGCCGATCAAAAACAATCAGGGGTTTCCCTGCTTCAGCACAGGCTTCCATTACATAATGTAATGTTGATATAAAGGTGTAAAACCTTACGCCAACATCCTGAATGTCATATACGATGATGTCAACTCTGTCAAGTTGCTCTGGTGTTGGCTTCTTCGTTTTCCCATATAGTGACCAGACTTCTATACCTGTTTTTAAATCCCTGTTATCTCTAATTATGTCTCCATCCGGGTTATTTCCTCTAAAACCATGCTCGGGGGCGAAAATAGCTTCTATACGAATGCCAAGCTTAAGAAGTGTATCGATCAGATGCTGTTTGCCGATTACTGATGTTTGGTTAACAACCAACCCAACCCTCTTGTTTGCAAGAAGACCAGTGTAATCTGCCGTATGTTCTGCCCCTGTTACGATCTGGGCAGTGACCGATGTCTTTGATACATTGGGTAAAACATTTACCTGATGATTTTGATTCTGCGACGAACATGATGTTAAACCCAGAATCCAAAGAACGATTATCGAAAGCGACTTTATTATCATGCGACAAACCTACAAATTTTTAATGAGTTCTTTTTTCTGAAGCATTTCATTGCCTATGACAAATGTAATTAGTATAATGTCTCTGGTGAGAAGTACTCATCTACGATACCGCCAGATTTATGAAGGGCTAGACCATAGATAACGAAAGGAAATTAATCTTACCATAGAAAAGGGGTGTAGCCAAAACTACCGATTTCAAGATTAAATGGTTGTGCCAATGGGTTTAAACTGTCGGAAGAGTAAGGGAGGGGGGGGTGATACGTTAGTTGTCCCCACGTATTATTAATTGTAATCGTAATCATTGACAATAATCTTTGCAAAGCTTACTTTTAAAGGTGCGTGATGTCACCTATTTTTTTTGATCGTTTGTTTTTTTTTATATCTTTGTAATTCCTTAGATAATTGAATAACTATTTGATATAATTGCTATTATAAGAACAAAGGGGAGCTTTCATGAGTTGTTAACAAGGTTGTTGAAAAGTTTTTTTAAAAAAATCGCTTCGGGGGGGGTTACCTTTTGGTAAAAAATGACATTAATATAGTGTGATGTGACGAAGTTTTCTACAAAGCAGATTTTGGAAGGAATCGTAAGTAACGACACACGTGTGCTTGATTTTATTTATAGTTCTTTTTTTCCTGTTGCTCTCAAGTTTGTAAAATCCCGTGGTGGTGGCAAAGAGGATGCATTCGATATATTTCAGGAAGCTGTAGTGGTTATTTTACAGCGGGTTAGAAAGAGTCCGCTTGAATTAGACTGTTTATTTGGGACTTATCTCCAATCGGTCGTAAAGGTATTGTGGGTACATCAAAGGTTGGCAGATAAACGTCGGAATGCAATTATTGGAAGTGAAATGCATGAATATGAAGATATTGCAGATCTGGATACCGGGTTTCTGGATTCTTATCATGAAAACGAAAAGTCGAATTTTATTCAGCGTCATTTTATCCATTTGAGCGCAGGCTGCCAAACACTGCTGAGATTATACATTGAAGATGTTTCGGTAAGAGAAATTGCAGAAATAATGGGGGTAACTGAAAGTTTTGTAAAGAAAAAGAAATATGAATGTAAACAGAAACTGATTAAACGAGTAATAGCTGATGCTGGATATAAAGATATATTCTATGATTAATCAAACAGATGAGCATTTGCTCAATGGCTATATAGAAGGTGCACTAAATCAGGATGATATGAAAAAACTTAATGAGCGGATAATCGAGAATTCTGATTTGAAGCAAAAAGTCATGCTGGCCGACACCCTTGATACCCCGTTGAACGATTGGCAGTCACTACAGTTGCGCAGGAAACTCTCAGAGATTCATGAAAGGGATAGCAGTATGGCAACTGGTAAACACTTTTCTTCCTTTGCCAAATGGCCCAGAATACCTGTTGCTGCCGCCTTGGTAATAACTCTGATTGGCCTTTCATTGATTTTTTTTAGAGGTCACCCTCAGGGGAAGGAGCTCTACGGGAAATATTATGAACCAGCTGAACCGTTTTTAATGCAACGTTCTGCCGAAACAGCCGGTACCTCGGATTTCGTTACAGCCATGCACTATTACGGCAAGCGTGATTATGTAAACTCAGCCCGCCTGTTAGCTTCTCAGACTGATAATATGGCAGCAAGGTTCTATCTTGCCATTTCAATGATGGAACTTAATGACTTCCCTAAAGCTATCGAACACTTAAAGGCAGTTACAGCGGACCAATCTAATCTCTTCACTGATCAGGCTGGCTGGTATCTGGCTCTATGCTATATTAAAACTGACAATCTCCCAATGGCCAAGAGTACACTTAAAACTATCTCTGGTTCTCAGAGTTACTTTAATGATAAAGCTGTTGACCTTCTGAACCAATTAGATTAACCATAAAACGTTTTTGTTTCCTGCAATTACATAGCCCCCCTTCAGATGATTATGTTCTGGAGGGGGGCTAGTATTTTGTCCTTTGGGAAGTATTATGAAGCATATATGGCATCAGTAAGGTAGGTGTTGTATTACAATTTTGGGGTAAATTGGCTGCAAAACGGATCTCTATAAACGTTGATTATGTTGCTAATTCAAAGATGCTTTAAACCCATGATTTTTCGTAATAATTGTTCTGAAAAAGGTATTATTTAAGAATTGCCGTAAATTACGGATGTTTTTTGAAGGCGTTTAAGATTATGTAATCCTTGTTGTAAAGCCCCTCCATCCTTCCATAAATTTTTGTCTTGTGTAGGGGGAAATTTTCATGGAAATGATTTTCCTGAAAGATGCATTCTCTGTCCGTCAGATATATTTTTACCGAGGTATTAAGCTTTTGAGTATAAATGAAGCAAAGCTTTTAGGCATATCTGATTGATAATGAAAGGATACAAGACAGGGCCACCTTATGTTTCTCACGGTTGATAGTATATAATACTGGAGCATCAATCATAGTCATTTTGCTTCGCTTAATAAAGTCTAATCAATATATCCCTAACTAGAATAAGTGAGAGAGGTTACTTCTTGTTTTGTGTTATCTTCTTGGAAGTCAAGTATCCAATGACGGATAATAGAGTAAAAATCCCAATGGTGATTAACCATACCGGAATTCCTTTCTCTTTTAGATTTGTTATGGGTTCGTTGGCGCCAATCATGACATATGAGGACCAGAAGTATGGATGAGAACGTAGTCGGTCAGCGGAGGCCAGATAATCAAGTTTAGCATTGTGAAGTGCCTGATCAATTTCCTGGCCTTGTTTGAGATTTTCATAAAATGATGGCATCATCCCTGTAGCCACGTCGTCTTCTGCTTCCCATAAGGTCATGACAACCGAAGGTACCCCGGCATATAGAAATCCTCTGGCAAGGCTCATAACCCCTTCCCCACTGACTAAACGGCCACTACCGGTATTACAGCTACTAAGGACAGCAAGCCGGGCTGAAAGGTCGAGATTATAGATTTCGTAGGTGTTTAATAATTGATCTTCAGTACTATCTGGAGAATTAGAGAAGATCATCTTGCTGAACATTGGGTTATCATTATCGACAAGAGTGTGTAAAGCAAGATGGAGAATTTCGTACTCGCCTGAAATCTTTTTAAAGGTAGCTTCAGTGGCATTTTCATTAAGGAAGAGATCACTGCCTGAAATTCCTTCAGCAATTTTCTGCACTTCAACTCTAATCCCTGGTATATCATTTAAGACAGGCCTGAATTCCAAATTATCATTATTCCTGGGTTCAGTTTGAACGTATAAAGGAGCGAAGCCTACAAAAGTTTTATCTGGCTTTTTTCGAGCCGGCCATTCAATAAAAGGTAATGAGGCCAGGTAACTATAACGGATAGATCGATCCTTAATTAAATAATTGAGGTGCTGGTAATCAGGCGTAGAGTATTCTGGCAACTGCTTAATCAGGGTTTCGAAAGGGATATAACCAAGAATTCCATCGGGTACAATCATCAACCGTTCAGACATCAGGTATTCGTAGTTCGGCTTGATCAGAATATTGTATAGCTGATGCGATTGGTCTATAAATGAATTGAAGCTTAACTGGGCATCTGCAAGAAGTCCATGTCGGATATTATCAATATAACTCGCCACGAGTTCTTTAAATTTACTATCAACCGGAGTGATGTTGAGGACAAATGTATCAGGATTGACAACAAAGGTATATATTGCCTCATTGGTGAGGGTGTATTCCAAAATTGTTTCGTTATGGAGTAATTGTTGAAGTTCTTTGGGTGTGGGGATTTTATCTCCAAAGCGATATTTTAAGTAATCCGGGTTAATGGTTTTGATTCGTTTGGCTAATTCCTCCTGATCTTTTTCGAGGGCAAACACTTTCTCTCGCCATAGGTCAATTTTATTCAGATTTGGGGCAGTTGACTTTAATTCTTCATGGATAAGCTTATTATAACCAGCGATATTATTCCTCAGTTGTTTTGATTCGGCGGCCATGGAAGCTGGTATTGGGTTTCCGAGCATCTCTTCGCGGTCATTGACCTCTGCAAGCAAAATGGCCGATTTACCTTTTTCTGCGAACATAAATGCTTCAGATAAATAGTAAGAATCATCGGTTACTTTATATAATTCTGTTGTAGTTCTGAGAGCTCCGCCTAACAACTCACGTAGCCGGCTACTAATGACCAGATTGCTTTCGTCTGAACTTAGCTTGCTTCTGATTTGATTTACTACCGAGGCGTAAAGTTTATAGTTATTAAAGCTCAAATAGAGGTCTTTTAACTGTTTATCTTTTCGGTATAATTCGAAAAAAGCCTCGCCCTTGCCGGCGAATACATTCATCAGGTAATAATCTGGCGATTGAATATTGGTATTCGGATTGGTGCTGGGGTTAGCATCGTTAAAGTCCTCAACCAGCGCAATGAGTGCATTTTGATAATTCTGCAGACAGGCATGATAGTTTTTGCGCTGCAATTCCAATTCTGCTAATCTAAGATAACAGTCTGCTACATCGCGGTTTTTTGTTCCGAAAAGTTTTTTATTAATTTGAAGAGCAGTGCTATAGTGTTTGTGCGATTCAGCAAGAAGATTCATCGATTTTAACAGATTCCCATAATGGAGATGACTTAGCGCAACCTCGAAATTTTCTTTACCATAGCGCTGTTCACTAAGCCGAATTGCCATTGTCAGAAAGTCCTTGGCCTCATCTAATCTGCCAAGAGCTTCCATGCTTTTGCCCAGATTTCTGTAAGTTTTTAACTGCGATGCAGAAATAGTGGTATGATCAAGTGATGACAGGAAATATTCAACCGATTTAGCGTAATCCTGTTTGACATAATAAATGTGACCTATGTTCATTTCAATTTCCTTTATCCGGCTGTGCCCTGGTGATTTACGTCTTAGCATTATGAGGGATTTGTTGTAATACACAAGGGCTTTCTCATAATCACCCTGCAAGCTATATATGTTCCCTTTATGATTGTAAACGATATCAAGATCCGATGATTCAGGATTTGAGGTTTTAGTCAACAAATTTTCAGCATAATTTAAATAATGGAAAGCTGAATCAAGATTTCCCAGTGTGGTTTCAATTTGGCCTAAATTTACATATGATGAGGCCAGATTTGCATAATCATTCTTGCTGGTCGAAAGTTTCAATTTCTCAGATAACGATCGGAACATATAATCCCTTGCTTTTGAAAAATCCCCCATCCTTGCAAATGTGATTCCCAGATTCTCGTGAAATTTTGCCAGTAAATTAAGTTTGTTATTTTGTTGATGTTCAAGCGAATTTATCGCCAGATTTATGTATTTAATAGCATTAGAAAACTGTTCGAGATTTGAGTTGGCCATACCCAGGTTATTGTATGTAACAGACAAAATGGTGTCCAATTCACTGAGCGATTTTCTTTTCTCCTGAATCGCACTTTCCAATAGCTTAACTGCTGAAAGATTATTTCCAAAAATAATCATCAGGGTTCCATGAAGGTGGTTGATTTCACCCAGTAGCAGAGGAGCGTCTAATTTGTACCTGAAATATAAGCTGTCGGCTGTTCTGATCATTTGAAGAGAGATCGCATATTCGCGATTATTCTTCTCAAATGTTGCCAATCCCGTAATGCACCTGACATACTCTTTATAAAGTTTGTTTTTTAAAAAGTACTCACAGGCATCTTCATAGATTTTTTTTGCTGACTTAATATCACCAGATTTTTCAAATTTCTGAGTTTGATTCTCCCAATCAAATGCTGAATTTATTTTTTGAGATGCAAAGATAAAGCAGGTGGAGGCTAACATTAAACCAAAAACAACAAGAACCATTCTAATCGTATGCGTTTTATGCAAAAGCCTTCTCATTAAATCGAGGTAATGATTTTTATATGATAGCTATCTGCACCGAAAAGTGCTGATAATATTGCAAAATTAGATTTTTAACTTGTTAAAAAAACATACTGTAATTAAAAAAGGCGGTTTCATTTATGAAACCGCCTAATCTTGCTTAGATTTCGATTAATTATTTATAAAGAATTTTTTTGATACTGTATTTTTCGTCGCTACGTCTGAAGCGATATTACAAGTATAGATACCAGATGGAATCGTTTGCGTCGACATCTTGATCTGAGTAAGTCCAGCGATTGTTTTAGTGCTGACAGATGAAATTGTTCTTCCACTCATGTCACTTATGATTACATTGATATTTTGCTCATTATAAGTGTAACACTCGATAATAATTTCTGATCCTGACTGATAGAGCCTTCTTATCGAAAGGTCTTTATCTGTTGTAACTGGTGAGGATGCTTTTAATGTTATGTTAGGAATAATGTTACCTTCTGAATCGATGAAATGACTCTCGATGGAAGGAGCCAATTCTAGATTTTTGCCCTGAATAGTGAATAAAGGTTCGGATTCATTCAATGTGACTAATTTTCCTGTTTTATTAATCCATGTAACCCTTAACTGATCGTGGGCTACTATATAATCAAAACCATCCAATGCAGAAGTGATATTTGTGATTTGGGTCTTGGGTGATAGGTCAAAAACAACGCCGAAGCCTGTTGTCGTAAGATTTCCTATAACGGATAGACTTTGAATCGATGTACTTGTTTTGTCGATATCATTTTCAACTGCAACATACAGCTCATTTCCTTTAGTCAAGTTGGGGATATAGCCTCCGTTAACATCTCCTGCTGAAGTGCCGCCAAGGTTTGTGTTATCCTTAAGGCCCGTTGTAATAATTTCGGTATCAAAGGCCCATTCGCCAACAGGGAATGGATTTCCATTGAGGAACCAGCCTGAGATAATGGTTGTGTAGTCATCCCATCCAATCTGTCCATTTCCTGTTACATCTGCAGCTATTTGTTGAATTGGTGATAATGTATTAAATCCTAATAAGTGTAAAAGAATAAGATACGAATCGCCCAATGTTACGCCACCTGCTGAAATGGTTGTTGAAGCTGTAAGCTGATAAGTTCCGTCCGGAACATTGGTGAAGACGTACTTCCCGATATTATCTGTGTTTGCTATATAATTCGATCCACCATTTAATGAAGTTAAAGTAACCTCTGAGCCAGGAATTGGTTTATTCGGATCGTTATGATACAACAGATAGCCCTCAATGGTATTTTGGGAAAACCCTGTTGCAGAAAGAAGTACTGCTGAAAGTAATGTGATTAATGAGTAACTTAGAAATCTCATAGTGAACAAGTTTAAAGTTTAGTATCGATCTCGACAAATTTTAACATAATTACCTCTACTAACGAAAAAGATAGGTTATGGTTACCTCTGCCCGATTTTTGTTAGCAAGTATATATTAATGTCAGTTTTTTACAAAAGGTAACCCCCCCCCAGATGGTTTTTTTACTTTTTTCTTCAATGAAACTTATTTCCTAAGATATTATCAAACGTAAGCATGTGGAAAATAAAATGTTATATTTTTTTTTACCATAAAGAAATTTTACTTTTTTTTAAAATTATATGTGACTACATGCACTTTGTGGACAAATATTCTGGCTTTTTGATTTTTAATACTCAATATTTCAATTTTTGGTGAAATAATTTCAGATAATTGGGGATAGAATGAAAGTGGTGCTTTAATATTCGGTTTAAGAAGTTTCATTACTTAGTAACGTTTGCCTGATATCCCGAGTGTTGGTTGTATTTCATAGCGCTCATCATATTGTTGCCGGGATTTATCTGATGTAGATTTCTTGTCTTCGAAAATTCATTAATACGTTGGGAATGTTCCAGATCAGATCCAGTAGTCATGCCATAGATTATTCTTAACCCTGCCTAAACTGTCCGGTTAAAACCTGGGTTGTAAAAAAGGTTACCCTCTGGTGAGTTTCATGGTAGATTTAAACAGGAACTACCGTAGATATAGGATGAATCATTATATAGTGTTTTTATCATTATCATCGCTAAAGACTGAAAAACCAGAAAAGGAAACGGGTATTATGTCTTTTACAACTCTTTTCTTCTCAAATTCTTCTTTTAACCACCTGTCGTACTATTGTTAATCGCTGGTAATCTAGATAAGAAGTGATGATATTGGCGTTAACCATCAGTTTGGAGGGAGCTGGTTAAAAATGGTCTGCATGAAATTGCATGAAGAAATTTAAATGGCCAGGATATGAATTGTCATGATTCTTAAAGTATAATCGGCAGGCAGTGCGATCGTGATTAATCCTGTGCGGAAGATAGTGTGTTATTTATGAGGCAAATAAAAATATGTCATTTCATGCCGCTGCCGGCAGTAACTGTATAATATAGACTGCTGCATAACCATCTATTACCACCGATAAGTGCCTTGTGGCAAAGAAACCTGTCCAAATTAATCGCATTGACCATCCAGCCCGAACCAATACCCACACCTTCACGGGGGCCTGCAGGAGATGTGCATTTTTTTCTGATTTCCAAGAACAAAACCAAATTCCAATATTTAGAATTGTGTTTACCCTTCTTTTCTACCCATTTTTAAAAATATTTCAACTTTTTTAATTTTTTATTACGTGAATAAAGTCACTTAATGCATTTTTTTAAGCAGTTGAATGTTAATTGTTTGTAACTCTGATTTGTCTCTTAGTCGTCCCAAAGATAGGCCAAAGATAGGCCAAAGATATCTTTTTCTTATGTATTGCCTATGGCTGTAGTAACGTTTGAGTATCTTATATATGAAGAAATGGTGACTGTTTGATTTTTTTGGCACAATTTTAGTGATGGGCAATTTTCTGCCATTTTTGTCTTATCAGTGAGTATGGAAGAACCGTTACTGATTATTTGGTGCTACTCCATACGTGTAATAACGGAAACAGAGTTATATACATAGGTAGTTCATGGAGTTGTTCTAGGTGATCAAATGGGTGATCGAAGGGTAACTGCAAAAGAAATTGTAGTGTCAACAACTAACGCTCCAATAATGGCCATAACATAAAGAGAATATTCGGATATAACTTTGGCTTCACGTAGTGAAATAGTCTGTAGAATTTTAAAGAATCATTCATAAATCATGGTCGTAAGTCCGGTTAAAGCTATACTTTTTGAACAGATTCCGATGGAGTCCGATTTATGCATCAGCGAATTACATTCTTGGAATTTGATGCAATGCGGTGATGAATCAAGGGATAAAAGATTATAAATCTGACCAAAACTTCGATAGATCTCTGTGAATTATCATTTGAATGAAAGAATTTTATATCTTTGCCGCACATTTATTAATTTAACAAGGAAGAGGTATTGTTATGATTATTGTTCCTGTAAAAGAAGGCGAAAGCATCGATCGCGCGTTAAAAAAACTTAAGCGTAAATTCGAAAAAACTGGTGTTGTTCGTGAATTACGTTCACGTCAAAAGTTTACCAAACCATCGGTTATAAACCGCGAGCAGAGGCTAAAAGCCATCTACGTACAACAACTCAGGCAGGCTGAAGAAGCATAAGTCTTGAGGCGGAACAATTGATGAGGTTTACCTGGTAAGGTAAGCCTCTTTTTTTATACATTCGCTTCAGAAAACGAATATCATGGATGATTTTCTTGCATATCTGACTGCCGAACGGCATTATTCGCCTCACACCGTGAAAGCATACATTAAAGATGTATCTACTTTCATGGATTTTATAAAAAGCAAATATGACTTGTCAACTTATGAGAAAGTAAGTCATCAAATGGTAAGAGAATGGATGCTTCATTTATCACACAATGGGTATACCGCAGTCTCAATTAGGCGAATGATTAGCTCAATAAGGACGCTGTTTAGGTTTTTGAGGCGTGAGGGTGTTGTACAGATCGATCCGATGCAAAAAGTTTCGATACCAAAAGCGGGAACACGAATTCCGGAGATTGTTACTGAAGAAGCGATGATAAAAGTGTTGGAGGAGGGAGATTTTGAGGACAGTTTTGCAGGGAATAGGAGTTTTTTAATGATAGAATTATTGTATTCGACAGGCGTCCGGGTTTCCGAGTTGTGTTCGATCAGGTTTACTGATATAGATTATGGAGGGAGCACTTTAAAAGTAATGGGAAAAGGCCGAAAGCAGCGTTTAATTCCTCTTTCTGGAGAATTTTTAAATCATATTAAGAATTGGGAAGAGGAGGTGAAGAGAAATTTTTTGGGAAAAGAGATTGATAGTTATTTATTTGTGACAGGGCAAGGGAAGAAAGTTTATCCTAAACTTGTTTATAAGGTCGTAAAGCACTATCTTAGCAATGTGACTACCATAAAACGAAAAGGTCCCCATACGATTCGGCACAGCTTTGCTACTCATTTACTTGATGGAGGAGCAAGCCTCTCAGCCATAAAAGAGTTGCTTGGTCATTCGGATTTGTCGGCTACGCAAATCTATACGCATACTTCCATCGAAAAAATTCTTAGTATTTACAAACAGGCTCATCCAAGAGCCACTAAGCGAAAGGAGTGATTACATGAACATTACGATTAATTCTGTACATTTTAAGGCTGATCAGAAGTTGGAAGCATTTATTCAATCAAAAGTTGAGAAGCTTTCTGGTCTTTTTGATGGTATTATTGGTGCCGATGTAATTCTGAAGCTAGAGAATATTGATTCTCCAGAGAATAAAATTGCTGAGGTTAAACTTTTAATAAGGGGCAATGACCTTTATGCTCGTAAGCAATGTAAAACATTTGAGGAGGCATCAGATCAGGCTGTTGAGGCACTTCGCAAACAACTTGAGAAACATAAGGAGAAGCAGCGCGGAAAATAATTTCAGAAAATATGCGCAAATGTTTTGCGTGTTTCAGAATAGTTATTACTTTTGCAGTCCTTTAAAACGGGACTGCTTTTTTTGAGGGGTTACAGTAGTAACGTAGAAAAGGAAAGACAAAAAGTTCATTGAACCTTCTTGTCGAAGGGGAGGTACCAGAGCGGTCAAATGGGGCAGACTGTAAATCTGTTGGCACAGCCTTCGGAGGTTCGAATCCTCCTCTCCCCACCCTCCGACTTGATATTTATTAAAGAGTCAGAATATGCGGAAGTAGCTCATTTGGCAGAGCGAAAGCCTTCCAAGCTTTAGGTAGCGGGTTCGAGCCCCGTCTTCCGCTCCATTCCGTACTTTCTTAGCCGATGTAGCTCAGGGGTAGAGCACTTCCTTGGTAAGGAAGGGGTCACGAGTTCAATTCTCGTCATCGGCTCAAAACCTTTTTGTAAGGTAGATTTTAATATGCATAAATTGTTTTAATATGGCAAAAGAAAAATTTGATCGTTCCAAACCGCACGTAAATATTGGAACTATTGGTCATGTTGACCATGGCAAAACCACTCTTACTGCTGCTATTACCCTGAATCTGGCTGCTAAAGGTTTGTCGGAATTCAGGTCTTTCGATTCAATCGATAATGCACCGGAAGAGAAGGAGAGAGGTATTACCATTAATACCGCTCACATTGAGTATAGTACTGCAAACCGTCACTACGCGCACGTTGACTGCCCTGGTCACGCTGACTATGTTAAAAACATGGTTACTGGTGCTGCCCAGATGGACGGCGCTATTATCGTTGTAGCTGCTACCGACGGTCCCATGCCACAGACACGTGAACATATCCTTCTTGCTCGTCAGGTTGGTGTTCCCCGTCTTGTTGTATTCATGAATAAGGTTGACCTTGTTGATGATGAAGAATTATTGGAACTTGTTGAAATGGAAATTCGTGATTTACTGACTTTCTATGGTTTCGACGGTGACAATACTCCTGTTATTCGTGGTTCAGCACTTGGTGCTCTGAATCAGGAACCAGCATGGTCAGAAAAAGTATTTGAACTGATGGATGCATGTGATACATGGATTCCACTGCCTCCCCGTGATATTGATAAACCCTTCCTGATGCCTGTTGAGGATGTATTCTCAATCACAGGTCGTGGTACTGTTGCTACCGGTAGAATTGAAACTGGTGTTATCCATACAGGTGACCCTGTTGAAATTATCGGCTTAGGCGCAGAAAAACTTAAATCAGTTGTAACTGGTGTTGAAATGTTCCGTAAGATTCTTGACACTGGTGAAGCAGGTGATAATGCTGGTCTTTTGCTGCGTGGTATTGATAAAGATTCCATTCGCAGAGGTATGGTAATCGCTGCTCCGAATTCAGTTAAGCCTCACAACCACTTTAAGGCTGAGGTTTATATCCTGAAGAAAGAGGAAGGTGGACGTCATACCCCGTTCCATAATAAGTATCGTCCTCAGTTCTATTTCCGCACAACCGACGTTACGGGTGAGTGTACCCTTCCTGAAGGTGTAGAAATGGTTATGCCAGGCGATAACCTCACTGTTGAAGTAACCTTGATTTATGAGATCGCTATGAGTCTCAACCTCAGGTTCGCTATCCGTGAAGGTGGACGTACTGTTGGAGCAGGACAGGTTACCGAAATTCTTGACTAGTTTGACTAATTCTTTTGCATATTAAAATTTGAAAGGTGTCCCGGCAGGGAATTTTCTCCAAGGGACTCCTTTTAAAGCAGAAGAAAGATGGCAAAATACACGGGTGTAGCTCAATTGGTAGAGTAGTGGTCTCCAAAACCATTGGTTGGGAGTTCGAGTCTCTCCTCCCGTGCAAAATTTTTTGACCAAAAATGGCAAAATATAAGGTTATAGAATATGTACAGGAGTCGTATGATGAACTCATACATAAGACTTCCTGGCCTACTTGGAGTGAACTCCAGAGTAGTGCTGTTATTGTATCCATTGCTTCCCTGATCATCGCCTTGGTGGTGTTTCTGATGGATATATCTTTTGAAAACATCTTGAAGCTTTTTTACAGTTTGTTTTAAGGCTTTGGGATTTGCTTTTTTGATCAATTTTTTTGTCAAAAGGTTTAAGTATGAGCGAGCAGAACAGAAAATGGTATGTGGTACGCGCTGTGAGCGGTGGCGAGAAAAAGGTAAAGCAATATCTGGAATCAGAAATTGCGCGCCTGAATCTTCAAGACTTCGTGGCACAGGTACTTATTCCTGCTGAGAAAGTCTATCAGATCAGGAACGGTAAGAAAGTGAGCAAGGAGAGGAATTACTTTCCTGGCTATGTTCTTATTGAAGCTAATCTTGTAGGTGAGGTTCCTCACATTATCCGAAATATACCTGGAGTACTTGGTTTTCTGGGTACAAAAGATGAGCCGGTGCCTTTAAGAAAAGGTGAGGTTAGTCGTATTTTAGGTAAGGTTGATGAACTTGCCGAACAAGGAGAAGAGCTTAATGTTCCTTTCATTGTCGGAGAAACTGTCACCGTGATTGATGGTCCTTTTAACAGCTTCAGCGGAATTATCGAAGAGATAAATGAAGAAAAGAAGAAGTTGAAAGTGATGGTCAAAATCTTCGGGCGGAAAACCCCACTGGAGTTAGGCTTTATGCAGGTGGCAAAAGAATAGTTCAACAAGGTCCGGGTGTTACGCCGGGCCGAATCACTACATCTTTAATTACATTTTAACAATGGCAAAAGAAGTAAGCGGATTAATCAAATTACAGGTTAAAGGTGCCGCTGCAAATCCATCGCCTCCTATCGGTCCAGCACTCGGATCGAAAGGTGTTAATATTATGGAGTTTTGCAAGCAGTTTAATGCCCGTACTCAGGAGATGGCCGGGAAAATTCTTCCGGTGATCATAACTGTGTATAAGGACAAGTCGTTTGACTTTGTAATCAAAACCCCTCCGGTTGCTGTTCAGTTGATTGATGCTGCTAAGGTTAAGGGAGGTTCAGCCGAACCTAACCGTAAAAAGGTAGCAAGCGTAACCTGGGCACAGGTTAAGGATATCGCTGAGAGCAAAATGCCTGACCTGAATTGCTTTACCATCGAATCCGCAATGAACATGGTAGCAGGTACAGCAAGGAGTATGGGAATTACGGTTTCGGGTGAGAATCCCTTAGCCAAAAACTAATCGGATATTTAGTATCCGAAAATTATTGAATTATTAACACTGCTTTGAAATGGCTAAACTTACAAAGAAACGCAAAGAAGCTTTGGCAAAATACGACGGCACCAGGATTTATCCTTTGTCGGAGGCAGCTGAGGTCGTGAAGAAGATTACCACCACAAAGTTCGATTCATCGGTAGATATTGATGTTCGTCTCGGTGTGGACCCGCGTAAAGCCAATCAAATGGTTCGCGGTATAGTGACTCTTCCTCATGGCAGTGGCAAAACCGTCAGGGTACTTGTGCTATGTACTCCCGATAAAGAGGATGAAGCCAGGGCTGCAGGAGCCGACCATGTAGGTCTTGATGATTTTATTGCCAAGATCAAAGGAGGGTGGACCGATGTAGATGTAGTTATCACGATGCCAAGTGTGATGCCTAAGATTGGGGCTTTAGGGAAAATATTAGGCCCACGTGGTCTGATGCCTAACCCAAAATCAGGGACTGTCACCATGGAGATTGGAAACGCTGTCAGGGAAGTTAAAGCTGGTAAAATTGACTTTAAAGTAGATAAATTCGGTATCATTCATGCCGGTATTGGGAAGGTTTCGTTCGAGTCAGAATCGATTGTTGAAAATGCTAAAGAGCTTATTCAGACAATCCTGAAGTTGAAACCCACTGCTGCCAAAGGCACTTATGTGAAGAGCATCTACCTGTCGAGTACCATGAGCCCTGGAATTCAGATTGATCCACGGTCGGTAACCGCCTAATGTTGAAAGGTTCCTGATAAAAATTATGTGAGTCATGAGAAAAGAAGACAAGAATCAGCTTATCGAGGTACTGACAGAGGAGCTCTTACAGGCTTCTACTTTCTACCTGACGGACACCTCCGCCATGAATTCAGAGAATACGAGTCAACTTCGTAGGCTCTGCTTCAAGCAGGACATTCGATTAAAGGTGGTGAAAAACACCCTTCTTCATAAGGCTATGGAGCGTACTGGTCGCAATTACAGCGATCTTTATCCTGCCTTGAAAGGGTCCACTTCGATTATGTTCTCTGAGGCTGGAAATGGTCCTGCCCGTCTTATCAAAGAATTCAAAGAAAAATTTAAATCTGAAAGGCCTGTCCTGAAAGGGGCTTATGTTGAAGAAACAAGCTATTTGGGTGAAAATCAATTAGAATTCCTTATTAATGTCAAGTCGCGTAACGAATTGATTGGCGATCTTATTGGTCTGTTGCAATCACCTGCACGTAATGTGATATCGGCTCTTCAGTCGAGTGGTGGTAAACTGGCCGGAATCGTTAAAACTCTTTCGGAAAGACCTGAATAGTATACTCTTTTGATGTCCATATTTGGTATCAAAAATGAAATTAGAAAAACAAACCGAATTAAATTCCACACTTTAAAATAAAATTAACATGGCAGATCTGAAAGCTTTTGCTGAACAGTTAGTTAACCTGACCGTAAAAGAAGTTAACGAACTTGCTAAAATTCTCAAAGAAGAATACGGTATCGAACCTGCTGCTGCTGCAGTTGCTGTAGCTGCTGCTGGTCCCGCAGTTGTTGAAGTAGAAGAAAAAACCAGTTTTGACGTTATCCTGAAGGATGCCGGTAAAGAAAAACTGAAAGTTGTAAAACTGGTTAAAGAACTCACCAGCCTTGGTCTGAAAGAAGCCAAAGAACTGGTTGATTCAGCACCTAAGCCCGTAAAAGAAGGCGCCTCTAAAGACGAAGCCGAAGCACTGAAAAAAGCACTTGAAGAAGCTGGAGCAGAGGTTGAAGTTAAGTAAGAGGATTGAATTACAATTAATCCTGATATGAACTACCGCCATTTTTTTGCGCGGTAGTTCGTATCATTTCTGCACTATTAATTGTACACTTGTTTATCTCATCCACTTAAAACCCTACCAACTTGGCTTCAAATCATAACCCCCGCATCAGTTTTGCTTCCACACAGCTGCAAGCTCCTTATCCTGATTTTCTTGATATTCAGTTGCAATCTTTTCAGGAGTTTTTCCAGATAAGTACCAATCCGGAAAATCGCTCAAACGAAGGACTGTATAAAGTTTTCGCCGAAAACTTCCCGATTACGGATGCCCGAAACAATTTTGTCCTCGAATTTCTAGATTATTATATCGATCCCCCCAGGTACTCTATAGAAGAGTGCATTGAACGCGGTTTGACATACTGTGTCCCGCTGAAAGCCAAACTTAAGTTGTTTTGTACAGATCCGGAACACGAAGATTTTGAAACCATTATTCAGGATGTCTATCTTGGAATGATTCCTTATATGACTCCTAAAGCAACCTTCGTTGTGAATGGAGCAGAACGGGTTGTTGTTTCACAGCTTCACCGCAGTCCAGGAGTATTCTTTGGTGTGCATCGACATGCCAACGGAACGCTTCTTTATTCAGCACGTATTATTCCGTTTAAAGGGTCGTGGATGGAGTTTACCACAGACATCAATAATGTTATGTACGCTTATATTGACCGGAAGAAGAAATTGCCGGTTACCACATTATTGCGTGCCATTGGTTATGAAAGTGATAAAGATATTCTCGAAATTTTCAGCCTTGCCCAGGAAGTTAAAGTTACTAAAGCCAATCTGAAGAAATTTATTGGGGCTAAGCTTGCTGCAAGAGTTGTAAGAAGTTGGGTTGAAGATTTTGTCGATGAGGATACCGGCGAGGTAGTTTCAATCGAGCGTACAGAAGTATTGATTGATCGTGAAACTATTCTTGAAGCAAGCCATATTGATGACATTATTGAGGCTGATGTAAAAACTATTCTTCTACATAAAGAGGAAACTGATGGTGTAGATTATAGCATAATCTTTAATACACTACAGAAAGATACTGCAAACTCTGAAAAAGAAGCCGTAGAGTATATTTATCGCCAGCTTAGAAATGCTGAGCCCCCTGATGAAGAGACGGCTCGCGGCATTATTGACAAACTTTTCTTTTCCGATAAACGCTATGATCTTGGTGATGTAGGGCGTTACAGGATTAATAAAAAACTTCGCCTTGATATTCCAATGGAAACCAAGGTGCTGACCAAAGAAGACATTATAAGTATCATTCGCTATCTTGTTGAATTGGCTAACAATAAGACGGAAGTTGATGATATTGACCATTTAAGCAACCGTCGTGTCAGAACGGTTGGTGAGCAGCTTTACGCCCAGTTTGGGGTTGGTTTAGCTCGAATGGCTCGTACAATACGCGAGCGTATGAATGTACGTGATAACGAAGTCTTCACCCCGATGGATTTGATTAACGCCAAAACACTTTCATCAGTCATTAATTCTTTCTTCGGGACGAATCAGCTTTCGCAGTTCATGGATCAAACAAACCCGTTGTCTGAGATTACGCATAAGCGCAGGATCTCTGCACTGGGTCCTGGTGGTCTGTCGCGCGAGCGAGCAGGTTTTGAGGTGCGTGACGTACATTATACCCACTATGGTCGTCTATGTACTATTGAAACTCCTGAAGGTCCTAATATCGGTTTGATATCTTCTCTTTGTGTATATGCAAAGATTAACACATTGGGTTTCCTTGAAACACCTTACCAGCGTGTAGTCAATGGCCGTGTTATGATTGAGGAGGCTCCTCTTTACCTTAGTGCTGAAGAAGAAGAAACAAAGATCATTGCTCAGGCTAAAACCCCTCTCAATCAAGATGGTACTTTTGTAAATGAAAAGATAAAGGCACGTTATGTCGCCGATTATCCTATTGTTGAAGGCACCAAGATTGATCTTATTGATACTGCTCCTAACCAGATTGCCTCTATCGCTGCTTCATTGATACCGTTTCTGGAACACGACGATGCTAACCGCGCGTTGATGGGATCAAATATGATGCGTCAGGCCGTTCCACTTTTAAATCCTGAGGCTCCTTTTGTTGGTACTGGTATAGAAGGTCAGGTAGCACGTGATTCGCGTGTACTGATAAATGCTGAAGGTACCGGAGTGGTAGATTATGTGGATGCACGTGAAATTAGAATCAGGTATGAACGAGATGAAAATGAAAAACTTATCAGTTTTGATGATGATCTTCGTTCATATACGTTGACGAAGTTTATGCGTACTAATCAGAATACCTCTATTAATCTTCGCCCAATTGTACGAAAAGGTGATAAAGTAACGAAGGGTCAGGTCCTGTGTGAAGGCTATGCTACTCAGAAGGGTGAGCTAGCTCTCGGACGCAATTTGATGGTTGCTTTCATGCCATGGAAAGGATACAATTTTGAAGACGCTATTGTAATTTCTGAGAAGGTAGTTAAGGAAGATATCTTCACTTCAATCCATATAGAAGAATTTACGCTTGAAGTTCGGGATACTAAACGTGGTATTGAAGAACTTACTAATGATATCCCCAATGTTAGCGCTGACGCTACTAAAGATCTTGATGAAAATGGTCTGATTAGAATTGGCGCTGAAGTGAATGAAGGCGATATTTTAATCGGTAAAATTACTCCAAAAGGTGAAAGTGATCCGACACCAGAAGAAAAACTGCTACGAGCTATCTTTGGTGATAAAGCAGGCGATGTTAAAGACGCATCATTAAAGGCACCTCCTTCGATGAAAGGCGTTGTAATTGATAAGCGTTTGTTCTCCCGTGTATTTAAGGATAAAAAGACAAAGGTTAAAGAAAAGGATCAAGTTAAAGAACTTGACGAAGAATTTAACCGTAGTGCTATCGAGCTAAAGAACAATCTTATTGAGAAGCTTATGATTTTGGTTGATAGCAAAGTGTCTCAGGGAGTGTTCAGCAATTTCAAACAGGAGCTTGTTCCCAAAAAGGCCAAGTTTACTCCCAAGGTTCTGATGGATATCGATTACACGACTGTGAACCCGAGCAAGTGGACTAGCGATAAAGATAAAAATGATCTGATCAAAGATCTGATTAATAACTACAACATCAAGTACCGTGAATTATTGGGTGTTGTGAATAGGAAGAAGTTTGTCGCAACCGTTGGAGATGAACTTCCCAATGGTATAGTACAGATGGCCAAGGTATATGTAGCTAAGAAGCGTAAGCTCAAAGTTGGTGATAAGATGGCTGGTCGTCATGGAAATAAAGGTATAGTCGCCAAGATAGTTCGCGAAGAAGATATGCCATTCCTTGCCGATGGAACACCTGTCGACATCGTGTTAAATCCTCTTGGTGTACCTTCACGTATGAATCTTGGGCAAATCTATGAAACCATTCTTGGATGGGCTGGTCAACGTTTGGGAAGAACTTTTGCAACTCCTATTTTCGATGGTGCCTCTGATGAAGAGGTAAATGGCTTATTGGAAGAGGCAGGCCTGCCCAGAAACGGTGTTACTTATCTTTGTGATGGTGGTACAGGTGAACCCTTCGATCAGCCGGCAACGGTAGGCTACATCTATATGCTAAAACTTCATCATATGGTTGATGACAAGATGCATGCTCGTTCTATAGGCCCTTACTCTCTGATTACACAGCAGCCTCTTGGAGGTAAAGCCCAGTTCGGAGGTCAGCGTTTCGGGGAAATGGAAGTATGGGCACTTGAAGCTTTCGGAGCTGCTCATATTCTTCAGGAAGTGCTTACTGTTAAGTCTGATGATGTTGTTGGCCGTGCTAAGGCCTATGAAGCCATTGTCAAAGGTGACAATATGCCCGTTCCTGGCATCCCTGAGTCATTCAACGTTTTGGTTCACGAGTTACGTGGCTTAGGCCTGAATGTAACTTTTGAATAGACGAACTTCCAACCTGTAGGTAAGAAAAGCACCATGGCTTTAAATCTTACCTACAGGATTTTTGTACATATTGTTGCTCTTTAAATCTGTTTACTGAATTTAGTCCAATATATTATGGCCTTCCGAAAAGATAGCAATACCGTTAATAGTAGCTTCAGTCAGATTACCATTAGCCTGGCTTCGCCCGAATCGATCCTCGAGAAATCGAGTGGAGAGGTTCTGAAACCTGAAACCATTAATTACCGAACCTATAAACCCGAACGCGACGGTTTATTTTGTGAACGGATATTTGGTCCGGTGAAAGACTGGGAATGTCACTGTGGTAAATACAAGCGTATAAGGTATAAGGGAATTGTATGTGACCGTTGCGGTGTAGAAGTTACCGAGAAGAAAGTCAGGCGAGAACGGATGGGACATATCCAACTGGTTGTACCAGTTGCCCACATCTGGTATTTTCGCAGTCTTCCAAATAAGATTGGTGCTCTATTAGGTCTTCAATCCAAGAAGCTCGATGGCATCATCTACTATGAACGCTACGTTGTCATTAATCCTGGTATTAAGGCAGCCGACGGTGTTAAATACCTTGACTTCCTGACCGAAGAAGAATATTTTGATATTCTTGAGTCATTACCCGCCGATAACCAGCATCTGGATGATCTGGATCCTAATAAGTTTGTAGCGAAAATGGGTGGTGATGCGCTTTACGACCTTCTGGGGCGTTTAGAACTTGACCGTGAGTCTTATGACCTGCGTCACAAAGCTGGTACCGAAACTTCTCAGCAGCGCAAAGCTGAAGCTCTTAAAAGACTTCAAGTTTTTGAAGCTTTCCGAGAGGCTAACAAACGTGCCGAGAATCGTCCTGAATGGATGATCATGAAAGTGATTCCCGTAATTCCTCCTGAATTACGGCCTTTGGTGCCACTCGACGGCGGACGTTTTGCTACGTCTGACCTTAATGATCTGTATCGCCGTGTTATTATCCGTAATAACCGTTTGAAAAGATTACTTGAGATCAAAGCTCCGGATGTTATTTTGCGCAATGAAAAGCGTATGTTACAAGAAGCTGTCGACTCTTTGTTCGACAATTCCAGAAAGGCCAACAGCGTTAAAACTGAATCGAATCGTGCTTTAAAATCATTGAGCGATAGCTTAAAAGGAAAACAGGGACGGTTCCGTCAGAATTTACTTGGTAAACGTGTCGACTACTCTGGCCGTTCGGTTATTGTGGTTGGTCCTGAACTTAAACTTAATGAGTGTGGTTTGCCAAAGGAAATGGCTTCAGAGTTGTTTAAGCCGTTTATCATTCGTAAGTTGCTTGAACGTGGTATCGTCAAGACGGTAAAGTCGGCAAAGAAAATTGTCGACAGGAAGGATCCTGTTGTTTGGGATATTCTTGAGAGTATCCTGAAAGGACATCCTGTTATGCTTAACCGTGCACCAACCCTTCACCGTTTAGGTATTCAGGCTTTCCAGCCCAAACTTATCGAAGGCAAAGCTATCCAGTTACATCCCTTGGTTTGTACAGCCTTCAACGCTGACTTTGACGGTGACCAGATGGCAGTTCATGTTCCGTTAGGTAATGCCGCCATCCTCGAAGCTCAAATTCTCATGCTGGCTTCACATAATATTCTCAACCCTGCCAATGGGGCGCCAATCATGGTTCCTTCTCAAGACATGGTGCTGGGTCTTTATTACATCACCAAAGCTCGTATTAGCGATCCCGATCATCCCGTATTAGGGGAAGGCCATTATTTCTATGGTCCTGAAGAAGTGATTATTGCTTATAATGAGCGCAAGGTTGATTTACATGCTGTAATTAAGGTGCGGATTACTCACCGTGTTAAGGATGCCAAGGTTACCGAAATTATTGAAACAACTGTTGGTCGCATCCTTTTCAATCAGGTTGTTCCTGAAGAGGCTGGTTATATTAATCAGTTGCTGACCAAGAAAGCTTTACGCGATATTATTGGTTCAATAATGAAAAAGACAGGAACTGCTGTTACAGCTAAATTCCTTGATGATATTAAGAACCTTGGTTACCAGATGGCTTTCCGTGGTGGCTTGTCCTTTAACCTGAGCGATGTTATTATCCCGGATAGTAAGGAAACGCTTATCAAGGAAGCCAATCAGGAAGTTGAAGAGGTTGTGATGAACTATAATATGGGTTTTATCACTAACAATGAAAGATATAACCAGATCATTGATATCTGGACGCATACAAATTCTCACCTTACACATGTCTTGATGGACCGTTTATCAAAAGATAAACAAGGTTTCAATTCAGTGTACATGATGCTTGACTCTGGTGCTCGTGGTTCAAAAGAGCAGATTCGTCAGCTCAGCGGTATGCGTGGTTTGATGGCCAAGCCGCAAAAGTCAGGTGCCGAAGGTGGTGAAATTATTGAAAACCCCATCTTGTCCAACTTTAAAGAGGGTTTATCGGTTCTTGAGTACTTTATCTCTACCCACGGTGCTCGTAAGGGTTTAGCTGATACTGCTCTGAAGACTGCCGATGCTGGTTATCTGACCCGACGACTCGTTGACGTGGCACAGGATGTCATAATTTGGGAAGAAGACTGTGGCACATTGCGTGGTTTAACAACCACCGCCCTGAAGAAAGCTGAAGAAACTGTCGAAACTCTATATGATAGGATTCTGGGGCGTGTTGCTTTACACGACATTTTCCACCCTCAGACTGGTGAGATGATTGTTGAAGCCGGACACGAACTCACCGAAGAGATTTGTGCAGTAATTGAGGCCTCACCAATCGAAACCGTCGAAATCAGATCGGTGCTTACCTGTGAATCAAAGAATGGTGTTTGCGCCAAGTGTTATGGTCGTAATCTGGCTACTGGCCGAATGGTTCAAAAGGGAGAGGCTGTTGGGGTTATTGCTGCCCAATCTATCGGAGAGCCTGGTACTCAGCTTACACTTCGTACCTTCCACGTTGGGGGTACTGCATCGAACATAGCAATTACATCTCGTATTGAGGCTAAATATGAAGGTGTACTTGAAATTGATGAACTTCGGTCAGTTGAATATACCAATACTGAAGGTCGTTCTTTCGATGTCGTGATTGGACGTTCTGCTGAAATGCGTATTGTTGATGTGAACACTGGCATTGCCCTTACTTCTGCCAATATTCCTTACGGTGCTAACCTCTACTTCAAAAATGGCAGTAAGGTTAATAAAGGCGATCAAATTAGCGACTGGGATCCGTATAACGCTGTTATCTTATCTGATGTGACTGGTTCGATTTCTTATCAGAACATTCAGGAAAATGTAACTTTTAGGGTTGAATCAGATGAGCAGACCGGATATCATGACAAAGTTATTATCGAAAGCCGCCAAAAAGCCAAAAATCCTTCAATCCGTATCTTAACTCCCGACGGTGAAGAGATTAAAGTTTATGACATTCCTGTTGGTGCGCATATCGTGGTAGATGACAAAGCTGCCATCAAGGCTGGTGAAATTCTTGTAAAGATACCCCGTGCCATCGGCAAGTCGGGTGACATCACAGGTGGTTTGCCCCGTGTAACAGAATTGTTTGAAGCACGTAATCCATCAGATCCTGCTAGGGTCGCTGAAATTGACGGTGTTGTTTCGTTTGGTAAAAAGCTAAAACGTGGTAACCGTGAGGTCATCATTACCTCAAAGACGGGTGAACAGAAATCTTATTTAATTCCTACGTCTAAGCAGATTTTGGCACAAGAGAATGATTACGTTCGTGCCGGTACACCACTTTCAGAAGGCTCTACCGCACCTTCCGATATTCTTGCTATTAAGGGTCCCATGAAGGTTCAGGAATACATTGTGAACGAAGTTCAGGAAGTGTATCGTCTGCAAGGTGTGAAGATCAACGATAAACATTTTGAAACCATTGTACGTCAGATGATGCGTAAAGTGGAGATTGATGACCCCGGTGATACCAAGTTCCTTGAAGGTGATCTTGTCAATAAGACTGATTTTCAGGATGAAAACGACTGGATATTCGGTAAGAAGGTTGTTGTTGAACCTGGCGATTCACAAATGTTGAAAGCCGGACAGATTATCAGTGCACGTAAACTGCGTGATGAGAATTCGTTGCTGAAACGGCGTGATAAAAAGCCCGTTGATGCCCGCGATGCTCATCCCGCAACTGCTCGTCAGGTACTTCAGGGGATTACCCGTGCTTCATTGCAGACAAAGAGCTGGATATCTGCAGCTTCCTTCCAGGAAACTACAAAGGTGCTTACCAATGCTGCCATTGCAGCTAAGTCGGATTCACTTGCCGGATTGAAGGAAAATGTTATCGTCGGTCATCTGATTCCTGCCGGAACTGGATTACGTGACTATGAAAATCTGATTGTTGGTTCACGTGAAGAATACGAAGCACTCATGGCTTCAAAGGCTGACCGCTAATCTTGAAAGTTTGATTATCATGGACGAAAAGAACAAAAATCAAATCAATATTGACCTTCCTGAGAATGTGGCTGATGGGATTTATTCCAATCTGGCGATCATTACTCACTCAAACGCTGAATTTGTAATTGACTTTCTCAGTATGCTGCCAGGTCTTCCTAAAGCGAAAGTGAAATCAAGGATCATCCTGACTCCCGCTCACGCTAAACGACTTTTGAGGGCTCTACGGGAAAATATTCAAAAGTTTGAGCAAACGCATGGGGATATTAAGGACAATGAAATCAACGAAGGGTTCCCTATCATGGGCCCTACAGGGATGGCATAGTTTATCTCTGACCAATAAAAAAAGGAACTCCTGTTAAGGGGTTCCTTTTTTTATTGGTATGATACCAATCCCTGTTAATAAAACAACAGGATAAATAGTAACGGAATAGCAATGCCAATAGCAGTGAGAATTGCTCCGCGCCCGGTAATGCCATTTTTGCCTTTGATCAGAAAAATACCTGAAAAAGCCAGCACAATCAAGGAGCCGGCAAAAATGTCAGCAACCCATGTCCACCACTTACCAGGATTGTAGTGAAGAAAATTTACCAGATTGAAAACAGGACGACGTCGCAAGGTCTCCATCCATCCATCCCCGGAGTTAAGGTCAGCAACTATATTGCCACCATTCACAAAGATTTTGATGGTTGAATCATCCGGGAAATAGTGTTTTTTGTAATTTCCATCTTCATTGAGAGGTTTCAATAACAACTTGACCGCTTCTTTGTCTGCCTTCCTGATGTCAGCCAGGAACCGGAATGTAACCTCTTTCTGGGTAATAACATAATTTGGATTCCAGTCACTGATATGATTGACAGCAATCCCCGATAACCCATAGATAACCGTTATTGCAAAGAAAAGGTATCCGAGATCGCGATGGATTGCACGGTTCCATTTTCTCCAGTTGAGTTTTTTCATAAGGATATTAAAACAAAGGAGCAAACATTGTGTTTTGCTCCTTTATATTTGTAAATCTTAGATTTATTGTTTTTTATCTTCAAATGAAATGCAGTTTACTGAGTAAAAGGAAACATGATCGGTGCCGCTGGCTTCGATTTGCTTTCTGTACTCGGCAATTTTCTCCAGATCTTCGTTTTTATTTCCTTCATTATTCTCATGACCTGCTTCACCCATGTGTACCTTTGATGCTGCTTCTCCCTGAGTGTCTGCCATAACTTCTGATTCCCATTGATCGAGATAAGCCTTGTCAATTTTCAATTCATCAACAACGCCTTTCACTACTAAATCATTTCCTTCCATCTCAGGGTTGAAAGAAAGCTGACCTTCGCCAAGATTTACTTTCATACGTTCCTGATCGTTGTTTCCTACCAAAAACATTCGTTTGCCTCCATGCTTGCATACATGGTCAACTGTGCCGGTGACGGTAATTTCTTTTCCTACCAGATCTGGAGCTTGTTCTATTAATTGTGCAATAGTCAATACAGTCTGAGATTCTTCTTTCGGTGCGTTTTGGTTACAGCTTATCGCAAATACAGCAACACAGCTGATCATAATGATTTTCTTCAGCATTTCCTTGATTTTTATATATTAATAATAATGCAATATTAAGAAAATTCTTTTGATTGGCTTTTTTTGTCTTGTTAATGATTTGTTATTCTGATGATTCGGTAATTGTGTGTCATGGTATGAATTGGTTTGCAGTACTTTGTTGGCACAACCAATATATAGCTGATTGGGGTTGATGCAGCAGCACGGCGCCTATTGAGCATGAATATTGATAATAAATAACGGTAGCTTTTCACCCTTTGGGCATTGTTGCCATTGAAAGACGATATTCAAAGCTACCCGGCGTGTTGTCGCGTTGTAGTATGGGCGCAGGATTGGCTATTTGCCATTTTATGTAAAAATCAATCAAAAACGGGAATTGGTTGTTTACTATGAAAAACCATTCTATGGGTGTCTTTCATTTAATTTTACCTCTTTCAGTTCTATGAGTATTTCAATAGGTATTCGCCATGAAGACCGATATGCAATGGAACGTCGTGTGGCTCTTACGCCCCGGCATATTACCCGTCTTGTAGATCAGTATAATCTTGATGTTCAGGTAGAGAAATCAACCCGTCGTTTTTTTTCCGATCAGGAGTACATTGACGCCGGGGCCAAAGTGGTCGATACGCTTGAACGAAGTCAGGTGATATTTGGTGTGAAGGAGATGCCCGTACATTACTTTGAATCTGGAAAGACTTATGTTTTCTTTTCCCATGTGATAAAAGGACAAGTCCGAAATATGCCAATGGTTCGGCGAATGATGGATCTAGGATGCAACCTTATAGATTACGAGAAAATTGTAGATGAGCAAAATCGGCGGATTATCTTCTTTGGTCATTTTGCCGGATTGGCTGGAACCATCAATACGCTCTGGACTCTCGGGTTGAGGTTGAAACATTATGGTTACGAAACACCTTTTCTGAAGATTAAACAGGCTCATACATACAATTCACTTGACGATGCGCGCAATATTGTTTCTCAGGTAGGGGCGGAAATCGCTGCGAATGGACTTCCTCCATCGCTTATCCCTTTCGTCATCGGGTTTACTGGAAATGGGAATGTGTCAAAAGGTGCACAGGAGTTACTTCATTACTTGCCTACGCTTGAGATTTCTCCTGAAAAATTGCTTGAACTTCAGTCGCATCACTCTCATCCTGCCAATGTTCTGTATAAAGTTGTCTTTCAGCAGCAGCATCTGGCTGTTCTTTCTGATCAGGTGAAGGCCTTTGATCTGGCTCATTATTATGCCCATCCTGATAAGTACTGTAATGCTTTTGAAAAATACATTCCACACTTATCAGTATTGGTTAATGGAATGTACTGGGATGAACGCTTTCCGAGGCTCATCACAAGGGAATACCTTAAGGCTGTCTATGCGTCAGCAGAACAGCCCAAGCTAAAAGTAATCGGCGACATCACCTGTGATCCTAATGGATCGGTTGAAGCTAATCTTGAAGCAGCTACTGTTGAAAATCCAATCTATAGCTACAACCCTGACGATCACACGATTCAATATGGTTATACTGGTCAGGGGCTACAACTCATGGCTGTTGATATTCTGCCAAGTGAACTCCCCCGTGAGGCGAGTGAAGCCTTTGGAGATGCATTACTCCCATATGTCAGACAGATTGCCACGGCCGATTACAGTGAGTCATACGATGATATTGATCTGCCCCGTGCAATCAAAAAAGCGCTGATATTGTTGAGAGGAGAGTTTACGCCAGCCTATAAATACCTCGAAAAATATATCTAAGCCTAAGCACACAAATTCCAACACTTCATTATGCATAAAGTACTTGTACTGGGTGCAGGCCGTGTTGCCGCCCCACTTGTAAAATACCTACTGAATCATTCCATTTCCGTTACACTGGCTGATGCCGATTATCAACACGCCCTGATGATGCTGGATGGCCATCCGTTGGGGAATCCTTTCCGATTTGACGTAACCGATGAGGTTATGCTGAACAGTCTGGTCGGAAGTCATGATCTGGTTGTGAGTCTGCTGCCATTTGCTTTTCACCCTTTGGTAGCCAAAGCGTGTCTGCAGGTCCGGAGAAGCCTTGTGACCACATCTTATGTAAAATCTGAGATGGAAGACCTTGATGCAGAGGCCCGGCGGGCAGGTGTCTTGTTACTGAATGAAATGGGACTGGATCCGGGTATTGATCACATGTCGGCAATGCGGATCATCCATCAGGTAGAATCTGAAGGTGGAACCATCACAGTGTTTAATTCGTTTTGTGGTGCCCTTCCAGCACCAGAAGCTGCCAATAATCCTTTTGGCTATAAGTTTTCGTGGAGTCCTAAAGGAGTGCTACTTGCCGGCAACAGCGATGCCCGATTTCTCAGTAATGGTCGTGAGGTGATCATCACAGCGGAGGACTTGTTTAAGAATCCTCTGAAAGTTGATTTTCCGGGTGTAGGCGGGCTGGAAGTTTATCCCAACCGTGATTCCATATCTTATATTGACGTATACGGACTGAAGGATGTACAATCCTTGATGAGGGGAACTTTCCGGTATCCCGGATGGTGTGAATTAATTGATACCATGAAGAGGCTCAACCTTTTTTCTGATCTTCAAGTTGACTTTTCGGGATTATCATTTGCTGAAATGACGGCTCAGGTGGCTGGAATCCCCGAAAAAGAACAATATAATAGAATGCTGGCCGAAAAGCTTCGTATACCAGAAGATTCTTCAGTTATTAAAGCGTTTGGATGGCTTGGCCTTTTTGATTCGATACCCGTTGGACGCGGTATTGACAGCCCGTTTGAGGTGGTTTCTGATCTTATGCTTGAACGAATGGAGTTGCTGCCACATGAGCGCGATATGGTTGTAATGCAGCATCTCTTTGATGCTGTTTATCCTGATGGACAACGCAAAATCATTACAAGCCGGTTGTTAGATTTTGGAATTCCTGATGGTGATACAAGTATTGCGCGTACAGTGGCATTACCGGCGGCAATTGCCGTGAGGCTGATACTCGAAGGGAAAATCACACTGACAGGAGTACATCGACCTGTTTGTGCTGAGTTGTATAATCCTGTATTGGATGAACTTATTACATTAGGTATCGCTTTTAGAGAGGATTACCAGAACATTGTTTAATTGAAGTTATCGGATTGTCTTTTTTATAGTTGTATTTACCACCATTAGGATTAAATATATCACATTAATTATCAGATTAACAGATGATTTTTATTGATTGGCAAAATTTCTTCAGGGTGTGTTACCACATGCAGACAATCGAATGATCCTTTTAATTGCATGGTTAACTGATGCGTTTTGTGGAACATATTCTTCTAACTTTTTTTTTAAACCCACCCATTCCTTTTACCTTTGCGCGTTCATTCATTATAAAGAATGATCGGGTTAATCAATTTTGTCATCTTAGGGTTGATGGTGACTGCCATTGGCTCGTTGCTAATAAGGAAAATTATGGATAAACGCAGGAAAAAATCGCAATACGGTAAATGGATAGGTGCAGGGCTTGGTGCAGTGTTTGGCGGCCCCATCGGGGGGATACTCGGATTTATCTTTGGCAGCATGGTCGATGGAATGCAAAGTGGAGAGTATGCTTATCAAAATCAAATACAGGCTGGGCCTGAAAGCCATGCCACGCGCCCGGGAGATTTTGGCGTAAGTCTTGTTGTGCTCTCCGCTGCCGTGATGAAAGCCGACGGCCATGTTCTTAAATCTGAGCTCGATTATGTGAAGTCATTTCTATATAGGCAGTTCGGATCTGAAGCCGCTGAACGTTACGTGTTGCTTCTGCGCGATGTGTTGAAACAGGAATTGAACCTTCAGGGTGTTGCTGAGCAAATCAGGGGATTTATGGAATACAGTTCCCGTTTGCAACTGCTTCATTACCTCTTCGGAATTGCAGGTGCCGATGGTCTATATGATGACGCTGAAATCTTAGTTATCCAAAATATCAGCCGTTGGATGGGGATCAGTTTCGCTGACTTCAATAGCATTAAGGCCATGTTTGTGAAAGATCAGATCAGCGCTTATAAAATACTTGGAATCAATCCTGAAGCTACTGATGAAGAAGTAAGGAAAGCTTACCGGCAAATGGCCATAACGCATCATCCCGATAAAGTAGCCCATCTTGGGGACGATATCCAACATGCTGCCAAGGAGAAATTCCAGAAAGTTCAGGCAGCTTATGATGATATTAAAAAACAACGGGGACTTAAATAGCTCTACCGATTCCTTATTCAATGATTATCTGGGGTAAGATTGCTTCTCATTAATGCCTGCGCCTGACTCCTTTTAGTCTGTTACTGATTCTGAATGGGGAATAACTGACTTTTTTCGATTGACTTACAGTTTTATGGAACAGGAGGGACTGGTGAGTCAGAAATTGTAAAAATGATTGAATAATAATGAATCCCGATCTTCATCAATTGCTCGAAGATGGTATCCGGCGTCTGCCGGAGATCAGAAAACTTTTCATGCAACTTAAAAAACGCAAACCCGCCGATCTGGATATGATCATGGCTGATTTGCATGACCAGGCTTTCCGACAGATCGATTGTCTGCTCTGTGGTAATTGTTGCCGGTCACTTGGTCCGCGTATTACCGACCGCGACATTGCCCGTTTGTCAATAGCGTTACGCCAGAGGCCATCCCAACTTACAGATAATCACTTCAGAATTGACGAAGAAGGTGATTATGTATTTCGCTCAATGCCTTGTCCTTTTCTGGGTGATGATAATTATTGCGCTGTATACAGCGATCGTCCTCAGGCCTGTGCCACTTATCCTCATACTGACCGCCGGAGGTTTGTGCAATTGCTCGATATTACTTTACTGAATGTACGGACATGCCCTGCAGTGGCATTAATCACCAAAAAACTGGTACAGCATTATTCACAACTGTAAATATTATCAATGGGTGATTTGAGAAAGCCCTTCCACGACATTTGATTGATAAAACCGGGCGATGTGTCCATTCATGGACGCATCACCTGACCATTTATAAGTATAAGTGGCTGTTTATTAATTGTGTTGTTATTTAGGAATGGCGTTTGCTTCTTGGTGTCAAAACCTGATACCATGGATCGTCCCTTACAAAAACAGTTTGTTCAAAAGCAGAAGCTACGACGCCTTCTAACGGCAGGTGCAGTGGTTTTGGCTGGTATTCTGATGCTGGTCTTTGTCCCGCGCCTCTTCTCAACTTCTTTCAGTTATACTGATCTTAGTTGTGCAAAAGTGACAGCCGGAGATCTTGAAACGACTGTAAGTGCTTCGGGCATTGTTGTACCAGCTTATGAGGAAAATATTATCTCACCTATTGATTCCAGGCTTGAACGCATGTTTCGTAATACAGGTGATGCTGTAAATATTGGTGATACACTTCTTCAACTCGATGTTTCTGTAGAGTTGGCCGGACTCCAAAGGCTTCACGATGAAAGGGAGCTGAAATCGACACGACTGGCACGCTTCAGGATTGAGACTGAAGAGAATGAGGTGCAGTACAACACGACCCGCAAGATCAAGGAACTCGAGATGATTGGCCTGAAGGCCGATTATGAGAACGAGATGAATATTCACAAAATTGGCGGAAGCCCTGCCGAGGCTGTAGAAAAGGCCCGAACTGCTTATGAGATTGCGAAACTTCAGCTCGAACAGATCAACGAACAAAACAAGCATAAGCTAAGAATGGAGCAATCTCAGATCAGGGAGATGGAACTTGAAATTAAATTAAGCGATGCTTCCATTGCCGAAAAAGAGAATACCATTAGTCGTGCATGCATTACAGCCGAAAACAGGGGCGTGATTACCTGGCTTGAAACCCACATCGGAGGAAATATTGGTAAAGGTCAACAACTGGTCAGAATCTCCGATATTTCACGGTTTAAGATAGAATCATCAATCGGCGATGGAAACAGTATCAACATCCGGCCCGGCATCAGGGTCATCGTGAAATCAGGCGATCATAAGGCTTTTGGAAAGGTGGAGAAAGTAATCCCATCTGTTGAAAATGCGGGTATCCGTTTTACGGTGTTGCCAGATTCGGGGGATGTAACTTCACTCCGGTTGAATCAGAAGGTGGAGATTTATCTGGTAACGTCCTTCAGGCAGAATTGCCTCTTACTGAAAAATGGCCCCTACTATCATGAACCCGGTGAGTTCCCCCTTTTTATAGTACATGGGAATAAGGCTGTGAAAATATTGGTCACCTTGGGCGACTGCAACTATGAGTCGGTGGAAGTCATCAGCGGCTTGAAACCAGGCGATGAGGTCATAATCAATGACATGAAACAATTTGAAAAACTCGATGAAATAATTATTAACCATTAATTATGATTAAGCTACATAATATTCAAAAGGTATATCGTACCTCGACTATCGAAACCGTAGCCCTTGAACAGATCAATCTTGAAATCAGTAAGGGCGAGTTTGTATCAGTAATGGGTCCCTCGGGCTGTGGCAAAAGTACATTGCTCAACATTACAGGGTTGCTTGACGATCCCACTGAAGGGTCTGTTATTATCGCAGGAGAAGATGGTAATGGCCTTTCTGACAAAAGGAAGGCCGCCTTCAGGAACCGACATATCGGTTTCGTGTTCCAGAATTTCCATCTTATCAACGAGCTTAACGTGCTTGATAATGTTGAATTGCCAATGCTGTATTCAAAGGGGATAACCCCAACGGAGCGACGAACCCGTGCTATGAAAGTGCTTGAGAGGGTCGGCCTTTCTCACAGGATGAAACACTTTCCTACAGAATTGTCGGGAGGTCAAAGTCAGCGGGTTGCTATTGCCAGAGCTGTTGCCGGAAATCCCTCTATCATCCTGGCTGACGAACCTACCGGAAACCTTGACAGCCACAATGGCGAGGAGGTCATGCAGATCTTGTTCGACCTTAATCGTGAAGGGACGACTATTGTCATGGTGACTCATGATGAAAAACTGGCAAGGCAAACTGGTCGTATCATGCGCTTCTTCGACGGACGTCAGGTGCTTTGATCTTACATTCAATTGGTAATAATAATAGTTATGCTTCGCAATTATTTAAAAATTGTCCTGAAAACGCTGCTGCATAAGAAATTCTTCTCAGCACTTAATTTGTTTGGAATCAGCACTACTGTCATGATTATCATGGTGGCGGCATTGGTTTTCGACAATCATACGGCCCCCAGGGTTCCCGAGGTCTACCTTGATAAGATGCTCTTCGTGGAACGGGTGAAGACAACTCACGGTGACGATTGGATTACACTTAATGGTGTCGGTATAAAGCTAATCGACGAGTACCTGAAGAAAATAGAACCTAGGCCGCTGATGTGTGCTTCAACCTCTGAGGTATTCGAATTGTATGCCTCGGGAAAACTTCAGCGGAAAAAGATGATCCATACTGAACCCTCTTTTTGGAGTATTTATCGTTTTACTTTTCAGGAAGGACGACCATTTAATGTATCGGAATTTACTCAGCACGAGCCTGTGGTTGTAATCAGTCGGATGCTGCGTGATCATTTTTTTGGGAACAACGTTGCCCTTGGACAGACTATTACGATACGGGCTAAGGAATACCGCGTGATTGGCGTTGTTGATGATGTACCTGCTAATTGCAGCCATACTTATGCTGATGCCTGGATTCCATATTCGGCTGGGGCATTTGATTTTCAGGACTCCGGTGATCTGGACGGTGGGTTTAGTTTAGATATACTTCCGGTTAAGGGTCAGAGCAGTGAGTCAATCAAGATGGCGATGGCTGAAAGTATCAGACGCCTTAATACTGAACTGCGATCATCAGGGAAAATGGTAATTATTTCCGGTCCGGAGAATAGCATGGAGCTTTTTGCCCGTGGATATGCCGACCACACCAGTTTCGGTGGATTAACTGACTATCTGGTCAAATGGATTGGGGCCTTGCTGCTATTCATGTTGCTTCCTTCTATCAATCTTATGAGCTTAAACATTACCCGTATCAGAGAACGGGCCTCTGAGATGGCGGTTCGAAAAGCTTTCGGAGCTTCCCGTAAGCGATTGTTCGGGCAATTGCTCGCCGAAAATGTTATTCTGACAATGGTGGGTGGTGTCATCGGTTTAATTCTTTCAATAGTGGTCATTCATGTTTTTAGTTACCAGTTGTTGGGAGTTGAAGCCGATCAGGGAAATGTAGTCCTGGGAATACAGGTTAATTATTACGTCTTTGGTTTTGCACTTATCACCTGTCTTGTGTTTGGTCTCTTGTCAGGCGTTCTGCCAGCCCTACGGATGTCGAAACTAAACCCTGCAGAGGTGCTGAAAGGAGGTTCAAAATGATTAAGCATACCTTAAAACTTATGTGGAACCAGAAAAAACGTAACGCACTCATTATTATTGAACTGATGATTGTTTTTCTGGTGTTGTTCTTTGCTGTTTATTTTCTGTCGGCCGATTTGTCAAAGCTGATGATCCCCATCGTCGTAGATGATGAAAATGTGGCTGCCGTGGGCTTTTATACCAATGATACCAACAGTCTTCGGGTTGCAAAGGTTTATACTGCGCTGAAGGCCCACCTGAAAAGCCTTCCATACATTGAAGCTGTTTCTTATGCCGGCAATAGCGTTCCGTTTGATGCCTCCTACTCATCTTCATCATTTAGTGCTAACGGTGTCGATCTGGTGTTCTTTACACGTTATGTTGATCCCGATTTCGCTCCTTTGCTAAAGATTCCTTTACTCAAGGGACGCTGGCCCAGAGCCGGGGAGGCAGAAAATTGGCCCAGGCCGGTAGTGATTACAGTTGATGCTTCTAAAACCCTTTTCGGAAAAAAGGAAGCTATTGGAATGATCATTACATCAGGCCGCGACAACCATTCCAGAAAAGAGTATCTTGTCACAGGTGTGTTACCTCTCTATAAACAATCGGACTATAGTTCACCAGAACCTGGTCTATTCATAGTTGGAAACCCTGATTTACAGAATAATGCCTCGCGAATAATTGTCAAGGTAAAAAAAGGGATGATGGCTGAATTTTTCTCGCACATCGAACCGGAAGTTTTTAAAGTGGCTGATCGTGATCTGTGGTTTTTGTTCTGGGTTAACACTTTGTCCGATATGCGAGCCACTGCCAATGCTTCTATGCATACCGGGTTTTACACCAGAACGCTGATTAGCGCCATTGTCATTTTAAATATCTTGCTTGGATTTATTGGGGTCTTGTGGTACAACATCAACCTGCGCCGAAAGGAAACGGGCCTGAGAATGGCAGTGGGAGCTTCACGCCTGGCAATCAACAAGCAGTTGATTAACGAATCGCTGGTACTCGGTTTTTTTGGCATTGTCCCGGCTCTCATTCTGATACTGCAGGTGTACCTTTTGCGGGTGTACCCTTTCGAAACCAACATTTTCTTCTTCTCTCTGGCCGTTAGTCTTGTTGTGCTGCCCTGCTTACTGGTACTTGCAGCCTGGTATCCCGGACGATTGGCCTCCCGCATCAGTCCTGCCATTGCACTTCACTCGGAGTGAAGGGTGTTGCCGGCCTATGGCGGCTGAACTGCAATTCAGGATATGCCGTCAGACGGCAACCGGGTATTCTGCCCTGGTGAATGACAAAGGAAACCCAATAGCCTTTTTCTTGCTGAATTTTGGCAGTATGGTATATGCACTTACATGGTCTTTTCGCAGTACTGCTATGTGTTGACTACTGACTTACGGGGGACTATTAACCAACAACCTGAAACTTAAAACAGTTTGTTACATTTGTATCTGACAAACCAATCTGCCGCATGATTCTGATTATTGATGATGATGTTGCTATTCGCACTTCCCTTACGCTGTTGTTAACCAGGGCGGGATATGAAGTTGCTGCCCTGCCCGGACCCAATGAGGCACTTACCTGGGTGCGTCATACACGTCCGGACCTGATCCTGCTTGATATGAATTTTTCGTTGGGTATTACAGGGCGCGAGGGACTTGAACTATTGTCCCGGCTTAAGATTTTTCATCCCGATGTCCCCGTCATTCTGATCACAGCCTGGGGCTCAATACAACTTGCGGTTGAGGGGATGCGGGGTGGTGCGGTTAATTTCATTACCAAACCATGGAACAATCGTCAGTTAATTGATGTCATTACTACAACCCTCCAACTCATACCCCGCACCGATATTACAGAGCCTGCCCGTGACAGGGAGGATCTCGATAAATCAAATCAATTTGGTATGATCATAGGTTCATCTCCTGCCATACTTAATGTACTCAAAATGGTAGCCCGTGTTGCTCCTACCAACGCTTCGGTGCTTATTACCGGAGAAAGCGGGACAGGTAAGGAGTTGATTGCTCATGCCATCCATGTCAACTCCCGCAGGGCAATGTACCCCTTTGTGAAGGTTAATCTGGGTGGTATGTCGCAATCACTGTTCGAGAGTGAGATGTTTGGCCATCGCAAGGGTGCATTTACCGATGCCATTACCGACCGCAAAGGACGATTTGAACTGGCTGATAAGGGAACCATCTTCCTCGATGAAATTGGTGACCTCGATCCTTCCTCTCAGGTGAAACTGCTCAGGGTTCTTCAGGATCAAACCTTTGAACCATTAGGGGACAGCCGTTCACGTACTGTTGATGTGCGTGTGATTTGTGCCACAAACCGGAACCTGAAAGAAATGATTGAAAGAGGACAGTTTCGTGAGGATCTGTACTACCGTATCAACCTCATTGGCATTCTTCTCCCCCCGTTGCGTGAACGACGAACTGATATTGGTATGCTCGCGACAGGTTTTATTGATTCTCTTGTTCAGAGTGGCGCCGTCAAACCAACAGTTATCAGTCGTGAGGCCATTGAATGGCTTAGCCGGCAGAATCTTTACGGCAATGTACGTGAATTAAGGAATCTGGTTGAGCGCACAGCTATTCTGACAGGTGATTCTACACTCGTGCCTGCCCATTTTGAAGCCAATGCAGAAGTTGCCGGCAATCCTGATGCAGGTACCCCGGCCACCCTTCAATCGCTCGATGAAGCTGAAAGGCGGATGATTTTGAAAGTCATCGGGACTTACCCCAACAATCTGGCCCGTGTAGCCCGCACACTTGGCATCAGCCGCGGAGCCTTATATCGTAGGTTAGAGAAATACAACATACCACATGAATCCAAGAATTAGTCTTTTCATCTGGGTACTTCTCTTGCACCTTATTGTCCTGGCGGGAGTTTACGTGTTATTCGATTACAATCCGGTAATTTTCTTTATCACCGAAGCGGTAGTATTGGGTTCACTGGTATTCATGTCGTTTGCCTATCGCCGGATTACCCGGCCCGTGCGTCAGATAGCGGAGAGTATCAGTCGCCTCAATGAGCATGATTTCTCGGCAAGGTTACAGTTGACGGGCGACAGTCTTACCGATCGGCTGGTACTTTTCTACAACCAGATGATGGATCAACTGCGTAGCGAGCGTGCACAAATCAGAAGCCAGCACCATTTCCTCGATTTGCTGATTAAGGCAACACCTATGGGTATCATTATCCTTGACTTCGACCATCGGATTACCGAAGCCAACCCTGCCGCCTGCCGGTTCCTTGGATTGAATGACCAGAATGTCGCAGGCCTCGTGCCTTCCGAAATGGACGGCCCATTGGCACACGCTATGGCAAATCTTATCCCAGGTAAGATTGAGACAGTCCGAACCGATGGCATCAGGCAGTTCAGCCTCCTGAAAATGATGTTTACCGACCGTGGTTTCCCGCATCCTTTCATCATGATAGAAGAGATGACTGATGAGATTAACCGTGCTGAAAAGGAGTCGTATACACGAATCATCCGGATGATGTCGCACGAAGTAAACAACACGGTGGGTGCCATCAATTCAATCATGGGTTCGGTCAACGAGTTTCTCGGCGATCATCATGCTGATGCCCCTTCATACCGTGATGCCCTTGAGGTGGCCATCAACCGCAATGAAAACATGAATCGCTTTATGGCCAATTTTGCCGGGCTGGTGAAGCTTCCCCAACCTGCCCTCAGCCCGTGCAACCTGAATGATCTGATGAAAAAGACAGCTTTAATGGGGACTACCTGGAGCACGCCCCGGCAGGTTAGAATAGAGACTCAATTTACCAACCCGTTGCCTTGGGTCAATGCTGACACCGCTATGCTCGAGCAGGCTTTTATCAACGCGCTGAAAAATGCTATTGAGGCCTCGGATGACGAGGGCCTTGTGACCATCAGAACCTTCGCCGACCCGGTACGGCTGACTATTTGTAATACAGGGCAAATAATTACACCTGAGATACAGCAAAAACTTTTTACTCCTTTTTACAGCACCAAACCCACAGGGCAGGGAATAGGTCTGATGCTGATTCGTGAAATCCTTACGCGCCACAATTTTCAGTTTTCGCTTGAAACCATCAACGGAGTAACAGAATTTAAGGTCTGTTTTGGTTGAGGATTTGCCGATGGAAATTTCTGGAGGCATTATAGGGAACCAGCCTTTTAGTACCATTTCTTATTAGAAATTGCATAGGTCATGATGCCGCAGGTTGCTTTCTGCGCCGCTTTATTATAAGAATTACTGAAGTATTTGGTTCCATCGTGCGTTGAAAACATGTCAGTAACTGGCAGTTTTTAAGTTTAGCATTAAATCCAAAATCAAATGGTAAATACCAATCTCCGGGTTCGAAATTCAGGTCGCGGCCTTTTACAATTCCCATGCCAAAGTCAAAAAACTGTTCAAGCTGTTCAATGATTTCTGAATTTTAATCATGGGACAATTTTTTCTAAAATGGCTCTCTTCACGAATCTGAAACAATAAACAACAATTAATCAGGATATTACTTGTTGTAGTGTCGTTTTTTGCTTTTTTTCTTTAATCGTTCCTGCTTATACTTCCGTTCGGACTTCGTTCAATGAAATCGTGGAAATTGTAATTTTTATTAATTTTCGTTCAATATTCGTTCAATGGAAGTTAAGTAACCATGCAGTACATTTATAGTGAACTGATAGTCAAGTAAAAGAGAGACCAAAGTTAGGTCAAAGTTAGGCCAATGAGGGAGGAAAGCCTTTTCTTACATATCTTTTTAGCGGGTTTACAGTAAGTTATGGCTATGTTTGGTGTAAACTGTTGTTAAGTGATCTTTCTAGAATGAGGCTATCCTATCAGCTTTGGCTTTAACATTTGAAATTCCTCTACAAATCTTTTTTTACATTGGCTTCCGATCGCCATTGGTAGGCTTTGCCTTTTTCTGATGGCTCCCCAACTTAGATAAAAATAGCTCATTTTTTCAATGGACGGGAGAATTCACCTGTTCTGGCACAATAATAATTTTATCATGGAAAGATATCAACGGGTTTTTCATAAAGCGACATATTTATGGGGAATGGAGAATGAAGAAGGGGAATCAGGAATCCTTAAGAGAAGATTTGCAAATAGTTGGTTTTTTTTGTATCTTGTCCCTTCACAAAAGGAGGCTATAATCACAGGCCAATCTAATTCTGCCGGTTATGAAAGTAATCTGTCTGGGAAATTATCTGCCACGCCAGTGTGGTATCGCAACTTTTACCGTCAACCTTGTGCATTCAATCATCTCGGCGGCAGAGATGAATGGTAGTGCTGTTGAAGTAGAGGTAATTGCGATGAATGATAATGGTAATTCCTACAGTTATCCCCCGATTGTTAGTCATACGATCAGTGATAGTGACCCTGGAGCCTATATTGAAATGGCTGGTTATATTAACCGTTCAGGAGCCGATGTCCTTTTACTACAGCATGAATATGGAATTTTTGGTGGCGAGAGTGGGGTTTTGCTGCTCCATCTGTTGAGGCGGGTCAGTATTCCTGTTGTGGTGACCTTTCATACCGTGTTTCAGCAGCCGGGTTTTCATCAGAAGGAGGTGCTAAAGAAGGTCGCCGGACTGGCTACACGCATTGTTATCATGAATGGGTTAGCCATCGGATTCCTTACTGATATTTATGGAGTCCCGGCAGAAAAGATAGTCAGGATTCCGCACGGGGTTCCTGATTTTGAAAGCTCACGTCACCGGCTGATGCCTGCACCTCCTGAATGGAAAGGGCGCACGGTTATCCTGACTTTTGGCCTTATCGGCAGAAGCAAGGGACTCGAGACCGTCATCAGGGCTTTACCAAAAGTGGTGGAAAGGCATCCTGAAATTCTCTATGTTGTACTTGGGAAGACTCATCCCAACGTGGTGAGGTACTCCGGTGAAGAATACAGGGAATATCTGCAACAGATTATCGGGAAGCTGGGGCTCGGGCGTTATGTGATGTTCATCGATCGTTACGTTGATGAGTTGGAATTGATGTCGCTGTTGAAGGCAGCCGATCTATATGTTACTCCATATCTCAGCAAAACCCAGATTACAAGTGGCACCCTGAGTTATGCCATTGGTGGTGGTTGTGCCGTGATTTCAACCCCCTACTGGCACGCCGAGGAACTTTTACAGGATGGACGTGGGTTGCTTTTTGAATTTCAGGATGATAGCGAACTTGCCCGGCACATTATCCTCCTTATCGATCAGCCCGATGTGATGAAGAAGATGCAGGAGGCAGCCTATGCCTATGGACAGTCGATTTCGTGGTCCAGAACAGGCGATGCTTACCTGACTATATTACAGCAGGTCGGCAGAGAAACGAATGAAAAGCACGAAGAACCGGCTATAGATTATCCCCCGATTGATTTCAGACATATGCATCGAATGACCTTTCCGGAAGGAATTCTTCAACATTCATTAGGAGCAGTACCCAGTCTTCGGCATGGGTTTTGTCTGGATGATAATGCAAGAGCGCTGCTTGTGGCACTAAAAGCCTGCCAGTTGGGACTGAAATCAGATGTTACAGGGTTGATCACCAGATATCTGACATACATACAATTGATGCAGCAACCGGATGGTTCTTTTAAAAACTATCTAACCTTTGACAGGGTGCCGCTTGATGACGATTTCCCGGATGACGCCTTTGGGAGGGCTACATGGGCGTTGGGTTATCTGATCAGGTATGCGCCCGGTGATTCGCTCATGCTGACGGCGAATGAGATGTTTAATAGGTTGATGCCACACATTGGGCGATTAAAATATGCACGTGGGTATGCCAACTGCATCCTGGGGCTTTTCCATTATGTAAAGCGCTTTCCTGATCAGGAGCGTTTTATCAGTCTGATTATTCAACTTGCCGATAATTTATGTGTACGTTATTATCAACATCATCTGGAAGACTGGCATTGGTTTGAAGATTCACTTACGTATGACAACGGGCTGATTCCGGCGGCCCTTTATATGGCCCACGAACTGACGTGCAAAGATGAGTATCTGTATGTTGCCGGTATTACACGAAAATTTCTTGAAGAAAAGTGTTTTATCAATTCCTGGTTATCATTAGTGGGAAACAAAAGGTGGCAGCGGTTCAGTTCTTCTTATGAGTTGTATGCCCAGCAACCTATCGATGCACTTGCTATGGTGTTGATGTACGAATGTGCGTTTAAAGCCACAGGTGACAGGACATTTATTTCACAAATGTTACAGTCGTTCAGATGGTTCCTTGGAGAGAATGATCTTGGAATCAGTGTATATGATTTTGAAACCAAAGGGTGCAACGACGGGATTGAAGAGAAGAACATCAACCGGAATCAGGGCGCCGAGAGCACTATGGCCTGGTTGATGGCGCGGTTGACGGTTGAGCCTTATCTTATTTTTTAATGTGATTGGCGAATAATTTATCAAGGCGGGCGAGTAAGAGATTCCTATCGATTGGTTTTTTGATATAATCGATGGCGCCAAGCTGTAAGCCTTTTGTTTCGTCTTCGGGGCTGGTATGACCCGACAAGAAAATTACAGGTATGTCGATGTTGTTTTCCTTGATGAATTCCAGCATTTGGTAGCCATCGAAGTTAGGCATGGCAATGTCGGAGAGGATTACATCAAATTTTTCCTTCCCTATTTGCATGAGGGCAATAATTCCATCCGGGGCAATTTCCACATCGTATCCATCACTTTTAAGGATTGAAGCAATCGCCTTTTGGTTGATTACCTCATCATCCACCACCAGAACCCGGCCTTTCGACAGTTTTGTTCCGGGACGGCCACGCTTAAGGTCAGAAGGCATCAGGTTGGTAAGTAATTCCTTCATAGAGATGGTAGCGTAGGTAGAAGCGGTATCAGACATGGCATATGGCAGCACCAGTTCATTGTTGTTGATGATCGATCCGCAGGAATAGACGACATTAGGCACGTAACCCTCACGTTCCTCTTCATTTGGAGTGATCAGCGGCTCGGTAAGTTGTCCGATTACCTGAGTCGGGTCGTCAAGGTCGAGAAGTATAGCGCTGATGGCGTATTTACGCATAGTCCCCACGCCATGTGTGATGACAAGCCATCCATATTCAGTTTCGATAGGTGAACCGCAATTACCCACCTGAATAAACTCCCAGGGGAAATTAGGTTCCTGTAACAGGTTTGTTTCATGCCACCGGTTTATATTGTCGGAGAACATAATATAGTTGTTTACACCGTCAATGCGCGACAGCATAGCGTATTTGCCATGAATTTTCCGGGGAAACAATGCCATACCTTTATTCTGCGCATTCTCGCCATGAATTGGCATCACCTTAAAATTGTAAAAATCTTTTGTTTCAATGAGCTTAGTCATGATGGTTAGCCCATTGTAGGCGGTGTAGGTGGCATAATAGCGTACAAGTCCGTCATCGTCGGTAAATTTTACGAAGCGGGCATCTTCGATGCCATTGCTTTCGGCGGCTGCAATCGGGAAGATCACCCTGTCGGAGATCCCGGTATCGAGAGAGAAAGAAATTTCGTAGTGTGAATCGCCCAGCCAACTGATTGTCTGCAGGATTTTTAGTTGTGCTTCGTTTGGATGAAATTCATGATCTACTTCATCGATCGCGCTGTAGAGTTCTTTGTAGTCGAATTCGGGTTTTAGTTTTGACATCACCTGTTTAACCATCTCATCATCGGCATGCATTTCAGAGAGTTTAGAGCAGAAAGCCTCCTTGGAGTATATGTAGTTTCTCACAGCTTCTGCCTGATCAACTAATCGCCCGGTGGGGATGAGGTGTAGGGTATTATCGGCATCGAGGATGCCCCCCCTGAATACAATGGATGATATGTGCCCTTCACCGGTAGCCCTGAAACTGATGATCACCCGTTTTTGACCTTCCATCAAACCAGTTTGGTCGGGATCTTCAACCATCGAAGGGTTGAAGAATGCAGCCGATTCGATCGAGTACTCCGAGGTAAAATAGGCCCCAATCAAGAGTTTTTTGGAATCAGTCAGGATGGAGAGATCACCAGCCCTTCCGTCCATGATTGCACTAATGCGATCAAAATGACGCTGATAGATTTTTGAAATGTTCCGGTGCCGTGAAGAGAAGTCACGTAACGATTGATTAAGTGTTAAACGGGCAGCCTCTTCAGGCATTTCTGTAACTTTTTGGATGATCGACTGTATTCGGATTTCAGAACCAGGATAGAAAAACCTGGCTATCACCCGTTTTGGATCGGAATAAAACCTGATGGGCCAGCGATTGATGGTGGTACTCATGTACAATTTGTTTAAGAACTATAAATATAGGTGAAAAATGCCGCTTATGGGCGGTATAATTCACTTTTTAGCTGGCACTTATCCGAATAAAGAGAATAATCCTCCCGAAGGACTAAGAGTCTTTCCGTTACTATGGCTATGTTAAGTCAGTTGACTCAAATGGGCAGGCTTAATAGTCTTTCTGTTCATGCGACATTAATTCTTTCGTGGATAACAATCCACAGGCGGCATAGATGTCTTGACCGCGGGATGCCCTGATTGTGCATAGGACACCTTTTTCATTGAGTCTGGTTTTGAAGTACTGAAGTGTTGCTTCATCTGTTCCATGCAGAGGCGTGTCGGGAATCGGGTGGAATCGGATGAGGTTGATGCGGCATTTGATTCCATTAAGGATGCGAACCAATTCATTGACATGACGCGGGGTGTCGTTGAGGCCCCCAAACACAATATATTCGAACGATATTCTTCTTTGGTGAGTCCAATCCCATTCCTTTACAGCATCAATTACGTCGTGGAGGTGGTACACATTTTCGATGGGCATCAGTTTACGGCGCTCATCCTCAAAAGGTGTATGGAGGCTTATGGCCAGATGACAATCGCTTTCGCTGAGAAATCTTTTCATGGCTGGAATGATGCCGATGGTGGAGACGGTAATGCGTTTTGGGCTCCAGGCATATCCCCATCCGGCAGTGAGCACCTCAAGGCTTTGCAGCACTTCGTCAGGATTATCGAGCGGTTCGCCCATGCCCATGTAAACTACATTGGTTAATTGATCGCGTTCGGGAAGGCTTCGGATTTGGTTTAGAATTTCACCTGCAGTGAGGTGGGTCTGAAAGCCCTGTTTTCCCGTCATACAAAACAGACAGCCCATTTTACATCCTACCTGGGAAGAAACACATAGTGTGGCACGGTCATCGTCGGGAATGTAGGCTGCCTCTATAAACCCTCTTGAACCATGAGTATAGAGGTATTTTTTTGTGCCATCAGTTGACGTCTGTACTTTTATAGGTGGTGTAAGGCCAACGGTATATTTCACTTCTAATCGTTCGCGTCCCTGTTTGGCAATGTTGGTCATGTCGCTGATGTTGGCAATCTGTTTTTTGTAGAGCCATTCCGCCATTTGCCGGCCGGTAAATTTGGGCAGGCCATTGTTAATTGCTATCTGTGTAAGTTGGGCAAGGGTTTTTCCAAAGAGGCTTTCCATGGGTTAGAAATATATTTCAGAGATGATATTTTCAAAAGGGATACTTCGGCTAATGAGCAAGTCGCGGGTATCGACTACCATTTCCGCACTTCCACAAAGATAATACTTGAAGCCCAAGACGGGCAGGGGTGTTTCACGAAGGTATCGGGTGAGCCTTCCCTCGAATATTCCGGCACCGGATTCTTGTGTGCAACACCGGATATAGTTATGTTTCATTGCAATAAGTTCATCCTGAAAGTAAAACGAATACAGGAACCGGCCACCGTGTATCAGTGTTTTGTTGCTTGATAATCCGGTACGAAACATCGACCTGAAAGGGGCTATACCTGTTCCGGATGCAATCCAGAATGCCGGTTCCTCTGATCCAAGGAAGGAACCCTGAGGTTGACTACAGAAAATGGTGTCGCCGGGTTTTATCAGGGCGAAAGGCGGGGTTAATGCCCCTTCTGGTTTGATATCGAAGATGACAGACATTACGGCCTCCGGTTCCCCCGAGGCTATGCTATAGAGCCGTTTTGGTCCGTTAACTGACAGGGCAATGGTTACCATTTGTCCTGCCTTGAAAGGAAAGCATTTTTCAAAAGAAATCAGATGGACACCCGGGGCCAGAAGTTCATTCTTCAAAACGGTGCATTGATAGCGCATGGCATTATACTATTTCTGGTCTGTTGGGTTCGAATTAGTCATTCAATTCTGATGGGGTGTTGATGGCATCAGGTTGGCGGACCATGTATTTTGAGCCAATATCCGGGTCGATTCTAAACCCAAATTGCTCATACAGCCCATGCGCATCACCGGTCATGAGCGATCCCCGGCATCCGGCAAGTAATGGGTGATTTACAACGTATTCGGTAAGCTTTTTACCATAGCCATTACCAGCTTCTGATGGTATAATAAACACGTCACAAAGATAGTAGAAGGTTGTATAATCAGTAATGACTCTGGCGAAGCCGATTTGCTTACTTTGTTTATAGACCCCGAAAGTAAATGAATTGGCAATTGTTTTAAGGATAGTTTGAAGCGACCTGCCTTTCGCCCAGTACGCTTTTTCGGATAGATAGTGAAAGATTAGCACCTCATCGAGTCGCTCTTTCAGTGTACTGATTTCAATTTCCTGGTTCATAGAGAGAAGTTTATAGATGAAAAAACGGGGCGCTGCTTAGCTGCAGCACCCCGTCTGGATTATTTAAAATCGTCTAGTTAAGGATGATTTTCTTGCTGATACTGCCTTTTTCATTGGTAAGTCTCAGGAAGTATATCCCTTTGGTCAGTTGACGCAGATCAAGCTTTTTAATGATGGACTGATCGTGGTCGATGGTTTCACTCCATGCAATATTTCCGGTTGTAGTACTGATGGTAATGGTCGATTTCGTCGGGTTTAATCCGGTAGCAACAAGGTTGAACAGGCCTGAAGTCGGGTTAGGCATGATAGACAGGGTAGCACCGGTAAGGTGATTCTGGATGCCTGTGCAGGGACTAAAAGTGAGTTTAACAGTGTCAACATCCGTGCCGGTACATGGTGCAATGGCGTCGACAGATACAACAAGTTCAACTTCGCCTGTGGCAAGGTCTTCGGTACCTGGTGTGTAAACGGCGGCCAGAATGGTAGGATCGGCAAAAATACCGTCGCCCAGGGATGTCCAGATGATATTGTTTCCGTCTGAAACCGTGGGTGTACAAATGAAAGGCAGCCAGTTGGTACAAACGAGACTGTCGGCTCCGGCATTCACAACAGGTTGTGAATGGACAGTAAGTGTAAGTTGGTCGGTAGCATCATTACAATCGAGGTAACCTGAAGCTGTAAAGGTGAGAATTACTGATCCATTGATGATGTCGGCAGAGCCAGGAGTATAGGTTGAAGAGGAGGCCAACGGATTGCTGAAGGTGCCATTGCCGGCACTGGTCCAGAGGGTCGATTCAGCATTTGTTGCAATACCATTCAGTGTAACTGCAAGGTTACTGCAAGTTACCTGATCAGCTCCGGCTACAGCGGTAGCTGGTGAAACCACAGTAATCAGTACACTGTCAATGGCTGTATTTGAGCCATCGTTAATCTCGCAAACATAGTATGTGTTGGCTTCTGGTTTGACCCAAAGCGTGTCATCGGTAGAAGAGAAGCCTGAAGGCGTGGAAGACCAGTTGTAGGAATATGTGCCGGAACCACCAACACCAGCTACGATTAATTGTGCACTGTCGCCAGCACAGACTGAATCGTTTGAAGCAGTAATTGTTAATCCGAACACCTGATCAAAGTTAAACTTAGCAATACGGGTTTTCCAGTTCTGGCTGCTGGTATTTTGCATATACTCAGTGGTATACCAGAATGTATTGGGAGCTGAAGGATCGATTGTCATGGCGCTGTAGTCTCCCCAACGGCCATTGCCCATAAAACCACCAGTCTGACTTCCTGTTCCGACGATTATATCTTCTTCTGCGATGGTCATTTCACCCAGCGGGTCGCCATTCATTCTTCCGGTGAAACGTACCCCGGGATAAACGGTAGAATTGGAAACGGAATAACCCAGCGCGATGTTACCGTTGGCATCCATGGCGACACTGCCCATCCAACGGTTTACATTATCGGGAGAATATGTTCCTTGCTGATACAAAGCCCAGGGGCCACTTCCTGTTTTGCGGAATTCATACCATCTGACACCTGCTACACCACTAACACTGACAGTATGGTTGGTAACCATTGTCTGGTAAGAGCCGAAGTTGCGATATTGAAGTCTGAACATCAGACGGTCGGTAATAGCATCAAGTTTTTTGCTTGTTCCGGGCTGTGGAATACCTGAAATAGAAGTGCTCCAGGATGTAACTGGAATGTTTGTATCGAGTTCAAAAACTGAGTTTGCTGTGTTATTCCAGTCGAGAGTCATATGGTAAACCACAAATTTGGAAGGACTCTTGATGTAACCAAAGTAGGCAGGGGATCCAGCGGGAGGCGCAGTTCCATCGGCATCGGCTGGCTGCATACTATAAGGTTCCTGACTGGATGACATTGGAAAATAAATCATCTCGGCATTTGGGTCACCAGCAAGCATTTTTACGCGGTCAAAAGCAACGGCAGCTGTTCCGGTATAGTTAGTTGAGCCGGAGGTAAAGCGGTTGGCAGTCATCGTATAAGCATCATTCCAAACACCGAATTTGGGATAGTCAGGCATATCCGTAAACTGATAACCATACCGATACCATGATCCTGTAGGGTCTGAAGTCTGGCTAATGGCAATCATGATGTAGAAAGGGCCATTGGGGTAGTTGGGGAGCGCAAACTGGCTGGCGAGCCAACGATCTGCATATTCATCGTAAAGAACTATAGGGTCTCCATCGTTACTGTTTGCCCATGGTCCGGGAAATCCCTGCCAGATGGTTTTATTAAGGGCGGGACCATAGAGAGAATTGCCTGATTTATCCCAGATTTGAAACGACATATTGATCATCTGGAAGTAATGGTTTGGCCCCACATCACCATCAGTGTCAGGAGGCATTACATTACTTGAGTTACCCAGACCGTTGAAGTTGGGGCCAACTGAGTTGAGGGCTTTGATAGAGCCCATTTTTTTCTGGACAACGGCATCGGGAATATTCTTTAATTCAGGTTCTGGTGCTCTGAAGATGTTCTTTACCACGCCATCTTTCCATGGGCGTCCGTTCATCGTTGGGGTTAATGGTACCATATCTCTCAGCGGAATAGAAACGTCTGAGTATATAGCCTTCGCCGAAAATTCAGGCTTGATACGGTCTTGTAAATCCTGTGACAACAGGTTAAGGGACGATAGCAACATCATCCCGATGATCAAAGATAATTTATTCATAGATTGAATATGTTATTGTATATCAACTTAGTTGGAGCCTTCTTGTAAATGAATGAAAAAATGAATAAAAAAGGAATAAAGATTCGTCGAAAATAGTAACTTCCAACTAGTCTGAAAGTTCAATCCGCTTGCGGTTAATGGTTACATCTCAGAATAGCGTTGACCTTACGGCTGCGAAAATACAAAACTTTACATCATTGACGCATAAATGAATACCGTTTTTGTAAATGAATTAGTTTGTTACAGTGTCCCAACAGCCGAATAGAGGCTGAAAATGCTTGTTGTTGAAGTATTTTGAGATAGATTTTTAGGCGAAGTAATATTTTTATTCAGGTATAGTCAGTTGTCTTATACATTTATACCTTTGCAGCGTTCCGATTTAAGATGAGAGACTATTGTATCAATTTTAACCCTATAAAAATTTGTTTATGAGTATACTTAGTGATTTGGAGCCCAAGGATGTATGGACATATTTCGAGCAAATAACCCGGGTTCCGCGTCCATCAAAAAGAGAAGAGAAGATTCGTGATTTTTTGATGGCTTTTGGAAAGAATTTTAATCTTGATACCCGGAGTGACACGATTGGGAATGTTGTCATTTGTAAACCAGCGACGCCGGGCTATGATGACAGGCCGGTAGTCATCCTGCAGAGTCATATGGATATGGTCTGTGAAAAGAACAGTGATCTCACTTTCGATTTTAACACCGACCCAATTCAGCCTATAGTAGATGGAGAGTGGGTTAAAGCCAATGGAACGACGCTGGGAGCTGATGATGGTATTGGAATTGCTGCTCAGATGGCTATTCTTGCTGCAACCAATCTAAAGCATGGTCCTATAGAGTGTTTGTTCACTGTAGACGAGGAGACCGGATTGACTGGAGCCAATGCTCTCGAGCCTGGTTTTCTTAAGGGGGAAACGCTGCTTAATCTCGATTCTGAGGATGAGGGTGAATTATTTATCGGTTGCGCCGGGGGTATAGATACAGTGGCAACCCTGGCTTATGAGAGGAAACCTGTACCCAAACGTTCACACACTTACCGGATCAGTATTAAAGGACTAAAAGGGGGGCATTCAGGCGACGATATCCATAAAGGCCATGGGAATTCGAATAAAATACTAAACCGGTTTCTCTGGACTAACAGTCAGGATCTCGACCTTCGGCTGGCATGGTTTGATGGTGGAAACCTGAGGAATGCTATTCCCCGTGAGGCGAATGCTGTAGTCGTTTTACCTCAGGATTTTGAGCAGGCATTTCTTGACCGGTTCGAGAAATATGCCGCAGATATTAGGAATGAACTCAGCTTGACAGATGAAGGAGTGATGTTGTCGGTTGAAAAGGTAGGCACGCCTGAGTTTGTCATCAACCGCAAAGCTCAGACCCGGTTATTGAATGCCCTTTATGCTTGTCCTCATGGCGTCTTTAGTATGAGCTATTCGATGCCGGGAATGGTAGAGACAAGTACAAATCTGGCTTCAGTTAAGTTTATAGATGACAATATGATTCTGATAACGAGTAGCCAGCGTAGTGACCGCAATTCTTCTCGATTTGATATAGCCAATATGGTTGAAAGTGTGTTTTTGATGGCAGGTTGTGATGTTAAGCATTCTGATGGTTACCCCGGATGGCAACCCAATCCGGATTCCGTCATCGCGAAACATACTGCTGACACATACGAGCGATTATTCGGAATAAAACCTATTGTAAGATCCATTCATGCCGGACTCGAGTGTGGTCTGTTTCTTGAGAAATATCCTACCATGGATATGGTTTCTTTTGGTCCTACACTGCGTGGTGTTCATAGCCCTGACGAGAAAATTCATATTGGTACGGTTGTCAGGTTCTATGATTTGCTTTTAGAAGTTTTAGCTACAATTCCTCCCAAATAGGCATGATATATTGTAATTCATTCAGTTATATTCTAATTAAGTGTTATTTCTGATAATTGAAAGGATTCAGAGCTGGAATGATGCTATCTGAACAAAGGGTGGTTTGTGTAAATAAACCACCCTTTTAATTAAATAATTGTTATTAAATTATTTAACTAATGTTTGACTCATGTGGGGATAAAAGGGTATTGGGTTGGGCCATTCTGGCAGTTGAAAAAACGCCAAAATTCCACGCAGGTTACCAGAGTTTTAAGAAATAATCAAAAAAAGTTGGACAAAGATTTGGTTTAACCAAAATTTACCCCGTATCTTTGCAGCCTCAAACAAACAAACGTTCTTATCACAGTTAAGAGTTTTAAAAGAATCGAACGGCAAAATGAAAATGGCGCCGGTTTTTTTTCTGACAAAGTTTAGTAGTTTGAAAAAACTTCGTATCTTTGCACCCCTGAAACGGATTTTCCGGATTGAAGGAAGCAAATAGATAAAAGAGTTCATTGAAGATATTGAGAATTAATGTAAGCTTGAAGCGAAACCCCGTCCAATTCTGGCGATAGGCACCGCGAGGTGGCTATAAAAAGGGAAAGGATGGCAAGATAAGGGTCAGGACAGAAAATATTTTATAAGAAACTCTACAATGGAGAGTTTGATCCTGGCTCAGGATGAACGCTGGCGGCAGGCCTAATACATGCAAGTCGAACGGGATCCGGTGTAGCAATACACTGGTGAGAGTGGCGCACGGGTGCGTAACACGTATGCAACCTACCTTTAACAGGTACATAACAGCGCGAAAGCGGTGCTAATATACCATGTGGTTATTGAATGGCATCATTTAATAATTAAAGATTTATCGGTTAAAGATGGGCATGCGTCCCATTAGCTAGTTGGTGAGGTAAAGGCTCACCAAGGCAATGATGGGTAGGGGTTCTGAGAGGATATACCCCCACACTGGTACTGAGACACGGACCAGACTCCTACGGGAGGCAGCAGTAAGGAATATTGGTCAATGGGCGAGAGCCTGAACCAGCCATGCCGCGTGCAGGAAGACGGCCCTATGGGTTGTAAACTGCTTTTGTCAGGGGATAAACCTACCGACGAGTCGGTAGCTGAAGGTACCTGAAGAATAAGGATCGGCTAACTCCGTGCCAGCAGCCGCGGTAATACGGAGGATCCGAGCGTTATCCGGATTTATTGGGTTTAAAGGGTGCGCAGGCGGATTGGTAAGTCAGGGGTGAAATTCTACGGCTCAACTGTAGGCGTGCCTTTGATACTGTCAAACTAGAGTTAAGTTGGAGTGGGCGGAATGTGTTGTGTAGCGGTGAAATGCTTAGATATAACACAGAACACCGATCGCGAAGGCAGCTCACTAAACTTAGACTGACGCTCATGCACGAAAGCGTGGGGATCAAACAGGATTAGATACCCTGGTAGTCCACGCTGTAAACGATGATCACTCGCTGTTGGCGATATACAGTCAGTGGCTAAGCGAAAGTGATAAGTGATCCACCTGGGGAGTACGACCGCAAGGTTGAAACTCAAAGGAATTGACGGGGGCCCGCACAAGCGGAGGAGCATGTGGTTTAATTCGATGATACGCGAGGAACCTTACCAGGGCTCGAACGTTCAGCGCTTTACCGGGAAACCGGTAATCCCTTCGGGGCGGTGAACGAGGTGCTGCATGGTTGTCGTCAGCTCGTGCCGTGAGGTGTCAGGTTAAGTCCTATAACGAGCGCAACCCCTATCCTTAGTTGCCATCAGGTAAAGCTGGGCACTCTAGGGAGACTGCCTACGCAAGTAGAGAGGAAGGTGGGGATGACGTCAAATCAGCACGGCCCTTATGTCCTGGGCTACACACGTGCTACAATGGTCGGTACAGAGGGCCGCTACCGGGTGACCGGATGCCAATCTCGAAAGCCGATCTCAGTTCGGATCGGAGTCTGCAACCCGACTCCGTGAAGTTGGATTCGCTAGTAATCGCGCATCAGCCATGGCGCGGTGAATACGTTCCCGGGCCTTGTACACACCGCCCGTCAAGCCATGGAAGCTTGGGGTACCTAAAGTCCGTAACCGTAAGGAGCGGCCTAGGGTAAAACAGGTGACTGGGGCTAAGTCGTAACAAGGTAGCCGTACCGGAAGGTGTGGCTGGAATACCTCCTTTCTGGAGGACCCTGTCTAAGAAAAGGTTTTGCTTCAGGCTACATTAAACTCAACTATTACCCTTTGGAAGAAGGGAAAAGGTATCAGAATAATCGAAGGGAAAGTAACCGGAGATTAGATCTAAGGGTTATCGAGACCCGGATACTACAAAAATGTCCGAGAGGACGAACAAGAGCGTTCATTGACATGAAAAAGGAAAGAATAATGTAAGAGACTTACGAGCGCGTAAGCAAAGAAGTTACTAAGGGCGCACGGGGGATGCCTGTGGCTCTCAGAGGCGAAGAAGGACGTGATAAGCTGCGAAAAGCTTGGGGTAGGTGCAAATAACCGATGATCCCGAGATGTCCGAATGGGGCAACCCATCCCACTGAAGGTGGGATATTCCGAAAGGAAAGCAAACCCGGAGAACTGAAACATCTAAGTACCCGGAGGAAGAGAAAATAATAATGATTCCCCAAGTAGTGGCGAGCGAACGGGGAAGAGCCCAAACCGAAGTTGTTAAGGCAACGTCGGGGTTGTAGGACCACGATATATTTATTTATTATGTATCAGAACACGGATGGAAATCCGGACCAAAGAAGGTGATAGTCCTGTAGGAGAAACGTAATAAATAGATTAGTGGAATCCTGAGTACCGCGGGACCGGAGAAATCCTGTGGGAACCAGGCAGCACCATCTGCCAAGGCTAAATACTACTGAGAGACCGATAGTGAACCAGTACCGTGAGGGAAAGGTGAAAAGCACTCCGAATAGGAGGGTGAAAGAGAACCTGAAACCGTGCGCTTACAAGCGGTCGGAGTCAGCGTAAGCTGATGACGGCGTGCCTTTTGCATAATGAGCCTACGAGTTACACCTCTCTGGCGAGGTTAATCCGCACAAGCGGAGGAGCCGAAGCGAAAGCGAGTCTGAAAAGGGCGAGCAGTCAGAGGGGGTAGACGCGAAACTTTGTGATCTACCCATGGTCAGATTGAAGTTCCGGTAACACGGAATGGAGGATCGAACCCGTTGACGTTGAAAAGTCTTGGGATGAACTGTGGGTAGGGGTGAAAGGCTAATCAAACTGAGAGATAGCTCGTACTCCCCGAAATGTTTTTAGGAACAGCCTCAGGAAGAAGTGTCATACAGGTAGAGCTACTGATTGGATGCGGGGGCTTCACCGCCTACCAAATCCTGACAAACTCCGAATGGTATGACATGGTCCCTGGGAGTGAGGCTATGGGTGCTAAGGTCCGTGGCCGAGAGGGAAAGAACCCAGACCATCAGCTAAGGTCCCCAAATATATGCTAAGTTGGTTTAACGAGGTCTGATTGCATTGACAGCTAGGATGTTGGCTTGGAAGCAGCCATTCATTTAAAGAGTGCGTAACAGCTCACTAGTCGAGCGATCGGGCATGGATAATAATCGGGCATAAGCATATTACCGAAGCTATGGATTGATACTATACGTATCACTGGTAGGGGAGCATTCCAAAGTTGCAGAAGCAGTATTGTAAAGTGCTGTGGAGATTTTGGAAAAGCAAATGTAGGCATAAGTAACGATAATGAGGGTGGGAAACCCTCACGCCGGAAGACTAAGGTTTCCTGATCAACGCTAATCGGATCAGGGTTAGTCGGGTCCTAAGGAGAAGCCGAAGGGCGTATCTGATGGATAAATGGTTAATATTCCATTACCGCCAATAACTGCGAAGGGGTGACGAAGTAGTGAAAGGTCTGCCATCTGACGGAATAGATGGTTAAAGGGTGTAGATATATGAGAGGCAGGCAAATCCGCTTTTCATGTCGAACCTGATAGTACCGAGAGTTTTCGGACAATCGGATAATGACTGTAAACAGACTTCCAAGAAAAACCTCTAAGCTTCAGGTTATTGGTGCCCGTACCGCAAACCGACACAGGTAGTCGAGGAGAGTATCCAAAGGCGCTCGAGTGAGTCATGGCTAAGGAACTAGGCAAATTAACCCTGTAACTTCGGGAGAAAGGGTCCCTCAGCAATGAGGGCGCAGAGAAATGGCCCAGGCGACTGTTTAACAAAAACACATGGCTTTGCAAAATTGAAAGATGAAGTATAAGGCCTGACACCTGCCCGGTGCTGGAAGGTTAAGAGGAGATGTCATCGCAAGAGAAGCATTGAATCGAAGCCCCAGTAAACGGCGGCCGTAACTATAACGGTCCTAAGGTAGCGAAATTCCTTGTCGGGTAAGTTCCGACCTGCACGAATGGTGTAACGATTTGGGCACTGTCTCAACCACGGGCTCGGTGAAATTGTGGTACCGGTGAAGACGCCGGTTACCCGCATATGGACGGAAAGACCCCGTGCACCTTTACTGCACCCTAATATTGGGTTCGGATAAAGCATGTGTAGCATAGGTGGGAGGCTTTGAAACCGGGACGCTAGTTTCGGTGGAGCCAACATTGAAATACCACCCTTGTTTTATTTGGATTCTAACCTCGATCCATGAATCTGGATTAGGAACAGTGTTAGGCGGGTAGTTTGACTGGGGCGGTCGCCTCGACCGCATTATAAATGAGGGGCGTTCGCATGGTAACATGCGTTTCATAATCTGGCTGTATGCTGGAACATCCGTTCACAAATCCTTCATAGTAAGAATTTAGTGATGTAGAATCTGTTGGGACTCGTCTCAATTATATTGAGGCAGTAAAACTTCAACAGTGCGGACAATCAGCAGGGAAGTCTGCCGTCGGCGGACCCCTCAACGACTATACGCCGGACCCCCAATTTCGGGGGATGATATAGTCTGATCTTCATAGCGATATGAAGTTCCGATTTGATCGGGATTCCAAAGTCAACAATATATAAACTCTTAAAACTAACATGCATTCACGTAAAATTGAAAGAACTAAATCATCATTGAAGTTAAGTGATGAACAGCGTGAGGTTCTAGTTGGATTACTTCTCGGAGATGCTCATTTAGAAACACAAAATGATGGCAAAACATACAGAGCAAAATTTGAATACAGCATTAAACATAGATTGTATGCAAATCATCTGTATGAAATTTTTAGAGAGTGGGTTCTAACCCCTCCTCAAATAAAGCAGGATAAAACTCATAATAATATATGGTTTCAGACTGTAAGCCATGGTGCGTTTCGCTTCTATGCACATCAATTCTATGATGGCAAGAATAAATGTGTTCCGAAATTAATTCATCATTATCTTACTAATAAATCAGTTGCTTACTGGTTTATGGATGATGGTTCAATCAAATCACATGAATCAAAAGGTGTTATTTTCAACACCCAGTATTTTGTTAAAAGAGATGTGCAGCGGTTGATAAAATGTTTGCAAAATTACTTCGACCTCGAAGCAAGCGTTCGCAAACAGAAAGATGGACTTCAGATTTACATTTCCGGGAAATCATACGAACGATTTCTTGAAATAGTTTTTCCTTATGTTCATACATCAATGCACTACAAAATTCCGGTCTGCAGAAGAAGCAGACAAGTTGACAGGAAAACATAATGCCTAAAATGTAACGGAGGCTCTCAAAGGTTCCCTCAGCATGGTTGGTAATCATGCGGCGAGTGTAAAGGCAAAAGGGAGCTTGACTGCGAGACTTACAAGTCGAGCAGGTGCGAAAGCAGGACTTAGTGATCCGACGGTAGCGAGTGGAAGTGCCGTCGCTCAAAGGATAAAAGGTACGCCGGGGATAACAGGCTGATCTTACCCAAGAGTTCATATCGACGGTAAGGTTTGGCACCTCGATGTCGGCTCATCGCATCCTGGGGCTGAAGAAGGTCCCAAGGGTTTGGCTGTTCGCCAATTAAAGCGGTACGTGAGCTGGGTTCAGAACGTCGTGAGACAGTTCGGTCCCTATCCTATGCGGGCGCAGGATACTTGAGAAGGGTCGCTTCTAGTACGAGAGGACCGAAGTGAACGTACCTCTAGTGTACCAATTGTCACGCCAGTGGCATCGTTGGGTAGCTATGTACGGTTGTGATAAGCGCTGAAAGCATCTAAGCACGAAACACGCTTCAAGATTAGGTATCCCTCTCCGCCTTTGGCGGAGACTAAAGACTCCTCGGAGATTACGAGGTTGATAGGCTGCAGGTATAAGTCCCGTAAGGGATTCAGCTGAGCAGTACTAATAAGTCGTGCGGCTTAACCATTAATTTTTATTCACAGTTTTTGTGTTAAGTATATTTTTTCTCAGCTCTTTCAGTCTTTCTATTTATTTTTAAGATGCTGAAACTAGTTCAGCACAAGGTTTAAATTTTGGTGGTTATAGCCTGGGTGTTACACCTCTTCCCATTCCGAACAGAGAAGTTAAGCCCCAGCACGCCGATGGTACTGCATGCGCAGGTGTGTGGGAGAGTAGGTCGCTGCCAAGATTTATTTTATAAACCCCGGTTTTTCAATCGGGGTTTTTTGTTTTAATTAGTACATTTC
>Ga0209319_1000166_pt1 | contig 111251 bp, 167 predicted proteins | sample RifGroE2_FD_184000 | JGI IMG/M metagenome (GOLD analysis project Ga0209319, IMG submission 184000) | Groundwater microbial communities from Rifle, Colorado - Groundwater E2 (SPAdes) (version 2) | ecosystem: Environmental > Aquatic > Deep subsurface > Groundwater | place: Rifle, Colorado... | reverse complement strand
GCACCACCATCACCTGCACTAACGACAACCCAAGCGCCAGCATCATTATAATCATCTGGGTCATCTTCCCATAAGGTTATATCATCAGTAGAATACAATACAACTGGATCGGGATCAGGCACTGGTTGCTCAATTACTGTAATATAACTACTCTTAATGATAGTATCAGAGCCTGCACTATTAGTGCTTATGAGTGTTACATTGTATGAACCTGCTGTATCAAATATATAGACAGGATTCTGTACAATCACTGGTGTAGGGTCACTACCAAAATACCATGCCCACTGGGTAGGATCATTTGTTGATTGATCAGTAAACGTAACTGTCAGGGGCGAGTACCCACTTAACAGATCCGCAGTAAACTCAGCAACAGGGGCAATGACTGGAATTGGATCTAATATAGATTCTTCTGGTACATACACATCAATAATTGACTGGTCTGGTACAATAGTGCTAGGTAACTCAATAGCTACGTCATTAATATATGTTAAATAACATAATTTGTTAATTACATTTTTAAACAAAAAACTATTGAAAAGCATAAAGTTTTTTATATGCCCAATGAAATATTTGTAATTATCATCGCAACCAATAATACTAAACGATCCACTTCCTATATTTAATGCAAGCGGCGTATTATCAACGCCTACACATACACCATTAATATACAGAGCGGCGCCTTCGCTTGTGTGAATAGCTACTACATTATACCATTGATTAGTATTAATTGGGTATTCAAGTTTAACTACATTAATACCATTTATACATTTGAAGGTTAAAACGTTATCAATATTCTCTAGAACAACCGCAGGCGTTTGATCTGCCCTATACACACTATATATGGTATTGGACACAATCGGATAGGCTGTACAATTAAAACAGACACTTATGCTGAAGGTTTGTCCAAGTATATATTCTGGTAATATTATACGAGATGCGCCATTAAAATATCGTGCTTTGGTTCCGTTCTCTAATAAATAACTTCCACCAATACGATCATCTACAGATAATTGGTTTGTTATTACATTAGTAGTATTTGGGAACAGTATCCATGCTATACAATTATTGAATTTTAAAAAATCTATGATGCACATAATTCCCCAATATGTACTCCCCCATAGATCATTAGTAGATCTTAATTACCCTTACTGGTGTATTCGGTAAGGGTACACTCCCCGATGTAAATTATATTAACATAAATATATAAAAATAGTATTATAAAATTAGGTATTATTCATTGGGTCATTTCGTTGATACTACATGACCCATTCACTTGTAGCACTACACTTTGTTCCGTAACACGCAAATTACATCCATCTCACTCTTCGAGTTCAATGTCTATAATTTGGTCTTCATCTATAATACTAGCATTCTTCGGATCGCACAATAGGTTAGTCAGATTAATGGACCCACTGACACTAATCTTTCTACCTTCTCGTGCCGCCTTAGAAACAGCCAGTTCTTTTAACCATGCCTGAACTCTTTTATCTAGTTGATCCACAGTATGTACTACAGGGTTAACCTCTTGCCAGGTTTCATACGAACCATCAGGAGCAGTTTTAACTCGGTCTACCAGCTCACCATAGGCTGCAATGATCTTCTCACCTCTGAGTAATCTAATCATACTCATGGCAAGGCGTGTAAGCATTATCTGATCAGCCACATCATCCAGTTCATATTCTTCTCTAAACCTTTCTATAAGCACATCATGTACTCTCTCTTCAGGCATACAACGAGGAACATCTGATCCATATCTAGCTATATTAACCAGTTCGCCTTTGAATGGACAATTGGCAGCAATTGGACATGTTTCAGTGCACATTAATATTTCACTTGTTATACCCATACCTGTCTTGGTAACGGCGGCTACATATTTATCCCTCTGTTGTTTACTAGGTTTAGTCTTTGCACCGTGTGCATCACACACTTCAGAATTAGGTTCTGCTCGACGAGTGCACCTTTTAAAATAAAATGCAGATGATCCACATTCTGGGCAGACTCTATTATTACTATTCACATGATACTTAGTATCACACTCAGTACAGTATTTTACATAATAATCCTCGCCAGAGCATTGTTTAGCCAGTTCGTCTTTATACATCTCACCTTCGTATTTCCATCCTTCTTGATTAGGCTCACCACAGTATTTAGCACTACTTCTACCTAGTGCATTTCTAGTTGAGTTTTTCACTACCTTCTTAGCTCTCTCTTTAGCCGTATTAACACCTCCGTTACTCTATAAATGTATAGTTATATAATTTCTTAATCTGGTTTGCAGTTAAACCATTGTTGAACAACATAAAGTTCTTTACATATCCAGTATAATACTGTCCCGTATTTGACTTACCTATAATAACGTTAGTAAAGGATGATACTATTGAATTGATAGTTTTAGTTTCAACCAGTATACCATTGACATACAACGACATACTTGGTCCTGCGTGTATCATTACACAGTGATACCAAGTGTGTGCTGTAAGCTGATATGCAATATCGATAGTGGAACTATCAGTTGTTGAAGTTCTATTGTAATGTAGTTTATCGGCTGAGTCCACCCTTAAAGTAAAAGAGGTAGCCCCATCTGCGGTTAGTATATGAAGTATATTACTATACACACCGGAGGCAGGGACTACGGTTGGATTAACCCACACAGCAGCTGTCATGGCAGGATTAAGGGTATGTGTAGAACATGTTACATTGGCAGCACCATTAAAATATAATGCTTTAGTATAATTAGGTAATATGTAGTTAGTTACAGAACCGGTTGTTGTATAAGTGTTACTTGATATTTTATCAGTTGTGTTTGGAAATGGGATGTATGAAGCACATGCCAAATATTTGAGTGTATCTATAAAAGCCATAAGTATTCCCGCACATTCGTGCTTTTAAATGTATATATCTTATATATAAAAATCGATCTGGTGTTGGTGTATATAAAGGTATCTATATAGTTGATTTGACGAGCTAGAATCGATTGTAATTTTAAGGTAATGTATTTGTATGTATGAAGGTCTGTTCGTGAGGATGTTAGCACATCCTTCTGAGAGATAGATTGACCTACAGGTGTAGTTAAAATACATCGTAGATGTTTAATCACATTAAATACTCTACCAGCGGAGCACCATTAAGAACAAGTCTTAAATAATGATTTTAAGCTCCTAGAATCAATGCAAATATTAGGGTAGGGTGTTTATACCTTTTGATGTGTGTTCGTGGATTCTGGGAGCTGAGTTAACCTACAGGTGTAGTCAAAAACTACTGTAGAGTATAGGTTGATTATGCGAATACTTAAAATTAGAAATATTAAGTGAACGAAGAGTCATACAATGACTCAGGTCAGGGACAGGGAACTTCAGTTCCCTAAAACTGACCTAAGTGAACGTGGTGCGGAGTGAAACGGAGCACCATTGATTAATTTAAAAGTATTAAGTGAACGAAGTGAGCATGGCACGTAGCATCAGCGGAGTGCCATTAATGGGAGGGACTTCGTCGTGATGTATAATTTGAAAATAGTAGGAATTTGGCTATACTCACTTGGGCTACCTATATTTTAATTTAGTTACATGAATAAAAATGGGGGGGACTATACACTATTGTATATACATCTATTAATGCCTATTAGAATGTAAACAACTAATAATGTAAACACTCAACTATCCACTTTAACGTAAGTATATTAGACTATAGACATTCTAATACAGATTTAAACAGTTATATTAAACTGAATATATATCGGAGCGTATCGTGTCATAGAATGACACTAGAATCATGCTAAGGTCACTTCAGTGACCTGACTAATGATTCGTGCCCTTGCATACTCTATTCTAATGTCAACCTGATGTACTGTTAATGTACATCAAACACATTAACAATTGTATTATAATGTACTATGTGTATATTAATGTATTAACCTATTCACTTAGTACCTTTTAGTGCTATAACTCATAACATACACATATGCTTATAATATTGGTATGCTCTATATTTTCGTTATGTGTTGACATTTAAAGAGTATTATACTATTGTGCTATGCTTATAAAACTATTATGTGTTTGTTAACTGCTATAGTCTTTAAACGTGAATAGCAAAATAAACATAGACATATACTATTAGGTGAATATTAGTAAGTACTTAATGTACTTTTATGTACATTAAATCCTTACGTGCCTTAACTCACTATATCCTTAACTCCCTACTATCAAACAGCTTACTACTATATCAGTATTGGTAACAGCTCTTTAATTATTTTGAATGAGTAATTTATGTGCTATTTTGTTGTGTATAAGTGACTTTATGAATATGAGTATATAAAGGAAACAATAAGCTTATATATAATAGAGTAATTTAAGAAAGTGTAATTTAAAAGGATGGTGTAACAAACATGACAAAAGAATCGATCGTAAACTTTATTGACGAAACAGTAAATTATCTAGTAATTATTATATTAGGCTTAATCTTTTTAATGGTATGTAACACATAACGATAATGAGATGGTGTAAACATGGAAAGCGAAACAAAGAAAGCAATTGAGTACTTTATTTCTGAACTAATCGATTATGTTAATATAATGATATTATCAGGACTTTTAATATATTTGGTAGCAAATCGGTAATGGTGTAAACATGACTATAATAGACCTAATTAACGAATGTCTAAACTGTAAAAAGCTAAATATTTTTTGTGCTCAATGCGAAATTGGAAAACAGATTAAAACAGCTTAACCGGATTCCTTTTTTCTTTTCTCTTTTATTCCTTTCTTTTCTTTTCTGATCTTTCTTAGCATACAAGTGTATGCTGTTATGCTCTATAATCATCTCTAACGCTCTTCTAAGGCTCTATATTCAATCTTTAACAGATTCTCTTATGTCTGTATTAGGTAAGGGTACGCCGTCGCATATGATTTTAAAATCGATGGCATATTTTAAATCATGTATACTGCTATCGGTTGTGCGCAAATCATGCAAACAAGGCATAGTTTTAACAAGATGTGTATATTTTGGTAAATTTTGTGCTCAAATTAGTTAGGTTCTACCTAACTATCTATTTCATGCTCTATTAGTGCTCTATTTCCTGTTTTAAACTCTATTAATTTTTATTTATATTCAGAATAATAATGATTTGGTCTATAAATGTTAGAAATAGTTAACATTATGCGACTTATTTCTAACATTTATTACTCTTAGTAATAATTCTTCTACTCAATTATTACTATTAACCAAATCCCACTTACGGCAACCAATAACAGTAAACACTATCAGTTAACTATTTCTAACATTATGTTAGAATCGCATAACACCCACATCTAAAATTGTTAATGTAAAACTGATAATCCTATGTGACTTTATCCATATATCCATAAAAATATTAATCAAAATATTATCAAAACCAATAACAGTACCACTATTAGTTCAAATTCTAACAAACATAAGACTTAAATACACTAACGTAGTTTTAAGAGTATCAAGTTTAAGGCAATAGGCAGAAAGGACAGCGAAAAAAGCACAACAGCTTTACACTATCAGAAACTTTTAAAAAGTGACTCTGAAAAGTGTTATACTGCCCTAATTAGACAGATTTTTTTCTTTCTGTCTGGTCTGTTTGTGTATGATGGACTTGATAGGATTATGAAACAATTGGTTTAAGTGTTCTTACACTTTTATATAATTGTGGATTCCTACTAAAGATCGAAAGATCGTTAGTGTAAAGGGACAGATTGATACTTAACAGTATCTCTGAATATGATAGTTATTAGATTCATTCTAATAACTTGATTCTAGGAACCCTTTGTCCTATCATATGCTATAGGGAAAAGCTGTTTACAGCTTACTACCTCCTAATAAGTTTGCACAAATAGAGATCAAAATATAAAATCGAGACGATTAAAATGACAACTGAAACTATGAACACAAACTTAACAGGTTCTACTATTGCAGTAAAACCTATCACTATGTCAGACTTTGAACTCATTGAAGATTCAATAGAGGAAGAATCCAGACTCATTGAATCTTATAAAGTGCAACTTACTACCATATGCGCTGAAGGTAAGTTTAAACTCTACAAAGAAACACTTAAAACCAACAAAAGAAGACTTACCTTAAAGAAAAACGCATATGCTGCAATCATCTCCGGTAGATCATGTACTCTCGAATACTGGAATGATATGCTATTCCCTTATCTGACTGCTTCAAACTTCCCACTAACCAAAGAAGATTATGAGGAATTTCCCGAAGAAGTCCGAAAAGTGGATAAAGAAACTAACACTGTCTCATTGGAAACAGTAATGAAAGTAAGGTTAACCAATAACCTTAAATCCGCAAAAAAGAGTCAACTTCCTTATATTGTTGCTTATATCCTTGAGCACTTTAACCTTACTCCAGAACTTGAAGCAGGTTTCAAGGAAGTTCTTGAATCAACAAAAACCGAAAAACCTGAAAATATTATGGCTGGTCATGTGATTAAAGCTAATTCTGACCTATTCAAGGATGGATCTGATAAAGCTAAAAACGATTTTAACTTGCAACTTGCAAGCATGGAAAAGCACTACGAAACACTCTCTGCTTCGCTTTCCTTTATAAACTGGAAGTTATTCTGGATAAAGATATTTGAGAGTGAGCACAATATTAAGAAGCTTGAAGCTGAAAAGATAGCTATAGCTGAAAAGATAGCTAAAAGAGTCAAGGAAGATAAGAAATTTGCTTCCCTTGTATCTGTAGCTCACAAATGGAGTCTTTAAATAGACTCCAATATTTTTTTGATTCTTAAACTGTCTTAAAATCTTGAAACTGTCTGAAAAGATAGAATCAAGATTATTATTTTAATTTTATTTTTTAAAGATTAAATAAAATTCGCATCAAATATTTCAACATTCTAATATCACCAGATCTATATAGAATTATATAAATACCTAAATTCTATATACTTTACCGGAGGAAATATAAAATGCAAGCGATAGCTACACATAACTTATGTCTCTTTAAAGAGATACATGATAAAACATGTAATGCTAATGTATGGACTTTAAAACAATGCGATGATATGATATACCACGAATGTAATACATGTGGTGCAGAAATGTGGCAATTTACAGGAGTGCTCACATATAACCAGGCTAACATACAAGTATGTCAGGACATTATAAGCACTAAAACTGACTTAATAGAGAATCAGATATTCTCATTCACAGCAGATTCTGAAGGTAATATAACAGAAGAAACACTTATTAACAAAATCTAAATACTCTTTTAAACATGTATGTCTCCCGATACTGATTATTTCTAAATACCTCAAATCTAAAATCACTATCAGGAAACACTAACTATACGTTCTTTATACTTTTTTATATAGTTAGTCTACACTAAACACTTCAAATATATTTATATACACATAGGAGAATATAAACATGCAAAAACCATCTAAAAACCATCTAAAAAAAGAAAGAAGAAAACAAAAAGAAAAAGAGATGAACCAACTAGCTAACCTAACCTCAATAAAGCCAGTTTACTATAACAGTCCGGTAGAGCCAAAGCATCTAACAAAAGAGCAAACAGCAAAAGAAATAAGAGTACGTCAATGGATGGACTTGCAGAGTATAAACTACATAGCTAATCCATTCAAAAGTAAAAAAGGAAACATGCCAGTTTCAACCTTCAATAAGCTGCAAACTGAGCACCAAGTCCAGAAAGAAAAATGTACTTGTACTTCAATAACCGACTATGAAAAGAAAAATACGCGATACAAATTTAACCACGGAGTAGATATGCCGGTTAAAAGAGTAAGTGCCACGGCTGGTATGAAACAGGTTAGCTGGCTTGAAGGTCAAAAGAAGTTCCAAGCTATAAACAATAGAGATATAGACAAAATTGATGAGAAGAATCCAGTAGAAAAAGAGAAAGATGATAGAATAAAACATGAACTAAAATGAGGTAATAAATATGCAAATAATGAGATACATTACATCATACATAGGTGTAACTCTGATTTATATAATAATCAGCATTATTCTTGTTTATCAGGTGAGGTAATCATATGAACTTTAATCAAGCAATAAATAACGCAATTAGTCTCAACCAGTCCAACGTTCATTTAGTTGGTCAACTTTGTCAGTTAGAAGACAGAGTTGACAATGGTTTAAACTTTGATGAAAATCTCCGATACCTCGAAAGGTGTTTGAGAGTGCCAGGCGTTTTATTTTTAATTAATAATTTCTTTTATTAATTAATATATAGAGGAGTGTACCTCTTATCTAATATCTTTTTAATTAGGATTAATACCTAGTTATAATTATTAATAGTAATTAATTACCGATTAATAAAGATATTAGGTAAGGGTACACGTTCCGATAGGAATGTGTACTTTAATACTTAATTAAAAAGTATTAAATAATTTCTAAAAACTTTTTAATTTACCCCCCTATAATCCCCCCCAAAGAGCCAGATATCATCATCTATAATAAAAGGCTCCGCCTATTTGGGACAAATCGTCGGAAGTTTAGCGTGTTAACGATAATCTCTTTTAGATCACCGAGATGATTTAAGTTGCTAGCAATTACATGTAATTATTAAAATGGTATATACCTATCACACTAAACATACATACCAAGTATTAAATTGAAAGCTGTTTTAGGTATTTAAACCATAAACAACACAATGATATACAGGGCGCCGTGCACCCTTGCCTACTACAGTAATTAATTTTACACACTATCATTAATAACTATATAATTCGATTTGGGGTCGAGGTATATATACCTTTTGGTACTCACACTCCAAACTCGATAATACTCCAATAATATACTATACGAGTTAATAGTATATAACCTTTTACCATACACATCAGACTTATATATTATACCAAAATTTCGAAAGTGTATACCAAACAATCAGTAAAAGGAAGCTTGATACAATACACCCCCTATTGAACTTCAAGACAGACAAACTAGGAACAATCTACTGTACCCTAGTAGACATGCATGAAACAATCCTCTGCAATCCACGCAGCGACGAGTGCCTGTTTGCTCATACAGATAACGAAAGCACAATCAAACTTTTCAGAACTGAATCAGAACAATATTACATGTATCAAAAAGGTAAATACAACCGCATAAAAAGCAATGCCACATTCATAGCATCACCATATAACGAAATCATCCAGTTATTAAACCCAAATGAAGTTCACACTCTATTAGAATCAACAGGTGAACTTCTATTCGAAGATGCAGTATTAATGGTAATAAACAGTTAAAAGGAGACCAAACACATGCTAGGAGATCATTATCCAGACGAGACAGCCGAATATCGTAAAACAATACCGGTACAGATTTGTGAATTAGTTTATAAATGTAAATTATGTGGTAAAACATTTTCAGATGTAAGTATCCCAGTTAGAGGATATGATTCAGAAATTGGTATCATGAATGGTGCTATAATGAATGAGAAAACAGATGACCCGTATTATCCAGAACTGGTTAGCAAATTCAAATCACATTTTTGCGGAAATGGATTTGGAGTAGCCGAATATATAGGAACTCACTACCATGCAGAGGAATAACAATGTCAATACTAGACATATTCACACGATGTGAATACTACAAAACATGTAAAAACTACACTAAAACTCACCAAACCTGCCAGTTCAATAATATAGAATGTGGAATATATAAACACATAAAACATGGTGAACATCCAGCAATCGGAGAATAACCAATTGGAGTGGGGAGAATGACCAGATACACTAAACAACAACTAGCAGATCTACTAAACGAATGGGTCACGAAAAACGGACGAACACCAACATTAAAAGAACTGTCAAAATCCGGTTTACCAGCCGGTTCAACCTACATTAGATACTTTAATTCATGGTTAGAAGCCCTGTCATATGCGGGACTGATCAAACCAGTAGTATCACATGATAGGTACAAAAGAGAACGATGTGCCGCTATTTTACACAGGGCACTGCGTGATGCTCATAAATATAAGAATGATTTTATAAATATAGATGAATATACATGCAGGACGAGTGCCCTTTTACTAATACAGTAATTAAGGGAGTATATAATATGAAAAATACAGACGAGACTACAATGAGACAGATAGCAAAAGAACATAATGTCCCATTTGAATATGTGAAATCTTTGATAGACGAAGTTGAAGCAGCAGAACGTAGATGTAGTAAGATAATTAAAAGGTGATTAACCATGCCTAACATCCCAATCATCACACTAGTCTTCCTAATATTCACAGAAGGTGATCCTAATGTGGCTCAGAAGTAATCACATATTAGAATCAGACCCAGATACCACAACGGATCAAATAGATACCAGCATATGGTTTCAATCATTCACGAACGAACAAATATGTGTATTAGATGTAACTATAGAAATTGAGCCAGCCACTAATGTACGAAACATAAGTTTACAATACAAATGCTATTATACATTTGATTTTAAACTACTTGATGAATTAGCAATACTATATCAACCCCACGACGAGTACCCATACTCAAAATCATCACAATATGATTATCAACGTGGATTGTATAGAAACAAAGAATATTTAGAAAGAGCGAATAAAATAGTAACTGACATTATAAATGAAATGTTATTAGAAGAAAAAGATAAAGGTGATACCTAACGTCACACACGGTACTTTTCCAAACTATAGCATATAAACGCAATCTATCTGACTTGATAGATCAATCCACTCAAACTCTACTCAAACGTAGAATTAGAGGTGTACATACAACAGAATTTAAATTAATAAATAAAGAACTCAACTCTAATGGTTATGGTGAATTTCTAGTCTCAAAAAGACAAACACCGGCTGGATACAAGCATAAACCCGTACATTACACCAGACAACCATCAAAACTTAATATTGAATCCCTACTAGAAGAAAATAAGTGTTTAATTGCCAGACTAAACACGTTCTCATACATAGAGCCTGGTAATACTACAGCAGACTTTGAACGGTATTTAGCAGTTCAACATGAGCTGTCTAAATATAATATAAGATATCCAAAATATATGTTAAATACCAGACCTAACACTAGACCAAGATTTTTATATTTATTAGGTAACTATTGTTGTGTATGTGGTGGGCAAGAGAACTTAACATTCCATCATATAATTCCGAAGAGTGTTAAGTTTGATAACAGTATTCAAAATATAAGGGTACTCTGCCGTGATTGTCATGACGTGGTTCACAGTATTATGTATAAATATAAGACAGAGATGATATAAATGGACATCAACGAAATTCTAACCCGAAAGTGGGCAGACCATAAAACATCAGTAAACGATCAGACCAAAAAGCAAACTACATATAAAAACACAAACAAAGGTGAATATATAAAGGTGAGATAAATGTTTAGCATAACAGATGGAAAAGGATTTCATATAACATTTGAAAATGGTGTAACTGTCTCAGTGCAGTTTGGTGCGGGTAACTACTGTAGTACTAATAGTAAGAACATACCATATACTGAACTTAATACAAAATGTGAAGATGCAGAAGTTGCTGTATGGGATAATACAGGCGCTTGGATTACAAGTGAATATACAAATGCAGACTACGATGATGTAATTGGATATCAAACACCAGAAGATGTATTGAAAATACTTAATTGGGCTAGTAAGAGGTAATTAACATGGTAGAAAAAGTAATCAGATATAAAGCAGACGATGGAGAAATATACGATACCGAAAAAGAAGCTGAATACGCAAGCCAGATATATAGATTTGGTGAACAGTTTCCAAACATGTTCAGCTACAATAACATAGAGAAAATACTACTAAACAAAGACAAAATAGTTCAATTTCTAACCAATTTAAACACAGATCAACCCATCGAGCAGAGTGCCCTTACTTCATACCTTCTTCAATGGTGTTCAATCCTAAACAAAGAGTGCAAACTTGAAGAAAATCCAGACTGTAAAGCATGTGAAATAGGTAGCAAATACACAAAAGTAATAGCTAAATACCCAGGCTATGCACAGGTAGATTATAGTAATCGTGACGAGGAAGACATATTAGATACATGGAACGATATTATAGAGAACTATTTTAAGGAGGAATAATCAATGCCAACCGTACAAAATTTAATTGACATATACGGCAAAAATCCAGAGGTCAGAGCAATAATTGACGCCCAAGTAGGCGGATACAAAGAACAATATAAAGAAGTTGTGATATTCGTAGATGGACACCCATATACTTTTAGAAGAGTTGTTGAATTCACTAACCTTACAAATTATGCACCTAGTGATGTAAATAAGTTCAGATTAATTCATTCAGATATGATGTTTGGTCATATCACAGATTACACTACCGAAATTATCGGCAGAATCAAAATAAAAACTAGAAAGACGGGTGAAAGAGAATACGAGGGAGAATAACTATGCCACACTCATCTGACTTAAAACCCTACATCCTATCACTAATCCAGAAAGGATATACATGCAGGCGGGATATAATAGACCTTACACAAACTAAATTCGGATCTGATGCTCCTGCCGCTTTAATATCATTGGCTATTTGTCAACTGATATCTGAATACAAGGTTGAGCTGCACGACTCACATTTATATTTGACTGATGCGTATTCAAGGGACATATCACACCGCACCGTGTACCCGTTTGCTACTACAAGTGTAATACCTTCAATGAACTGAGGCTTAAACATGAAAGAACTAATACCATCTAAGAGTGTCACTCGGTCAGGCATAGGGAACTTCAGTTCCCTTAAACTGACCTTCATAAACACAACCATCAACACAATCCAAGGCGAAGCCTTGTACAGCCATACCGAAATAGAAGACGAAAACGGAAGATGGAATGATAACTGGTACACTACCTCAGAGGAATATGTAATTCATGAAGGTAGTAATCATCACGTATACATTGTTCAGAGGGCTTAATATGAAAATAGAACTAACTGAAAAAGAAACAAAAGAAATAATTAAAAAATCCGTAATATCGGAACTCGAAAGTCGAGTAACGGATGAACTGTATGATGTAATGAACAGCGACGAACTACAATCAGTTATAATAGAGGTTCTAATTGAGTATATAAAATCAAATGAAGGTAGAGAACTGTTAATACAATCATTCAATGAACACTATATTGCTGACGGTGATTGGATAGATATGGATAACATACTTGAATCTGCTAATGATGAAGTTGAAAATTTGATTAAGAATTTATTTAAAGGTGCTAAGATAAAATTATGCGAGGACTAACTATGTCAGACTCAATAAGAGACACAATCGAAGAAGTATGTGCAAAGGTATTTAAAGATATGAATTTGACTGAAGAACAAATGTGGGCAACCGCTGTCAGGCTTTCTGAACATATGATGTCTGGACGGTCAAAGATTGAACTTCAAAAGATACAAGATGAAGCAAAGAACGGAGTACCCGACGATTTAGCACAAGCTTATCATATTTGTTTCTTAGCCGGATATCAATGTGGCATTGACGATACACGGAGGAAGTGATTCTATGGACAAAGAACTAACCTCATATCAAACCTATCTTTTATCCGAACTCCATAGATATCACAAAACAAACAGCAAAATACCAAGTGCCCGTGACTTTGGAAAAGGATCTGGCTACCCAAGTGTCCAAGCATATAAAAACCAGTTCAGATCTTGGTCAGAAGCTATCACAACAGCTGGATATACACCACCACAAACAAGGTGGAATAGTGAACGAGTATGTCTGCGAGATGTACCTGTTAAATCATCACATGTTAAGCCAAGGATAAGGTCAATCAGTGGATATATACCTCCTACTAAATTGTCTTCCATCAAAGGTTGGTCACGGAATGTCTGACTATGATACTGACCTACAAGCTTAAACATAATAGAGATTTCTCAGATGAATTGAGGAAAGCAAAGCAGGTAGCGGAGTTTGGGATTAAAAACAGAACTCTATCCTCTAAAGATGTCAAGCAATTTGGGCTTAAATCTGCAATATCAAATCAGGTACTTAGGAAATATGTTAAAAACAAAAAAGTGAAATCTGTAAGCTCAGTACAGCTAACGATACCAAATCAAGGTGTAAAAGTAGACAAGAAAAGCAGGAAAATAACAATACCCTGTCTTAAACTTATGTTGGACTATCAGTTTCCAGATTTCGAAAAGATTAACCAAATCGAGATCGGTAAAGAATACGCCTGTGTATCTGTAACAATTCCAGATATAGAGCCTGAAAAAGTTGATAACTATATCGGAGTGGACAGAAATACTACTGGACATATTGCAGTAGCAGCAAACCCTAAAACTGGTAAGATATGGAAGCTTGGAAAGAGTGGGCTACATACCCATAAAAAATATAGCAACATCAGGAGAACTCTACAAAAACAGGGAAAGTACAAGAAAGTAAAACAAATTAAGGATAGGGAAAGTAGGATCGTTAAAGATCTTAATCACAAAATAAGCAAGAAAATAGTTGAAACCGCAAAAGAAAACAATTGTGGAATTAAACTTGAAGATTTAGCTGGAATCAGAAACAACAAAAAACATACAAGATCGTTCAACTACTCCTTGAACAGTTGGTCTTTCTATCAATTGCAACAATTTATAGAATATAAGGCTAAGCTGCACGGGGTTGAAGTTGTCTATATTGATCCGCATTATACAAGCAAAAAGTGTAGTATCTGTGGACAGATAGGTAACAGAAACGGTAAATCATTCAAGTGTCCGACATGCGGTCATTCTGAACATTCCGATGTTAATGCAGCTTTTAATATTGCCAGAGGTAGAGCAGTATGTTAATAGATTTAGTAAACTCTAATGAAAAGGTGATAATTGATGACGATGCGTTTCCTTTGATATCAAAACTTGGAACATTAACATTGAATGTAAAAGGATATGTTAGACCTACTAATCACAGAAAATTTCCGCTTTTGTTCCATCGATACATCGCACAATTCTATGGGATAAATATTGAAAATAAAGAAATACACCATATTAATGGCGATAAGCTCGATAATAGAAAACTTAATTTAATGGGATTAACGCCTTCTCAACACGCTATACTTGAAGAAAGACATATTAATGCGTATAACTCAACAGGTTATAAAAATAGGAAGGGTAAACCAAATCCTCAACAAAGTAAAAGAATGAAAGATAATAATCCAATGCACAAATCAGAGGTGTTAATACAATATCAGGGTGAAAATAATCCAAATTATAAAGAGTTAAATTTAGAATATATCCAATATTGTAAACACATATTAAAATTAACTGCAAAAGATACTGCAAAGTTATGTAATTTCAGTCAAGGTGGATTTAGTACAGTATTAAAAACGAGATTTAACACCTGTTGGGCTGAAATATAAACTAAGGGATTTAACAGATTTTCTGTTGTAACCTTAGTTGACCATGCAGATGTCAATGCGGCATTTAACATAGGTCAATCCATCAAAGAAAGAGATTTGATGGAAGGGAGCACTGATGCCCCTAAAATGGCTCTGTCTATCTGAAAACAGAGAACCAACCATAGAACCCACACAGCTTTAGCGTGTGGAGTACGTCAGCACAGAATAAGCTAGAACAGATGATAATGGGTGAGCAATGTGATGTTCAAAGGAACTGATCCTGACTTATTACAGAATTTAATTGACATATTTGACAATCACTGTCTATATTTACGCACTAAATATGCTAAATATGGATGTTCAAGTATGCTATGGCTCAATCTTAATCCGCATAAATATTATCTTTATTTTATAAAAGTACATGATGGTGAGCCTAATATAGATAGAAAGATAGCAATAAATTATTGGTTAGAAACATTAAATATAACAGAAGAAGATTATATAGGAATGGAACTGTACAACAATGCAATAAGGATTATTTTATTCAAAGATATTTACAATGTAATGGGTGAGCAATATGATGTTCCGCAAAGCACTCAAAACTCTGATACAACACCCACTTGATATTTTACCAATGCTTGTATGGATGTGTTTAATTGTGGGTAGTGTTATTGTAGAATTAATTATATATGTTTGTAAAAATAATAAGGAGATGAAATGAGATGGAGAAGTGTGAATATTATAAGATAGGAAAAATGAATGTAGAGCTTCGCAGATGTGAGGATGAGCCTGATAAAGTGACAATGCATATTGATGGAATGAAAGATAACGATGGTAGTGATAATTGGGATAAATATACCCGATGTGCACCATACTGCGTGCTAGATTCTGATGGTACATTCGCAATTGTAATAAATGCCGATGAATATTGTTCACAATACTTAAGACCTAACAACTGTTGTATGATATGTGGTAATTGGATATGTCCAGGTAATCCAATGTCATATGAGGCAGCACAAGAAATCATTGGCTGGCTAAGAAAATGTTCAGACAGACTGCATGAGATAAATGAAGATGGAGATGAGAACATGACTGAAAAGACATATATGGAAATATTCAGAGAAACTATGAACCCAGAGAGAATTGATGAACGCTTGAAAGCTGGCGAAGACCCACTTAAGTTAGTGATTGAAAAATATGAACTGATCAAGCAGGCAGTAGAAGCTGGTGAAGATATTCCAGATATCTACTATAAAGCAGAGCATTGTGCACTTTGTCATGTTTATAAGTGCGGTACATGTACCGGTTGTCCTCTGAATATAGAAAACAGTCGGTGCAAGCACGGTTCTACCTGGATGAGGATGTATCAATCTACCGGCTCGGATGATCATGTAGATAGAATTGAAGATCTTCTGGAGCTGTGTTGGAGTTTATTGCCTAAAGAACTGGATCTCAGTGTGCTATTCGATGGAAACATTCCTATGAAAGAAGGTGACGTTAGAATTACAGTCACTAACAAAATGACGAAGAGCGGTATAAAAGTGCAAACCATTGCCGTGGAAGGTCTGACTAAATCGGATGAATTTTTAGCAGACTTTCACGATGAGTGTCCATATTATAAGACATATGATAGTGACAATGAAGTTAAAGTGTTTAACGAGGAAGGTCAAGAAACATCTGTATATATCAAAAATGAAAGGGAATATCCACCGAACTACGTGGATAAATTCGTAGAGGCACTCCGCCTGGCTGTAACTTGTGAGAGGGAGATTAAGGTTAGAGTGGAAAATGAAAGGAAAGAATGGGAAGGTAGAGTTGTAACCATTATAATCTGAGGTGTATTTTGGCTACACCTGTAGGTGACTTGACGCTCCAGAATCGATTAATAGATGCTAGGTAATACAAACATACGGGGTTGATATCCGGCAGCAAATAAACAGCTAATTTTCACTATTTTATGATTTGTCGAGTGATAAACATGTCCGAGAAAAGACAGAGAGATGAAATTGTATCCTGAATGGATACGGAAGATAAGGGAAACATTAGATAAATACACAGCGCGAGGTGTACCCTTGCCTAATACATACGAAAGGAAGTGATGATATATTATAATACAAGTGTTAAAAGATACTTGTTTATGTTTAATATATTTAATAGGTATTATAGGCATTATATTATACACATTTATAGCCTTAATTATTTTTCTGTGTGGGACTATTTACATATTAATAGCTGGTCTATCGCTAATATGGTTTTACCGTTATTATTTATAACCATATTAGCGATTGTCTTGCAAGACCATCTTGAGATGAGAAGGAATTGATACAATGAACCTAACCGAATACCGCAGATCCGCAGATAACATAAGTGACAAAATTATCCACTACAATAACATTACAGACAATCCTGAAGGAGAATACCTAGAAGTACCTCAGACAATGTACTCAGATTATTCAGGCACAACCGTAGATAGAGCAAATTGTAATACATTTCTCCAAAGGTTTGGTAACATAGACGGTGTTTGCGAAATATGTGACAGTTTCTGCTTAAGTGGAGTTCTAATTAAATACGAACTTTATAATACAAATGAGGAGGTAAAAGAACTCATCGATGGATTGGGGCAGTACCCTTTATTTGATGACGATGAATTATGTAGAGTTGAAAGTAACATAGAAGCAGAAGCATGGGACCATTGGATAAAGGTAGATTTAATTAAAGAGCTTGACAAGCTAGAAAAAGAATATCCAGCCGATGATAACCTCATTAAAGATAAATTCTATGAAGTTTCAGACGAAATAGGAGAATATATAATCTTTGAGACTGCTGTTAGCTGTTATATAGATTTGAAGAAAATAGCAGAGGCTTGGTAATGGATAGCAAAGATATAAAATACGAAATTCTTAAAACTATAATGAATAATAATCCAAATAACAATTGGGTATCTTTAGATTATATTATAAGTTATACATGTACTATTCAAGAATACATCCCGTCCGATACGGTGTTTGAAACCTGCGAAGAATTAGTTAAAACTAACGTATTAAACGGTGGGGTTGTGACACACTTTGTACAGGTAGGTACGATATATGAGGAAAATTATTATACAGATATTAGAATGTACAAAATTCAAAAAGAGTATATAGAAAAATTCAGGAACGTGATTCCATGATAGAGTTCGATCAGAACGCGAAGATTGTTACCCTTAACATTGAAGGTGTTGAGGTTAAGCTAGAGAAAGTAAAAGAAAAGGAGTATAAAATCTGTATAGATGATCACGGTGTATTCAAGCGCGATACACTTCCGGCAAGATATCTTAACGAATACGATAGAGAAGGTGCTAATCTTCTAATAGAGGAATTTGCAGAAGATCTATGGTGGAGTAAAGAGTTATTTGTCACAAGGCGTACTGGGGATGTTAGAAATGGTGATATTTTCATTTATGATCATATACAGATAATTCTGGAAGCTATTGTAAATGGGACAGAGTTGCTAAAGAAGTTAAACAAACCAGAAATTATAAAAGTAGGAAACGTTACTGTAACAAAGACAAGAGTGCCTGATGATAAAGTAAGTCTAACAATAGATGGACTGGTGAAAACATACAAATATCCATCTAAATTATATAATGACGCTAATTATATAGCGTGTCTTTGTGATGGTGATTTAACTTTATATACGTCAGATAGTATTGTAGAAATCAACGGTTCAGAATATTTTCCAACCAAAGACTTTATAGTATCCTCATCAGATGCTGATATGATAATCGACATTATTACCAGGTCTGAACAGAATCTGGCTGCGTATAAGGCTGAACAAGAAAAGATAAAGGTTGGTGATAAGGTTACTTACAAAGCGTGTGGGTGCTGGTATGTCGGAACTGTTTTAGATATTGAAGATGAATATGCTTGTATTAAAGTATATTATGATGCACCCTGTGGATACGATTATAATAAAATAGCAATAAACCGATTAACGAAGGTGGTATAATAGTCCTCCGTAGTGAGCTTAACAACTGGATTAATGGTAATATTAGCGATTTAGATAGAACTGCTTTGATACAGATTGCCAGATATTTTGAGATCGCAGCCATACATGGATACGGAGTGGCAGAAGAATATATACAGGAAGATACTGAGGAGTTACCATGAATCTAACCGAATTTATAGAGCAAAATAAAATAACTATTAAAAACACTAAGGTTGATAAAAATCCAAACATGGATAACTTTGAAGGCGATCACTGGAAATGTGTTATAAAAATGAATGGTAAACAGATGACAACATATTTTAGCAAAGGATATGGACATAAAGGTAAAGTGCCTGACATAGCTGAAGTTCTAGAAGCTATGTCTATGGATGTCCGGTCTGTAGAAGATTACGATGTGTGTGATTTTGTAGACGAGTTTGGATATAAGTGTATAGAAGGTAGACGAATATACAAAGCATGTATTCGTGAAAAAGAGCAGATGGAAAGCTTCTTTGGATCACTGTATGATGTATTGGTACATGAAATTGAGGAGGAATAATGGATATAGAAGATATTAACAATCGTACTGCAACACTTATTGCAGATCTTATGTGTATGAATATGCTCGATAATAATTCATGTATTATAAACACAAAACATCCAGCAAGCCATGAAGATATGGAGGTTAAAATCTTTATATACACGGAGTCTGATAAGCAGGCACTCCGCGATGTGCTGGATTCTATCATAGTAGCAGAATTTGACAATGCTAAAGCTAAAATGTCAACACATAAGAAGAATGGTATAGAGCTTATTGATTGGTCTATACTTGAAGCTAGAATGGCTAGAATGGAAATGTTGGCTACGGAGGAGTAAATATGAAACGATATATGCTATTTGGGTTCGACCAATACTATCCACTAGGAGGAATGAAGGATTTTATAGACTCTTTTGCTAACCAAGATGATGCACTAAAATATGCGATTGAGCATCATGAAGACATGTTTCATATTTATGACCTTATAACGAATGAGATAATTTGGAGTAGTAAGAGTGATTGAACCAACCCAAATGACCCGCGAAGAAATGATCTCACGCCTTGATTCAGGCTCAGACCCTATAACAGTGGCAATTGAAAAATATCAAATGTATAAAGAATGGTGTAAATACCAATTGGAAAATGATTGTTATATTGACATCGAATTTGAGTCAAATATTTATGCAGAAACGTGTGCCCTTTGCCACATACACGAAAATGATTGCACTAAATGTGAGTTAACAGCAATAAAACAAGAATGTTGTCCAGATAAAGGTGTAATAACTCCTTGGCGAAGAGTAAAATATGCTGCAATGTTTATAGATGAATCAGAAGATAGACAAGTTATGTTATTTGAAGCAATTGACAATATGATTAAAGTGTTAGAGGAATGCAGAAAAATAGAGTAAATCAAACACGGGTGAGCAAATGAAAAAGTTTATTTCTTTCTGGCTGATACTTTTATTTATCAGCAATTTACCTATATGTGAAGCTACTGTTTTTACAGTAAATACAAACGATAGTTTACAAAATACTATAAATAATGCAACATCTAATGACATCATATATGTCAGCGGAGTGCATTCTGAAATCATCAATGTTAATAGTCAAGACATAATTATTAAATCGGTCAATGAAGCTTCTGTTGGCGGTTTCCAGATATTTGAACCGAATGTCACAATAGATGGATTCAAGATCACTTCAAGTGGGATATATATCATAGACCACATGAGTTACTGTGATGTAATTAATAATGATGTTTCAAATAGTCAGTATGGAATATCGCTAGGACTTAACACAGTTGCGAATAGTGTGATTAACAACACTATATATGATTGTTCAAGCGGTATTGATGTGGATGAAGGTCATACTAATATAATTAGACTAAACACCATTACTAACTGTGATGCTGGCATTGATTTAATGTATACAGACACTCACACTATTAGTGAAAACATCATTACTAGAAATCTTGTAGGTATTTACCTGGATGAAGGTAATGGTGGCAATGTTATTTATAATAATAATGTTAAATATAATTCGTATGGGATAAAACTAGGCACGGGTAATGGTAATAACGTAATTTATAATAATAATTTTAATAATACTAACAATGTTGTTATTGATGATACTACATATACAAACCAATGGAATACCACAAGATCAAGTGGTAAAAATATCATTGGTAGATCATGTATACAGGGTAATTATTGGTCTACACCAACTAATACAGGCTTTTCTGACCTAGCCATTGATAATGACACTGATTGTATAGCCGATTCTGCATATGTAATTGTCAATAATAATATTGATTATGGGGCACTCGTCCTGTCGTCAAATGTGCTGGTTGATAATGTAACAGAACCAGTACCAATACCAATACCAGTACCAATACCAGATTCTTCAGGTGGATCGTCTGGTTCAAGTAAATCTTCAAGCTCTTCTGCTTCAGTTGGAGGATCACCAGAGCCAGCCAATAATGTTGCAATTAAAGAGATGACGAAAACATATGTTAGTAGTGCAAATGTTAATACGGTTAACCTAAAAACAAATGCGACTAATGTTACACAACTTAAATTTAATTCTACTAAAACATTTGGAACACAAACTGTAATAGTAGAGGAATTAAAAAACAGTTCATATCTCACACGAGGAGTGCCCCTCATTAATGTAACAGTAATTAAGTACATTAACATATGGGTTGGATCAACCTCTAGGATTAACGAAAATACACTGGAAAATTCAACCATTTATTTCAGGATGAGCAGCGATGTAACAGATAAGTATGACATATATGTGCTAAGATATGATGGTAAAAAATGGTCAGATATTTTAGTTACAGAGATGAAGAAGGATTCCGAATTTACATACTATAAAGTAGATACACCAGCCTACGGACAGTTTGCCGTATGTGGATATGATAGAAGTGTGTTGACGATAGAGCCTGTCAATAGATCCCATGAAAATGTAACTATAAATAGTGACGAACATAGTGTAGGATTCTGGGCAAGTTTGATTAATTGGATGAGGGAAATGTTTAGGTAATTGTTATAGAATGACAAGGTGATTAACAATCACCATTCTATTTTTAATCTCATATAAGGTGAAACATAACTAGCATTGGATTACACCCTATAAACAACAAACCCTATAAAAACGTATTAAGATAGAAGAATTGCTAGTTATGCACCAATTTATGTGAGGCTTATAGCTCTTGCATAATTATTATTGTTTTAATTATTATTAAGAGTGATATTCATGACTAAAACTGAAGTTTTAAAATCAATACGTAAGAAATGCTTGGAGTGTACATCAAATAGCGCAATAGATATTGAAAATTGTACCAGTGGTCCAGACGCAAGCCCTTATTCTAGCTGTGCTTTATGGATGTATAGATTTGGTAAAGATGTATCCGCCAGTGAAGCTAGAAAAATTAGTGGTAAAATGATGAGTAAGAAGAAAGCAGACTGATCTCTACAGTAGTTTTTGACTACACCTGTAGGTTAACTCGGCTCTCAGGATCGACGAATAGGGTGAGGTAGGTATAAACACCTTACCTTAATATTTGCGTTGAATGTAGGAGATGAAGTGGTAGTTTTGAGAAAAGAAAATAGGATTCCATTTTATTATTAATGGTATCAGTTTAGGATTAATACTTATTAATATCTTTATTTTAAGGTATTAGGCAAGGGCTCACGCCCCGATGGTATGATTTTGGTATTAGTCTGTTTAATTACCTTCTAATTACTTTCTAATATCTTATTAATTACTTATTAATCGTAAACCTTTCGTATCCTACTGACGACGCTCCCAAGTCGCTATACGTCGTAATAGTATATATATTTTTACCCTGTCAATCGAACTTATATACAATGAGATACGAATATTTAAAACAGTTAGTAAATCATATACACGAGCCGTGTACCCTTGCCTAATACCAACTACAACCAGTTATAGAGGTGATATAACAAGTGTACAAAATAGGACAGAAAGTTAAAATAAAAGACAAATGTGATAGAGGCATATGTGTAATTATAGATAAATTTGTAGGTGAATCTAGCTGCTTAGACATATACAAAGTTAAGATTATGTGTGACAATAGCACACATTTGTGTTACGAAGATGAACTGCGACCATGTAAAAGTGATACAGACTGTAGCTTTAAAATAGGAGACAGAGTTAAAACAACATCAGAATACTCAAGATTGGTAACATCTAGGTGTATCACAGGTACAATAACAAAATTGGATTATTGTATGGACGAGTGCAATAAATATTGGCACAAAGTTGCTACAGTATGTACTAAAAATGGAGTAGAATATCTTGATACCAGTTGGCTAGAACACGATTGTCCAAACCCGATCAGTGTAAACGATAACTGTGAAAAAATTAAAGAAAAACTAGACTTAATACGAAGAACAGAGATGTACAATAAATTAGAATGTTGGTGGGATAAAGAGAATTGTAAAGATAAAAAGATACTGGAGATACTGTATCCACTGGAGGAGAATAAGACACTGAAAGCGGATTTAAAATTAGAAACGCATTATCATAACACAATATTAAGAATGCAGGATGAAGAGATACTAAAACTCAGGGTAGATAAATATAGATTAGAAGATACAATATCTACTTTAACACGCGAAGTAGAGACATTAAAACATACACCAACGACTATAAAATTGAATGCTATCAACATAGCCATAGCAATGCTACTTCTTTTTGTAGGTTATATACTCGGAGAAGTGGTAGAATCTCTGGTGGTAATATGAATAAAATAGTAAACAAACCAGACTACTGTATAACAATATTACTCGTGGTAATAGGATTAGCCTGTTCTTAGATGTGATCAAGTATACTAAAATCAAAAGGATAGTGGATAAAAATGTCTGAACATTGGAGTATATGGTTATTAGTTGGTATTGCAGCAATACTGATGATATATGGGATTTCTGCACAAAATCGAGATGTCAGCCTTATAGGATTTGGTGTGCTTATTGGGGCAGTTATTGCAAATATAAAAATCACTAAATTTAAAAAGATATGATCAAAATAAATATGAACCAGTAATGTCATAGCGAGGAGTACCCTATGCAAATACCCTACGAAGACTTCATTGACATGCATGACACAATATTAGGAATTCAATCACTAATGGTTAGGATGAATAACGAACTTGGATATGTTAATCATTCTCCATTTGAAGAAGAACTAACGCAAACATTAGAAAAACTATATAAATACGGACCAGATCAATTCTTCGAAGAGATAGCACTCAACATAATCATAGATAAATTCTCACAGGACAGAGCAGAAAAGACTCTGATAAAGAAATATAAACTTGACAATGGTAGAGCGTTAACAATAGCTATAAAAGCATTTGATAGATTTGTAAATGAGGAGCGATAAATATGAAAGAATATAAATTTGCAGGTAATATTAAGATCAGAGTTGAAGAAGCGGGTTGGAGTAATTTTAAAATATCAATCGATGATCCTGATGATATTTTGAATAATGATAAGATTCCGAGAGGTGGGTCTAACTATGGTAATTCATCCTCACATGACCGAGGAGAAATGTATTATGGTGTACCCATGATATTTAAGACATATGGTAATAAATGGTGGATAAATCTTTCAGTCTTAGATGGTAAACACGATTGGGACGGTGGTGAAGAGTATGCTGAACCAATCTGTAAAAACAAAGAATGGACAGAAAAGCTAATAAAAGCTATGAAAATGGTCGTGGATAAGTTTATAGAAATAGGGTACATCAAAGAGAATCTGATAGTCCACACATTCGGATATCTTAAAGTAATTCTAGATAAAAAGAGTGAAGATGAAGTATATGTAAGATTTGAAGGATTGAAAGAAGCATCTGAACTACCAGAGGAATATGTTAAGGGTTATCCTAGCATTGTGAAGCATTCGTATGGCGTTAAAATTAAAACTTGTAATGGTAAATACCTATACAGTGATGGAAGTGAGCGAGATTGGTGCTATTTGATATCTGAAAGCAGTGAAAAATCCATGAGTACAGCCATGAAAATTGTAGACACAGTAGCAAGCAGTGTTATGAGATTAAATGAAATAAAGGAGAAATCAAAATTGGAAAAAGAATATGACTTTGGATCTATGAAAGTTAAATTCAACATAACAGACCGTAAAGACAAAGTAACACTTACAATCGAAGGTCTAAAACCAAAATCAGCCCTGCCAGCGGAGTACCTCTCAGGTTATCCATGTATATACAACGATGGGTACGCTGATGACAGAGCTATTATACTTAAAAATGAAGATGGAGAGTGTGTCGATAACCATTATCGTACATATACAGGTTGCATCCATCTCTGGGTAACAGGAACTACTGGAGGTTCACCAGATAGAATTACACTCGATGTGGCAGAGAAAATTGCAGAACTGATAGGTAAATGTGCTGAACGGTTGAGAGAGATTAATAAACCAAAAGAAGTAGTAAAAGAGGTAGAGACTATGGAAGAATTTAAAGGACTTAGCAAGTATGTGAACAGTGTTGTGTATGACTTTGATGGATGTACTGTTGAGGTTAAGCGGACAGATGATGTTGATAAGTTTGAGATTAGTGTAAATGCAGGACCGTATGATTTTGAAAATAAATACAGTACGCCTGGTGACGAATATTCATATAGACCATATTCTAAAATAAAATATAGAATTGAACTGAGTAATTACGATACAGATGGTGAACATTGGTGGGTTACTGAGCCATATGTTTGTGGTGGGTGGCATAAATTCTTCATGAATGGTGATAAAGTACCAGCCTATGGTGTAAATGTAATTCTTCGTAATGTAAAAGGCGGAGTTGAGTTTAAGAAGGCTGAAATGAATAAGCCGAAAGAGCCAGAAGTTAAACTTATGACGGAATCTGAAATGAAAACTCTTATTGCAGAAGGAACGTTTACTCACGCAGAGATTTCATTACAGAGCTGGCAGAGTAAACTAGAATATGTTAAGAGAAATAAAACTACACGTTATGAATACATTCCGAATTATAGTGTTAATAATTGTGCATTGTGTAATAAATATAATAATTTATCTAACTCATGCGAAGGTTGTCCATTAAAAGAAATAGGTGATAGATGCACATACAACTCGGGATCGTCATATACCAAAGTGTTTGACTACAGAGGAGAAAATCACTGTGAATTTGTTGAATTAGTTAAAGGTATGGTAAGATCACTTGAAAAGGCACTAGAATATGAAAAGGAACAGGCTAAGAAACCTAAATGCGATGTACAGCTACCAGATAAAAGGACTGTGTTTAACTTTTCAGGTATCAAAGTGACGGTAACACCGAATGGAGTCTTGTATAAAATCAGTATTGACTCAAATGGGTATGATCTTGCACATACAGCTATGCATTATAAAGAGATTCACATTAATGATAACTTCATTTATGGTGCCGCATTCTGGATTGATAGTAGTTATCGAAATGATTGGTATGTCACACCCGCTATTCGTGATTTAATGCCCAGAGAAGATCAATCTAAGTTTAATGCTGGTCAGTTCGACAACGGAATTGAACTAACAGCGGAAGGCACTCTGGTGCTGATCAATTGTTTGAAATTGTACTTTGAAGAATGTAATTTAGTTAAGAATTAATAGTACTAAATGTGGGAGTGTGTGTTACGAAACGTAGTGACACATGTGGGGTTAATACAAACATTTGTAAGTAAATATAGTTACTAAAGGTGACAGATATGGTAGACTCCCACAACTATCCAACACTTGAGAATAATAAAACTTACAATGTACTAAATTTAATTGCAGCAAAGCCTTGCACTAAACAGCATATTAGTGCATACATTCAAAACTGTGAGTGTGTGTTAGATGTTGTTAATAGGAAAGGTTTTGTAGAGAAAGATGGAAATAAATATAAGATTACAGAAGATGGATTAGATAAGATAGATCTCATCAAAATAACATATGGTGTATACTATGGTTAATGCAGTCGAATATGAAGAACCTTACTATGATTATGAACATGAAGCGATAGATGAAAACGAATGGTATTATATTGTTCGTTCAGAGACGAACGAACGTTATATAAATAGATCCGGTAATATAAATGTATGTACTGCCTCACATGTAAATAAACTATTGAATATGTTGAATATCCATGATTATACATGGGAAGCAATGACTATATTGGAATATAAAAGAAAGTTTAGACCAGTGGAGTGATTTAAATGTCAGAGTCACTACGTAACTCTACGTCAGAAACAGAATTAACCAACGATGAACTAATTGCACTTGACGAAGCAATTGACCTGAACGATTTTGAAGTTATAGATTCTACTGAAGAACATACATTATCTGTTCAAGTAGAGCATATCTCACTACAGAAGCTTAGAAATAAAGCAATGGGAATTGAAACTCCACTAAACGAATCTGAAACATTGGCATACGAGCTATACATCCAGGGATATATGGATGGTGTAGAAGCTAGGGTACTCCAGGCAGTATCAAGGATTGATCCTGAGAGGGCAGACCATCTGACAGATACATTCTTAGGAGCTATCTGTGATCCTGGTACTGAGGTTGAAGTTGAGAATAACGAGGAGTAGATATGACATTTCATAAATACCCAAAGATTAAACGATATGGTGATCGGGATACGGCTAAACTGTTTGAACATCCTGACGATATAATTTATATCGAAGAAAAAATAGACGGGGCGCAGTTTAGATTTATGCCAACGGATGGTAGAATTATATTTGGTTCGCACAATCAGTCGATTGGTGATACTACACAGGAAATTGGAGGCAGTTTCAGAAATTGTGTGCAGTATGTAATTGACATGATTAAAGATAAAGATGTGTCTAAATATTCTGGATATATATTTTATGGTGAATGTTGCATACCTCATTCGATTCAATATGATTGGGAAACAATACCACCATTTATTGGCTATGACATTATGAAAGATGATATGTTTCTCCCATACGATGAAAAGTGTGCTATATTTAGTGAGCTTGGTTTGCCAATTGTAACTTTAGTCTCAGTAACAACAGCGGCTGAACTAAGTTGTAAAACGCCTACTGATGAATGTGTGCCGAAATCATCATATGGTTCTATCAATGCTGAAGGTATTGTACATAAAAATTATAGAACACAAACATTTATAAAATATGTTAGTGCTAAATTTAAAGAGGTAAATAAAGTTAAATTCGGTGATAGTAGAAAGAATTGTGTAAACGATAATGATAAATTAATAGCTACATATTGTACAAATGCTAGGATAGACAAGCACATATTCAAATTGGTAGACGAAGGTAACGAACTTGAAATGAAATTGATGCAGTATCTGCCTATTAAAATTTGGTCTGATATAGTCGAGGAGTGTGCCTCCGATATACTAAATGAAAATTGGACATTAGATCTACGGCAATGTAGAAAGAATGTAGCTAAACGATGTGTAGCTGTACTTGAACAGATGATTTCAATACAGTTTGTACAGAATAAAGGTATTGAAATTGAGGAGTAACTATGTCACTAAAATTTGTAATTAAAAAACAACTACTCGATGAAAGCCAAATAAATCTTATTAGAATGTATAAAACATTCCTAGTACCTATTAACTCATATGTTGAAGAGTATACAGCAGGCTTTAAATTTTATATTGATCCGAATACTAATGTAGAGAATATTGTATTGTTCTTTAAAGGATTTGGCATTTATGTTATATATGCTGATTTCTTTGATGAGATATGGGAGTATTAAAGGAGGTACAGGTCGTGCAGATACATAACACAACCTATTGTTGTAGTCAAATGGATACGTGGCGAGTAAATAATATAGTAGCAGTTGACTATGTTGCTCATAAAGCTCATATGCGAGTGTTTCACACACCAACACCAGGTGATGATTACGATCCTGATCCAACCGTGACTACAATCGAGATTAAACACTGTCCAAACTGTGGAGATTTAATAACAGTATATTCAGAAGCAGTGCCCTCCCCTACATATACACGAGCAACTACAGTTGGTGGTGCATGTGATGACAATACGTGTCGCCACAATAATACTACTACATCTGTATGTGCATTTGCTTTTCGTGAGATAGGTTGCTTTAGTACAGACTCTGCTGTTAGAGTTGCTTACGAGGATCTGTTGGTGAAGATGCATATGGGTATAAGTGATTTTGTAAAGGAGTGATCCTTTACATTATTAGATTTGGATGTGATATTATGTCTGATCCAGACTTTGATTGGGACGAGCAAGAATAATTGATAACCGATATGCTACATATTGTTAGTACATTGGAGGATTATGACAGATTGTCCAAACTTTAAACTTGCATGGAATGGAACATGTGCTCATTTGATTGACGACTACGATGAGGAAGGACATTATATAGAATATTGTAAATATAATGGTGAGCAGATTAAATTGATAGAAGAATGTGAAATGAAAGGAGAGTGACATTCATGAAAGAATATATAAAGCTTACAGAAGAACAGAAAGAGAAAGTTAGAGAGTTTGTAATAAACTATATAGATTCTGTATACGAGGAGCGTGTAGCATATGGAACTCGCATAGAAGGGCTTGATATTGAAGATGCACCTGAGATAAAGGAAGAGTTTATTGAGTCTGAATTTGTAGGCTATTATTGTAGTGAATGTGGTGATTACATAGAGGATTCCAGTGAGGATGGATTAATTTTACATATACTTGAACATCTAGAGGAAGATAAAGATGAGGACATATAAGTCTCATAAGTTTATCGTATTCAAACTAGATGATGGTAAAACAGTTAAATACGATCTATCGTCAGGACAAACTATTGGTAAACTAGGTAAGCCGGTTAAAAGTTTAAGCCCACAGTTGAGAGGATATGATATTCATGCGGTGATAGATGGGTTTGAAAATGAAAGTTATAGAAAGTTTCTAAGGAGGCACTCCGCCCGATGATGAGAGCTGATAACATGAGATGTAAAGGTGAATTTATAAATGATAGAACATGCGATTTGTGTATGCTAGTTAATAGGGGAGAATATGATGAATGTTTTATGATAGACTTTAATAGACGTGTACACGAGGCTAAAATTGATCTGATAGAGTGCAAGTGTCCTAATAGGAAACTAACATCTAAAGACTATGCGCAATACTATACATGTATATTAAAAGAGTATGGTAATATATGTGTATGTACTTTAGAATGTTCACAATATTTATAAAACGATAACCATCTTATTAGTATGGTGAGCAGCTACTATCCTATACTAATTTTATTTTTCATATGTTTAATTTTATTAATACGATATTATATAAAAATTAAGATAAAGAAAAGAGGAGATATAAATGACAAGCATGAAGAAATTCATTAAAGATAATAGACCTGAAATTGATAGTGAAATAAGATCCATTTGTCCAGGCATTAAGCTAAATGATGCTGAACGTAGAGAATGGATCATGAATTATGAGTCATTGTATAATTGGGCAGCTTCCGAGGGTGTTAAACCGTGAGTATATTTGTTGCAATCGGCGTTCATGTAAACGGACATTATGTAAAACACGATGATATTTACTACGGTGAGAGTGTACAAACAAACATTGTAAAATTTGCAGATTATACATATAGAGATTTATATGATAAACTGAGATCGTATGTAGAAAACGTAGAGTATGGGCTACCAGATGATAAAATAAATGGTAAGATTAGTTTAACAGCATGTCCAGAATGTGAATTTCTACATGTTAAATGGATATTTATGGGTGCTTGCGAATATGAATCTGTAAAGATGTATACAGATGGATGGGATGTTGATGCAGCTTTATGCAAGGAGCCGGAAGAGGTTGATTGAAATGCCGTTTCATTATAATAGACCATGCGAGACGTACAGTAAAGAGAATAAAGGTTTAGAGATTTATAGGGATGAACTGCCTATTAACCCTAGAGATAAAGAATATGATGAAGGTAATCTAAGTAATATGTGTTGCTGGTCCAGAGATATAAACGGGGATAAACATAATTTTGATAATCCTGCTGAGTTTAGAGAATATGTAGATGAATATTCTGAAGTTTTCGAATGTGTGTTTAATCTATATTATACACATGAAAATATATTTGTAAGTAAATATTACGATAATCTGTGGGATTATGGTCAGATAGGCTATATAACAGTAACTAAAGAGACTGTTAAGCGATTAGGGTGTGTTTTACCAGAAGATTTCTTTGAGCGTATGAATAAACTACACGAATGGGTTACAAGTGAGATGAATGTATATAATGATTATTTAAATGGAGATGTTTATGGATTCGAGTTATACTCAGAGGAAGAGTGCCCTTGCTGTAAACAGACTATAAGAAAAGATTTAGATTCGTGTTGGGGATTTTATGGGTCTGATCATAAGAAGTCAGGATTGTTCGAACAGGCTGGATGGGAGGTGTAAATGTGTTTGATGGTATTGGATATGAAGTTGCAAAGGAAATTCAAAATGTAGTTAAGCACCCTGTAACAGCTAAATGCGATGTAACATACAATTCTGCTAAAGATTATGTTGTGGATTGCTATGTATCTGTTGAGTATAAAGGATCAATGGTATTACCAAAGAAACTCTTTGACGATAATGATAATAGTACAATAGATAGTTCAATAACAATGCTTGCAAAAACAATTGCAAACGATATAAATAATATGAGTGTGGAATCGGATGAGATCATGATCAATGGAATGCGATATAAGAAACTGGAGAATAAAACATGACCAGATTCGGTAAACTTGTATTCGACAATGCACTTGCATATGCTACTGAAGATAGAATAAAGCTTGAAGATAGATCGTCTGGTTTTTATTACTACGAACTTAGAGCAGATGGTTGGTTTGGACACGTTTGTACAATAGAACCTTCTGTATGGGTTGATTTTGCAGGCACTTTGATAACAGACGTACCTATTAAATTTGAAGATTCGCGAGATGAGTATAGGGAATTAGGTGAAAATGAGAGTGTGTATATCGAAGAGGCACTCGCTGCCGCTGGATATACTTGGAATGAATTGATGATCACAAGAGAACAAGATGAGGAATATATAAATGACATATAAAACTAATGAGATTTGTAAGTAATTAATAGGAGAATTTATGACAGTATATAGACCACGGGACACAACAAATATTCATGAATGGAATAAAGTGATGAAAGCTTGGGTAGATTTCTATGTTAAAGATCCTGAAGTTAACAAAATTATGAGTGATCATATAAAGGATATACAAAATTTAGTTGAAGATTTAAGAAGAACAGACGGAAATAAATTTGTATCTGGGCAGTCATTCCAGATTTTGTCAGATGGTTTTAGAAAACGTATTTTTGGTAAAACAGATGCTTTAGTCATTTCGTTTTTCAGAGAGTCGTATATTAAATACGTGTTCACACACGCTGGCGTATACTAATAAATATAAACAGGGAGTGGGGAATTGTTAACAGACAAACAAAAAGAGGACAGGCATATAGCCCTATCTGGCTTACTCATTGAATTCGGAGCGAGTGCCCATGCATTTATGGACCGTATACTCAACAGTGAGATGGTAACTGAAGACTATTATATACTCCAGGAGTCTGAGCAAGCTCTGCCTCAGACAGTAATGCATATAATCTGTAAGAGATGTAAGTATGGTCCTAAAGGGAATCAGAAAGAATGGAAGGAAGAAATAGAGGCTGTTAAGAGGGTGATTAAATGAATCTTAGAGATTTTAGACTGCAAGCTAGAGAACTGGCTATTGATAATGGATGTGTATGTCAAGATTGTGTACATTTAAGAGAAAATATAGTAATGTGTAACTTTAGAGAGTTTGTGTGCAGCATATCTAATAAACAGATTATAAACCCATATGATATTGAATCAGCCTGCTTTGATTTCGAACCCATCGAGGAGAAGAAACAGGAGTTCAAGATTAAAGTCCAGGACGAAATGATAGAAATACTGTTCTATAAAATAAATGAGATTGCGGGTGATTGAATGATATATAAAGGTATCAAAACGATAGATGTGTTTGCAGATGGTCACTGGTATACACAATTTTATTTAAACGGTGAGATAATAAAGACTGTTGAATGGGCAGGCAAGTTCAATGCCGATGATATTAAACTGATAATAGATAAGGAAATAATTCCATTTATTTGAAGGTCAGAGCAGAAAGATTAAATTATATAATAACGTTGTAGTTAAAAAAGTAATGTGAGGGTACTAAGCTCCACAACTTAATACCCACGCTCCAATGTAGGAGGAATGAACAACGCCTAATAACTACAACGGTATCCTAGATTTTATAGTTTTCGCTCGATTTGGTAACGCTCCAGTTACAAAGGTGGTTTTATGAGCACCTTTACTACTGAAGACCTGAAAGAGATGCTTCTGCATCCAGATCTACAACCCACCTTATTACTGCTTTTTGAGAACTTTTGCGCCTCCTCTGTCATAAAACCTGCCAGACGCATTGCCGAACTGGAGGAGACAGTTGAGGAATTAGAAGCTAAGATGGAGATTCTGGAAGACAAATTAAAAACAGCGAGCGAAAGGATTCCAGAAGATATCATCAAAGCGTTACCAAGCACGGTAACTGATGTCAGGACAGACCATTTAGTAGAATATATAGAGGATTCAGAAGAGATACCAGAAGCAGATAGCGGTTTCGAGAATCTGAAAGTTAAATATATGAATAGTAAATGGTTTAGAAACTTCATAACCTCAGTGTTACCGGAGCAGTTACGCCCTAAGAGCTTCAAGAATCTGCGAAAACTCAAGAAGGATCTGTTCGAAAATGCCGTGACTAGATATGGTGATAGGGCAGAGATTGATAAAGCAGATCATGGTAATAAGGAACTTAGGCTTGTGATAGCCAGAGTGGTACAGGGAGTAAGCGGTACTAGGTGACGTACACTTGGATAGATAGGTGACTGGAAATATACTAGATCTCATGATATCTAGATAGAATATAGACAAGTAAAGCAATAGAATGGAAAGGTCTTCTTAATTAGATCTGCACCGTTCTGACTTATTATAAGAGTAGTATGTGGATAGTTTACGGTCTGTTCTATCTAAGTGAAGAGAATAAGTGAAGTATACAATATAGCCAGGTTAAACCTAAAGCGGGTGTAACCTAGTGACATGTAGTTACGGTTTGAAATGAGGTGATTATGTGGAATTAAATAAGGATAATATTATATTATTATATAAAATTATAAACATGTTCAAGAAAAGAACTGCATTACAGTTAACAGATATTTCTGTTGCTCTATTAATTAGTCCGAACAAAACTAAAGAAATATGTACAATGTTAATAGAAGCAAATATTTTAAAAATTATTTCGGATGAATGGGATACCGGATATATGTATATATTACCAGGAGGCACTCTGCCGTGAATGTAAACGAGAGAGTTAGATTGTATCGTGGATGGGATGTAACAAATCTAAAAATGTTATATGACGAATTTGGAATATATGATAGAGAACCGATTGAATTAATATTTGAAGATGATGGTGAATTTATCAACCACGATTACCGGTATCTAGACAATATTATAATAATGGATTATATAAATCAAAACGATATAAATGATGCAAAAATCTATGTCGGTGATATTTTATTCCATAAAAACAATCTTGGTGTATTCATTGGTGTAGTTACGTGGATTAATACTGAATACATAAGTGGATATGGAATAAAATGGATCATTGGAAATTGTACTTTACCTTGGTACAATTTTGAAATTATTGGAAATGTATTTGAGCATCCTGAATTAATCAACAATCAATGATGCGAACCGTGTACCCTTACCTACATACAACAACAATTCCTGTAAAACGTAACCTTTATATCTAACAACATCATAAGTGGGAGTAGAATCTATATGATTCATGGGGTAAAAATATGATAAACATAGAAGCAGAATTAAACGACAACGATGTAGCTATCTGGCAAGTAATGGCAGGTAAAATCACTGAGCTTAAAATACATGGAGATATCTTTGTGGTCAAGCAAGATACAAATGTAGATCCTGTAAAAGCAGCTAAAGATTTTATCAATGCATTCGACATTAAGCGAACTGGCTTGGTTAGAAAAATCAAATGCATTCCAGAAGGTAAAATAGCAGAACAGGTAAGAGAAAGGAAGTCGAATCAGCCGCCAACCGATGTTGAATTGGTAGACAGAATTAATAACATACCTGTCTATAAGGAATATGTAATCAGTTTTTATAAAAAATATCCAGATACATTTGTATCCAATGACCTCAAAGAACATCTAACAAAAATTCACAAGGGGTCAACCGGTGCTACAATGATTAATAAAACACGGACGTATATTAAATATCTGCTTAAGACAGGATTTGTAGAACAGATAGAAGGTAAAGGTAATTATGGTAGAGTGTATAAATTTAAGGAGGCTCCATTTGGAGCTTCTTTACCTGCGCAACCTGATTACGATTCTGGTTATCTGAGAAATATGCGGCAGCTTGAGTTGCTTACGATAAGGGACAGATAACTGACTGTCCTCATGTGTTGTCTAGTGGGTTCAAATCCTACAGACAGCTTCAAAAACGGATATAATAAATAACAGCATGGAAGTGCTAGTATAGAACTGAAAGACACAATTGAATATATCGAACAGCGATCTGGAAAGATCTCAAAGTATAGTGACACTCTGCGTGAGGCAGTAAAGGACATAGATAAACATTTAACTCCTATTTTTGAAGAATCTGGAATTACCTACGAGGATACTCAAACTTTCCATGATTCTGAACGTGGTGGATATATCCTGCGCATTTCTAAGTATCATGGTAATGGTGATTGGGGAATCATGTATCGTGGTACAAACGATTGGACAAGCGAATGGATAGGTGATTCTGCACGATACCTATTAAAAGCAGCTGTTAAAAGGTTGCCTGAGTTCCTGCAAGCTTATGCCAATGAGTTGGATGAGCGTACAGAAGAGTATAGAGAAGTATCTGAAACTGCGGTTAAGATGCTTGAGACATTTAAGCGAGAGTAATATTACTCTCTTTCTATTTTTAATATTGTATTAGCGGGAGGGCACTCGCTGCGCTGTATTAGACGGAGATATAAATGTGAAAACCTTTCTATATAAAGACAACTCAGAAGATCGAGATTGTGTAAAGTATATTGAACTTAGATTTGAATTGGAATGTGGACATTACTTTACAGGTGTTCGTTTGGTCGGTCCCTGCTTCTCTTCAAGTTTAGATTATGCGAAGCCTGTATATGATAATATAAAAACAATTCTAACCAGAGTTGAATTTGAACAGCTTATCGAGTATGATAAAGCAATTGGAGAATTAAAATATGGAATAGTAGAAGGAGATGCGAGATATCTAAAAGGTAGAGAATTACAGGCAGGTATCCAAAATATTGTAGATAAACTACAATCAAATGAAAATAAAGAGCTATTCGAGAAGATTATAGAAGAAGAAAAAGATTATATGAGCGATGAATACGGTCTTGATGAGGATGATATTGATATTATCTTTAGTACATATTATCTAATGTACAGGGACAGAGGGATTATAAGTTATGTCTTTAACAGTGTGTCTGACATGGGATATGAAGAGGCAGAGCAGCTAGGATACCTTACTAAAGATAATGAACGCTGGTTTGATTATGAACAGTTTGGTAAAGATCTTGTTGAAGACGAGCAGTATCTTGAGCTATCAGATGGTAGAGTAGTTTATCTGAATTATTGAGGAGGTACCATAAATGAACGCATTTGAAAAGGACATGAAAGACCAGGGCTTTGAAGAAAGATATGCTAGGACAGGTGTATTCTCTTTAAATAAAGTACAAGCAATCTGGGACGAGATTAATTATGGTAATAATGTAATTGACCTGTCTCTGATATACATGGAAGAAGAGTATTGTAGGGAATTGAGAGACAAATACAATGAGGCTCATCCCAATAATGAATTACCAGAAGACTATGATTTTGATAAAGACGAGCTTGAGATTATAGATTGGTCAGATCGAGATGAGTATCTATGTAATTTAGATTATCATGTATATCTAATCAACTTCATGCCAGACCCTGAATATCCAGGACAATACATTGAAGATCCAGATGCAGAATATTCAGCATACATCGGAGAAACTGATTGCTTTGTCACAGCTTCAAGGTATGTATGTAAGGCGGCTATTGGTAGTCCATGTATTCCAAATCAATGCTGTCTGGACGATGAACGCTCAGAGAAGACAGAATGGGCATTTACACTCCCGAATGAAATCTGGGCAGAGGACCTTCCCAAAGATATGGAAATTATTAAAGTAGATAAAGGTGTTCGTAATCTATCTGGTATATTAAATACATTAGGTAGGATTTAAATGTCAAATGAGTGTGGTGCAGACTGTGCAGATATATGTTCGATAATATACGAACTATTGTGCGGTCATTGTAAATTTGAGAATAGATGTCATGAGAATGATATAGATCACGGATATATGGTGGACTGCGCAATGAAGTATGTAAGACGATCAGATGAATTTATGAAAAATAAGTTTGAGAGGAAATGATATGACAAAATATAAAGTAACAGTAACATACACAGTACTTGTAGAAGAACCAGTAGCAGTAATAGAAGCTGACGATGAACTTGATGCTATCCAGAAAGCATTTGATAACTATGAGGATGCGATGTATGAAAAAGTGACGCGTAAATATGGTGATGACGATCCTCAATTTGAAGAGTTTATTGCGGTTAAGATGGAGGAATAAATATGATAGACATTGAAACTTTGAAAGCGAACTTTAAGAAATTCTGCGATGAAAATGGACTGAAGAATGATTGGTTAGTCACTCAAGAATATTATACAGATGATGACTACTTTGAGAAGAACGATCATGTTTGGGATGAAATATCATATAGTGATGACAATCCAGTGAAATGGGAAGATAATCAAGAAAATCTAGAAATAGACCTGGACGGTTGGTTTAAAAGCGATTATCCGAATTGTCCAGATGATTTCCCAATCACGTCTGATCTATTTGATGCGTTAAATATTGAAGGGTATATCACAGATGAAGGTGAAAAGGATTGGATAGACGATGATGCAGATTCAGAAGAGTATGGGATGTTTCTATTTGAAGGTAAGACATACGCTGAAATGCCTGATCTACGTAAAGAAATAATAGATGATTGGTGGGATAATATTGTAAATGTAGAATATATCCAAGACAACGATTGGATTGCCGATGCTCTCAACATCAGTGATTTTGGTGAAGAATCATACAGCACCAACGCATTCATTGAAGATATGGCTTATTGGATTATCTACTTTGAACCGAGACGTGTTGATTATGAGAACGCTTGGAAGTGTGGACTTCTACCATTTAGATATTATGGAACATTCATGCTTGCTCTTGGCGGATGTGGAATGGATTTGTCTCCAAAATTAGATGCTTATCAAGCATTGACAAGTGGATCTGTTCGTGAAGGTTCAATGCTATTTAGAGATAGAAGTTATTTTGAACATGTGGTTGGTAAAAAGGTTACTGAAGAGGTATTAGCTAAATGTAAAAGGGAATTTGTAAAGGTGGAATTTAGTGCTGAAATTAAATCAGAGGAATAATGTTATCCGAAGAAAGCCGCTTTAGAGCAAACGAAATTCGAGAGATGAATAAAGAAATGAAGGAGCGTGAAAAGGATAAACGTGAGGCGGAGAATGATTAAAAATCATCTTCTCCCTTTACATGTACAGTGTATATATCGTAATTCGCCTATGTGTAAAACGTGTATTGTCAGATCAAAATTTAAACCAACCTGTGAGAAATGTATGTTTTATATAATGCCTATTCCTAAAATATGTACGACTTGTATGTATATGAAAGGTGGATCACATCAATATTGGGAGGAACAAATATGAACGCATTTCAATACCAAGCATTAGAAGAATTAAATTTTGAATTAGAGGATACAGCGTATAAAAAACTTATTAGAGAGTCTGAAGGTATTACATACTACCTTATATACGCTCCAGGCAGCAGAACATTTTCTGTAGAGGAGGAAAGTCATGATAGTCATATATTTAATTCTATTCAATTCTATAGAGGCACTATAATTTTTAACGACATAACGTCAATAATTAATGAACTTAATGATAAAGCAAGATTACTAATGGGTGATCCTGAGGAATAACCATGAGTTATAGTTTAACAGAAGATGAAATTGTAAAGATGGATAAACTCATCTATGAATTTCTTAGACAACCATTATTTACTACTGAAGTCTCGACTGAGATCAGAGAAACTGTATTGAATGGTAGGAATGTAGTATTAAAATTTGCAATAGAAGAGATAGATGATGAATAATACATGGATCTGACAGAGCTAAATGATAGTTGGCAATTTGTATGCAATGAGGTAAAAGAATTAGATGAACAGATGAAGGAACTTAATGATGTAAGAGCTAGATTGTTGACTGAGTGCCGTGAAGTATACAAAGAGGCACTGTGCGCTGGATATAAATTGAACAAACATACATTGATCTGGGAGGAATAACAACGACATTAGTACATATTAAATGCCCATATTGTGACGATCATTTAGCTATAATTATCGAAGTAGATGAGACGCAAACATATGCCTGCAAATCATGTTTAAAGCGATTTACAGCTGTCACAGATATTAAAATTATAAAAATATGTGATATTAAACCAAGGAGTGTATAACCATGCCAAAATACAACGCTACGATGACCTATAAGACAACTCGTAATATTGGTCCTGTCAATGCTGAATCAGAAGAGGAAGCTTTGAAATTGGTTAAGGATGTCTGGTTTGTACAGAAGTATATGGCGTTTAATCCAGAGATTAAGTTGGAAATGATAGGGGAATGATTGTAGACAATTGACGATAAACGGGGGTACTGCATGAATCGTATGAATGATTTTAGCGTCACGGAGTGATACGATGAGATATTACTGTACATATTGCGATGAATATCGCAATACAGAAACACCAGTGGGTTGGGCAGATCCGTGTCCAATCTGTAAAAAACAGTATACTTTATGGTTAGCTCCAGATATATTAAAAGGAGAGAGTGTCTGCTTATAAGGCGGATTACAGACACTCTCTGGGTGTCTTGAAGAGATTTGCTTAAGGTCTTGTAGGTTTATAGATCTGTTGCTATGTGGTCAGGCATAAGGACTTGGGGTGAGCTGCATCCTTATGCCTGGTTGTTTGGAGTAAGCAGATGCCTACAAGACACAGTAGGTGATAATAATATAAATATGTTTCGAAGTGAAGCTGTTTAACTGTAAAGACAGGTATGAAGTTATCCTGTAGGATGTATTTTGACTACACCTGTAGGTGACTTGGGCGCGTAGGATCGACGAATAGAGTTGGGTGGTAGGATTGTATTGGCTGAATATTTGCGTTGAATGTAGGAGGTCAAATGGTAGTTTTTGAGAAAAGAAATAGGATTCCATTTTAGTATTAATGGTATCAGTTTAGGATTAATACTTATTAATATCTTTATTATAAGGTATTAGGCAAGGGCTCACTCCCTCGTGTATTGGCATTGGTTTGTTTATTATTTGATTACCTTTCTAATATCTTATTAATTACTTTTTAATAATTATTAATCGTAAACCTTTCGTATCCCCGTATACTCCTTACAGTCGTATATGTAACTAATACTATATATATTTATTCCCACTAGCTTAAACTTATATACTATTAACCGGAAAATGACCGGAAGTTGTCACATAATTATCGTCAATTGTCTATATCATTATCGACAATACGTGTAACAAATTGAACAAAATACTCAATCTCCCTTAATAATTTTTATTTTTTAAACATATAAAATTCCCACATCAAGTCAGGGGCAGGAGTACCCTTCCCTAAATACACATAAATCCCCCAAGGTGAAACAACTATATGAAAGAAGAAACATTCTCAAACAAGCAATACGAAATGGCAGTACAGAAGATAAAAGACGATCACGACTTTTTTGTCCGAGAAGCAATAGAGAAAGCAGATCTATCGTCAATTGTCGATATAGCTCAACTTACATTTATTAGAGCATTGACTGATCAGTCAATTTTTGAAGAACTACAGTACTATTTTAGTTCAATGTTAGATAAAGTAACAATTAATAAAATAACATACGACGATTACGACTACATCATGCAAGCTACGTTGATTGTCGATGATCGTGAAGAGGCATCTGACTTTTTAGCAGGCTGTAAATTGTTTATCAAACAGAGTTCTGACTATGAATTATGTGTAGATAATGAGACTTATATATTTAGATTTAATATCGATAGAGTAGACGTGGTTGATGAAGATGATGATTAAAAACGATGAGCTATTAGCAGAATGGAATTTGATTAATGGATTGCTTACAGAAGAAGTTAATAAAACAATTCCAACTTATTCGTGGATTGTCGAAGATTTTACTGAATATATGGCTTATCTTGACAAGTGTTATAGAAAAGGTGCATCCGCCAGTAGACCTGCGTTTATTACTAAATATATCAATCAACCAAGTGAGATGTTACGGTGACAAATTGCAAATCCCCCAATAAATGTCCATTTTATTTTTGTGATATTGATGGTCACATTTGTAGATTGACTACAGAACATATGTATAAATTAAAAGACCCTGCTAATTGTAGAGCATTGATAGATTATAGATCGAATCATTACAGGACGTGATGGGTTGATTGATCCTACCAGTGTAGTACTTTTAGGATTGTTAATAATAACATCTATAATTGTCTTCTGGACCAGGTGGAGATTATGATATCCATAGTTCCAGAAGAACTTGATATTATAAAATTAAGAATATATTATGAGAAACATACGGATAAACATGTAGACATTTACATTCAAATACCACTCCACATTACAGATCACGAGGAGTGCCTCTCTAAAATGTCCACATACATAGATTCTAAAATAGCCAGGGGTGATGTAACTGCACTATTAGAAACTGCCAAACAGTTCATTTTCGAAAATAATTTAAAGTATTACGAAGTCTATTCTATCGGGTAATAGTATGAACACTATACAAATAAAAACAGAAATTGAACAGCTGCGGAAAGATATAAATATACTGGAGGTTAATTTTAACACTATTCAATCTGAACTGATGTCTAAGAAAACAAAGCTTGAGCGAGATCTTGAACTGCTTGAGATTAAAGGAATTGACGTTGAGTAGCAAACTAGAGGTGTAAACTGTGGTGACTGATACGGTTATTCCAATGACCATATATGATAAACTAATGTTTACTATATGCGAGGAATACGATGTTAAGCTGCGAAGAGTAGCTTCAATTTCGAAAAACTTGATCAAAAATAGATATGAATTACCCACTGATGATAAGAAAATAAGACTTAGAATGGGTGGAATTAATGTGTATATTTCTAAAACTCCACAGGATTTATTCGACATAGAATATAATGTAGAGTTTAAGATCAATGCTAAACAGTTTACAAAAATAGTAAATAGGTTTATGAATAAAAACGGTTATAATGTATTTGATTTCGAAAACTATATAGATAAAGATGAAATGTTAACTAATTTAGCAAACTATATAAATAACAAATATAATATAAAATCACACGTTTATCACAACGGTGGCTATATACAAATAGATGTTAAAGTTTTTATGCATACAGATACAAGAGTACTATATGTAGAATAATATAATAATAGTGGGGTGGGATTAAAGTGCCAATCATATTCGTATTAAGATCAGATACTGAGCGAGAGATATATTTTCTGGTTAAGGAGAATTTCTTCCCGCTTGAAGGTGTACAGCTGTTAAAAACGAGGTTAACCAATCATGTTAAGTATACAGAGGATTGGACAAGAGAAGAACTTGTACAGATTGCAGAGATGACTATAGAAGAGTATGATTGTACTTTGATTCCATTTACGCTGTTTAATATTAAATATTAAGCGTTTAAATGGAGTTTAACTGATGGTTATTGTTGTTAAAAAATATCTGCCTTTTGTAGAGAATTGGTCAGGTTCTGATGAGTTTCCTAGAAAAGAGCATGAATCAAATCACGTTGGGTGTGCGTACTTTAAACAGACTGATGGTATACATGGTAAATGCACTCGACGTGATGTGACTGTTATAAAAGAACATCTGCATTGTAAGTTTTTTGTAGATAAGAATATTCATTTTGTAATTGGTAGTACAACACCAGCATCTATTGGATACATGGTTGTACCAAACACTGCTTGAATTATTATTAATATATAGTATATTTCTTTGATATTCTTCATTACGTTTTCTTCTCCGTATAAGCATCTAACATAATCAGTTACATCAAACGATGGTGCTGTAGATACAAAGTATTGTTGGAATTCACGGACAGAGAAAATAGTGATGGCTAGTATAACATTTTCATATCGTCTTCCACCAAAGTAATCGTTATACTTATGGTCAAGCCTGGTGAAAATATTTATGATGCGATCTGTCACGTTTGAAGGAAGTTCATAGTAAGTTTTAACTAGACCTATGAAACTGTATATCTCAAACGAGATCGGACGAACATGTGAGTTTATGAGTTTATCATTTAACTTCATGTTATAATATATGTAGTTAATGGTATATATATTTTTTGTATGTAGTAAAGATATATATACTATGAATGACATATATTGATATGTTGAGTTTTATTAGAGGTAATGTATGACTGTAAATATAGACGAATTGAGTTGTGATCAGATTAAAGCATTGTATAGATATATTGCGGACAATCATCTTGTTATCAACTCTGGACGCAGATCTGGAAAGAGTAAAACATTACATGCTGTGTTCCAGTTTTGGTTAGAACATGAGATGAAGAATGGAGATACTTGTGTACTAATTGGGCATTCTAGACGAGCAAATGATTTATTTATTAAAGATCTTTTTGCTAAATTCGCATGCGGTTATGTTGAAAAAATTGATTCTATAGAGTATAAATTACATTATAGTGATAAAATATGTTATATGAGATTGTATACAAGTGCAATGCAGTATTTCCTTAGCTTGCGTAATACATGGTATGGATCTAGAACTGATGTTACACTAATACTAGGGGATGAGAAGTATATCTCAGATGATTGGTGTTCTCATACAGCTTGTGCGTTTACACAAAGGCGTAAGTTTGTTAATCTAATGCCGAAAGAAAGTGATAAGGAAGAACTTAGAAGAGTTAGAAATGGTGTGAGTAGTGAATTTTTTGATATGGAAATTGGACAGTATCTACCAGATGGCTGGTTAGATGAGTGATTAATTATTGTAGCAAACGGGCACACGGCTCATATGTATAAATTGATATTTGAACAGACTAGAAACAAATTAAATAAACATAATAATATATAAATTGGTGATTATAAATGACAGCAACTGAAATTACATCTGTACTGAATGACGTGATCGTAGAAGACCTCAAGACTTACAAGACCAACGTATACATTGATGCTCAGACTGACATGCCTATGGGAAATGGTCGTAACTTTGTTATTACAAACGGGCATCTTACAAGGGCACTATTCGAATCTAAAGGTGCTCCTACTTGCAGATCGTGGGATGGTTACACATCAGCAGATGGTGAGAAGATTTGTACTAAATTGAATGAAATTACAGGAAGACAGGAGCCAGTATGTCCCTTTACTGTAAAGGATGCTAACCCCAAGTGTAACCTGAGCTACCAGATTTACCTTGAGCACGATAATGCTGAGAAGCAGTATGTACTCAAATTGAATATGACGCAGCGGAGAGCCTTGTCCGATTATGTCAAGAAGATTGCAGGTATGGGACTTGATGTTGATAAAGTGATTACTAAGATCACCAGGATTGAGTCTCCAAAGGGTGTTACAAGCAAGTTTTTGTACAAATTTGAGTATGTGTCAGAGCTTAACCTTGATCCTACTGAGGCTGAGCAGAAAGCATTGAATGATATTAGGGCAGAAGTTGCCAACTCTGGTGCTATGTCTGTAGAAGATGCAACTGATCTTCTTATGATGTTGTCTGCTCTTAAGGCGGCTGGTATTACTCAGAATAGGGCTAAGAGGCTGGCTGAGAGTATTGCTGAAGAAGGAATTATTAGAGCTTAATGTTGTGAATAACATGGGATTGGATACATGTATTTGTGTAGAAGAATTAGTACACGGTGAATGGGTTTGTATCAATAAGGACCAGAATGATTTCTGGTCTTTTAAAGGTACATTACCTAGTAGAATTGATCCAGATTCTGATTATATAGAGATGGCTGATCCAGATCATTCGTATCCTGTAGCATTTTGGGAGCGTATGTATTCAGAGGGGTACCCATCTAAAGTTATAGATCTTGGTAAGATAAGACTTACATTTGCTAGTTTTTGATGGTGGTTATTATGAAGATTGAAAAATTGACGAGTGATATTGACTATATGGAGCAGAGATTGAAGAATGAAATAGGTGATGCTAAAATGGAACGTATAGAAGCTCTGGTTGAGGAAATGCCGTATAAGCCTAGCGAAGAAATGATTGAACCTATTCTTACTAAGATGAGAGAAACATTTCCAAATGTTGATATAACATGCAGGAATCATAATGCTTATAATGGTGCAAAGAATGTATATAGATTTTATCTTATTCTTGAAGTAAAGCCTGAAGATGTAATTGATGAGTTTAAATATAAGAGAGCAGCTGCTTTAAGAGAAATCGATGGATGGGAAGATCAGATGGTTAAGAATGTTGATGATCTGAAAGTAGAGGCTGAGAATAATATTTGTAATGAACTTGCTCAGTGGAAGAATAAGATGGCTGAAGCGAAGGGTTCGTTGAGGGAATGAGGTAAGGGTACCCGGTGTGAGGATTAATTCCTCATCATATTTTTAATTTTGGAGGCAGATCGAGATGCAGAGTGAGATTGCTGCTGCTAGACAACAGTTGAAGAAGCAGAGTGCTCAGAATGATGTTGCTGCTGCTAGGAAGCAGATTGAGTTATTACAGGAAATGGAAGGGTTAGGATTAACCGAGGAGGAGTATAAGGAGTTTTTGGTGAAAAGAAGTAGCTATCGTCCTACGTTATATGATGTAAACAAAATTTTGGACGAAACGGTGGTGGGCGAGTATAAAACACGTATGAGTATTTTTGTAAGCTTTATTCTCGCTAAAAATCCAACCTATGTGTCAGGACCATCTAGTGCTGGTAAAACAAGTATTTTAACATCATGTATGGATACAGTTTTGCCAGGCGACGTTGTGTACATTGAAGGAAGCAGTGAGCACGCCCTGCTGGAAAAAGAACATGAGATAAAAAAAGCCAAGTATGCTATTATTACAGAGTTTAATAAAATTTCGAGTGATTTAAATCGGGAGATAATAAAATCGTGGGGTGAAGGAAAAGACTATGCATACAGTAGGTCTAAACTCCAAGGTGGCTGTAAAGAAATTGTATTAAAGTGTCTCCCGTATGCGATTACCCGCGCCGATGAAAGCGAAAAAACATGTCCTCTTGGTGTAGAGTTACAATCACGACTATGTGAGTTGGCGGTTAATAGCTCTCAGGATCAAACGTTATCTGTAATGAGCCGTCAAGCAGAGACATTTGAAGATCCGTTTACTACAAAATATGTTAATGTTGTTGATAGAGCATGTTTAAGATATCATATTAGTAATCTACCTACATTTGATTTTAGTGTTAATCCGGCAGGGCAGATGCTGAAGAATGCAATACCAAGTGTCTTCTCGACGGCTCGCAGACAATTCCCTGCATTCAAAGCCTCAGCAGACGGAATTTGCTTACTTAATCATCTCAATAGACTAACCGGACAAATAAAAGACAAGTCTGTTATATTTGTGACTTTAGAAGATAATTTTCAGAACAGTTTGATCTTTGGGGAAACACTTAAAGATGCTGCTCTAAGGTTAAATGATTTGCAGAAAACTATTATGAAGATTATTATTGAACATGGTTCGTTAAATAAACAAGATATACAGCAACAGCTAAGAACATACTCACTTAATAATACGATTAAGATTATAGAAACGCATTTAGATCACTTAACAAATCTAGGCTATTTAAATGTCTTACTTGAAGGACGCAATAATTTCTACTCAGCTAGTTCGTTTTATAAGAATTTTGATTTAACCCCCGATTTTAAAGAAATGCTAGAGTATACTAAAAACACTATGGAATCGATAGTACATTATGCTGACTATTGCGATGAATACATTGAGCGATTTTGTGATCCTAATAATTTAAAAACGATTTCGCCTTTTGATGGATCTGAAATTGATATATTAAATTATAAGTGGGATTCAATATTCGACGTAACAGAGGGGCATACTCGTATAAAAAATACAGATGATGGTGTTAAGAGGAAACCTGTGAGTTTAACTGATTGGATATAATTAAGGTTTGATTATTGTGTATAAAGTTATTGCAAGACAGTGCACTAAATGTGGATTCATTAAACTACTGGATAATTTTTGTAACAGTAAGGATGGTAAATTTAAGAAAAAGACACAATGTAAAGCTTGTGATAAAGCGTATACTGAAAAATGTAAACTTAAAGAAAAGTGGGTTACTATCTGGAAGCCGTGTAGTAGATGTAATATTAAAAAAATAGGAAGTGAATATAGTAAATCTACGAAATCATATGACGGTTTATCTGCAATGTGTAAAGAATGCGAACATACTATAGGAAAAATATACTATTATAACAACACTGATAAAATACAAGCATATAGAGATGCCCATAAAGATAGACAAATCGCATACAATCATGAGTATTATTTCACAAATCACGATGAGATATTAGAAAAACAACATGTATATGGTGCTGAACATAAAGATGCTATTAGTGTAAAGACTAAGCAGTTCAGAGAAGAGAATCCTGAATATATGTCGCAGTATCGTGCCGATAACAGAGAAGCTTTACTAGAATGGGCACGTGGTTATAGGCTTAGAAATCCAGAGAAACTACATGCCGCTTCAGCGAAACGTAGAGCATTTGGATTTGATCCTGTAAATGTAGCAGCAGATGGGTTTCACGCTCACCACTTATGGTTAAATGATAATAAAGATTTAGTGATTTATCTGCCAATCTTCTTACATTATTTACATAGTCATGATCATAATAAACCAGAAACAATGATTACACCGAATGCATTAGCACTAGACTACTGGATTCACGAAGAACTATACAGCATACTCTACTACGAAGATTCAACATGGGATCGAATGACTATAACAGCACTCGACTCTGGCATCGTCTCATTCACCGAACTATCCGACATGATGTATAAATCACGCATAACAACTATAGAATACTGTAAACAAGAGGAGCCTATACAAATATGTTAGACGATCCACCAGATGACGACAACAACGTCTTCATATGCCCATCTGTAATCGACAAATACACTGATCTATGTCATATAAAAGTTAAAGAACTATCAGCTAAGTATCCTGAAATACCGATACTAGTAATCTCTGACATACTCGCTGACGGATTTTTACTCGGAGATTTAATGGCAATAGAAATGATGACAGTAGACGAATTGAAAGACTTATACCTATAAACAATACAGGGCAGCGAGTGCCCTTGCCTACAAAGGAGACAATCATGACCTACACCCCACTATACACCCATAAAGCAACCAAATATATACCAGAAGACCACTCATCTAAAATAGAAGGAACTTGGATTGAACAAAAGATCGACGGTCAGTCGATTCAATCAACATTCAACAACGGCGAAATAAAGTTATATGCCCGTAGTAAAGCTAAAAAATCTAAACAATTTGCTGAATACACACATAAAGTACCTCACATAGTAAACGAACTAAGAGTACTTAACAACAAGTTGGCAGACCTAGATTTAGACGGACTACACCTTCAGGGTGAGATATACTCTGATCATTTAGCGACTGAGAAATTAAACTTCGATTATACAGTCGGTGTATTAAAAGATCATAAGTCATATGAAAGACAGTGTGTTGAAGGACTAACCAAGTATATCATCTACGATATACCAAGCTCAGGCATGTTAAGTTATAAAGAAAGATATCAACTGCTACAAAGTCTATTCAAAGATACTACATTTGAATACATCTCACTCATACCAATTCTAGGTGTAAACACCAATGGTAGTTGGGTAGATTACTTCAATGATATAGTAGCTCAGAAAAAGGAAGGGATTGTCTTGTACCAGCCAGATGCACCTTACAAATTCTCTGACAATTCAAATGGAGTTAACCCTGCTATCTGGAAAATCAAAGCACAGGCAGAACGTGAAGTGTTAGTGATAGAGAAAGTCCAGGGTAAGCCAGGTAAATACGAAAACACTATGGGGGTTGCAATAGCAGTAGATGGTAAGGGAAAACGAGCTAGAATCGGATCATTCGCGATGACCGACGAGTTTAGAGATTTTATCTGGCGAGAGGTAGAGTGTCCGTTTATAGCTGAGATGAGATTCATGATGGAAACAAAAGAAGATTATCGCCACGCAATTATGACTAGATACAGACCAGATAAAGACATTGATGACTGGAACAAGGTAGATTAAAATGTTATTTTCAATAATATTAGCACTATACACTGTATTAATGCTGACTGGACTAACCGTGTGTATAACACACTCTAGCTATACATACACATCAAATGTAGAATCTAGAGCATTTGCTATTGTTTTAAACATAGTATTTATAGCTGTATTTGCAATCGCATTGTTTAAACAAACAATAGTAAGCGATTATCCAACCATTGTTAATTATGCATTAATGTGGTTTATACTCGATGGATTACATGGTATAGTTACAGTAATAATGGAGAACGCAGATGTAGTAACAGTTAGTGGTACAAAACGTATTTATAACATTATATCAGGCTTAATAAGTTTGATATGTGTATTATTCATATGGATTTGATCAAAATGTTAGACCCACTCACAACAATAATCCAAATATTCCTCATCATATACACAGCAGCGTGTGCCCTTCAAGCTAACATCCAACCACCACTATTAGACTCCACACAACTAAATAACAAATCCAATCGGGCAACCGCATTTGTACATAACTTGAGTTTAACCATAGTGTTCGTACTATTATCATTCACATACGAACTAAACGCACTAACAGCTACAACATTTATTTTTATAGTACTACATCATCTAATTAGAGCACTAAACAACCTATATCATGCAAGCGAAGATGTCTGGGAACCAAGCGATAGGGAAATTTATCTAAACATGATTATATATGTATTGACAGTATTCGCAGTCCCTGTGGTGTTGTTATGAGCAGTATTAAACTTTATTATAAAGCAGTATGTATATTTATAAAAGCTCATTGGTTAGCTTTGAAGTATAAACAACCGGTTGATAATATTTATAAAGCATATACGAATTTGTATTTTAATTTTAGTATGGTTGAAAAGTTACTTAAGTATTGTAAAGATGAGAATAAAACATTTGATATAGCATTTGAAGATCTAATGAAAGCTAAATATGCAATAGAGAAGTTATTTGAAGGTGATTCACATTAATGGAATACCAAAAACGATTATGATAAAGAATACTAACTTTTTTAATGTATGGGCACTCGCCTGCCATGCAGTAAGCAAGTATGGTGTGGTTGTGCCATCTGGTCCAAATTATACTAGCAATCCTGAGTATGTTCCCCCGTTGATTAAAGAAGTAAGAGCTTGTATAGAACATGGTGAAGACTCTATTAATCAAATGTTGAATATGAGGATACCTCCACTGTATATGCAGCATGAAGGTATTCAGGAATATATAAATCAATTAACGCCTGGTACAAAAGAGTTTGAGCATGGTAGAACATTTCATTATACTTATGGTTTAAGATTAAGAGAGATGCGTAAATACTATAAATACTGTGACTGGACTGCTCACACAGAATGCACTGGTTATATTAACTATAATAAATGCGAATACTACAACGAGGGTAAATTTACTGCCAACGAGTGTTACATAGATCAACTACAGTTTATATCAGAACATCTTGATCCGTTCAACAAAAGATTAGAAGCAATTACATGGATACCAGAAATTGATTTACCTTCTACAATCAAGGATGAGAACAAGCGAAGTGTACCCTGCCTGCAACAGCTTCATATTGAAAATTATTATGATAAATATTACACCATTGTCTCTACATGGAGGTCGCGTGATCTATACAAAGCTCATCCGTGGAATATGGTAGGACTTGTTAATACAATTGATAAACTAATACAGGCGACAAGAGAAAGATTAGGACTACCAAAACTTAAACTTGTACAGGTAGTAGAGTTCATAGACTCCCTTCATATATACGAAAATGAGTGGGATCAAGCTAAAAAAGTTCCAGTAGATGCCAAAGCTATATCTAACTGTTTATTCATCTAATATATAAACTCTTACTCATTAACACATTAAGAAAGTTTTATATATTTACAGTATATCTTATTATTAAATTAATGTAATAAGTTGGTGTATACTTAAATGAAAACAGATATAGGGGATTTAGTAGCGAAAGCTTTGGATGAAATGGGCATTACTACAGTAAAGGATATAAAAATTACGGTAGGCTATCGTGGTGCCCACGTTGATTTTTTAACACCTATAGATGATGTATGGCAGTATGTTTTTATAAAATTTGAATAATAAAATATGGTGATTATTATAAAATATATTATTAAACTTACTAGTGGAACTTCTGTGTCCGGCGATGAGATAGTTGATCAGGATATAATGTATAGTATTGTTAAAATCAATAAACCTAAATGGTACCAGTTCTGGAAAACAGAAACAACTAATGACGTAAGTGTAATTAAAATTGATGACATTGATCACATATACATGAAAGGTCTTACAGATGATGAAATGTACAGTCATTTTACACATGTACAGAAAGCAATTGATGAAGAACATGCAGGTAGAGATGACAGGTGCGAATGTGAAGACTGTGAAGATTGCGTAGATGATGGTGATGTAGATCCTGAAGAGACTCCAAATAGTTATTTTAAATTTCAGGCAGTCAATCCTGTGATGTATGGGTAAGGTATGTGCATGAAAATACCTTGGATCATTATTCCTAGCATTATAGGGTCTACATTAGTAACATTTGGTGTATCATTCTATGCTAATATCTTTTATCTAATTGGTAGCTCAATACTTTGTATTCATAATTATAAACAACAAGATATGCAGCAGGCAGCATTGTTTGGTATTTATGTAGTGCTAGCAATTATAGGTGTATTTTATAATTATAAGGTGTAATTATTATGGAAATTGGACAGTTTATTAATAATTCTGGTTTTGATAACCAGCTCAGTAAGAAAAATTATACAGATGCAGGACTGGATCTTGCTTGTGATCTCAGTAAACAAATTAAACTATATACTAAAGCGGGGCAAATCATCATAGAAGATCCTGAGCTAGATGAAATAATTTTACCAGCATTCAGTCGTATAGTTCTAAACACATCAGTTAATGTAGCAGTCCCATATGGGCAGGTAGGCTTAATCTGGGATAGAAGTGGACTGGCTGCTAATTATGGTATAACTACACTTGCGGGTTGCGTAGACTGTGGGTATGTTGGTGATGTTAAAGTAGTATTGTTTAATTCCTCATACGAGGATTATGTAATCCATAACAATGATCGTATAGCTCAACTTATTACTGTACCGATTAATCTACATTCATACAGACAGGTAGATGAACTGGATGAAACAACCAGAGGAAGTAAAGGATTTGGGGATTCGGGATGTTGATAACTATGTGTATTGAAGATATACTAACTAATATATTGTTAACATATACAGGGTTGCCGGATTTTAGAATATATAATTATGATTCTATATTAAGTGAAGAGACATTATTTTATAGGTGTATTTGCATATTCGATGATGGTATACATATAGATTTTCATGTAACAGATTACGATAAATTAGATATAATTGCAGACTCTATTCATAAATCATATTTAATGCAGTCTCACGAGTACGGCATGAATTGCAAATAATTGGAGGGTCTGAATGCCAACAGCCCCGATAGTATACGTTGCAAGAGACGGGTCAGGCGATTATAACGCTGGTGATACCAATGCGGATGTGCAAATAAATGCAGCAATAGAGTACTGTTATATGCATACAGGCTATACGACAGTGTTCATGAAGGCAGGAACATATGTAATCAATAATCCTATCAAAATGCGAGCTAACCTAATTTTATGTGGGGCTGGCATGTATTCTACAATTATAATGTTAGCATCTGGAATAACATCAGTTACAAGTTCAGCCTACTATGTGCCTGACGCATGGACTCAAGAGTATGGTCCAATGGTGCCGTTGATATGTCCTAGCGGATATTCATCTTATCTGTCAAATAATGTGGTTAAAACAGTAAGTGCCTCTGCATCAAATACAACATTTCATGATTTCCAGATGAATGCTAATTATACTGGTAATTCTAGAGTGCGACGTGGTAGAGGGTATCATAACTGTATACAGATGCCTATTTCAAATAATGTCGCTGTCTATAATGTATATATGCAAAACGGAGCAGGTGATGGATTAAGAGTTTATGCAGGTACATCTGGCACGGTGTCTGGTGTATATTTTAATAATAATATATGTCACGATCTTGGGCACGATTGTCTATTTGTTCTCAGAGGTAAAGATATATATGCACATGATAATCAGATTACTGCACGTACAAATGCGTGTATTAGGTTTAACGATGTAACAAATGGTAATATATATAACAATTGGTTAACAGCACATCAAACATATGATAGTAATCCAGGTATTCAGCTACAGAGGCAAGATTGGGCAACTATGTATGTGAATATCTATGGTAATACAATATATCAGACATGGGGATGCGGTATACTTGCAACTATAGGATGGGCTGGCACGATTGCGTATGATGGAGGTAATTCTAGAATTAATATTTATCATAATATGTTTTATAATTGTGCTATAAACCATAGTATTCCATACAGTGCAGGCGTTGTCATCTATTGTATGCATAATGTAACTGTCTATAATAACACATTTGTAGGTAATTATGGCGGTGGAGTTGTACTGATGGGATCAACCGAAAGTATGGCACCTACATATACAGGTATTAGAACAACAATTACAAACAATATATTCATGTACAATAGACCTAGAAAGCTTAATACGGCTGGCACGTCTACACAAGCAAATACTGGATGGGGAGTTCAAAATAGATTAGGCTCATCACATACTGTGATATGCCGCTATAATTGCTTCTATGGTAATATAAGTGGTACATATACAGGAGTGGCACAAGCAGAATATAATTTGCTTGTAGACCCGCAAATGGCTGCTGTTAGTCTTACGTCAGGTATTGGTAGCCAAGATTACCATTTAAAATCCAAGTCTGGGAGATACTCTGGCGGAGCGTGGTTAAAGGACACTATTAATTCCCCATGTATAGATGCAGGTGATCCAACATTCGTTTATGCAGAAGAACCAGATGGTAATGGTGGACGAATAAATATAGGGATGTATGGTAATACAGGCGAAGCGTCATTGTCAGCTGAAGTGATAAAAGACAGTGATAATGCCGTCCTGCGTGATACTAAAATATCATCATTAAACATGGACACCACGCATCATAACACAACAACGCTTGAGGTTGGTATAGATACTACTGATCTATATAGAAGTTTAGTATGGTTTGATCTTACTGCATATAAAAATATATCAATAGAAAGTGTTATTTTATCGTTGTTCTGGTATCTACCGTCAGATAGACCTGTAACTACAGTTGTAGAAGTATACAGACCAGCCCCTTGGATAAGTGACGAAACGACATGGAATAGATATAACAACACAACTCTTTGGACCAGTAAAGGTGGTGACTGGTATGATAAAGATGAAATATATCAGGGCACTGCTCCATATGGTAAACTGGTATTAGAAGCTAATATAAGTGCAGACAATGCATATCACGATATAGATGTCACCGATCTGGTGAAACTATATTGTAATGGTGTATATGGTAACGCAGGCTTCTTATTGAAAGCAAGTGTTGAAGATCAAAATACACATAATAAAGTAGTGTTTTATAGTTCAAATTGCGGAACTAATGAGGCTATCCCTAAATTAACAATAAAAACAAGCACGGTGATTCCAACGACTGAAATTATATATGTAACTAGTAATACAGGAACTGGTATGTTTAAATGCGATGGTATAGACGATCACGTTCAAATAAACCAGGCAATAAAATTAGCTAAAGAAAACCCTACTCTATATAGCGGCGTGTACCTGTCCGGTCCATTCACGTATAATATAAGTAGTACCATTTTAGTGGCAGGTATATTGGAAGGTGATTCCACTGCTGTAGTCAAACTGGTTGATAATGCTAATTGGGCAACTGAAGTGCCTATGATTAAACAGTATGCTACTGGATTAGATGGTGTCATTATACGAGGATTTAAGATAGATGGTAACAGAGCTGGCAATACAAATGTAGTTAGTGGTAAAGGTTATTATAATCTAATAAATTTATCTAACTGCTCTAATATAAGTATTTATAATATGTATCTTACTAACAATCATGGAGATGCTGTAAAATTAAATGATTGTGCCAGTATTAATTATTATAATAATACAGTGTATTTGATAGGACATGACGGTCTTTATGCTATAAATTGTACTTATGTAAACGCATATGACAATGTAATAACATGTAGGACTAACAGTGGACTGAGATTGTATAATAGTAATTATGTTAGATTTTATAGAAACGATATTACTTCAGAAGGTTCAGGTGGGTCTGGAATTGAAATCCAGAAATACGGTACACCGAACATGAATGATATCGAAATATATAATAATAGAATATATGGAACTGTACTGGCAGGTATATGGGTATTCTCATCCTCCTCGTATAATGCATCTACAGCTAATTTGGCTATACGTAATAATGTAATATACAATACTGGCACCAAGAGCACTGATCCTATTGCTGGCGGAATAGTTATTCAAGGATTTAATGCGACAATAGAAAATAACACTATTGACAGTTGTTATAGATCAGGCATAGGCATCAGAACCACCTACACAGAAGCTGCTGTTATTACAGGTACCTGTACAGTTAATATTCGTAATAACAATATAACATGGACAGATGGATATGGTATAGATTATACAACTTTGGCTAACCACAGCATAGTGCAGTCAAATAATAACATGCATCTGAACTCCAGTGGTGATTATGTTGGTGTAACTGCACCGGCTGGTGAACTTGCTAATATAACAGTAGATCCCCTATATGCTGATAGAGAGGCTCGTAATTATTATCTGAAATCCAAGGCTGGTAGATGGAATCCAGATATTAATAAATGGGTGGTTGACCTTGTAAGTTCACCATGCATTGATGCTGGCTATACCGGATCTGAATATTCGGATGAACCTGAACCTAATGGATCTAGGGTAAACATTGGTGCTTATGGTAATACTCCTAAAGCATCATATAGTGGTGATGCGCCAGTGGCAACTAATCATCCACCTGTGTTAGCTGATATAGCTAATAAAACTGTAGAGATCAGTGATACATTAACATTCACAATTACAGCTACAGATGAAGATTTGGATACACTTACATATACAGCAGCATCAGTACCAGAAGCAGTAGGAGCAACTTTAAACTCATCCAGTGGAGTGTTTAATTGGACTCCAGTAGTTGGTCAGGAAGGTACGTATAGTGTTACATTCACAGTATCCGATGGTGCAGCTACAGATAGTCAGACTATTTCAATAGGTGTGGTTAAACAGGAAACATATACAATAACGGCAGGCGAAATTGTAGCAAATAGACTGAAAGAAGGCTCACCAACAGTAGTGTATAATAAACTTCCATACATTGATGTTGGAGCTAGATTAATTGAAGGTGTTAATAAAAAACATAGAACACTTATACTTTCCGATTTGTCTGAATATACAGGCAAAACAATAACAAGCGCAACATTGTCAATATTCTGGTATCATCCAGATGGTAAAGAAAGAGTCAATGACACCATAGTAGAAGTATACAGACCACTTCCCTGGGATACATCATATGCGACATGGAATGCTAGAACATCGTCAGCAAATTGGGTATCTGGCGGGGGAGATTGGATAGATGCAGCCGAAACACTGAATGGCGCAGTGCCCTTTGCATCAGCTTCATTTGGAAATGATACTTTACCTGACAATGTATATCATGAGCTAGATGTAACAGCACTTGTGCAGGCATATGCAAGTGGAGCATATACCAATACAGGCTTTTTACTTAAAGCTCAGGTAGAAGATGATAACTATATAGCATTCCATAGTCAACGGTTTGCTATAAGTAATAGGATGCTAAAATTAACAATTCAGTATACAGATTAATAGGCTGGTCTGTAGAGGTACTTGACATGATAGATCCTGATAATAAAATAATATATGTATCTGGTAATGATAGTGGTGATTTTAATATCACCACATCAACCAAATATAACACACAAATAGTGATTAACGAAGCTATTCAATATTTAAAAGATAATCCAAGCTATACTACTGTGAAACTTAAAGGACCATTCACATATTGGATTGATGCTCCAATACGTTGTTGTTCTAATCTTGAACTAACAGGTGACAATACTGCATGTGTAAAACTTGTAGATGGAGCTGGATGGAAATCGATGATTCCATTGATTGGTCCATCTGATGTGTCACTAAATAATGTTACAATTCACGGATTCGAGATTGATGGTAATCATGATGGTAATTATGTTGAATCATTAGGTAAAGCACAGGTATTTCCGAACGTAAACAAAGGGGCTGGTTATTATAATCATATGTATTTTACGTATTCAACTAATATAGATGTTTATGATATGTATTTACATGATGGTCATGGTGATGGATTAAGGGCAGCCAACTGTACTAATGTTAAGTTTCATCACAATACTGCGATTAAATTAGGACATGATGTATTATTCTGCCTGCGCTCAGATGATTGTCATAGTTATAATAATACAGTATCAATTAGGACTAATTCAGCCACACGGATGAATGATTGCACTAATTCGAGTATACATCATAATAAGTTGTGGGCATTTGATAACCATTGGTCAGCTGGAAATCCTGGGTTCCAGATTGAACGTCAGTTTAAAGATGCTATAGGGATTGAAATATACAATAATGAAATTCATGATACATATGGTTGCGGTATATGGTGTGTAAGAAATGGTTTAGCCATACCGGAATCTGGTAAATCTAAAGTTTATATTCATCATAATAAGTTGTATGGATGTGGAATCAATCCAAACATTATGTATGTTGGTGGAATTATAAACTTTGGTATTCATAATGTTATTATTGAAAATAACGTGGTTGATCATTGTTATGGACATGGTATAGCCTCTATGGGTACAACTGATGGATCGATATCACCTGTAGCTGTATCAATGTACGTTAGAAATAATATAGTAATGAATACTGTAAAGAGATTATATCTACCAGCCGGTTCTGGTTATGGTATTCATAACAGGGCTGCAACTACACATAAGATGTATGTTAGTAACAATTGTGTATTTAATAATGTAAGTGGTAATTATAAAAATGTAACTTCAACTACTGATCTTAATGTAGATCCCTTATGCTATGATGTTAAGAATCACGACTATCATTTGAAATCTATAGGTGGTAGATGGTTTAATAATGAATGGGTAAAAGATGGGGTACACTCCCCATGTATTGATGCTGGTTATAAAGATTCTGTATATAGTAAAGAGTTGAGTGATAACGGATTTAGAATAAATATTGGTATGTATGGTAATACAGTGGAAGCCTCTAAGTCATACAAGCCTGTGGCAGACACTGTAGAGTCAGGTACTGCTAACATTGTTACCGTTTATCCTACCTATAATGTCAGAATTAAAGAGAAGACACCAGATCTTGTATTGAAATCAGATGTCTATGCTGACGTTGGTATGCTTGATGATTATGAGTATAGAGATATAATATATTTTGATCTGGCTAAATATAAGTATACTGGCGTAAAGGAAGCCACACTTTCATTATATTGGTATTATCCTGACCAGACTAGAGTAAATGATACTGTGGTTGAACTTTACAGACCCGCGACACATAATTCTGCCTATACAAGCTGGAATAAAAAGACATCTACTGATGGGTGGATTACGCCAGGTGGTGATTGGTACGACAAAGATGATGTGCTGAATGGGTCTATACCGTTTGGTACACTCAAGATAAGTGCCAATGTTAAACCTGATAATAAATATCACACCATCGATGTTACTGAACTGGTTAAAAAATACGTAGATGGTGTTTATGATAACACTGGATTCTTTATAAAGGCGAAAACAGCGTATGATAATTATATTGCTTTCTACAATGGTAATGTACTTGCATCTAATAAGAAACCTGAGTTGAATATATCGTATAGTGAAATAGCACCTGTAGAGGATGTAATAGAATCTCCAGTAGAAGATGTGGTTGAAGTGCCAGTTAAGATTCCAGATGAAATATTAATACCAATACCAGATAGTAAAGTTGTGTCGAACATTCCGCATGAGAAGATAACTAAAACTGTTACAGTATATCCACTTTACGATAATAGACTTAAGCAGACTGATCCAGATTCAGTATTGAGAACGCATACATATACTGACATAGGGGCACTCGGCGCTGATGTATATAGAAGCTTAGAATATTTTAATTTAGATGAGTTTGACAATACTGAAATTAAGAAAGCTATACTGTATATGTACTGGTACTTTCCAGATGGCAAAATCAGACGTAAAGATACAACTGTAGAAATATACAGACCCCAATCATATTCAGCTGCATACGTTACATGGAATAATAGAAATAAGATTGATAAATGGAATACAGCCGGAGGAGTATGGTTTGATAAAGCAAACAAGCAGCAGGGCGGAGTGCCCTTCTCATCTGTGACATTTAATAATAGTCAAAGACCAACTGAAAAATATATTGCATTTGATGTGACAGAACTGGTTAAAAAATATACAGACAATACATTCGCAAACACTGGCTTCTTTATCAAGTCTAAAGGTGAAGTGGATGACTATATTGCATTCTACAGTGGAAAGATGGCAGCAACTAATAAGAAAATGAAATTAGAAGTTACTTACGCAGAGTGAATAATCTTCACTCTTTTACTTTACAATAGGTGTAAACTATGGAACTAGAAATAGAAAGTGTATATGATGAAATGAAAGTGCCAATTAATAAAGCTATTATTGAACGACTAGATCTTATACGTAAATATTATGTTGTGATTGAAGATAAAGAAGCATCAAAAGATGGTTATCGATATTTTGCAATTTATAAAAAACCGACCAGTATTCCAGAAAATGTAATTGGTAATTTAATGTTTTATCAATTAAAAGATATTTATTATATAACTAATATTAGAATCAAAGATGATACAATATATGCTGACGCATATACTCCAGATGAAGTTATCATTATTAAAGGAATGTTGACGTATTCGTTCAATAACATAGATGGCGTTAAGATCAAGATCATCAAGCAGTATTGTGATTATGAGTTCACATCAAAAAGCAAAACATTTGAAGATGCTTTAAAGTTGGGTGAAGATATTGATTATAAGTGATATCGAAAAAATTGAAATTGTAATGTCAGATGTATTAGACTATGAAGTTATAAAGATGCATGGTTGGTATGATTTAATCAGTGAACGTAAAGTCCCACAAGGACAAGGTGTCAAGTGGGTTTATGATAATGTTTTGAATCTCTGTGTCGATTATAAACCTGAAGTGTTTGTTGTGGATGTTAAGACTAGAGTTTTGAAGTATAGATTGTAGTTGTTGTAATTCAAAACGATGTGATATTTATGGAAATAGAAGAATGGGTAAATAATAATCAAATTGGAATAGATGTATTCAATAAGAAGTATAGATTTAATACCGAGACTTTAGATGAATGGTTTACCAGAGTATCTGGAGGCGATGAGGATATCAAAAGATTAATAATGGAAAAGAAGTTCCTCTTCGCGGGCAGGGTCTTGGCAAATAGAGGTCTTCAGCATTACGGTAAACGAATTGTATATAACAATTGTTTCGTGCTTCCATCACCTGAAGATAACTTAGAATCAATATTTGATACAGCTAAGCATATGGCTAGAATCTACAGCACAGGTGGTGGATGCGGATTCGATATCAGTAGCCTCTGTCCATCCGGCAGTAAGGTTAATAACGCAGCTGAAGTTTCGTCAGGTCCGGTATCATTTGCAGATTTGTATAACTTAACTACAGATATAATTTCACAAAGTGGTAGACGTTAACTGACATATGTGCCAGTTGCCGAAAATGTAACATGTGTTACATAGAGTAGGTGATTTTTAATGGATAAAAAAGAATTAGAATTATATTTATTACAAGGACTTTCGTCTCGCCAAATTAGTAAAAAAGTTAATTTACATAATAATACAGTTATGTATTGGATTCATAAATATGAATTACAAGATTTAATGAAGTATAAAAAACCGATACATAATGATAATTATTTTAAAAAAATAGATACACCAGAAAAAGCATATATTTTAGGGTTTTTATTGGGTGATTCCTCTCTGAATTATAGAGGAATGGATGTTTCTTTAGCTCTGGCTGATAAAGAAATATTAGATTTTATACAATCACAAACTGGTGGAAATGTTTTTGTATCAACCAAAATTAATTTAAAATCTAGAACATTTCCACATGCTAGAATGGGTATCCATAATATACAAATGGTTAATGATTTGCATACGAAATTTGGTGGAGAATTAAAAATTAATCGTCATATTCCTATAATTTCTGAAAAATTAGAAAAATATTTATTATTAGGTTTTTTTGATGCTGAGGGTTGTATAACTTGGGGGCGGAGAAAAGATCGTAATAGAATTTGGCAAAAAATATCATTTACATCGCAACTAAGAATGTTAGACGGTATTCAAAATATATTGTTAAAAAATGGGATACCTACAAAAATCAGACCAAAAGGAACTGAACAGTGTTATGTATTAGAATTTGCAGATCGTAAAATGATATTTAAGTTTTTAGATTTGATTTATGATGATGATGGAAGTTTTGTAATATTGAAACGTAAATATAATAAGGCACTCGCTCTGCGTCTAGAATTGGGTGAATTTGGTGAAGCCTACGTCAATAATATTGATATGGTAATACCAAGCGAAGCTTGCTGAGCAAGAACGTTTAGAGACTACTGGAGATTAGCGATAATCTTAATAACCAGCTTGAGCGCCCAAGCTCTTTTTGAGTAAGATATAGTCCGATCCTGGAGGAAACTCCAGATTCAATTTTTAGGGAGCATTACTTTTATCGATGATGTGTGATCATCCAGATATTGAAGATTTTATAACTGTTAAAAGTGATTTGAATAAGCTCACCAAAGCTAATATATCTGTAAAATTTACAGATGATTTTATGAATAAAATGTTAAACGATGATAATTACACATTGTCATTTACTAGATCAACTGGTGAGTTAATATCAAAAACTGTTAAAGCAAAAGATATATTTGATAAATTTATAACCAACAACTATCAATATGCTGAGCCTGGTGTAATGTATGTTGATCGGATAGACAAGTTTAATTTACTTAGCGATGACCCTGAGTACATAATCGCTAGCGGAAACCCCTGTAATGAAGCTCCGCTTCCAGCATATGGAGCGTGTAATTTAGGATCTGCATCACTCATAGCATATGTCAAAGATGGTGTATTTGATTTTGATGAATTTTCAAATGATATACCTATTATTGTACGTGCCATGAATAATATACTCGATGAAAGTATTCATCTACTACCATTAGAACAACAGAAGGAAGTTGTTTCTAAATATAGAATACTTGGTATAGGAATAATGGGGCTTGCTGATTTGTTTATTACATTAGGTATTAAGTATGGGTCGAAAGAAAGTATAGAATTGTCTGATAAAATAGGAAGTGTACTTGTAAATGAGGCAGCATATGCGTCATCATTGTTAGCAAAAGAATATGGCTCGTTTCCTGGTTATAACAAAGATGCAGTACTTCAGAGTGATTTCTTTAAATTAAATCTGAATGAGAAAACTAGATTATCTATAGAACAGTATGGTCTTAGAAATGCACAATTAATTTCTATTGCACCAAACGGATCATTGAGTGCGATGCTAGGTATCTCTGGCGGGCTGGAACCCATTTTTGCTACACATTATAAAAGAAGGACAGAATCGTTGCATGGCGAATCGGTTGTATATAAAATATACACCCCTATAATTGCAAAATTAATGGATAGTTTAAATATTTCAGATGAGAGTGATTTACCGGATTATGTAATAACTTCAGCTGATATACCATATTTAGAAAGAATAGCTATGCAATCTATTTGGCAGTCCCATATAGATGCAGCAATCTCTTCAACCATAAACTTACCAAACAATTCAACAGTAGAAGATATCCGTAACATATACATCGAGTCATGGAAAGCAGGACTCAAAGGTATAACAGTATACAGAACAGGCTGTGCCAGAGAAGGTATACTTACTACTGAAGATACGGTAGAGCCTCCAGAAGAACTTAAACGTGGAGATTGGAAGCCTATTGCTGATGATACAATCTATCCTAAGATTAAGCTTAAAACTGGCTGTGGAGAGTTAATGCTGTTTCCAGGCTGGTCTGATAAAGAGCAGAGATTACAGGAAGTTTGGATTAAGAAGATAGGCTCAGGTGGATGTGAACGCTCTATAGAAGCTGTTGCAATAGAAGCTAGTGCAATTTTTAGACTTGGTGGATCACTGTATAACTTAGAGAAATCATTTAAGAAATTAGAAGTGTGCCCTGCTTTTACAAATGCTAGAAAGTCGGGTAAGAGACTATCTAAAGGAAATAGTTGTGCTGATTGTATATTGAAAGCTCTACAGAAGTTTGAAGCTGATAAAAAGAAGGAAGTTGTTGCGGAAGTTGAAGAGGTATTCGTGGAAGGCACTGCTCCTGGTAGGTATGTTGTAAATGCTTGTCCGGATTGTGGGGCAGAATTGATTGCTACAGGTGGTTGTTTCACATGTGAATCGTGTGGCTTCAGTCGATGCGGTTAATGGTGATAAAATGCAAATAAAACAAATAACAATAGCAACAGATGGTACAGTCAACCTTGATCTACCATTGAAGCCAGAAGTATTCGCAATGTTAGTTCGATATAAAGCTATTAAAGGTACAACAGATACATCAATCGAAGACTCAATTAATAATATACTAAATGATTTCTTACTAGAAAGATTGAGTAAACCTACAGTATTTAAATCTTTAAAGACATTAGACAAATTTGATTTGGAGGCAGGTAAATGAAACTCGATTTAATAGATATGTGTATTATAGTAGTAATAGCAATCATTGGGTTAGCCATATCATCATACAATGACACAAGTGGAGCGTACATAACAGGAGTAGCAGCGTGTGCCCTGACAACTAATATTATAGTTATGAAATATTTATATGTTATACATAATCAAATAGCTGAGTGAGGGTATGAATAAACTAATAATTGTTTTAGATTTAGTTTTATACTATATATTATGGTTCTCCCTATACAGTCTATGTTATTTTATTTATATAAAATATAATATACTGCCAATTGATTGTTATTTGCTTGGTGCAATTAGTGGTATAATCATGAGTACAGTATGTGTCTTATTTTACGGGAAGTTATTTGAATGGCACGAATTTATAAAACAAATGTAAATAATATATGTGAAGGTATATGGTTGATGGATGATGAATCTGAATCATCAATCTACATACCATTTTCATTGTGTATTGTTATAGCTGATGCTATCACATTTAGTGATAGAGATGTAGTTGGATGTACTGAATATGCTGGTTATATTGAGATCTATTATGATCATGATTGTATTCAGTTGTCTGATGGTACAGAAGTTGTTGTTATAAAGAAAGAAGATATTAAAGATTTGAAGAATCAGTTGTGGGATTTGATTTGATGGATGAAAATATATTAAAAGATTTAGATATAGCAATTAGTAATGTTAGAGAACTTGAATGTAATAAACTATATTGGGTGTTTTTATCAGATGCAACTCCAGAAGATGTTTATAATACTGCGAATGCGTTAAATGATATTAATCCAAATATAAAATTTATTGTGTCAAGTGATAGATTTAAAGTAGCTGAGTTAAAAGATGGTAAAGAATATTCTGTGTTGATTGATGGTGGTATGCCAGAAGATGTTGAAGATGTTCAAGCTGTGTTAGATACATTTTCAGATGCTAAATTTAATGTATCTACTAACACATATGTTGCGAAATCGTTGACCGATTTTACAAATTTTGATAATTGTGAATAATTGTGTATTTATAAGAATAGTAGCAAACGGGTACCCGGTGCGAATCATATCAATGATTCTAGAGTTACGTAGTGACTCGTTCGTGCATAACATTTATAATTTTTATAATACAAGGAGTAATTATTATGACATCATTTATACTTATTTGTGGACTTAATAAATCAAGAAAGACTGAAACTGCAAAACGTATGGCTCAGATGCTTGAGAAGAAAGGAAAGACGGTTGAGATTAAATCATTTGCTACCCCATTGAAACAGTTTGCAGCCATGTATTTTAATTATACAGAAGAAACAAAATATGAACAAAGACCAATGCTTGAGAAGCTTGCATTTGATATGAAAGCACTTCTAGGGCAGCCTGTATTTGCATATACACTATTGGATAACAGCCAGTATGTTAAAGCAGATTATATTATTGTAGATGATCTCAGGTATCCTATTGAGTTTGATATTATTACAGAATTCTTTGAAACAACTGTAGTTAAGATGCCTGATCCTGAAATAACTGAACAGTCAGATGTAGATAGATTGAATGTGTTAGTTGACAGGTTTAAAGCAGTAGAATATCAACACCTGGATCTTAAAGACTTTACAGATAGAAGTTTGAAAGCTGTACTGCTGGACGTGTAAGGGTGGTTACACCACGGCAGCGAGTGCCCCGTGTAATTAAATCTAAAACACCAAGAGTAAAGAAGCCTCGTAAACCTAAGAGTCAGGTAAGAAAAAACAAATCAGCTGGAACTGGTTTTGAAAACAGAATGTTTCAATATTTTAATGAATATATGAAAGACAAAGGTATGCAAGGAATCGCATACAAGCTACCTGATGGCAGAAACTGTGATCAAATAGTTGATATCCTAATAGATAGTCCAGATTTAGGATTTTGTGCTGTGGAATGTAAACAGATAAATGACAGTTGTTTAATTAAAGAAAAGATATATCTTAAAAAACTAAGTAGAAAAAGCGCAGAATATGGACACCAGTTTAAAAAACAACACGTCTTCATGAGAGCATCAGGCAGGTTTGGACTTCTTGCTGTGCATTTTAGCTCTATGGGTGTTACCATCCTAGTCCCTCACCAATTTGTATACGAGCGTATAGAGTCAGGTACTGTATACATAACAGTAACAGAGTTGTTGAAAAACAGTTACTGCGTTAACGATGGAAGAGGATCATTGAAGTTGTTCATACATAATAAATGTAGGGTGTATGATAGAGATGAGTGATAGTTATGTATATGAAGAATTTGTTAGACGAAACACTAGAATGTTTAAAAGAAAATAATAAAGATGTATTCGATATTAAATGGATTAGTGTTAATAACAATATACTCGATTGGAGCGAATTTGAATCAGTAGCGAATACCGAATATAATTCCGGTTATGGATATTTCGGAAAATTAAAAGTAAACAATGGTTTGGTTATAGTTGGTGATGATTGGTGGTTAGAACGTAAAGAAGGTGAAGATGCTAGTCAATGGTGGGAATTTAAAACACTACCAATGAAACCGGAGAGTTATATATTCAAATTAAACAGTGAGCATATATTTGAAAAATGTGGTTAAGATGACTAACGAATTACTTGCTTCATTCAGTGGCAACATGTTTCCAAGAGGTGCTGGTAACCCGTACAGAAGAAATTCCTTTGGTGAGTACTACATCCTTAACTCCGTAGAAGATATGGAAGCATTTGTAAAGATGTGTGATGAAACTAATTGCTATATGACTGTGTATTCATACACAGAATATACACAAACTAATAGAGATAAATATTCAGCTGTAATTTCAACAATTCCATTTGATTTTGATGACAAAGAATCATTAGTAGATGCATTCAATGATATGAAAAAGCTTCTTGCCTGGTGTAAGAGACACGATATCCAACCAAGGGTACAGTTCTCTGGCTCCAAGGGTTTCCATTTATTCATTGACCTTAAACCAGTAAAGCTAAATCATCCCCAAGAGGTGTTGAGGAAGTTCGTCTACGAGCTAAACAAAGCTGCATCGCTGGATTCTTTGGATATGATGGTGATAGGTGATCTAGAGAGGATCATTAGAATACCTAACACCATTCACAAAAGCTCAGGCAAATACTGCATACCACTTAATCCTAAATTCATTCCATTTTTAAAGATAGAAGATATCCAGGCGCTCGCTCGTAATAAGTCAGATTATGTTCCAGTTAGATGCGAGCATGATGGGGAAGTTCGCACATTACTGGAAGAATATGATGAGATTGTAGAAGTTGAAATAGAAGAAATGAAGCAAAGGTTGGAAGCTGGAAAGGTTAAAGAGCAGAACAGTAAGTTTCCAGGTTTGAGCGTAGGTGTGCCGTGTTTGGCGTTTAGAGATTGTATGGAGAATGGTGCGGAGGAAGGAATTCGTGACCATTGCCTCGTGGGATGCATTTGTAAATTGAAATCAGATGGCTTCACTAAAGATTATATATTCAGAAAGTTGATGGAATTTAGCGGGAGGTGCACTCCCTCGTTGAATGAGTCTTATGTAAGGACTAGATTGAATTCACATTGGAATAAGAATTATAGTTTTTGTACTTTCTTTAGTAAGGTAAGTGCGACGTGCTCGGTTTGCCCGAATAAAAAGTTTTGATTAATAGTATATAAATTTAATGTATGTTAGGAAGTTATATATACAATGGATTACATATATTATAGTATTGTTATTGTTATAAATGAGGGATTAAGATAGCTAAAAAAACTTTCAGTGATGCGGAACTTATTGCAGAGTTGCATAGGTTCCATAGAGAGAATGACAGAGTTCCTGTTAGCAGAGATTTTAACAGACGTAATGGGTATCCATCAATGGGTACATATATGAAACGTTTCAAAACGTGGAATAATGCACTTACTCTTGCCGGTTTTGACGTAAATCTGGTACAAGCGCCAGTAAAGCCTGGTGATTATTGTGAAATATGCGGATCAAACGAGACTGATCATTGGAGATCATTAGGTGATTTGCGTGTTTGTAATAAATGTGCAAGAGGTAAGCGAGATTTTGTAAGCGGTGTGCTAGATCCTAGTGGTCCAACTGGACTAGGTGTTATAACAGAATACGTTGTACATAAAGTATTAGACGGATCTCTTTGGTATAATGGGGATATAAATAGTTTTAATAGTAAATATGATATTTTTCATGAAAGGTATGGTAATATAAATGTCAAATCATCTAAATTATCATATGAAAAGTACGGTAGATATGCACCATATTGGATTTTTGCGTATCCCAAATCGGGATCAACGACTCCAGATACATACATTTGTTTGGGCTTAGATGAAAATCGTACAAAAATACTAAGAGTATTTATCATACCACCAGATGCTGATGTTGTCGGCAAACTAGCAATATTTGTGGCGGAATCTGAAAAAAGTTTAATGCGAGTAAAGGATTATGAGGTTGATGCAACACCATATAACGAAGTGTACCAAAAATTAGATATCTATTCTTTATTTCCATTTAGGAATCTAAACAAACACGAGGTACAATTATGCGAGTGCCTTTAATAGCAGAACCTGTTGTATCAAACGGCACACAGTGTGTACGTGTGTGGACTAATGGTGTATGTGATTTTATTAAATCACCTCTACTTCCATTTGCATACACTAAAAATGATCCACCAATTGAGTCTAAAGTAGAGATTGTTAAACGTAGATTACTATATGATTCTAAAAAAGAGATTGATCTATACAAATGTACATTTAGAAATACACAGGAAATGCGAAATATTTGTAATGAAAAAGACTTCTACGAATCTCAATTTAATTTCAAAGATAGACTATATGCGGAGTGCCCTGAATTCATATCAAAGTATGCAAACACAAATGATCTTAAAATAATGTGTTTAGATTTTGAAATGAGTACTGAGAACGGTGAGTTTTGTAGATCAAATAAGAATGCAATAATTGCAGCTGGTCTACAGTTTAATAATGACCCGATTGAGCTAATACTAGCGGATACATACAATAATGATAAACCACTGTTAATCCAGTTACTTAAACGTATAGAGGAGGAGAACCCAGATATAATTACCACCTTTAACGGAAATGGGTTCGACTTACCATATTTAATTGATCGTCTTAAAATACATAACATTGATCCTTGTAAACTAAGTAGAGATGGTACACAACCATTTATAATGAATGATGGTGCGTACATAAAATTAGGCGGAAGGATATCATATGATATGTATCCAAGATCCGTATCTCGTGATCAATTATTATTTTCTAAAGCTCCTAAAAATCGACGTCTAAAGACCGTGTGTCGGATCTATAATTTAGATGATATAACCGAGGAGCCTAGTAATATCATGGGTAATATGTACAAAATGGTTGGTACTGATGAACTTAAAAAGTATCTTTCGTCAGACATACGTTGTACCAAATTCTTATGTGATATGTATTTACCTGGTATAATCAACATGGCTGAAATTATAGGAGTGCCATTAGAGTCATGCATCAACAGTAGTCCTAGCTATATTGGGCATATGCTATTCATGCGAGAATATAGTAAGATGTGTATTGTAAGTGATATGACAGTAGGTGCCGACTTCCCTTATCTGGCTGAGAATAAACAGGGAGCTTTGGCTAAATGCTATAAACCAGGTCTATATAAAGATAAACCATTAAAGAAATGGGACTTCTTATCTGAGTACCCTAATTTAATACGCCTCCTAAACATATCGCCAGAAACGTGCAGATTAATATCCACTAAGACTATATTAGAGCCATACTCAGCATATATGGATAAAGAAACTAAGACCCTTCATTTGTCTATACCAGATGAGAAAGCCAATCTTCAACTGCTAATTGAAATAGATTTCTCAGTCCCAGGCTTTACGAGTACATTCATTGATAAATTGATGACTGAACGCTTAGAAATGAAGCGTAAGATGAAAACATTAGACCATAATTCACCTGAATATGCAGCATTAGATGTATCGCAGCTCCAGAACAAGGTGATCATGAACTCAGTGACAGGTATGTTTGGTCTACAATTCGCCCACTTTGGCAGTATAAGTAGTTATGCGACTATTACTGGCACCGCAAGATACTTAATAAAAATGTTGGTCGAAAGAACTGGTGATGTTGTCGCTATTGATACCGATGGCTATTTGCATTACGCCCAGAAGGACATTGAAGAAACAAACTCGTTCTTAGATCGACACGTTCGTGAATTATTTGGTGTAGATAAAAACTACATTCAACTTGAAGAAGAGTTTTTTGAGAGATCTTACTTTTTAGATGGTACAAAACAGTATCTGTTAATAGAAAGAGATAACCATAATAACCCAATACTCATCATCCACGGGATCAGTCTGAAAGGAAGTAGTCTAAGCAGACTATTTACAGATATAATTGAACGCATAGGCTTTGATATGCTTATGCTGGATGATAATGACTCTACTGCTGTAAAACAATTCGATGCTGATATTGCGAAATATTATGATAAAAGTACATGGTCATTGGATTTGATTAAAAAGAATGTGAATTGTAAACCTTTATCGCAGTATAAAACGCCTAATACCATAGGGGCACAGCTCGTAAAGCAATTTGAGGCTAGATTTAAGACAACTGTTAAAGCTGACACAAAATTAGATTATGTCAAAATTAAAACAAAACATGGAAGCGCTTACAAGCTTATAACAGTGTTCGATACGATAGATGATATTACAGACATAGACTATAACTACTACGAAGAAATTGTTGACTCAGCCTTCTCCAGATTAGGTTTATCAGATCACACACCTAAGGGGAAGAAGCGAGGTCGCCAGAGGTCACTACTAGATTTTTAAGGAGACAAAAATGTCAAACAACAAACAACCAAACACATACCTACCAATAATCGGTGGAGTAATCGCAGCCATAATTGTTATCTGGAGTTTAACATGATAGACTATAAATTAATTATTTTGCATATGCTCGCATTTTTCGGTGCTTATGTAATATGTTATTATGTGTGGTACTCAACTAGCGATTTACGTTATAATTTTAAATTAAAGTATATTTTAAAACCTAAATTTAAAAAAGGCGATTACGCTATCGTTCCTGATGGAAATGATAATCCAACAATAGTTCAAATTGAAACTGTCTCGTTAGATTGGAAAATGAAAACAATAGAATATACTGTTTATCCTATGAGATTTCCTGATAAATACATAGATTATGACTACTTCGAACAACTTTGTTTTTTGGAAAAGCGCCTAACAAAAATTGAAAACTATTATGAAAGTATTTGGAAAAAAGAATATACTATAACGGCATCAGAAGAACCTAACGAGGATTCTTAAATGATCTATGAAATATACTTTGATGGTAAATTAATACGTAAAATAGAAAGCGATGTGTTAATACACTGTCCAGACAAATATATCTTCTGGAAGATAACAAATCATTTGGATGGTCGTATAATAACACCTACTACTGAGACAATAGCAATTGTGCCTGTAACATATATGATAATACAGGATGTATCTGTATGATAATAACAAACTTCACATTAGATGGCACAACATACATGCTTAAACAACCACTTGAGCTACAACCACAATTCAAGGAAGGTTACTGCGAGCTAATAGACGAGCATCTAGGTATATACATAGTAGCACCAACCGAAGAACAATTACAGACAGATTATGAGAGCACTCTAGCTATGATGTTTAGTATATATGCAGGTTCAATGGATTTTGAATTGAATGATACTAGTTTGAAGGTTAAGAATAAACTATTGGAGATGGTTGATTGCCCATAATATTACTATCATCATTTATTTATAATAATAAAAAGTATAACTTAAAAGAACCAATCGAACTTAAATTAGAAGAAGAAACTGATGTAACTGAATACCATAAATACGTAGCTTATAACGATGAGTTTGATTTGTTAGCTATTGGCGATACAGTAACAGAAGCTTTATATGATGCTGAAGATGAATTGTCAGTATTGTATGAGATATATTGTGTAGTCGATGATCGCAAGCTTACTCCTCGTGGTAAGGTGATTAAGAATAAGATTATGGGTATGATTGAATGACATACTATAATAGATGTAAAATATTAAGAGTTCCTAGACGCGATATTTTTAATCTCATTTATGTAGATGACATAGAGTGCACTATTATTAAAAAACTAGATATACCAATTGATGTTAAAGTTGTTGAAATATATAATGACCCGCAATATCAAGCATTTGTGTTTATACTCAAAAGTGATGAATATGAACCAATTCCTGAAGGTGAAGAATTACCAATTCTTGAATGGGGTGAAAATTGGTTAAGATCTGTTGTCCTTAAACCGATTGAAGGTGATTGAATGTTAGAGGATATACATTACTGTGAGGAATGTGGTGGTAGTTTAGAATATATTAATTCAGTTGAGAAAGATAAAACAACTAAAGTTGATTTGTATAGGTGTAGAAGCTGTGGTAGATTGGTGTTTATTTGATGGAACGTGCGTATTATTGTAGCAAACATGGTGTTCTATGTAAAATAAATGAGTGTGAACATAGACAAATTATTCATGAGATGTTGTTTATAGATCCAGTGGTTAACGAGACGATTGATGAGAGCTTAAATACAATATGTTTTTCAAAGCAGCCAGATTTTGCAGCAAACGTAGTTGATGGTTATTCGCTTGAATATAATCATGAAAGTCGTGAAACTGAACTTGTACCAATTTATGCTGAAAGGTCTGTAAGAAATCCCTATGTAGATTATAAAATTGATTGTGAAAACTTTGTTGGGTTTAATGTTGAGGGCACTCCGTGGTGAGGTGTATATTAAAGAATTAATATGTCAATGTGGCAGTGAATTGTCATTCATAGATACTATATGTATAGCAAATAAGAATGGTTATATGGATGTCAAAGCGTTGTATAGGTGCGATAAATGTAATAGAATAGAATTGGAGGATTGCGAATATAGAGGTGAAATGTACACCGAAGAGTATTTAGACGATCAAATTAAATTGGCTAAGAAATATAGACGAAATGATATAATAACATTTAGTGTAGGAATGTTAAGTGTTATAATTATAACACTTCTTGTATTCTTAGATATATTGTGAGGTAACTATGAAACATTACGAGACTGTAACAGAAACTGTTACACAGACTGTAGATAAGTATATTGAAACTACTTGTGATATTTGTGGAGCAAATCTAGATAATAACGTTAATAGGTATCATGAGTGTACAATCTCATATATACACTATTATACTAGCAGTAAAGAATCATTTGAGCCAGATATTTGCGTAGATTGCTTCGAAGGAAAAGTACTTCCATTGCTTAGAAGTATTGGTTTAAAGGTGAATTATAAAGAAGAATATGACTGATATAGTTGGAAATACACATAATTATATCATTAACATTTTTTATTAGGCAAGGGTACACGGTGCTGTGTATTGATTTCCGGTTAATTCCTAGTTCATAGTATATAAGTTCGATTGAGACACAATAAATATATATACTATTAAAGCATATAGAAACGTAGTGTATGATTGCATTAGAGTATACGGAATTATAAGTTGATGCGAAAGGTTTAGGATTAAAAGTAATTAATAATTATTAGAAAGTAATTAGAAAGGTAATTAAACATACTAATACCAAAACCATACCATCGGGGCGGAGTGCCCCTTGCCTAATACCTTATAATAAAGATATTAATAAGTATTAATCCTAAACTGATACCATTAATAATAAAATGGAATCCTATTTTCTTTTCTCAAAACTACCATTCTAAGCTTCTAGAATCAACGCAAATATTCAGGTAATACAATCCTACCACCCTTACTCTATTCGTTGAATCTGGGAGCTGAGTTAACCTACAGGCTTCGTCCTAGAACACTGTAGAGACTAGGTTAATCTATCCTAATTCTCTATTCTAACTACAATCTCATACAACCTGAATACATTCTCAATAAATTCTTCTACTATATAAGTCTAATCTGTATGCAAAAATTATATATACTATTAAGTACATATATTATATTATATGTCATTAATTGAAAATAACGACGCAACTCAAACGTCTTACGATAATGTTGATAGTACTTCTGAATTTGATTCAACATACTGGTCCGAACTTAGTGATACACAACACTTCTACTATGCAGGGTTTATGCTTGGTGATGCGTATGTCAAATCATCAGACAATACGATTGGTGTAGATCTAGCCATTAAAGATTATGAATGGTTAATCAATTATAAAAAGAATCTACACATCGATAATAAGATTTCCATTAGGGATTGTCGCCCAAGAAAGAATTCCGTCACTGCATCTGTACGTAAAAAGGATAAACAATGGGTAAAAGATCTAGCTAAATATTCAATCAAGCCTAGAAAGACAGGACATGAGAGTCTACCTGTAGACTATTGTACTACTCCTGAAGAGTATAGTGCATTGATTTTAGGCATATTTGACGCTGACGCTTCAATCTATAAAGAGACTAAATCACAAAGATATAGAGCTTCGTTCTATGGTACTGCGACTGTATGTAGTCAGATTAACAAGGTGTTAGAAGAATATGCTGGAATAGAGCCGAATAAGATGACGATTTCTAACCGTAAGTGTGACTTCATTTGGTCAACAAGTCATGGTGCTAAAGAGGATTTAGTTAAGTTGTATGACTTCATGTATATGAATAAAGAATTAGAAGATAGCTATTTGTCTCGCAAGTATTCCAGGTGGTCACGGTTTATGGCTACAACCAGGGATGTGAATTAAATGGCTTACACTAGAAAAGCTTCTGCATCTCAAATAAATCTTTACAATTCATGTCCGTATCGCTGGTATCTTAGATATAAAAAGGGAATACGAGAACCTACCACGTTGCCCCTAATAAAAGGATCGATGGTCCATAGCATAATTGAAGAATTCTATTCACTTAATCCAAGAGGATGCGGAATAACTCTACGTAATTATAAAACAGTATTTCCAGAATATAGTATGGAAGTGTTTGATAAAGTACTTACTATGGAACGCTCTTACTTTGGCAAGAGTATTCCAACCTACGAAGAAGAATTAAAATCACTATGTAAAAGCGAATTTGAATATGCTAAAGAGATATTAGATGTTAAGGGTATAATTAAAAATTATATGCAATTATTCTTAATGCAGTTTGAGCAATATGCTAGGAAGAATGAATACTTTAATCAAGCATGGTATTCAGCTAGGATTAAATTTAGTGAACTAGAATTAAATACAGACACGTTCATCGGATTTGCCGACGCTATTGTTGAAAAGGACGGACACTTAATAATAAACGATTGGAAAACCAGTGGATACTATCGCTCAGGCTACTCAGAAGAGTACGAGATGCAGCTTAAATTATATGCAGCTATCTATTATAAATTACATGGGCAATTACCAGATTTTGGTTGTATAACATTCGTAAGATTTGGTATTCAATGTTTATACCCTATTAATAAAGAAACTGTAGTTGAAGAAGCAGATAGAATTATATCTGAATTTATGTATAAAACAGAGTCAGATGATGAGTCCGACTATCCTAGAAACTATGGCTATCAGTTCTGTACATGTTCTAAAAGTAAGCATAAAGATAAAGATTGGTGTTATTACCAAGATATATGTGAAAAAGCTATACTAAACGACGAGGAGGCATAACAATGACTACAAAAATCGACAAACAAAACTTTTACATCGCATCTGCAAAGATCTCACTTGCTCTCTCAGAACTGAGGACAGCCTATCCAGAAATAGAACTGACAAATGAAGAAGATGTAAGTAATCTTCAACTTCTTCTTTTTCACCTGGGCTTCCATACTCGTGTTCAGGTAGACAGTTCAGTCTTTACAATAAGCAGACTGCCACATAAAGTAAAGTATGCTCCGATTAAAATACTAACATGTCTAACAAATTACATGGAAGTGGATGGATACATCATAGCAGAAATAGATGGTGAAAAAATAGAATTTAGAAAGGATAACATCACACGAGACGAGTGCCCCTCCAATAATACAGAATCAATAGAACAAATAGAAAACATTCAAGCTCCAGAAGAGACAATCGAATTGGAACAAGAACCGTTGATAACCGAAGATATGGTTGATACTTCAGAATCAACTCCGATTAAAACAGAATCAGTAATAGACTCAACCGTTGTTAAAAAGAGAAAGGGAGGTAGACCCAGAAAGTCTACCTCAACTTAATTTATCTAAGAAACTTACTTTTATTTCTTAACTTATAGATCAATCCTGCTATATCCATAGCAACATCAATGAGCAAGTGGGCCTCCCCCTCTGCTGCTACAATGTACACTTCAATTGAATCATATGCAGTGACTGCAAGTGTGGCAGGAATTGTGATCAAGAAAGTTCCCATATCTTCATTATATTCATCAATTACAGGATCTTCTAGTTCTACAACAGCGCCTCCATTTATTCTGTATTTAACAGATGGAGCGGTCAAAATCGTTACTGTTGCACCGATGTTGCTGTAGGCTGCAAATGGATGCAGTTTAGTTGTGTTCTGTATCTGAAACATTTAAATCAACCTCATTGGTAGTTGGAAAATTATTCTGTAGAATCTGTTGAATATTGAGTTAAAATACTGTGCAAAGTTTGAACTAATTTGTTTGTCATCTATTACTGTAGCTTCGAAAGTATGTTCTGAAAATCCACCATCATAGACCCATTCTATATACCCCGTTTCGTTGCTGGTCACAGTCTCGTAATCTACACCGTCACGTTTTATCTGGATGTCAGTGTTTGCAGGGAAACCTCCAATTGTATGTGTTACGCTCTGCTGTGTTTCAGATGAGAGAGTCCAGACTTTTTGAGTGTTTGACCATGTTGAGACTAACACATTTACATCATTCGTGGATGGGAGTATAAGGAAATCGGCAACAGTCCCCGTCGTGCCAGCCGGATCAACCAACCGATGCACCCCACTTGAATCAACGTTCGTGATTCCACCAATCAACAGCAAATCATCATAACTTCTTATACCCACATTATCGGAACTGGATGTTACACTAGGTAGATACCCACGGTATATACAATTTTTATCAGTTACGTTTATTGCTATCATATCGTTGTTTATTGGCGTGTACGCAGACGATATAGATTTATTTGTCTGGATCGCATACCGAGCATCAACTCCGTCAAATAACCACATCCCACGCGGTATAGCAGCGTTCGCTGTTATCGAATTTTCCCACGTTACGCTATCTACAGCAGATGTCCCGTTTTTATAGTGTTGGAACGTGTGCCACGCCGTATCTCGCGGATACGTAGATTCCGCGACCGTATAAGTAGCCCCATTTCCAACTGTCGAAGAAAAACCCGCCATTGTATCGGCTTGTCTTATATAAGATTTATATTTTGCAAATGCTGCTGACGTGCCATATATATCATTGAAACCTATACCTGCTGCGTTTTTAAATGAGGCATATGATTGAAGCATTTGATACGTGTTGTTTAGTGTCCCAATGCCACCATTACGAACTGATATATAATCATTCGATACGGTGATATCAGGCTGCCCACCGAATATACAAAAATTGCCATTTTGCAAATAGTTCATTAGTGGTTCATATGCATACTGAGTGCGCCCAATGTAACAATCTACGTTTGCTGTATCCCACCCTGAGTACCATATATCAAGATTATCATTTGTTGCATTATACACGAAACATGATTTGTACAACCATTGATCCCAAGACATGTCTACAGTATTTGTGCGTAATACATGTGCAGGGTATGATTCCCACACACCGTCCGGCGTGTCGGCTACGCTGAAATACAGGTTCAACCCATCAAGTACTAGCATTACCCACTTCGATTTTTCAGGGATGTAATGGACGTCGAGATGCCACACAGAGTTCCCAGCATCATTAACAATGTTTAATCCGACCGGTGCTGAATAATTGACCCCGTCAATCGAGGTTCTGTATGCGACAGTTGAGTCATAATCACGATCTCCAGCAAACCAATGATACACGCCATCCTTTATCACGACTGACGGAGATCGATCGATATCGTTTTCAACGCTTTTTATTTCGGACACTACCGTGAATTCGTCACCGAGTGTCCCATTATATCTCCGTGCATGTATGTAACTGGTCTGTGTCGATACGTTGAACTCTCGGTATATGATGTATAACGAATCGAGATCATCGTCATATGCCAGATTTGCGTCACTGCAGTAATCGGGCGCAGACGGATCCCGCAGTGGGTTTGTAACCCCACTCGGAACGGTCCATGTATTACCATCATGTGAGCACATAAATAGTGGGTTTTCTGCCATAGAGTCTGCGTGTATGTATCCGGTAATTATCATCCAATATTCGTACCCATGCCACGGCGAGTCGAATTTTACCACAGATGGGTGTACTACCTGTCCAGAGCCATCCGGCGTTGGTGTTGTACAGTTCGTCGTGGCTCTCGGGATGATGGACCCGTTGATTACAGGCAGCATGTCTGAAAAATTATCATACATTTCAAACATGGTATAATCGGGGGAGTAATTCCCGCCATCGGTCATGAGAATATATTCACCGGGTTCAGCCTGTGATGTGTAGAGATCATATCCGGTTACATTAGGTAATATTGAATACGATCCCGAAGCAGCACTCGCAGCCGAGCACATGAGCAGTATTCCCAATAGGGAAAGCAATAATATTTTATTAATATCAAAATGCAACAATTTAAATTTCATCATATCGCCCCATACGATTTCTATAAGTATTTATAAAAATTTGTAATATCATATTACATATCACCTCAAATTACACATTAATAATAATTTTACAATGTATAATAATTAAAAAAATAATGGTAGATTTATTCTACCAATTAAACAATAACTCTAACAACAGCATCAACTGTAGTTGCATTAGCTGCATCTGCATTTGATACCACTACTTTTACTTCATCATATGGCACTATAGGACTTCCCTGTAAAAGTGTGATAATATCATTTTCAGCCGTAGACGCATCTAATGTTACTTCTGTAATTTCTGGTACGTTTGCATATGCCAGACTTCCTATTTTTCCATATATGTTTACTTTTACACTAGTGGAATCACCTTTATTGTTAACTTGTACAGCTACTATTTTTGCACCAGTACATGCAACATCAGTCATAGTAAGTGATGTTACAGCTTCTGGCGTACCATCATTTGCCGCCAATGCCTGATCAAGCATTTCAGTGTCAGTTATGGTCGAAACCATTGCAGTAGTAAGAGTACCAGCAGCTACTGTAAGATGATCTACTGCTGTAATAAGAAGCTCAATGTCATCTTCTAGAGTTCCTGTAGATGTAACTAGGGTTTCAATGTCAGTTTCAAGCGTTCCAGTAGAGGTAATAAGTGCTTCTACATCGTCTTCAACGGTACCAAGTTTACTGTTAATTCCAGAATTAAGTGTGTATATATTCATGTTGTCTCACATTTGGGGTTTATGATTACGTTACAATACCACAAACTACACATGCGGTCAGCTAATGATGTGATATTTGCACGTAAGATTAGTGTATGATAGAAAGGGTACACGTCGTGGTTCACAAATTATTCATGGGCGGAGTACCCTTGCCTAAATTATTCATTAACTACAATTATAGCGTTCTTCAAAGATGCTAAAATAAAATCAGCATTTGATTTAGATGAACACTCTACTACAACTGAATATTTTTTGATTGGTGTAGGTTCAGGCACTGGGGTTACAGGCAACTGCTCACCTAGATCCAATTTACCATCGATAGTAAAAGAATCTCCATAAGCAATAAATGTGAATGGCGTCTTAAGATTAACATTTCCACTTGCTAATACTTTTTTATATCCCTGATTCCTGTTTACATCACCAAGCCCTTCTCTTTTAAGTTTAGTATCTCTGAGTGAAAACAACTTTGTGAGATAACTATTCTCATCTGCCCCTTGTTTTGGAGTTGTACCTGCCTGCTTAACTATTCTTTGCGCTCCATCAGGTCCATGACGAACACTCATATCGTAGATGAAAGCCTTTGTAAGCTCGTTTTTAGCACCTATAGAGTCTGCTAATTTCATGGCAGGCGTATAGTAAAGGTCATCCAACATATCCATCTGAGCAGTCTTAAATAGAGGGTCATTACATTTTTCAATATCTTGTATAAATCCAGACAATCCATTTACACTTGGATTACCATCACCATCAGCTGCATTATGAGAACCTGCATCTATTTTATCAAGCACATGTGTGTATTTTGCCAGGCTGTTGTTTGGATTCAATTTTGTATAGTGTTTAATTAATATGTTTCCATCATATGTACCTGTACAGAAACCGATTGCTCCGAATGTAATACCACGACCATCATATATGTTTTCAGCGTAGTTGAAGTGTAGTTGAGTATCACTATTTTCTAGTGTTGCTGTCATTTGGAGTATTGCACTATTATATGTGTCTACCATTTAGATCACCATTGTATTATTTAATAGGAGTCACTGAGAAGCCCACCATTCAAAAAAGAAAAATAGTTAAGGGGAATGTATCCCCTCTGCTTTGAATGAGTGTATTTTTGATGTTCATACAATTTGGTTCATTTCTCAGCCCTCTGTAATGGATACTTCGCCCTCGAAATCAATACCAAGAGTAGTATTGAGCGTTGTAATCAGTGATCTCAGAATAGCTTTATCTGCTGCATCATTCGCTCTCTTCTGAGCTTGTACTTTTGCAATTTCCAAAGCCTGATCTTTCAGGGAGGTTATAAGGGCTGATCTTTCGGCTGTTGTTGTAGGGATATTATATGGGATCTGAACGTGAACAGAAAACTCAGGATATAACGGTAGAGGTAATCCATTTTGACCTAGTACATCGGTTAGAATTATGTTTCCTGCGCTGTCTCTCATAGGATTGCCACGGTCTTCCCATGTCAGAACAATGTTTCGTCCGGTGTCAGGAGCGTTTGCTCGAAGTCGTCTTAGTTTGATAGTTGCCATTTTTAGATCACCATTCCATAATTTTTCAAAAATTGCGTAATTGAACCGTTGACGGATGCCTCTAAGCAATCCGGTATCAAATCAGAATCGGAATCGAGAGATAAATCTGCAAATGAAATTTGACCGTGATAGATCGAACCTGAACCGGGATATAGGGAAAGTTCGTGGATTGTTCCGGTTTCGTCTCGTTTAAATGAAAGGGACTGCGGTCTATGTGAGTGCAGATAAAAATCAATTAGAGATGTTGTAGGATCATAGAGAGCTATCCATGGTTTCACAAGGTTATGTAAACCTGTCGATGCACTTGCATCGTTGGATAATTCATGGGTAGTGCTGCCCATATGCCCTTCTGAGTCTGCGGCATAGTAAGTTACCAGTTTCAGACGAACCTGGTTGAATCCTGTAAGACCGCCTGCTGGTGGAAGTTTGAAAGCGAAACCCAAGCGTTTTCGTGTGCCGCTATTAAGCGAGTATGTCAGGGCTGGTGCATCGCGTGCGAGCCAATCTGATGCAGCATACGCAGGTGACTGTCCACTAACACCTTGGGGGTAGACAGTTGCACCCATTCCATACGCAGTGCCACCAGAGTTTAGACCATACATATGTACAAGAGAAGTGCCATCCAGCACAGTAGCTGAACCCACGACAACTGCTGCTGCAACTCCACTGCCGTACATACCATTATAGTTCCATGAAATAGGATAACTTGCAGAATACGTAGACCCATTGTGGGTTTTCATACCCACATTAAAAATACTTCCATTTGGTGACACCAGCCTGTCGGGCACAGCAACCTCGACCTGTGCCCATGTGCCGTTGCAGGCTGTTATGTTGTCGATGTAAAAAGTTACTGGTGTGCTCGCTGTTCCTTTATATCCAACCCTAAGATAATTAAACGATGACCATACGGGAGTTCCGGCTATCCAGTTCGGACTTGATCCAGATTCTGATATAGGCGCTTTAAATGGTAATACACATTTTAAAATAGTGTTTGCTGTTGTTGACACATTGGGTTTGGATGTCCATCTTTCAAAATTTACTGTATTTGTACCCATCCCTACATAAGCGTGACCAGTAAGAGAGGACTCGATTTCACATGTTAAAAAACTGTAACCGGTTATATCAATATTCGGGGCTTTATTGACAAGCAGCAATCCTGTAGCATCAGTAGTGCCGGTTACTTTTATTCTGCCATTGTCTACAGTAATTACATGACCTGTACCCAAGTCTGCGTTCCACCCCGTCGCGACATCACAGGCATCAATCACTGTAACATTAGTTCCAGCACTATCATTCCGCACGATAAATTCTTCAGTAATGGTGTGGGCAGTTGTGTCGACAGTAAAATTTCCAAGCTCTTTAAGTTTCCCAGGTGTCAGCACTTTTGAAGAATTGTTACCGGAAATGTCTGTTAAATAAATTCCCTCAGTTGGAGTGGAAACAGTACCCACAGAGTAGTCAGGAGGGTAAGATCCTTTCAACCCGCCAAAGGGGGATTCAGCAGTAGTTAGCCTATTACCGTTAAGAACGTATTCATTAAAAGAAGAAAGTATAGCCGCGTTTTCAGTTGGAAGAACGAGAACTTTTCCTGAAGTATTTAATGTAATATGGTCTCCAATAACATTTAATTTTTGATAAGGAGATTTTGGTATAATATTAACATCCCCTTACCTGGTCTTTATAATTTTAACCGTAACAATAGCAGCATTTACAGCATCATTATTAATTATTTTTACTTTAATATATGGAGGACAATCTGTAATATAACATGCTCCATTTTGTGATGTATTACTAAGCGTAAATGGTTGAATAACAACACCATCGGTTGCACCAAATCCACTTTGCCCATATATCAAAACGGTAAGATTAGTACTGGTTGTGCTGGTACAAAATATCCATAATTTTTTAACTAAACTGACATTTATTGGCGTGGATGTATTATCACTAGACGCCGCTAATGTATATCCCTCGTAAATAAATTCTGACGGATCAACAATAGGTGTACTGCTGACATCCAGATTTGTTAATGCGGTTAAAATATCTTCAACATTCTGATTAATGTTTGCAATAGTATCCATTATACCATCCTCTTAAATCCAAAATAATTAATCGACATCTCGCTATCAACTGTTACAGCCGCATCAATATTATACACACCACATCCAACATACACTGGAATGGTTGGAATAGATGTAGTTTCAAACTGTTTAACACCATTGACGTAAAATCTAGCAATGTTAATAGAGGAACCAGCTTCGGTTGTTTCAAGCCTAACGGTCAATATATCAGTAGCCTGAAGATTCCTGCCAATTGGCAGGGTATCTACTCTGACCGATAATCCTGTTAATCCGCCATACACGATATATGAAATATCATTTGTATTATCACGACTAAATCCAACTCTCTGTATATCTGGAAATGCGGCAAACGATGAAGCAAAACCTAAGAAATTACGTCTAGTCCCACCTTCCCCATTAACATGCCCAGAATAACCAAATGTTGCTTCCAATAATTTACTGTTTATTGCATGTGTGTATGGTACGACTGCTCTAGCTGCTGTTATAGCACCAGCACCCGATTTAATTAGCAATGTTCTATTTGAATAACTGTTACTTGCTGGAGTTGTTGTCAGTAATGTCCACATATCAGCATCTCTGAATCCAGTAACCTGAAGTTGCTGACCATTTATACTAAATTCTTGCAGGCACACGCCCCGATGTTCTGACAGCAACACTTTAGAGCTATCAATACCACCCACACCGAGTGCCCCTCCTCTTGATGCGCTACCTGTGTGATATGTGTTATCATGAGATGGGTTAAGAGCATTGAGATGCGCTAGTAGTGTATCTAATTGAGCGCCTGTAAATTGACTTAAATGAACTGCCATAATTCACTCCTATTAAAATTGATTACCATGCGTAGTCATAGGTACATATTTATATTTAGATAAATTATAATAATTCAGTATCTGTGTGTTTGTATATGCTACATTGTACAACAACACTTCACCAAATTCGCCATTATAATATTGTTCGTATGTGCCATTGTTTAATCTACAACCAATGTTTACATCATATGTATTTGAAAAATTTGATATATTCACCAAAGCATATGTTCTAATATATTCACCATCTTTATATACTAATATATTAGATCCGTTGCGAACAAATGCAACCATATGCCACTGACCGTCGTTAATATTGATAGGACTATATGAATTAGCAAAACTTAAAGTGGAATCTGCATCGTATATCCAGAATCCGACCTCGTTTGATATTATATGTAAGTTCCAACGGTTAGCATTCAGGTTCACACCTTTACTTAACAAAGCTGCCCAAGTAGTTGAATAGTCGCCTATCTGTCTCAACCATAAAATTGTTGTGAATACATTTGTATTAAATATATCAAGACTCGTGTTATGTGCAATTACACCTCTGGCATTAACACCATTAAACGCTACTGCATTATTCGCATTGAATCTATCACTTGTTTTAGATGTGTTTAACATAGTCAGTGTGTTATTGTTAGTCACATCTCTTGTCATGTCAGGTATGTTTAATGTACTATATAGTAGAGTATCGTGATATGCGTTTTTTAACGGTGTTTTATAAATTTGGTCAATACAAAGACTTGTAGTTGATGTTAAAGTACCAAGACTCGACGCTGGTATAGACACCTGATAATCTCGTAATTCTTCACCAGTGTTGTTTTTTATTTTAACTTTATATGCACTTCCTTCCACTGTAACTGTGACTGTAGGTTCTATCGTAGCATATCGTCTAATTTTAAAATTATCCCAATATCCAGAATCTCCAGTTGTCCTCTGTCCAAAGTAAATAGAATTTTGATTTTTATAATCGTATCGGAACGATCCAGATTCAGCAAGTAAAGCAGAAGAAGAATTAAGTAATTGAAGTTTAACGCCAGCTACAGTTTCAATTACACGAATTTTATACCACGTGTTCAAAGTAATAGCAGTTGTATATGACCAGCGGAGTGCCCATACACCATTTATGCGAGTCCAGAATCTAAGATATCTACTAGAATCAAAAAATAAGAACCAGTTGGCAAGCTCGCTACCATCTACGTAGTGCGATGTATATCCCATCCTACATGATTCAGACACAGCACCCGTAACTTTAACATCGTATTCTACCATATAATGTCTAAAGTATAGAGGAATGGTTGACACAAATCTAGGATAACTGTTAGATTGTGTACATGCAACATATGCTGTATCACCGGATTCTTGTATGGTTCCGATTCCATCTGTAAACCATTTGGTTGTGTTAATACTTTCATCATTAAAATCGTCTATAAAATCAAATACAGCTAAATCGTTTGGGGTGTAGCCAGCCACTTTTTGAACGTAGTACACATTAGACCCATATGGTGCAAAATGATCTTTTATCCATAGTTTAGTAGTGCTCTCTATATAATACGGTAGAGGCATTAATATAACACCTCTATACAGACAGACACATCAACAGCAGATCCAGCCTGTGTAACATACACTCTAAGTATATCATTTGCTACCAAATTTACATGTGCAGCATCTAATATCCCATTTACCTTATAAACACCATTTACTAATGTTGAGTTAGTTGCTAATATCATTGGTGTGTCTGAAGCGAAAATAGAATTTGTTGTGGCTATTCCATTTTTCCTAACGTCTACCATAAGATTTTCACTGACTGGCAACGTACTGGAAATCAAAGTAACGGATAGGATGGTGCCTACCCTTGGATTAAATATTCTAAGTGAATCTCCAGGCACAACTTCGCCTATGAATCCACGTTCAATTGGTGTCGCTAATGAGCCAATGGTGAGATTCTCGGCGTTTATTTTTAAAGCACTCGCATTAATAAGATTTATAATTTCAGATGCGGTTTGGTCTGCCGTAGCACCAGTTTCAATTCCATTTAATTTAGCTAACTGTTCTGAAGTTAAGCCTGTACCAGTCACATCAACATTATCCGCATCGATTATAGATGAACTGGCATTGATTAATGTTATGATTTCATCACCAGTTAAATCAGCCGTTGCACCTGATTCAATACCATCCAATTTGGATTTATCTTCAGGTGACATCCCTGTTGATGCTACTGCTAATGTGTTAGCAACGTCATCATATGTTAATGTTACATTTGAACCAGCTACAAGCAGAGATGCGCACACGTCCTGTATCTCTTCATCAGTTCTATAATTATGTGTGGCTGTACTACCGTGTGTAGTATCGGCATTTATAGCAGCAACAGCTTCTGAATTTGTATATTTAACATGATGTGCAGATCCATTAGACGCATGTGTAGCTATATCAGTATCGATTTCAAGTGCAATCGCATTGTAACTTTTGGGCACTCCGCCATTTGCTAATGTGTCAGCAGTTACCGATGTATTTACTTTGCCATCTTCGTCTGGATCATATACTGAAACTAGCATTACACCAGATGTATCCGGTATAGCATCAATCACCGCCTGCATTTCGACTAATGCTACATGTGCATCAGCAACACCCTGCTCAATATGGTTTAATTCTTCAACATTTATAATTTCTTTGGTAGCCCATGTTTTCTTATCATACACCACAATATCACCTTATATATATTTATATCTGATATAAAACCCGCCACCAAAGATTTCACTGGCTGATCCTGTAAAGGTACTGCCTGCTCTTATTTTAAATGTCGTCCCCTGCACTAAAATACCAATTGGACATGTCCAGATGCGCATATTCGGACCACCCGAACTTGGTGCTCTTATCATAGCGGGTGACATATTACAATCTCGCCATGTTGATCCACCATTTAGGGAATATTGTAGATACCCATACTCAGATGTAGCATACCCCATACCGCCAAGTAACATACACTGATTTGGACCCCATGTGTCTCCTACAGATCCACTATTTGAAGATGAAAAATATGCCTGTGATGCTATTTTACCTGATGCTTCGGTCCAAGCTGAATTTATATATTCAATGGGGAGATAGCCTGGATTGATATATCCGTTACCAGCAAGTGTTACTGCACCAACCCAAGGAGTTGTACCATTCGATAATTTACTTGCTCGAATATTCGACACTTCTGTTGATGTAAATGCATTAGCTGGTGGTTTATTCAACAAATCTCCATAATAATGTTTAGCTGTTAAGCTATGGTCAGTATCGCCATTAATAGCACCAATAGCTTCTGCATCACTATACCGTGTATGATGTGCGGATACAGCGGCTTTATGTATGTTTATATCACTTGCTATCTGAGATAGGATTGCGTTATAATCCTTTAATACTCCATTATACAGCAGAGCAGTTGCTTTGTCAACACAACCATCGTTATTAGCATCATAGGTTGCTTTGGTCATGTCGCCTGAACCAAGACCATTAACATCTGACACAGTAGCAAATCTATTAGAAGCAGATGGATTAAACGCTGCTGCAATTGCTGCCTGCTGGTTTGATGTTAAATGTAGGGTAGCTGCACCAACATGTGAGTTTAATGTAGAGATAGTGCTATTTAATGATGTGTAAAGTGATGCTAACGATGAATCGGGAGTGTCAGACCAATTAGTTTTTCCAGTCACTCGTTTAATTTGGTATCTAATATTTTTAATCTCATCCAGTAGATTTGCACATGTAGTTATTAGTGTAGTAGGTGTGTTACTATATGTTAGTTCAGTGCTCTTAATAGATGTCTCTGGATGCATATATGCAGCTAAAGTGGTAGATCTATGCACATCAATTGCATCTGCGAGTTCGCTTTCTACAATAACTGTACTATCCAGATTGTCAGCATCTATTTTTAAACCACTTGCGTTAATAACAGGGACAACATCAGTAGCTGTAACTGCACCAAGCTGTGCCAGATCTATCTGATCCAGCTTTGTAAATGCAACCTGATGTAATGCTAAATGTGCATCTAGATCATTTAAAATTTGTATAAGATCCGCATCAATTTTTGCAGATTCGATAGTGGTCTGAGGAATATACCCCTCAGCACTACCTTGATTTGGTCCTACAAATGTATTTGCATTAATTACTGTCATATGTGTTAGCTCCATTCAGAATCTGCATGATCCCATTTTGCATTATCCCAATACTGTCCAGAGTAATAAAGACCTACATAAACGCCAGATGCCACAGATCTATACACGATATCCTTTATATCCATATCGTATGTTTCGCAATCTGGCGGTAGTTGTATAACTATATAGTTAGGTACTGTCTCCAATATAATTATTTCAGATTCTTCTATACGAAGATAATTAGATAATAGCTTTGCGATAGCCGCTTTAGTACCAGCTATAGTGTTGATATTGATAATGTTAATCAACCTGTCCTTATATGATTCATCTGTTTCGCTAATGATTCGTTCAAAATCTAACAATACACCAATATTGTCTAATGAGGTGCCCCTGGCAGTATGAACATGAATTGCATTTCTTATATCTCTAATTGCTATATATAATTCATCAAGTTCTGGAGATATGATGTTTAAAACTTTCTGATAGTTAGTGCCTGTCATTACGTTTCACTCCATGACATGCTGCCGTCACTACGCTTCACTCCGCTTGTCATTACAATCTCCTGTAGAATCTTGGGAATATCGTTTCAAGTTCATGTTGGAAATCAAGTTTATAATTAGCAGATATAGATGTAATGGTTGGTCCTACCTGTCCTAGATTGATAGGCTCTCCTGCGCTTGTTAAATAATCATCATTATCTATAGTTCTAAGTAAAACCGGATCAACTGTTAAATCGATTTTAAATTGAAAATATCTATTTCTCATACCAGAATACACAAAGTATCTTGAAATGTACTTTATAATTGTAACTACATTATGGTCCGGCAATGGGTTTTTAAGTACAATTACATTGTCTACAGTAGCGGCATTTGTTGCATATATTGTCAGTTCTTCGCCTGACTGATCTACTTTAGCAAAATCTACAATTGCATCATCCACCACACCAGACCATAGACTTGAGTATGTAGGGTCTTCAGAATTAACATCTGTTAATGCTTCTAAATACATTGTCTTTAGATTAGTAGCTAAAAGTTGAAAATTATAATCATTACCATAGTATACATTGACCAATGATTTTATGTAATAATCTGCTATAATCTTTTTATCTGTCAATGACAATGTATATTCAAGTCTTTGCTCAGGCTCATTTATTAATTTCCAATCTGTCCAGGCATCAACATCATAATCTTCGTACCAACCAGATCGTACATATAAGAGGGCACTGCTCCCGACTGGTACGTTGATGACTGGAATTATTTCAGCATAGTCATATATTCTACTTGATGAATCTCTAATGTCTGACAGGAGAGTGCCTGTGGTTGAGTTATCTAATACTACGGTGTTGTTTACTATTTTTGTATTCAAATGCGTGCAATGTTCCCACGCATTATTACAATCCCATGTATGAGCGAGAATAGTATCACCTCATCCTACAGCACTCAATAAATCGAGGTTTCTGCAAATGGTGATTTCCAAATCTCCTGGCTGTATATACAAAGATGTTAATGGCACATCAATATCGTTAATCTTCCAACCAGTTATCTGTGCATCAACAATGTCACTATGTGTACCAATAGCAATCTGCAATATCTTATTTTTATATACTTTATCCTGCAACGTTAGTGCATCAATATAATCGGTTATACTATCCTGAATATTAACCAATACCACATCTTTAGCTGCGTCGGTGAGAACACTACCAGAATCGAAATATACAGTCATGCTAATATCTATAGCTGCGTTATTTGGTCTGTAAAACCATGAGAAAGGTGCAGAGGCACTCCCCGCTGATGTTGAATCGTCTGTATCATACCCAACTGCCTGTATACCAGCTGCTCTTGTATTTTCAATCGCATACACTATAGTATCTTCTGTAAACTCATCTCCAGTTTCTCCACCTTCTACATATATTTTTATTTTACCAGGCACAGTACACACATACGAAACCAGCAGTGTTTCAGCCACCGAGGTGATCTCAGTCAATGTAACTTCACCAGCCTGAGCATCAAAACTGTCTATATTATAAACACCATTAATAGATCCAATCACTGAATTAACTGTATATATTGGAGAACGAGGTATGAAGAAGGACGCTGTGCCTGTCCCATTTATTTCACTTGTTAATGCTATTCTAAGCGGATCTTCAATGATAACGTTTCTAACACCAGTAACATTACTAATGTAGTATTTCAATGCATTAGTAGTTGCTTTACCAATACTTTGTGTAGCTCCTATAATTTTATCTCTGAAATGAGAATCGGATTCGACATTAGAACCTGAATCAATTCCATTCTCATTCGAAATGTAATGAATAAAGTCAATCGTCGTATTAAGAACCGTAATTGTATTAGCAGCCACATTCGAATCAGCACCATTTTCAGATGCTATAACCGGTGCAGTTATACTAAGTGGAGTGTAATCTATATAAATAATAGTGCCAGCATTTATCTGTTCTGTAAATGTTATAGTTCGTCCACTAAAGGTCACATTATTGGTGTACACAGCTCCATTACTATCATATAATGTTTGAATGGAATGTATCACGTTAACTGCATCAAGCGAATAGAGAGGGCTTGTTATAGTATGCACTTCACCAGTTATGGTTGGTTGAAAATACACAGATTCAGTTGTAGTATAATCGTGCGGGCGAATAGCTGAAGTTGAAACTTTAGTACCTTTAGGTATAATTCTTGGACTGGTTGATGTGAGTGCAGTAGTTCTAAAAAATGTAACATAACCGGTTGCAGCAGTACTTGATGTACGTTCAGCCCCTACTAACTGTCCTATATTATCTAGTGAGTATCCAGTAGCAGTCTCAAGAAAGGCGGAATTATACGTTGATTCTAACTGTGTCCATAATCCTATTAATTCAGGTCCAATCAAATCTATAATAACTTTAATCGGACTGCCAGGTGTGAGATCCACATCAGATCCAAACATTCGTTTAGCATTCTCATGTAAACTGTCAGTGACAGCTGCATGTGTCTTTCTATTAAATCCAGTATCTATAACACCATATTTCACCATGTTAAACTCTCTCTGAAATCCAATGCAGCACCACTATATGATGTTACTTGCATATCTATATTTAAAGTTCTATACACTCTGGTTAAAATTATTTTATCAATCGATTTTATTCTTGGATCTCGTATAATAGCATCGGTAATTGCATGTTTAATATTATCGTCAGATATATTTTTGTCAAGCAACTGTGGTATATCTATTCCAAATGTGGGAAATGTCCTTAACTCGCCAAGCATAGTTTTCAATATAATTGTAATTGCTTGGACAAGATTATCAGTACCAGTTACTAATGATAATGTATTGGTTTTTGGATTAAATGCAAAATCAAAATTTTCATTTAAATCTATACTTGTGCCATATGTCATTTAAATGTCACCCACATCATCATTAGATAGATCTTCACCGTTGGCGGTTATGAACGGACCAGTAAAGTTTATGCCAGCATCACTTATTGTGATTGTAGAAGTGCCATTAGTAAGTGTGATTTCATTATTATTCATACTTATTTTACAATCACCATTGATTGTACTTATTGTGCCAGCCTCAATTGGAATATTGACTGCGCTAAAGGTAGAGCCTAACACAATAGGGTAGGCTAAACTAAACTGTTTAAATCCTACCAACACAGTTGAATTTATTTGAAAGTTAGGATACATGACAGACGATTCGGTTGAACATGGTAGCATTATACGACAATCTTCATATAATGAGTTATTGAGATATGGTATTCTGACCGACAATAAACCGTTAATAAGATCTACATTTTCCACTACACCTTCATAAATAGAAAAAAAATCACGGTTGAACACTCGTTTAATTCGAGCTTCTATATTCTCAAAAAGTATATTAGCTTTAGTTTTATGTGATCTATCCATACTAATCACTTCGTTAGCGATGCATATATCTTTGTAACATATCCATCTGATACTGTTATATTGTGTTCAACCTCATTAACCATATAATATGCAGATGCTATAGTTGCATGTCCTTCTGGTACTTCTTCTGCATCTATGTAAAATACAACACCAGCCACTAGGGTTGGTATACCGAATACTTGTATTATAACGCCGTCATCGTTCAGCGTATATTCTAATAGATCATTATATTTTACAGATGGTACTGTCATTTTCAAATATTCGTTTAGAATTCTACTGCCGAGATCTGAATGTTTATATAACCATATATCTTGTCCGTTAACGAATTTCCAATGACATGTATCGCCAGTTAATTTTGTTTTTGTGATTTGATCACAAACATCATTTAAAATATCACCTACACTTTTAGACCTGGTTAAAATAGGTGTTGGTAATTTAGTTTTATCTTCAAACCCTTGAATTCTGGACACGAGTTTGAATTGTAATTCTTGTTCTATAAAATCTTTTATATCTGAATAATAATTTAATTTTGGATATTTATCATACACTGACCAGTTGTATAAAATATTTTGATCTACCAGCTGTCCTTTAACAGTAGTTTGTAGATTAGCACTGGTTCTCTTGGATGTCAGTGTTGTTATAATACCATGATATGATATGTAGTTGGATGGATCTGCTTCCCAATAATATTTAAAAAGTAGATAATCCCCTTCTGCTAGTATTGTATTTTCAGGTAAATTCCATACTTTAAATGTGAATGTATCACTGGCATCTTCTGCGCTGTCTACAATTTTAAGTTCGCAGTTCAATTGAGTATTATCAAACTGTACCTGAATAACCATATTTACATCAGAGCCATACTGCATTCCAGTATTAAAATATTTAAATATGTCAGTAGAGTCACTGTTATACAATTTAAAGTATTGGGATATTTGGGCAACGTTTTGAAACTTAGTTGCTTTAGAAGTAAATGTTTGAAGTGAGTGAATTACAATCACTTCCAGTTTACAGAAATCTAAATCTGCCATAATGCTCACGCACTTGAACTTATATGATTTTGGTTAAACAGACTGGCAGAGAATAAATATATTTGCAGCAGAGTACCTAATGTTACAAACACAACATAAAGTTTAGGTTTAGCTAACCCATCCCATATAGATTGTTGACTCTCATTCGATACAATAGGTTTAGCATAAAATGAAAATGTTTTAACATCGAGTGCTCCACTTGGAGACTTTGGTTTTATACTTGTCTTTCCATGAAATGTAGCATTATATGAATATCGTTCAGATATTTTATATGTATATACATTACCATCTTTAACAACTACAGAACCAGTGGTAGCTGCATTTAGATCCTCTGTAAATTTATTATTATTTACACACTGAACCAGGTATTCAGTAAGATCTCCCATACCAGTTATGTATTCAAGTGTTTGTGGAACAGTGAATTCTTTATAGGTATCTGCGAAATCATATGGGTAGGCACACGTTGGCTCTGAGTTTCGTATCCTTTGTTGGTTGTAACTGTTTGCAGTTGATATTTTCTGAGAATTGTATAAACCGGCTGCCCATGAATCACTTAAGAATATACCTACTGGAAAATTCTCTACAATAGTTGCATTCTTTTTGGTTGTATTTACGACTATTGATGTGAGATTAACGGTGTAGTCCTCTTGATCGGAACCAAGCCCATATCTTGATTGAAATGAACATGCACATGTATATGATCTAGAACCAACTGATAAATCTATAGGAGATGCTAATTTATAATAGTAGCTATCATCTGTTAAGTTTACTTTATCCTGAATGGCTGACCGGATATGTCTTGTTACAGGCATATCTGTATAACCAGATATATCACCTAATTTAGTTAGGCTCGCCCCAACAATATTATCAGACAATTCGAAATCAGTGTCTGTAACGCCAGATACAAAACTCATATTAACATTCGATGCAGCTGTAGCAGGATCGACAAATATGTTGTGTCCAAATATTTCTATTGCACTTGCATATTTCCATGTAAGGTTAATTAGCTTAATCTGGATACAATTAACTGAACAAACTACTCGTCCTCTGTGGTCTGCCTCTCTGGAGTAACTAATATTTTCTATTACAAGATCAGCTAAAAACCTTGACTCTTCAGCTTCCTGTGTAGTGGATAGATTAAACTTTATTCTGTTTTTACGCAAATATTCAAGCTGATCAATTGCTTCACTTACATCTACAGTCTCTTCACCAAATTTACCATTCTCTAACCATGCTGTAAATGAAACCCTTAATGTATTTCTAATAACATATTGATTTCTATATTCACCAGTAACAGTTGGCTTAGATGCTATCGTAGTGCTGTCTGGTATGGATAAAGATTGAATGGTAGGGATTACTAATGTCTCCGCTTTACCGTCTAGATTTTTATAGTATATGGCTGAATAGTTAGTCATAATCACCTACCGCAGATGATTCTAACAGGTCATCAATACCTAGACCATCTGCATTAATATTTGCATTATCCATAGTAATATAATAATTTTTATTAACCTGCCCACCATGAATCTGATTATCCATTGCAGTTAATCTAGCATCTCTTTTAGCTGATTCTATTTTATCATACATGAAAGCTTCATATGCTCCACCAACCGCAACACCAGCTGCAATGGCTGGTAAAGTAAATGCACCCATTCTAGCTATTCCAAATGCGATCCAAGCAGACGTCAACAAGGACACGACGTGTGCCTCTGCATACATACTCTTTTGTAAGGCTGCACTGGAAACTGAGTAACCAATCATTGCACCCATACTGGCAATCATACCACCAGCCACCATGTTCTGTGCTGACGTATATGATTTAGCAGACCGTATTGCAGTAATCATATCTAGATTAACTGACTTTAAAGACTTTGAGAATACAGTATTAGCTGTGCTTGTACCGAATATTTGGGTTGCCAATAATTTAAGTTCAGTCTTCCATGCCATTGTTGTTAATATAGTACGTATCTGATTCACATTTGTCATCAGTATAGTACCACTCATAATCGATAGGGCACCTGCTACACCGAGTGCTCCAAAAGCAAGGACAGCCAATGCAGTAACTGCTATGATAGAAAGACCTATGATTGTTTTAATCGGACCAGGCAATTCAATAAATATTTTTGTAATAAATGTCATCATATCCGCAATAGCTTTTAAACCAGGTCCAACTACTTGTCCTAGTTGTGCCATCCAGATATCAAAATTAACCTTAATGCGCTCTATCGCATCAGATGCATTATTTGTAACTTTATTATACAAATCCTGAGTTGATCCTGTTTGGGTTACCGCACTTGTAACCTGATTCCATAGTTCAGGCTCAGACATCAGTAAGTTATTTAAAGCCTGTTGCGCGTTAGCTTTACCACCCAAGAGTCTAGTAATTGAAAGTGTTGCAGCTTTCTGATCTTCTTGACTCCTTACATAATTACGCATTTTAAGAATAAGCTGGTCAACATTTGTAAGATCATCGGGTGTAATCCAGCTGAAAGCACCCATTAAACTTTCTTGAATATCCTGCTTAGACAATTGTAAGAACAACTGACGCATGGCTGCACCAGTGTTAGGAGTACCAGTAGAAGCAAGTATACCTAGATAGGCAGATAACTGTTGAACATCTAATCCAGCCTGATAAGCACTACTTGCAGCATATTCAAACCATTGAACTAAATCAGACAGTTCAGCCGTAGAAGCATTGGCAGAATTAATAAGCGCATCTGTGATTACAGTTACATCCTGTACAGACATATGCATTGCCTGCATAGTTCTGATAACACCATTAGCTGCTTCTGAATAATCCATATGCGCAACTGTAGCAACTTGCATCACAGACGTGAGTGCCTGCTGATTTTTAGCTACATCTACACCAGAAGCTGCGAATCGTTCAGCCGCTTTAGCTGCATCATTTATACCATATGTTTGACCCACAGAGGCTGCATAGAAATCTGCTTTAGTTAAGTACTCACCATATTCCTGAGATTTAACCATGTAATCTGTAAATAGTTTATCAAATTCGGTAAACGTACTTATCATCTTAGCAGTTAATTGTTCCAATCCGTATATGATTGGTGCAATATACATCTGTGCAATATGTAGACCGAAACCAGTTTGGAATAATGCTTTAGCTTTTTTCTGAACTTCTATTACACGCTTCGTTTCTTCTGCTGCAACTTCCCTAGCATGTTTAATTCTTAAGTTTTTAAAATCAATTGCTTGTTTCTTTAAAGTGTCAAATGGCACATATGATGTGAATGAATTAGCTAATGCCTGACCTGTGAATTTAGGAGTTACATTTGACAGAGACTTTAAGTTTTTTGTAGTATTAATATTATTTGCAAAATTACCTAGATCTTTAAACTCTCTAGTAAGATTAACTCTGGCTGCCTGTACACTAGCGACAGCCTGCTCTATAGGTGCAGCAAATTGATTAGCAAATCCTCGTCCAGAGTTACCTGTAAAACTGCCAGCTCCGCCAAACGACATACTACTTAATGTTGTTTGTAATTTAGTAGCCTCTACTTGCAGTGATCTTAACTGTTTTCTAAAAGTATCTGCACCACTTAGTTTCAATAATAGTTTCAGACTACGACTTATTGCCATTTTAAGATCCTCGCATTTGTGATTTCATCATTAATAATTTTTCTTTAATTACGTCTGGATTTTCGTTTCCTACTATTTTCAATGGATTAGCTGTAGCTGAATTTGATTTATTGGAGTTAAGTGCAGCATCTATGATTTCTTGTTGCTTTTTTGCACACAAGTATAAGAAGTGAATTTGCGCATATGTCAGATCAGATAAGTTTTGAGTTAACTTATAACCAGTAATATCGTTATTTATTAGAAACAATAATTGAGCACCTTTAGGTGAATCAACGAAACCCTTCTATATCCTCAATTGTAGTTTGGTTGTAGCCAGATATGCGAAGTACTTCTTCTGATAGTGCTCTAATACCATTTAGCTTTTTAAGATCACTTTCTTTAAACTCATCTGTTTGATCTCTCAATGCCAAAAATGAAACGCGAACAGCATGATTCGACATAGCGATATACAATTCAGATATATCTACATCGTTTGGTATTTTAGCAGGAGCTTCTTCATCCTCATCTGCTTCGTCTAGAACTTTATTTGCTTTATCAAGTTCATTAGTTTCTGCTAAATTAAATAGATATTCTTTAGTCGCAGGATCTTTAATAGAAGACAACATCACTGCCTGTGCTTCTTCGATTTCGATATCCGAAAGAGGTCTAATGTATACCGTACCAGCTGGCAATTCGTAAGCCTGTACGTTATCTATACCTTTAGCTATCATTGCATGAATATCAAAATAATTAGGTCTAGTCTTTTTAGTAACCATAATAATCACTGTAAAATAAAATGTGGGTTAATTTAACCCACTTAACTCAACGATCCAGTTGCACCAGTTGTGTGGTTAGTCGTAAGTACATTACCAGAGTCAGAAATAGTTACATCCAGGCACAATCCACTTATCTTAATAACTGGCTCCCCTGTATTGTCAACCGTCTGTGATTCGCTGTTAATAACACAATCACTGAATGTTACGGAGTCAAATACCCAACCATCAGGCTGTCCATTTCCAGTAGCTAAACCAACTGAGAATTTTGTACCTTTAACTGCAACACTTGTTATTTTCCTAAACACGGCTACATTTAGTGCAGGCACTTCAAAGCTGAGTGTATATCTAGGATTACTATATGAATAGCCAATATTATGCGCATCAATACTATCCATAATGTTAATATTTTTTTCAATACTAAACTCAAAATTAGTAATAGGTGATATTATTTCACTTGCGCCACTGGCTGGTTTAAACGAAACTGCCAGTCTAGAATTCCAATCAATACTCATTTAAACCACCATTAAGCTCCAATACTGACGTTCAAGTTAATAACGTGTAGTACACCATTATACACAATAGCTACATCGCCAGATACAATTCTACTAGTATTGGCTGTAGTAATTGCAAGTGCTTCTGCCGGAGATCTTGATTCTGGCTCTTTACTAAGCGCATTCAATACAGGTAGACTAATTGTGTAACTATCAATCTCTTCTGTATTAACACATGACTGAAGAATACCAGACAGTTTATTAATAAACGTGGCAAGACCCGGTTTATTAATTCTAAGTTCACCAATAATATTTGGATCTGTAAGTCCTGCTTTCAACTTATAAGAAATGTCATCAACTACTCTACGAGTATCAATAAAGTTAAGACCAGAACCGGCTGACCCCATCGTGTAGCTTGAACCAAGTCTGAAATCCGCACCAGTCAAATAAATAGGATCAACCAATACGTTTATCTGTGCAGTTTCAAGTGCATCGATCTGAGTGTTAGTAAATCCTACCGTCTGTACAATACCTGTAAGTCCTTTTACAATTGGACTCTGCCAAGGTTTGAGACTTGCTATTAAGCCTGCTACAGAACACGCAACATCACTGGTTGAGTTATGTGCAACCCCAAACATTCTTGATTTATTTGCTGCCAGCATACCTGCAACAGCAGTTGGCATAGTAGTAGCATCTTCAAGTGCATCCAGCTGGAATACGCCAATCCTCTCAGTTGCACCTGCTATACAATGTCCGGACAATGCGGTTGAAATATAAGCGTTGTCTACTGCTTCAACAATACCTGCTAATGCAACTACCTGAACATCATATCCTTCTATAAGCTCAAGTGCAGTTTGAACTGATGAAAGAGTTTCTACACCACAATCTACTGCCCATACAGAAGCTGCTCCGTTCTGTAAAGCTGCCCTTACACCAATACCTAATTTCGAAGAACCAAATGCAGCTGTTGCTTCACTTATTGATCCAATTTTAACTGGAGTAGAAACACCAGTTACGCCATTGCCAACTATAGCAACAGTGCCAAAGTCTCTTGTACTGGTCTGATATAAACCAGTCGTGGAGACTGTAATATTAACAAATTCGACTCCCATGTTATCATCCTTAAATCATATTTTGTCTTATAACACCAGCATTAATCTCATTTACAAACAAGGTTAATGCTATCGATTCTGCAACAACTGCATCTTCAGAGGATACAGAAGTAGTCCATGTGAATGGATAAGTAATAACAATATCAAATGAATATGCACTTAATGCATCATTAGCATAAATGTCAGAAATATCGACTACACCTTTGGAATCAATCATATCAATTCCATAAGGTTTAAGCATATCAAAAATTCTACCATGAATATCTTTCATTAAGTATTCAGTCAACTGATGTGTGATATACATACCAGAATCTACCCAATTATATTCTACTATAAATGTAGTATCATTTGCTGGCGTATTACCTATCCATTCAATCGCATCCCTGGTTACATTAAGCTGATAATCTGTATTTTTAGTATACGTGGCTATATCAGTTATATCAAGACAGGGCACACCGTCGAGTGGATATATGTTTGTGCCTGTAACATATTGTATTGATTGTGTGGTTGGTATTACAGTATCAGTTGATGCAATTGTGTACCTGAGTGTACAGACATATGTGTTTTTATAAGTATTAATACTGTTATTCATTGTATGGTTATCATCAAATGACCTGTAATACGGAGTGCCCTCCCCTATTACCTTTAAATTTACTGTTGGTAAAGTAAGTGTATTTAATGGAGTTGGTCCTAATGTTCTGCATATAGGAAACGAATACCCATCCACTGATATATTTGGTGGAATAGCACGTAACAGTAATTTTTTAACATCCAAACTTAACATTATTGATCCCACCTGAATACAAAATTAGCACCGTCCGATGCTATTCTACCTACAAAGTTTTCGCCAACTGATGATATATGAAGAATATCTATATTACGTGGTATTTTATCCCACGCTTCACGTATTATAGAATCAACCTTAGCATTAATCCTGAGTTCACTAGTAGCGAATGGCGCTCTGGCTGGTATATGTATGCGATCACCATACTCACTTATCTTAGCGATATACGCAGGTGTCACACTGGCGGTGTGCCCTATCTTACTAACTTCATCAAATACACCTACTTCAAGCTCATCATATTCATCATGTTGTCTTACTCTAAATTCAATATATGTAATCCATTCACCTGTTTCTAACAACGGATTATCAGGACCAAGCACATTTGATTTACGACTAGCTCTACGTTTAATTGTCTTTTCACTTAACGGAGGCGATATATTTTTAGAAATCAACATTGATATAATTTCATTAGCCCATGCCTCTGCAATATCAAGTGTGGCTCTATGCAGATATGTTTTACCAACCGCTTCAAAATATTCCTCACTATCTTTGATCAAGAAATCAAACACATCGTCAATTTCTGACATTCAATCCTCTTGTAATATTTTACGCGATAGTATATATTTCACATAGTTGCCATGCTCACGCCAATCTGTTATATCATTAGCACTATTAGTGGGCAACACAACCCATTCAATTCCACTTGAATCTATAACAATATCTTTATTTGTTAATAGGGGTTCATCACCACCTACGTAAAATGAGACTTTACCAAGTAGAGCATATCCTAGTTTTAATATAACTTCCTGGTCAGCCGATGATACTGGCATCATAACTCCACGAACTGTAAATTGGGAGGGCACTCCGTCGTATGTGATACCGTTGTGTTCAAATGAGTTTGATGTGATCTTAGTGAATGGTCTTGAATATGATGCTATTACAGCAGAGAAGTCTGATATCATATAACCCTCAGTTGACTCTAAAGAAGCCTGTCTTGAAATTGTTAAGTAGATCTTTGTATTTAGCATTCATCTTATTTGCTAAATCCACTATTGCAGTTATGCTGGTGCCAGCCGAAGTGCTTGATCCATTTTCAACTGTAATATCACCTATTCTAACTTTAGCAAACGGACTGCTTGCTGCTGTCGTGATTGAAGCATTAGCCAGGTTCTGGAAGTATATTGCTGTTATTTTGTATGCTATCAGTTTATAAATCAAAGCTGAATTAGTAGGTCTACCTGTAGCATAGAAATTTATTTTCAATATTTCGTTTGAAGCTAATGGTAATGTTTTAATATAATATTCACGAATATCTACATCTAATATTTCCACTGGAACTTTAGGTGTATATGGATAGATTGGTATAGCCTGTTTAAACAATTCAAAATCGAGTATGGAAACTATACCACCATAATTTATATCAAAAAAGTATGCACCAGGCAGCTTGTAATATCCATCTTGCTCTAATTTAACTAATTGTACACCATAATAGAACTTGCATATATCCATCTGAATAGCTAACTTTGCTTGATCTACAAGATATTCTATGTCTGGATCTGACAAGGACGTTGCATTAATCTTACATTCTATTCTAACTAAATCAATTACCTTTTGCACAAATGATTGGACGGGCACTTGAGTAGATTCGACAGTTCCATCATACCACGCTGTCTTGTAGTATTTAGAATAATCCCCGTCCGAATCATCGTATTCTAGTTGTCCAGCATTGACTGTATTGATAAGAGTATATTCCCCATCTACACTGTCAGCCCTGTATATTCTAGCATATAAGTGCCCGCTATCGTTTATTGGTAATAATATGATAGCAGTCATTGACCTTACCTTTATTTAAATGTTTTATACATAGTTATAATGTTTTTAACCATAGCGCAGGTAGCTTCTGGATCTATAGTGACATCATCTATAACTTCTTCCATTTTAGCAAGGGCAGCCCTGTAATCTGCCATACCTTCAGCGACAGCTTCAGAAACATCATTGCTCTGCCAGCCATCGATTTTAATTTTCTTATACAGCTGCTTTACAATAAAGTATCCAGGCACACCGAAAAGTATAATGTAATCCAAATACATTGTTATAAATGTTGCAATCATAGACATATTTACTCACCTCTTACTCCATTAAGTAAAATACCAGACAAGCCCAGTAACAAACAGAGGCAATACAAACCCAACCAAAATAATAGCCCCTTTCTGCATCGACAAAGTAGAACTAATATCAACAATCGCACAATTAAATTTAGTGTCTAATTTCTCAATTGTTTCATTAATTCTATCAATCTCTTTCTGATTATGCTCGTTTGAATATTTAATTTCATCTCTTAGATTAGTTAAACGTTCATTCAATAATATTAACAACTCTCTATCTGTGAGAGCCGAATTCGCTTCATCAACAACCATTACTTACACCCCAAAGCATTATTAAGATGAGGGTATTGTTATACCCCCATCAATATTTAGGTTGTGTTGATAGCGATAATGGCACCGTCATTAAGACGAGTTGCTTTGTACATTGCAGTGATGTAAACGTAGTGCTTACGGTCAGCTGGCTTATATTCAGTTTCTACAGTAACTGCTCTTTTCAGGACAAGCGTAAGTGCTCTGGCAGTATCAATCAGGAGTGCCTGATATCCACGAACAGACCCATCAGCTGCACATTTCAGCAGAGGCAGGTTCTGAGATCTGAACACATTGAGTCCGAAGAAGTTACCAACCTGTCCAGTCTTAAGTACACTGTTGTCACCTGCTTTAGATGCATCAAGGAACTGTGGGTTTCTCTTAAGGTCAGCGAACTGTTTAGGCTGAATGACAAGTACATCAGCAGAGTAACCTGCCTCTTCCATGAGGACATCCTGAGCTTCAGTAATTACACCAAGATCAAGTACGTCGCCAGCTGCGAGGTTAGTCTGATTTGCGCTCCACAGAAGTCTCTTAGGACGACCTGTGGTAGTAGTGGCAGCTGCAATAGTTCCAGCCTTAGCAGCATCCCATGCACCACTTACATATACATCGGAGTCTGCATTTGCTTCAACAAACGTAATTTCTTCTCCGACAGTAGTTGCAACAGCTGCTTTAATGATGTCGAGATCTTCACGCTGTGCAACCGCTTTACCCATCTCAAACAGAAGGTCATCAATGATACTAACCATAGCTTCATCAATTGCCTGCTTGGTGATAGCACCAGAGATGGCAACTTCGGTGGGAACTACGGTGATAGTGTCATAGGTAAGTTCTGCATTAGGGGCAAGTGGAGTCAGTTCAGCCGCATCGATTGGACCATACACATCATAGTCAAGTACAGCATGTTTAGGAATCTTAACAGTGTCACCAGGCTTACCGAGAATATCAGTATTTACTTTACAGAAAGTCCTGAATACACGTAATTTATCAGCCTCTGATTCAATGATGGATGACCACACTTCTGGAATACGTGCAGTAATATCAGCATGGCTAATTTCGTCACCGGCAGCAAGACTAACAGATGCAGTCTTGGACATAAGATCTTCGATAGTTTCAGTCATAATATTTAATCCTTAATAAAATTTTAAAAAAGTAATTATTTGTCTACTTTAACTTTAAATTTAGTAGACACACGTACAAGGGAATCATTAAGTGCAGTCAATTCATCAATTGTCAGTTTGATAACAAAGGTTGAGCTAATCTCTGGATCAATTGTTTTGATCGACGCACGTAATTTTTTAAGCCCATTATTAACTTTAAGTTTAACAATCTGCGATTCAAATTCTTCAATCTTCGCTTTGTAAGTTGCAATCTCGGACTCAAGTTCCTTTATTTTATCAATTGCATCTGCAAGCTCCGAATCAATATCTGAATCGATTTCTACATTGGTGGCTTCAACTGTATTAACAACACCTACATTATCAATTGAAATTTCTTTAGTTGTTGCATTATACACGATGGAGTTTTCAGCCATGTGATCACATTCCGAATCTAGAATTAGTATTCTTCTGATTTTTGGCAAGGAATGGGATAATACTGGCTGCAACATCACGTTTTGTAAAAGAGGTTATTTCAGGACCAGATAGTTCTACCGTAGTTTCATCTACTTTAGAACCTTTACGTTCACCACCAATCATACCTTTAGATGCGATTCTATCTATGTTGGATTTATATGCAGATAGTTGTACAGTAGTCATACTGGATACAAAATCACTATCTACGTCTGGATCAAGCCTCTGTATTTCAGATATGATTTTGCTACGTTCTATTAACTCTGTATTTGCTATCTTTGTCTGTAGTTCTTCAATCGTTGCTTTATATGATTCAGCTTCAACTTTTACAGTACCTAATTCTGAGCGAGTTGAAGACAGTTCAATTTTAGTAGCAGAAAGAGTGACTTCCATTTCCTGGAGTTTGGCAGATACATCGAGAAGCTGCTGTGAAACTGAAGCCATTGTTTCGGTTGCTGAAGAAAGTGCCACTTTTAGAATATCAATATCATTAGAGGAAGGGGCACTGAGGTCAATAGCTTGACCTATGCTCGTTGCTGGCATATCAACCGATTCTACTACAGATTCAATTACCTCTTCCGGGGGTGTAGCATCTGCCGGTATTTCAACAACTGGTTCTACAATTGGATCAACCACTTCTTCAATTACAGGTTCCTCTGTGACTTTAGTTTCTTCAATAAATTCTTCGGTATCTTTACTTGACATTATAACAACATTCTCGTCTGTAACATCAATGGCATCAACTACTTCTTCAATACCAGTTTCCTCTGCGGCAGGAGTGCCTTCATTCGAAATCTCCGTACCACCTTCTATCGCTTCGCTCATAATAACAATTCCTGTATCTGTATATGCATGTTTGATCCCACATGTTTTACATGCAGGTGATCCAACTAAAGCTATATGATCAGCCTTCCACAGTTTTTCAACAACGTTTGTTACTGGATTTCTGAATACATTAGCTTTAATTGAGAACCCTTTCTTTTCCCCACTTAGAATAGCTTGGATACTTGGTTTGTGTGTGACGTAAGCACGTTTAATTGCAAAACCAGTTTCTGTCAATTCTATATCTAAAATTTTACCTATTGGTAGATTGTTATGCTCACAAACCAGGTCATGATCTTTAAAACTGTAAGCAACGTCCTGGATGGCTTTGACAGGGTAAAACAATGTAGAACCATCACTTGAAGACCACACGCCACTTTCTAGGGCTGGACCTTCAATGAATAGCCTTTGACTAGATTCATCATATGTATAATTGGTAAAAGACATACCTAATTGTACAACTATATCGTCGTTCATGATCGTAAATTTAAAACTAGGAAAGGAGATATTACTTCAACGTGTTTCAAAACAGGTAATCTATATAGGTGTGAATTAATCTCCTTAATATGTGTATATTTATTTCCACACATATATCTAATATATAAAAATCGATTTGGGTTCGAGGTATATATACCTTTCGGTAAGATAGTGTAATACTATAAGATTACATCCATCCACGCTCTAAGTAGTATGCATTGATGTGTGCTTGAGCCGCATTATATTTAGTTTTAGGAAATAAAGCAGATTGAACTTTAAGCGAACCATCGCAGCATTTACCTACAATTATACTATATCCTTGATCAGTAGATACGGTACGTAACTCTAGCATATCAGAAGATGGTCTGAATGTGGCTCTATAAAAGTTTGGTTGAATTGACATGTATACCATATAATGTCACTCCATTTCATTACGTAACATTCTGTGTTCCGCAGTCACCACAATCATTCCTCATCTTCAGGTTCAGTTACCTTTTCTTCTTCTTTCGACAAGCCATCTTTAGACTCCTCTTTAGGTTTCTTTTTAGCCTTCAATATATCATCAGTATAAGGTCCAAATACCTGAGCTTTGACAAGTATTTCAAGTGCCATATCTGAGTCAATAGCATTAGACTGTACAGCATATCCAACATTAGTTAACAACTGAGTTGTATCAATAGTGGCAGGAGAGTTGAACTTAACAGTTACTCCATCTGGGAACAAAACATTAAACACACGTCGTTCAAATATAGATGCAATCAATCTCTGTCTCATCTTGATATGTTCAATCCATTCAGCATACCTGTCGTTAAAGTCATCTCCCTTTAAATACTGAGTTGCACCTAGCATCTCGATAGGCATATGGAAACATGCTGCTATTTCAGACAGAGTAGGTTCAATGAATTTGAATACATCAATATCATTGGATGGTCCCTGATTTTCCATCTTGAATCTTTCAGATGTAACATATGATGTACGGGCAGTAAACTTTTTACCAATCGCAGTAGTTACTTCTGATATATCTTCAGGAGTTGCACCATCAACTATGATGTGACATACTGGTAGTGATCTAATAAATGAATCAGCAACAGATGACCGTATGTGACCATATTCAGAGGCAGGATAGATGATTGATTGGATGCCAGGTATACCTTCAATGTATCCTCCTAGTGTTCTGTTTTTGAATTCTATGATTCTTTTAGCATCATCACCTTTCCATATGTTGATATTTTTACCATCCCTCTTTTGAGCATATCCTACTGGTTCTCCTGTATTTTTATCATACATAACTTTGTTAGAGTTATCTCTAATGTAATCCATTTCAGTTGGAGGTAGGATTTCAAATTTAGTTGTTTTTAGTTCTTTATCTGCAAACATCTCAATCATAGGATTACCGTATAGTCCTATGTATGTGTTGATATCTCGAACAAGCAGTAGGAAGTTGTTTGTATTTATGATGGTGTCAACATAGGGTTGATCAGATTCGTTAGTGGCTTTTGCAGACACACCGTTACGCACGATTGCTTCTGATTCGGTATCAAGTCCACGAGCTACATACGAGTTAGTTAGGTAGAGGTACTCTGCGTTGTCATTTGAGAGGAATTCTACGGTACCTTTGTATGTGCGTCCTGGACTGTGTTTACGTGTTCCCTTTGGTGTTTGTTCGGATAGAGTGATGGGGATGTAGGAAGATTCAGGTGGGTCTATTGAGGAGATGTAGGAGGATGCGCGAGGTATGTCAGGAACTGACATGGAGTTACGAAGTGACTCCGGTAAGGTTGTAGGTAAGGTATTAGGTAAGGGCACTCGCCCCTGTGATTGTTTTGGTTTTTTTATTCTAGACATTTGGGTTACTCCTTTTGTGAGTCGAAGACGAACATGCGCGGAGAGAATGGAACGAAGTGGAATGAAGCGGAGCGCATTAAACAAATATACCTTTATAAGTTTTAGATTGATCTGCGCCAGTCAATATGCCTGCGCTTGATCCTATGGTTAATCCGCCGTTTTTAGCGAATACTCCTGATGCTCTTAGGGCTAATGCGATTGCTATTGGGTAGTCGTCGTGGTGGGAACCTATACCACCCATCTTGATATTTTTGGTGTTAGGATTCTCTTCGTAATAAAATGAAACAAGTTCATCTCGAATTACATCATCATCTGGAATGGATAGAATTCTACTACACAAAGCAACATTCAAATCATTCATTAATTCAATCTTACTCTTTGTGTTGAAGTTAAAACCTATCCAGCGTATATGTGGAAACATAACCTTTAGGTGTTCAATCATCGATCTACCAATGCCAGCCTCATCTATGAGAATGTTATTGACATTAAATGCTCGAACTTCTTTATACAATTCATGTAATATCTCATCAGTTGATTTACCATTGAATCTTACTGTGTTTACTATTTGTAGATTCTTTTTGTTGGTAACATCCATTATGATAAATACAGTGAAGTCCTGTTTTTGTGCTAAGTCTGCACCTATCACATACTTCCTACCTTCAAGTCCGAATTTAAGTTTTGGTGTTGTTTCTTTAAGTGCATCTTCTACTGCGACTAAGTCGAAAAAAGCGCCTTCCGCTTGCGAAAATTCAGCTCGAAATTCCCTCATGTACTTAGGTGATCCCGCACCCCCACAAGCAATCATTTCGCGATCCAGATCTTCTTGATCGACTAAAGTTGAACCATCTGGGAATCTTATGTCATCATGGGTGAAGTGAAATTTAGTAAACTCTGAATCAGGCTGACAACTTCTAAAGAATTCACCAGATGAAAAATTAGGAGTTGAGATTAAAATCAATCTACCTTTAGTTGTTAAAATTATGGGTCGGATGACATCGAAGAGTTGATCGACCACGAAAGCTGCTTCATCGATTAGCACTAAATTCGCGGTGATCCCGCGGAGAGAATCATATGAAGATCCTGGTAAGCTCTCCACCAGGCTTGAATTGGAGAACTCTAATCTCGTCATGGTAGACCTGGTTACAGAGTTTGCTAAAGGAGAATTCATTATCATAGATTTAATTTTCTGAAACATCTCCGAACTCTGCCTTTGAGATCTCGAAACACAGACTACTCTATAATTAGAATTGCAACAGGCAGCCCACGCAGCAAGTGCCGAAAAAATAAAACTTTTTCCAAACCTTCGACTAGCTCTCACAGATATGAACCTATCTGGACAACTAATAATCTTCTTTTGTGCATTATGCAAACGTAAGCCTAAAATTTTCTCTGAAAAATATACAGGATCGTTTTTTAATTGTTTAAGTGAGAGTTGAACCATCAAACCTCTCCTGTTAAGTAGAGGTTTTTGTACATTGACTCGTTGACAAAATAATCAAGCGCAATAGCATTTATTGATCCCATCGTTTCAGGGTTAGTTGAACTATGTTGAAACATTTTATGAATAAACGATGGGATATACACAGTGAAATCACTTCGTTCTTCAATGTGCAAGTGGTGTGCATCTGAACATCTAAATTTATTATTTAGTGCAAGGAAGCCATATCCTCTATGTCTACTTTGCTCGGCATAATATTTATCAGGGTTATCTTTACGCCACTGTTTAACACGACAATTTCTACAAATTAATTGATCGTCATTATTTGTAAATGCATCGTCGGTTATTAATTTATCGCAAAGTTCACAAGTAATGTTTGAACTATAATCATAACTTCTAACTTTATTTATCTCTAAGCCTGCCGCAATTAATGCTGCGTTCCAGCTACCGAATACTCTAATATATACCCCGCTAGAGCAATAACCATTACAGCGTTTCATATCATCGTGTGATGGGGTTCTACCATTCTCCTCTACAAATCTAATTAACTCGGCAATTAATGACTCTGGTGTATAATCATGAAATGTATTTACATCCAAGCCAGCTTCGAGTATAGCTGCATTATACGAACCAAACCATTTTTTATATGGTCTAGTCGATGGGTATCCTGGGGTATTATCCATATCACGAGTACCAGGTACTCGCTCAAACTCATCTTTAAATCTATGTAGTTCTGCTATCAGCATGTCTTTTGAATAAATCCTACTGGTGTATGCATCTATCCCTGCCTTTGCTAAAGCAGAATTCCAGCTGCCGAATACATCTACATACACATTCATAGATGGAAACCCATTTACTGCTGTCATATCACGACAATATGGGGTTCTACCAAACGTATCTGTAAACCTTTGAATTTCATCTAACAAAAATTCAGGATCTCTATTATATGACCGATTCAATTTTAAGTTAGCTTTTTGTAAAGCTTGATTCCATGATCCGAAATGAGTAACATATGTTGGTGCTGATGGATAATCAGGATTGTTTATAAAATCATCATGAAATGGGACTCTATCATTTTCATCTACAAACCGTTGCAGTTCACTTAACAATTGATCATCGGTGTATCCAACAAATCTATTTAAAGTAAGACCTGCTAAAGACAAAGCATTATTCCAGCTACCAAAATAATCACAGTAAGTTCTAGATGAAATATACCCATTCTTTTTACAGAAATCCCTCTGCTTAGGCACTCTTCCGTTCTCTCGTTTAAATCTCTTCAGTTCATCCAACAAAAACTTATCGTCAAATTTCTTCATTCAAACAATCTCCGAGTGCACCATCAAAATATCCATAGCAGGCAAGCGACTAAACACAAAAGAGGGAATAGAATCTGGAAACTCCACCAATATACGATCATAATATTTGGAAAGGTACACGGTGCCTGGAGTTATGAGCAGTAATTTAGAACCATTAATTTCAAGTAAGTGATCATCAATCACTTTAACATTAGAAGAATTTAGTATAATTCGATCTCTCAATAATTTTAATTCTTTATCATCTGGAGTTAAAATAGCAACTGATTTGTTCTGAGCGAGCAGATTAATAATATCATTAATTTTCATAAGTACACATCTTTAAAATAGCATAAGCTACTCCTTGGGTTATCATTTAATATAGGGTTGAATTTATAAATAAATAAAAATAGGTAATTAAAATAAAATATATGTCAGGAGGAGTACCCCTTGCCTACATACCACATAGTGGCACTCCGCTGATGCTACGTGCCACGTTCACTTCGTTCACGGAATAACAACCAACTCTGGCTGATATGGACCTTCCTTAGAACTAAAATGCGCCTGTAACCATGTATCATACATATCCAGCATTACACCAAAGGTTAATCCATTAGATGCATTAACCATGTCTGTAACATCAATCTCTACCCATCCAGCTGGATCAGGCACCAAATAATTAAACGATCCAACTACAGTAGAAGCAGGTGGGTTAGACCATGTTGCAGCATATTCGTCAAAAGCTTCGGTAAGTCTTTTAATTGTAATATAGCCAGGATATCCACCATTCCACTCATAATAATTATGATGCAATCTAAGTGTAGCCCGTGTGACTGGTAGTGACACAAATTGTGTATTGAACTGAATACACCCGTTAAACTCTAATGCACCACCATCACCTGCACTAACGACAACCCAAGCGCCAGCATCATTATAATCATCTGGGTCATCTTCCCATAAGGTTATATCATCAGTAGAATACAATACAACTGGATCGGGATCAGGCACTGGTACATACACATCAATAATTGACTGGT